>Ga0307374_10002369_pt1 | contig 33583 bp, 22 predicted proteins | sample OX3MG_FD_202532 | JGI IMG/M metagenome (GOLD analysis project Ga0307374, IMG submission 202532) | Soil microbial communities from Risofladan, Vaasa, Finland - OX-3 | ecosystem: Environmental > Terrestrial > Soil > Coastal area > Acid sulfate soil | place: Finland: Risofladan, Vaasa | collected... | reverse complement strand
CAGGCGATAAACTGATCCAAGGCGGCCTCCCCAGGCATGTTTCGCATGCCGAGGGGTAGAATCGATCACCTCCGAGCCGGGCAAGCGCCGAGTCGGCTGTCAAGCGGTTTCAAGTGCGATTCCCCTGGCATTGCACCCAGCGCGCATTGCACCGAGGCCGCAACGTCACGATAGTGGCGGCCCACACACACGGGGCGCGGGAAATCATGGCAGGCTGGGATGACGGCTACGTCACCGACGTTGCCTACACCACAAACTTCTACCGCGAGATCACCCCGGCCTGGCTGGCCACAAGTTGCCTGTTGCTCGGCCAGCGCCCGCCCGACGTGACGCGGCCGTTCCGCTACGCCGATCTCGGTTGCGGCCACGGCTTCACCGCCCTGGTCATCGCCGCCACCTGCCCCGAGGCCGAGGTCTGGGGCTTCGACTTCAACCCGGCGCATGTCGAATGGGCCACGCGGCTGGCGGCCGAGGCCGGGCTGGCCAACGCACACTTTGCCGAGGCCTCGTTCGCCGACCTCGCCGCCCGGCCGGAAGCCGCGCTGCCGTCGTTCGACTTCATGGTGTCGCACGGCGTGCTGAGCTGGATCTCGCCGGAAAACCGCCGGTTGATGGTGGAGGTGATCCGCCAACGGCTGCGGCCGGGCGGCCTCGCCTATGTCAGCTACAACGTCACCACAGGCTGGGCCGGCATGGTGCCGCTGCGCGTGCTGATGCGCATGCTGGCGGTGGCGAACCCGGCGCGCACCGACCTCGCCGCCGCCGGCATCCTCGACTTCATCGACAGGATGAAGGCAGCGGGCGCCCTGTTCTTCCAGGCCAATCCCCGGGTCGAGACCAGGCTGGACGACATCCGCAAGCAGGATCCGCGCTACATCGCCCACGAATATCTCAACCGCGACTGGCATCCGGTGATGTTCGCCGAGGTGGCCGAGGCGATGGCGGAAGCGAAGTGCGGCTTTTTCGGCAGTGCGACACTGAGTGAAAACGTTGACGCACTGGCCGCGCCTCCCGGCATGGTGCCGCTGCTGGCCGAGTCGGGCGATCCGGTGCTGCGCGAAACCCTGCGCGACTTCGCCTCGGCGCAGGCGTTCCGCCGCGACCTCTATCGCCGCGGCCTGTCGCCGATACCGGCGAGCGAACATCAGATCATGCTGGACGAACTGGCGATCGCGCCGATGGGGCAGACGGTGCCCGACCCGGTGACCTTCGCCACTCCGATCGGCACTGTGACCGGCCGCACCGAGGTCTATAAGCCGGTGTTCGATATGCTGGCGGAAGGTCCGCTCTCGCTGCGTCAGGCGCGCGACGCCACGCCCTATGCCGGCCGGCCCCTGATGGAGCTGTTGCAGGCCATCACGTTGATGATCGCCGGCGGCTATGCCCACCCGGTGCTGCCGGGCGGCGTGACGACGCCGGCGCGCCAGGCGGCGCTACGGCTGAACCGGGCGATCGCGGCGGCGAACGCACATGGTGCCGAGCTGCCCCGCCTCGCCGCCCCGCTGATCGGCTCCGCCCTGCAAGTCGATCTGCTCGAGACGCTGATGGTCGGCGATCTGCTCTCCGGGCGGGCGGCGGACAGTGATGGCCTGACGACCTCGGTGTTGTCCGGCCTGGAGCGCAGCGGCCGAACCATGCAACGGGACGGCAAGTCGGTGACCGACCCGGCGGAAACCCGTACCATGGCGGCCGAGGTGGTGCAGCGCTTCCTCGAACGGCGCGTACCGCTGCTCCGGACGCTTGGCGTGCTGGAATAGACCTCTCCCGCGCCGGCCTCTCCGACTTCGTGGGAGAGGTGTCCTTTACCCGCTCAACGCCGCGCGGACCTTCTCGGCCAGATCCGGCCGGCGGTACGGCTTGCGGATCAGCCGCTCCCGCCAATCCGGCACGCCGGCGGGGTCGTGCTCGCCGGCGTAGCCCGTAGTGAACAGCACCTTGAGCCGGGGGCGAAGCAGGCATGCGGCCGCGGCGAGCTGGAAGCCGGTCAGCCCCTCCGGCATGGCGATGTCGGTGAACAGCAGATCGACCGGCGTGGCGGCGCGCAGCAGGGCCAGGGCCGCCGGGCCATTCTCCGCGGCCATCACCGCATAGCCCAGGAACCGCAGGTGTCGCTCGGCCACCTGGCGCATCTCTGGACTGTCATCGACCACCAGGATCATTTCACGCCCGGTCGGAAGGCTGCCACGCGGCGCCTCGTGCGCGTCCGCGTCATCCTTGCCGGTGACGCGCGGCAGGCAGATGCGCACAGTGGTGCCAGTCCCCACCTCGCTGGAGATCGTCAGATGGCCGCCGGACTGCCGGACGAAGCCATAGATCATGCTGAGGCCGAGGCCACTGCCGGTGCCCGGCCCCTTGGTGGTGAAGAACGGCTCCACCGCCCGGGCCCGCACATCGGGCGGCATTCCGACCCCGGTGTCGCTCACCACCAGCACGACGTAGTCGCCCGGCACCATCTCCGGCTCGCGCGCCGCATCCTCGGCCCATACGCGGTCGTTGTGCGTCTCGATCGTCAGCACGCCGCCATGCGGCATCGCGTCGCGCGCGTTGATCGCCAGGTTGAGCAATGCGTCACCGAGCTGCGACGGATCGGCACGGGTCGGCCAGAGGTCGCCGGCGAACACCGTCTCCACCTGGATCGCCCTGCCGAGCGTGCGGCGCAACAGCGTGACGTGCCGCGCCGCCTGCGCGCCGAGGTCGATGCGTTGCGGCGACAGCGCCTGGCGGCGGCCGAACGCCAGCAGGCGGCGCGTCAATTCGGCGCCGCCGAGCGCACTTTCCAGCACCTCGTTCGCCAACTCGGTCCGCTCCGGATCGTCCGTCATGGTTTCGAGCAAGCACTCGATGTTGCCGATGATGACGCCGAGCAGGTTGTTGAAGTCATGCGCCACGCCGCCGGAGAGCTGGCCGACCGCCTCCATGCGCTGGGCCTGGCGCAACGCCTCCTCCGCCTCGCGCTGGCGCGTGATATCCTCCACCACCGCGAGCAATTGCGGCCCGCCGCCGCCGCGCGGATCGAACAGCGCCACGCGGATGCGCGCCCAGACCGTCGCACCATGTTTCGTCAGGTAGCGCTTCTCGCGCAGCCGCAAGGCCGGATCCGCGCCGTCGAGTTCCGGAAATGCGCGGTCCTCGGGTCTCTCGTCGGGATGCGACAGTTCGACCAGGCAGCGCCCGATCAGCTCGTCGGGCGCATAGCCGAGCATCTGGCAGAAGGCCGGGTTGGCCTGCAGGATGCGCCGTCCCTCGCCTTCCGACAGCGTCATGCCGAACGGGCTGCCCTCGAAGATTCGGCGGAAGCGATCTTCGCTCTCGCGCAGCGCCGTGTCGGCGCGACGGATGTCGTCGATGTCGGTCAGCGTGCCGACCCAATGGGCAAGACCGGCATCGCCCAGTTCGGCAACCGGCACGGCCTGCGCCAGGAACCAGCGGTACTCGCCATCCCTGCCGCGCAACCGGAACTCCCCGGCGAAGGACGCCGCCTGGCGCTGGGCGTGTTCCCACTGCAGCCGCAGGCGCCCGAAATCGTCTGGATGCAACAGGCGGTCCCAACCCTCCACGCGAGAAAACGTCGCGGCGGCGCCAGTGTAATCGTGCCATCGCCGGTTGATGAATTCGCCGGTGCCGCCGGCGTAAGCCACGAATACGATCTGCGGGATGGCATCGGCCAGGCCGCGGAACATCATGTCGCGTTCGCGCAACGCCACCTCGGCCTGGCGGCGTTCGGCCGCTTCTCGGTCCAGTGCTTCGGCGCCGGCCAGGGTGGTGGCGCGCTCGGTCGCCAAGGCCCGGCGCACCGTCGTGTCGCGCCTGAACAGATGGAACAGCAGCACGATCAGCGCGATGCCGGCGATCGTGCGCAGCACGGACACCCCGAGCACCAGGTTGGTGCGTTGCTCCATGGCCATCATCTGCGCCGCTTGCAGGCCCCGCTCGTCCTGTCGCATCGCACCGATGATGCCGCGCACCGAGTTGTAAAGCCGCGCGCGGTCGGGCACTTCCCGGGCTCCACCGGCAGCCGGCGCGGGATGGCCCAGCGCGACCGCCGCATCCATCGCGCCGGCGGCTTCCTCAAGCCGATGCTCCATCGCGTCCACCCGGCGCAGCTGGTCCGGGTGGTCCGCCGTCAACGCGCGAATCCGCGCGCCCTGTGCCGCCGCGCGCTGCCCCGCCGCCCGGTATTGCTCGGCGAATCGCGGCAGGCCGGAGAGCAGAAACTCACGGTGGAGACGGGAAATCTCGCGGATGTCGGCTTCGAGGCGATACAGCGCGGTCTGCACCTCCTGGGTGTCCTGCACCTTGAGGTAGGTGTTCCGCAAGCCGCGCACCACCTCCACCGCCAGGGCGATGTTGGTGAGGACCAGCGCGCAGGCGAGCACGATCCCCACCGCCCGGACGTGGCGCCGGGTGAGGCGGTGACGCCCGTCCGGCGGCGTGTTCGGCTGGCCGACGGCCGCACGGGGCGGGTGCGGGTTTGCCGCCGGTCCGCTCGCGTCCGGGTCCGGACCGGCGGCGGCGTCGCCTTGGGACATTGGCATCGAACCGGCCTGAACTGCGCGCTTCAGGCTAGTAGTGGTCGCAGTGATATTCAACCGGCAATTGCGACACCGCAATGCCTACACCCTGATCAGTTTCACCTGCCGTCCGTCGGTTCCGAGCGCAATCCCGCCGCGCTTCAACGCCAGCGCGTCTTCGCCGAAGACTTCACGGCGCCAGCCGTGCATGGCCGGGATGGCGGGTGAGTCGTCCAGCGCCAGGCGATCGAGGTCGTCGGAATTCGCCACCAGCCGCGGCGCGACGTGGTGGTATTCGCATTTTGCGACGAGCAACACTTTCAGCAGGGACACCAGCGCGGGCGACGGTCGCTGGGTGTCGCGCGGCGGCGGGGCGGGAGGCAGGGCGCTGTCGGGCATGGCTGTCGTGGCGGCGATGACAGAGAGCAGCGCCTCGCCGGTGCGGCCCTCGGCGAAGCCGCGGGTGACGGTGCGGATGCGCGCCAGGGCGTCCGTGTCGGCGGGGGCGGTGGCTGCGACTTCCAACAGCGCCTCGTCCTTGATCAGGCGCTGGCGCGGGATGTTGACGCGTTGCGCCTCGCGTTCGCGCCAGGCGGCCAGGGCTTGCAGCCGGCCGAGGAAGCGGCGGTTGCCGCTGCGTGGGCGCAGCCGCTCCCAGGCGGTTTCCGGATCGCCGCGGTAGAGCGCGGGATCGGTGAGCGCGGCCATTTCCTGCGCCACCCATTCCAGCCGGCCATCCTCCTCCAGGCGGGCGCGCAGCCGGCGATAGACGTCGCGCAGGTGGGTCACGTCGGCGGCGGCGTAGGCGATCTGCGCGGCGGAGAGCGGGCGGGCGGACCAGTCGGAGAAGCGGTGCGCCTTGTCGATGGCACCGCCGGTCAGGCCGCCGACCAGCGCCTCATAGCTCACCTGGTCGCCGAAGCCGGCCACCATGGCGGCGATCTGGGTGTCGAACAGTGGCGTGGGCACCGCGCCGAAGCGCAGCACGAAGATCTCGATGTCCTGGCGGGCGGCGTGGAACACCTTCAGCACGGCTTGGTTCGCCAGCAGCTCGCCGAGCGGGGCGAGGTCGATGCCGTCGGCTTCCGCGTCGATCACGGCGACTTCATGCTCGCCGGCGAGCTGCACGACGCAGAGCTCCGGCCAGTAGGTGCGTTCGCGCATGAACTCGGTATCGACGGTGACGAACTCTTCCGTTGCGAGGCGGCGGCAGAGCTGGTCGAGCGCTTCGGTGGTGGTGATGAGCTGCGGGGCGGGCCGTGCGGGGCGTGAGGGGCGGTGCATGGACGGGTTGTACACCCGGTGCGGGGCGGAGGCCAAAATCTCGTGGTCGCGGCGCGGATGGGCTGCACCACTTCAGGCCCCCGCAGGGCCCTCGATCCTCGCCGGCAAGGAACCGGACCGGGGAAGGCGTCCCGTTCCGGATGCGTCCGCACTGCATCGATCGAGAAAGGCGCGGGAACACCGCCTCCAGCATCGAGCGTTACGTCGATCGATGCCGCGGTCGCTCGTCTGACCGAACGCCGCGCCGCGCGATCGCCCGCGTTCGGGGCGGGCGGCAGTAACCGGCGCGGAGCCAATTTCACAGCCCCTGCCCCTGCTCCATCCGGATCATCGGCGTGCCCGGCGCGGCTGCCTCCACCACGCCGACGATCGCCGCCTGCAACCCGGCGGCCCACAGCGCCGCCACGCACGCATCGGCGCGCGCCGGCGGCACGCCCGCCAGCAGCCCGCCGGAGGTCTGTGGGTCGGCCAGCAACGCCGCGCCGGCACCGGCGCCATCTCGCGGCGGCATCGGCCGGTCCCACCACCTGCGCCGGCCGGATCCGCCGGAGGCAAACAACTCCAGCGCCCCGGGCAGCACCGGGATCGCATCCCACCACAGCACCGCCGCGGCCCGCGAGGCGCCCAGCATCTCGCCCAGATGGCCGGCCAGGCCGGACCCGTTGACCGCCGCGCAGGCATTGGCGCCGTGCGCCCGCAGGATGCGCGAGGCGGCGCCGTTGCTGGTCCGCATGGAACCGGTCGCCGCGCACAACCAGGCGGCACGAGTCGCGCCGCGCGCGTGGCCCGCCAGCACGATCCCGGTCCCGAGCGGCTTGGTCAGCAGCAGCGCGTCCCCCGCTCGCAGCCCCGCCTTGCGCCGCAGTCGCGATTGCTCCGCCAGGCCGCTGACCGCGAATCCGAGCGACGCCTCCGACGCCTCGGCGCGATGGCCGCCCACCAGGGTGCAGCCGTCAGCGCCCAGCAGCTCCGCGGCGCCTGCCAGCATGTCGCCGAGCTCCGCCCACATCCGCGAACCGGTAGGCACCGCGGCGATCGCCAGCGCGGTCCACGGCCGCGCCCCCATCGCGTGCTGCTCCGACAGCGCATGCGCCGCGGCGACCTGGCCGAACAGGAACGGGTCGTCGAGGCAGGCGCGCAGGCATGCGACGCTCTGCACCAGGGCCTGGCCGACCGGCGGCGTGAGGACGGCGGTGTGGTCCGGCACACCCAGGCCGATCAACGCGTCGGGGGAAGCCATGCGCGGCAGGGCGGCGAGCATGACGGCCGGCGCCTCCGCGCCGGTCCGGGCCGCGGCATGAAGCGGCAGGTGGCGCGGCGGCGCGACAGGCGGCGCATAGGCGCGCACGCGGCGCCGGTCCAGCCAGTCCTTGCCGCGCCACACCGTTTCGCCGGATACCGCGAGTCCGTTGCCCCAGGCCGTGGCACGTCCGCCGCCAAGGTCGAGCATCGTCGGCATGTCGAGGGGTGGCCGCCACCGATGCGCGAAGCGGCCTAGCTTCCGACCCCGGGCGGCGCGGCGCAGAGTGGCGGCGAGCAGGGAACCGGCCCAAGCGCCGGAGGGGTATCCGAGCGGTTGCGCGGCGCAGTCGCCGGCGGCGAACACCCAGGGATGGCTGACGCTGCGCTGCCGCGCATCCACCAGGACCCGGCCGGCCGCATCGCAGGCGAGGCCAGAATCGGCGAGGACGCCCGGCGCGCGCGTGCCGCCCGCCCACAGCGCGGCGTCGGTGGGGAGAAAGCTGCCGTCGGACAGCGCCAGCCGCCCGTCGGTCAGCGCACCGGCGAGCACCGCGGACGCCAGCTCGACCCCGGCATCCACCAGGGCGGCGCGCACCGCCCGGCGCGCGCCGGGCGGCGCCGCGGCCGGCGGCTCCGGCGTCTCGCTCACCAGGACCAGGCGCAGCCGGCCGCGGAAACGCCGTGCCAGGGCCAGCGCCAACTCGATGCCGGCGGAGCCGCCGCCGACGATGGCGACACGGGCACCGTCCGGCAGGGCGGCTTCCAGCGTGGGTAGCTGCGCCAGGAAGCGGCCTGGCGGGCTGACCGGGATGCAGTCCGCTCGCGCGTCCGGCAGGGCCGATTCGCCAGCGAGATCGACCGACAGCAGGCCGAACGGCATGGGCGGACGGCCGGCAAGCTCCAGGCTCCGCCCGGCGAGGTCGATCGCGGTGGCTTCGGCCAGGATCAGCCGCGCGCCGGCCGCCACGGTAAGCCGGGCGAGGTCGATGCAGGCGTCGGACATTGTGCAGTCACCGCGGATCAGGGCGGCCAGCAGGCCGGCAAAGGGCACCTCCGGCTCTGGCGCGACCAGCGTCAGCCGGGCACCGGATTGCGGCCGCCGGGCGAAGCGGCGCAGCAGGCCGAGATGCGCCGTGCCGGCGCCCAGCAGGACGATGTCGGTGGCGATCGGGCCAGCTTGTTGCATGCGGCGCAGCTTACAAGGCTTGAGCCGAGTCGCGCCGCGCGTCACGATGCGGGCATGACATGGTCCATTCTGGCATGCGATCCGGCCACCGGGGCGTTGGGCGCGGCGGTGGCGACGCGGTTCTTCGCGGTCGGCGCGCTGGCCATTCACGTGGAGGGCGGCGTCGCGGCGCTGGCCACGCAGGCGCTGGTCAATCCGATGTATGCTTGGCACGGGATGCCTCGGCTGCGCGCGGGCGAGGCGCCGGAGGCGGTGGTGGCGGCGCTGGTGGCGGCGGATGCCGGGCGGGCGCACCGGCAGCTCCATATCCTGGATGCCGGCGGGCGGATCGCCGCGTTCACCGGCGATGCCTGCGTGAGCTGGTGCGGGTCCGTGCGGGGCGCCTATGTGTCCGTGGCTGGCAACATGTTGGTCGGGCCAGCGGTGGTGGCTCGGACGCTGGAGGCGTTCGGCGCCGCGCCAGGACCGCTGGCGGAGCGGCTGCTGGCGGCGCTGGAGGCCGGCGAGGCGGCGGGCGGCGACAAACGGGGGAAACAGTCGGCGGCGCTGATGGTTGCCTCGCGCGATCCGTATCCGGACCTGGACATCCGGGCGGACGACCATCCGGACCCGATCGCCGAGTTGCGGCGGCTGTATGGGGTGAGCCGGGAACGGTTCGCGGTGTTCCGGCGGTTTCTGGCCGGGACGGACAGTCCGTGCGGGGTGTTCGACCGGGCGGTCATCGATTCGGCGATCGGGCAACGAATGTGAGGGGCGTAACGCACGGGCCCTGCGGATTCATTGCGGCTACCTCGTGGTTTGTCCAGGTTTTGCCGGTCGTGACGTGTCCGGTGCTTTGTCCGCCCAGGAAGAAGGGGGTTGCATGGACCGGGCACGCAGTCACGAGGGGACACGCCGGATGCGTGTCACCGATGTTCCGGGCCGCTCGGAGGGATCGTAGCTGAGCCGGATCGAGGCTGCGGAATTGCCGGGGATCAGTGAGCGCGCGTTTCGCCGCTGGCGCGACCGTCACCGCGATGCGGGGCTGCCGGGCCTGGAGGATCCTTGCCTGGCTCCGTCGCCGCGCCGTGCGCCGGTGGCGGAGATCGAGCGGATGCGTTTTGCGACAGAGCCCCTTGAATCTAACTGGCGACAAAGTTCAGGCCGACCTTGCTCTCCAACGTGGCACCTGCAGCCTGCATCGAAACCGACCAGGTCGCGTCGCCGACGATGCCATCGACCGGGACGCCGCCCCATGTCTGGAGCGCTTGGACGGACGCCTGCGTGTCCGGGCCGAACGTGCCGGTGATCGCTTGCGGCGCGGTGGCCCACTGCCCGGGCGCGCCGTTCGTGAGGACAGTCTGCAGGCTGGTCACCGCCGCGCCGGTGGATCCCAGTTGAAGCGTCGGCATCGGGCCACCGTCGGGCAGCGCCGCCCAGGTGAGAGGGCCGACGATGCTATCGGCCTTCAGGCCGCTGGCCGTCTGGAACTGCTCCACGGCCGCCTCGACCGGCGCGTCGAAAATGCCGTTCACGGCGATCGCGAGATTGCCGGTGCGCCTGAGGGCGCGCTGCAGCCGCCGCACGGCATCGCCTCCGTCGCCCGTGCTGATGGTCGGCTGCGCCGGGTTGCGGGCCCTTTGCAGCGTGCCGACGGTGATGTGCGGCCAGCTCAGTCCGTTGAAGTTCAACAGAACCGTCTGCGTGTATTGCAGTTGCAGGATGCTGGAGCCGGTGACCGGGTCCTGCACGGTCTCGATCCAGAAGATGGCCGTGACCTGGGCGGTCTGGGCGTTCGGCCCGGCCGACGGGGTGCCTTGCAGGAAGGCGGTGTTGGCGAGACCGTCCCCCACGACGGGAGCCGTGGGGTCCGACGTGATCAGCAGGACGATGGTCTGCGTGATGTTCTGCCCGGCGATCGCGGACGACAGAACGGAGTTGGGGTTGTCGACCATCGCCTGCGTGATGCCCACGATGTCGGCCGGCGGCGAGCGAAAGAGCGCTGGGTTCGCGAGGTTGGATTCCCCGAATGGGACTTTTTTGGCCGCATTGCCGATGGTGAAGGGCGTGATGTCGGCGGGGGAGATTCTCGGCCCCCCCGGCACCGCGAGGGCGGTTCCCTGGCAGAGGATGGTCGTGCCATGCGGGATGGACGCCATGCGGACGACGGTTGGACCTTCAAGGGGATTCGACGTTACCGGCACCGTGGCCCAGATTCCCGGCTCGATGTGCAGCCCGGCCTTGTTGTTGGTGTCGCTGATCTGTTGCAGATAAGTGACGCCGAACATGTTGATATCAGGCTGTACCAGGCCGCGGTTGGGGATCGGACCGCTGATCTCCTGGAACTGCAGCGTCTCCGTCGTCAGGTTGAGTTCCAGGAAGCGGTCCTGGCCGGGGGTGCTGTTCGGGCGCCAGATGACATTGAAGCCGGTTCCCGTCCAGGTGCCCGGGAGTTGCCGGAGCGGCCCGAGGTTACTGTCGGTCGCGGGCAAGACGAACGTGAGCGGCGTGGTGATTGCCGGCACCGGCCTGAACGAAAAATCCGGCTTGAGTTCCATGTTTCATCCCCTTGTTGCCAAACGTATTTATTCGTACGGGTTACGGGGTCGCAGTAAGTGGGACGCAGGCGAGCACGCCCCCGGGAAACTTGTAGCGCAGGCGATCCAGCAGCTGGTTGCCGTAGAGAACGTTGCGGCGCGACGGTCATTTGGAGAAGGCGTCCTCGCACGAATCTCATGGCTTCGCTGTAATGTAGATCACACGCCTTGCGAGATGTTTTGGATTGACGCGCGAATATCAGTAGGCGCTGCGGCGGATCGCCGCACTCCATGCGATCGAGGCCGACATCCACGGCACGCCGGCGGACAACCGTCGATCGGTGCATCAGCAGCGCAGCCGGCCGTTGGTTGAGGCGATGCACACTTGGCCGACCCGGCAGCTTGAGCGCATCTCCGGTCGCTCTACACTGGCCCAGGCGATCCGCTGCGCCCTGAACCATTGGGCCGGGTTGGTGCTGCTCCTCGATGATGGTCGCCTGGAGCAGGACACCAACACTGTCGAACGGGCGATGCGGCCGGTCGCGCTGAGACGCAAGAACGCGCCGTTCGCGGGTGCCGATGCCGGCCGCCGGCATCGGGCAGTCGTCGCCACGCTGATCCACTCGGCGAAGCTGAACGACGTCGATCCGCCGGCGTGGCTGGCCGACGTGCTCGAACGGATCGTGGCGGGCCGAGCAATGTGGGGCCGGTGCAACGCTTACCCTGTGCGCAGCGCGGGCGAGGTCAATCCGGCCAGCACCGCCTCGCGCAGCTTGGGGTGGAGGTGCGGGTTGCCGGCCACCACGTCGCCGGTGTCGCGCGGGTCGGCGTCGTGCGGATCGGTGGCGTAGCCGCCGGCCTCGCGCACCAGCAGCAGGCCGGCGGCCATGTCCCAGCGCTTGATGCCCAGCTCCCAATAGCCGTCGTAGCGGCCGGCGGCGACCCAGGCGAGGTCCAGCGCCGCCGCGCCGAACCGGCGAATCCCGGCCACCTGCGGCATCAGCAGCGCCAGGGTGCGGGAGAACGCGGTGCGGCGCGCCAGGGGGACCGCGGCGAACGGGATGCCGGTGGCAAACACCGCGTCCTTCATCTCGCGCCTTGCCGACACCCGCAGGCGGCGCTCGTTGACGAAGGCGCCGGCGCCCTTTTCGGCCCAGAACATCTCGTCCGACGGCGGCGCATAGACCAGCCCGGCAGCCAGCTCCGAGCCGCCATCCGGCAGCCGCCGCTCCAGCCCGATGCTGATCGCCCAATGCGGCATGCCGTGCAGGAAGTTCGTGGTGCCGTCGAGCGGATCGACCACCCAGCGCCAGGCCCAGTTGTCCGAGCCGGAGGCGCCGGACTCCTCCATCAGGAACGCATAGCCGGGGCGCGCCTTGTTCAGCTCCTCCTTGAGGATCTGTTCGGCGCGAATGTCGGCCTGCGATACGAAATCCGAGGGGCCCTTCACGCTGACCTGCAATTGCTCGACCTCGGCGAAGTCGCGCAGCAGGCGCTTCGCCGCCTTTTGCGCGGCGTTGGCCATGACGGTCATGTGCGGGGAGAGGCGGAGCGCCATCGGCGGGCTCGGGTCAGCCCCTGGAGCGTTCCACGTAGCTGCTGTCCTCGGTGCGGACGACGATCTTTTCCCCCGTCTCGATGAACGGCGGCACCGAGGTTTTTACCCCGTTGGACAGTTTCGCGGGCTTGTAGGACGAGGCGGCGGTCTGGCCCTTCACCACCGGGTCGGCTTCCACCACCTCCAGCACCACCGTGGGGGGCAGGTGGATGCCGACCGGCTCGCCCTCGACCAGATCGACCTTCACCGTCATCTGGTCCTGCAGGAACGGCGCCAGGTCGCCGAGCAAGTCGGCCGAGATATGGGTTTCCTCGTAGGTCTCGGGGTCCATCAGGACCAGGTTGGAGCCGTCGGTGTAGGAGTAGGTGTACTCCTTGTCCTCGGTCATCAGGCGCTCGACGGTGTCGGCGGTGCGCCAGCGCTCGTTGGTCTTGTTGCCGGATTTGAGGTCGCGCATCTCCACCTGGATGAAGGCGCCGCCCTTGCCGGGGGTGATGATCTGCTGCTTGAGCACGGTCCAGCGGCGGCCCTCATGCTCGATCACCTGGCCGGCGCGGATAAGGTTCGCCTGCTGCTTCATCGGATGCTCTTTTGCGTCTGGAATGCGGGTGCCGGCTTCTAGACCGGGTGGAGGGCAGGGGCAAGGCGAGCGGGATTTGGCGCAGGGTCGCCGGCGGGGACCGGCGGCTTGATGTGGGTTTTGGGGGCTGAGCCTGTGTCGCGCGGTTGCCGGACGGCGGGGGCCTGATGGATGGGCGGCTTGGGTGTCGGCTTCGTCTCACGGTCGCGTTTCATGCGATAGCGTTCCTTGGCATGACACAATCCCACAGGGCTTCTTGCGGCTGGGTATCATCGCCGTCTCATCGCCCGTTTCCTGCGATTCCGTCCTGCAACGTGGGATAGTCGCATTAAACTGCCTGGGTCCCATCGCCGCCGATCTCGGCTCCGCGGTGCCGGTGAGTAGTGGAAGCGGGATCGCGCGGAGCTTGGCGAAGACGTCGCGGGCGACGGATTGTGACAGGTTGGGCCTTGTGTCCATACGGTGCGGGTTTCCATGCAGGCAGGAGATATGGAGATGGACGTTCATTTTACTAACTTCAATCGTTAGAGAACGGCCGCGCCGGCGCGGCAGCGGTTGGTGTGCCGGGGCGTGTTGCCGGCGACCAGGTGCATGGTTTTGCCGCCGTCTATCTCGGCCTGTGGTTGGACGGCGCGATAGCGGCGTCTGAGCCGATCGAAATGCTGCTGGTGATGCTGGCGTCGTGCCGCTGCTGAACGTGCCGCTGGACTGGGCATCGATCGGCGTCACGCGCGCACTGCTGCGCCGAGGCTGCGAACGCGGCGCGCCATCGCCGCTGCTGCTCGGCCTGCTCGATTTCGCCATCGGCCTGGGGCTGCTCATCGTCCCCGCGGCGTTCATGGTGGTGGGGCTGCACGCGGCGGACGCAGTGATCGTCCGGGCCGGCGGCAAGGTTCTGATCGACGTGCCGCGGCGGCTCCATCGGCTCATCACCACCCCGGGCGACCCCGGCAACCGGTGGATCTACGTGACGGTGTTCTCCACGCTGATCCCCAGCACGATGAACCTGGCCATCGGCACGTTCAGCGTCGTCACGTTGTCATTTCCCAAACACCGCAATCGCCCGATCGCAAAAATTCGCGGCCTGCGGGGCCCGGGCCTCGACCGGACGCGGCGCGAGATATTGCTGGCGCTCGGCGCGCAGGCATTCCTGGGCGCGTTCGCCGCCGGCCTGGCCATTTGGGGCGTCGTCTGGGCGCTGCTCTCGCTCGCGCCGTATTTCCTGTCCGGGCTGGAGTCCGTAGCCGTGCACGTCGCGTGGCTGCTGCCCACCTGATCCGGCACCAGCCCGGCAACGTCCTCGATCCGCTGTCCCACCGGTGTTCGCCCGGCCGCGGGAGGTCGATCCTGTTCGGCAGCGACAGGGCCGCGTGGCTGACCGCGATCGGCCGGCAAACGACGGCCGGCGTCCGCACGTGGATTTCCCGTGGTCGATATCGGCGATGATCGCGAAATTCTGGACGGGCGGCACGTCGCCGGTCGGAATGATGGGGGAGCGGTGCCAACCGAGAAACGATCCGTCCGCCCGGCAGTATCACACCCGCCGCATCACTTCGGCCCACCGATCCAGCAGCGCCAGCACGGCGTCGGCCTTGTCCGACTCCAAACTCACCACCACGCGCGCGATGCCCAGGTCGCGATACCGCCGCAGCGTGTCCGGCTCCGGCTTCGCGCCCCACAGCGTTACCGGGAGGTCGGCCGGATCGCGTCCCGCCGCCACCGCCATCTCGTGGAAGCGCGGCATGAATTCGCTGACGTCGCCATATTGCGGACGCGCGCGGTGCGATATCCAGCCATTGCCATAGGCGATCGCACGCCGCGCACCGTAGGGAAACGCGCCGCCGACGATCACCGGCGGATGCGGAAGCTGGAGCGGCTTCGGCCAGGCGTGCATCGGCGGAAAATCCACCAGCTCCCCGTGATATTCGGCTTCCGTGCGGGTCCAGATCGCCTGCATCGCCGCGACGCGCTCGCGCATCAGCCTGAAGCGCGACCTGAAGTCGGTGGTGCCATGATCGGCCATTTCTTCGGCGTTCCAACCGGCGCCGATGCCGAACAGGAATCGCCCGCCGGAGACCTGGTCGATCGAAGCCACCAGCTTCGCCGTCTGGATCGGATCGCGCTGCGTCACCAGGCAGATTCCGGTACCGAGCCGGAGCCGCCGCGTCACCACCGCCGCGGCAGTCAGCGTGACGAAGGGGTCCATCGCCTCGGCGTATTTGCGCGGCAGTTCGCCGCCCGGCGGGAACGGCGAACGCCGTGACAACGGAATGTGCGAGTGCTCCGGCGCCCACAGCGATTCGAAGCCGCGTTGCTCCAGCGCAGGTGCAAGCTCCGTCGGGCCGATCGAATAGCCGGTGAAGAACAGTGCCGCGCCGAAATCCATGACGCCTCTCCCTGGTCGGTGGGACGCAACCATAGCGCGCGGCACAGCAGACCGTGAGGTGGTGGCACACGGGCGAGCAGATAGGCTTGCCGGCCTGGGATTTCCGGCGGTGGGCTGCGACAGCGACACGCGCGATGGCGCGGCGACCCGATCATCCTCACTCGATCCTCTCCCGCAAGGGTGAGAGGATCGGCATCAGCCGTCGAGATCCCGCGCCACTTCCGGCGCGTGCAGCAGCCGCTCGATCTTCGTCGCATATTCCAGCGCATTGTCCGGCTGGAACGACAGGTCAGGCGCGAACCGCAGCCGCAACACCTGCGCCACCTGGCCGCGCAGGAACGGCGCCGCGCGCTTCAGGGCCGGCAGCAACGCCTCCACATCCGACCGGCCCAGCCGCGCCACGAACGCCGTCGCGTGCCTCAGGTCGGGCGACATCCGCACCTCGGTGACGGTGACCTGCGCCGCGGCCAACTCGGGATCGCGGAAATCCCGCCGCTCGAACAGGCCAGCCAGCACGTGGCGGATTTCCTCCGCTACGCGCAACTGCCGCTGGGTCGGCCCGACACGCGCCTGCTTCTTCAACCCGGCACCATCTCCACTTCGAAGCACTCGACGACGTCGCCTTCCTGTAGGTCGTGGAAGTTGGCGAACGACAACCCGCATTCGTAGCCGCGCGCCACTTCGCGCACGTCGTCCTTGAAGCGCTTCAACTGCGACAACTCGCCGCTGTGGATCACCACGTTGTCGCGCAGTAGCCGCACGCCGGCGCCACGCTTCACCAGGCCGTCGGTGACCATGCAGCCGGCGACCTTGCCGGTCTTGGTGATGGTGAACACCTTGCGGATTTCGGCGTAGCCCAGGAATTTCTCCCGTGCTTTCGGAGCGACCTTGCCGCGTACCAGCTTCTCGATGTCGTCCGACACCTCGTAGATGATCGAGTAGTAGCGGATATCGACAGCCTCGCGCGTTGCCAGCTCGCGCGCCTGCGCCGTGGCGCGCACGTTGAACGCGACGATCACCGCGCTCGACGCCTTGGCGAGCTGGATGTCGCTTTCGGTGATCTGGCCCACCGCGGCGTGCAGCACGCGGACCTTCACTTCCTCATGCGCCAGCTTCAGCACGGTGGCCTGGATCGCTTCCGCGCTGCCCTGCACGTCGGCCTTGATCAGGACCGCGACTTCCTTTTGCTCGCCGGCCTGGATGCGGGCCAGCATCTCGTCCAGCGTGCCGCGCGCGCCGGCGGTGACGCCGGCCGCCTTGTCGCGCAGCTTGCGGGTGCGGAATTCGGCGATCTCGCGGGCCCGGCTCTCATTTTCCACCACCACGAAGGGTTCGCCCGCGGTCGGCACGCCGGCCACGCCGAGGATCTCGACCGGGACCGACGGTCCGGCTTCGGTGACCGGACGGGCCTTGTCGTTCAGCATGGCGCGCACGCGGCCCCATTCGGCGCCGGCCACCACGATGTCGCCCTGCTTCAGCGTGCCCTTCTGCACCAGCACCGTCGCCACCGGGCCGCGGCCGCGATCCAGCCGCGATTCGATCACGGTGCCCTCGGCCGGCCGATCCGGATTGGCCTTCAGGTCGAGGATTTCCGCCTGCAGCAGGATCGCTTCCCGCAGCTTGTCGAGTCCGGTCTTCTTCAGCGCCGAGACTTCCACGTCCTGTGTCTCGCCGCCCATCTCCTCGACCACCACCTCATGCGACAGCAGTTCCTGCCGCACGCGCTGCGGATTGGCGTCCGGGCGGTCCATCTTGTTGATGGCCACGATGATCGGCGCGCCGGCCGCCTTGGCGTGACGAATCGCCTCGATGGTCTGCGGCATCACGCCATCGTCCGCCGCCACCACCAGGATGACGATATCGGTCACACCGGCGCCGCGCGCCCGCATGGCGGTGAAAGCCTCGTGGCCCGGCGTATCGATGAAGGTGATGTGCTCGCCGCTCGACAGCTCCACCTGGTAGGCGCCGATGTGCTGGGTGATGCCGCCGGCCTCTCCGGCCGCGACATCGGTGGCGCGCAGTGCATCGAGCAACGACGTCTTGCCGTGATCGACATGGCCCATCACGGTCACGACGGGTGGTCGCGGCGCCAGTTCGGCGTCGGTATCGGCCGTGCCTTCCAGGCCCATCTCGACGTCGGACTCCGAGACGCGGCGGGCGCGGTGGCCGAACTCCTGCACCACCAGTTCGGCGGTGTCGGCATCCAGCGACTGGGTGACGGTTGCCATGACACCGAGTTTCATCAGCGCCTTGATCACGTCGCCGGCGCGGGCGGCCATGCGGTTGCCCAACTCCTGCACGGTGATCGTGTCGGGCAGGATAACGTCGCGCACAACTTTCACCTGATCGGAACGCAGCCGCTCGAGTTCGGCCTGGCGGCGCTCGCGCTCGCGCTGGCGGCGAACCGAGGCCAGCGAGCGCACCTTCTCGTCCTCGCCCTCGATGGCCGCCTGGACGTCGATGCGGCCGGGGCGGCGACGGTCGTCCTTCTTGGGCGCGGCAACCGGCGGCCGGCGCGGCGGCATGCCCGGACCGGTGCGACGCACCGGGCGCGTCTCGTCGTCGTCGTCCGCCGCCTTCGTGCCGGGGCGCAGCCGAAGGGTCTCGGTGGTCGCGGGCTGTGGCGCGCCGGCCGGCGCGGCCGGCACCGGCCGGCGCCGCTGCTCGTCGGGCGCGCGGGCTGTGGCGGGACCTGCCGTTGTGGTGGCCACCGGCGCGGCGACCGTGGCCTCGGCGGCCTGGCGGGCGGCCTCGTCGGCCTTCTGCTGCGCCGCTTCCTCCTCCTGGCGGCGCGCCTCCTCGTCGGCGGCCTTGCGCGCCTCCTCCTCGCGACGGCGCGCTTCCTCGGCCGCCGACAGGATGGAGATCTTCTCCTGCTCGCGCCGCTCCGCCTCGCGCTTCGCCGACTCCCGTTGTTGCTCCACCAGCGCACGCTGGCGCGCAGCCAACTCGGTCTGCGTCAGCGCACGGCCGGCGCCGGCCGGCGGGCGCCCGGCCGGCGCCGGGCCACGCGCGCTGGGCGCGGAGGGGCCGGGTGCGGGGCCGGAGGGCGCGCCAACCGGGGCGCGCTTCTTGCGCACCTCCACCTGCACGACCTTGGATCGGCCATGACTGAAACTCTGCCGTACGGAACCGGCATCCACGGTGCGGCCCAGCTCCAGGCGCCCCGACGGGCGCAGAGAGAGCCGCCCCTTGGCAGCGTCTTGATCGTTGCTTTCGCTCATGCTTTACCCGTTGACACTCGCTTCTTCGTTCGACCCGGCAGTTGCCTGCCCTTGTTCACCCGGCTCGCCGCCACCTGGCCGCCGGCCGCCCAGCCTTTGCCCTGGCAGACCTTGTCCTCGCAGCCCGGCCAGCCGATCCGCCTCGCCGTGCAGCCGCTCGGCCAACCGTCCCGGCGCAATCGCCACATGCACCACATGATCGCGCCCGAACATGCGCCCCAGCGCCGCCGCGGGCAAAGGGGCGACCACGGCCACGATCCCGGTGCTGCCGGACAGGAACCGGGCCCGCTCGGCCTCGCTCCCGTCCGATGCCTCCAGGACCAGGCTGGCCCGGCCGCTCCGCAGCCATTCCCGCGCCTTCTCGAAGCCGGCGATCGCCTGCCCCGCGCGGCGGGCCAGGCCAAGCAGCTCGCCGATCCGCCGGACCAGAGCCGCATCGAGCATGGCAGGTAGATCCGCGGGCACTGCGACCGGGCCGCGGGCGGCCCTGGCGAATGCGCGTGCCAAGCCACCCTTGTCGCGGGCGCTTTCTAGCACATCCCTCGACGCGCTCAACCACATTCCCCTTCCCGGCAAGTCCGCGGCCAGGTCAGGCACCAACGAGCGGTCCGGGCCGACGACGAAGCGGATCAGCCGCTCCTTCGGCAACCGTTCGCGCGTGACGACGCAACGACGCAACGGGCCGGTCTCTTCCTGCGCTGCCTCATCAGGCGACGAATCGATCGGTTCCGCGTCAGTCGTGGCGCGCCTCCTGTGCTGCCGGCTGCGTGGCGGCGGCTTCACCGCCCTCGAACCAATGGGCGCGGGCGGCCATGATCACCTGGTTGGCGGTTTCCTCGTTCATCTTGTCGACGCCGACAATCTCGATCAGCTCGTCGGAGGCGAGGTCCGCCAGGTCGTCCAGCGTCTTCACGCCCTTCTCGCCGAGTCCGACCAGCATCGCCGGCGTCAGCTCCTCGATCGCCGCCACGTCCTCCCCGACGCCCAGCGCGATGCGCTTCTCCGTCAGTTCGGTGTCGCGGCGGGTGAGGAAGGTTTCGGCGCGGCGGATCAGCTCCTCGGCCACGGTCTCGTCGAAACCCTCGATCGCGGCGACTTCCTCCAGCGGCGTGAAAGCCAGTTCCTCCACCGAGTTGAAACCCTCGGTCACCAGCAATGCGGCGATCACGTCGTCCACGTCCAGCGCGTCAACGAACAGGCCGGAGCGGCGGCGGAACTCTTCCTGGCGGCGCTCGCTCTCTTCCGCCTCGGTCAGGATGTCGATGTCCCAGCGGGTGAGCTGCGACGCCAGCCGCACGTTCTGCCCGCGCCGGCCGATCGCCAGGCTGAGTTGCTCGTCCGGTACCACCACTTCGACGCGGCCGGCTTCCTCGTCCATCACCACTTTGGTCACCTCGGCGGGCGCCAGGGCGTTCACCACGAAGGTGGCGGCCTGCGGCGACCAGGGGATGATGTCGATTTTCTCGCCTTGCAGTTCCTGCACCACCGCCTGCACGCGGCTGCCGCGCATGCCGACGCAGGCGCCGACCGGGTCGATCGAGGAATCGCGGCTGATCACCGCCATTTTCGCACGGCTTCCGGGATCGCGCGCCACCGCCTTGATTTCGATGATGCCGTCGTAGATTTCCGGCACTTCCTGCGCGAACAGTTTCGCGAGAAAGCCGGGATGCGTGCGGGACAGGAAGATTTGCGGGCCGCGCGGTTCCTCGCGCACGTCGTAGATATAGGCGCGCACGCGGTCGCCGTTGCGGAAGCTTTCGCGGGCGATCAGCTCGTCGCGGCGCAGCAGCGCCTCGGCGCGGCCAAGCTCCACCATCAGGTTGCCGTACTCGGTGCGCTTCACCACACCGTTGATGATCTCGCCGACGCGGTCCTTGAACTCGTCGTATTGCTTCTTGCGCTCGTATTCGCGCACCCGTTGCACGATCACCTGCTTGGCGGTCTGCGCGGCGATGCGGCCGAAATCGATCGGCGGCAGCGGATCGACGATGAACTCGCCGAGCTTGATTTCCGGCTTGAATTTTTGGGCGATGTGGACCGGGATCTGCGTCTCCTCGTTCTCCACCGCCTCCACCGCTTCGGTCCAGCGCGACAGGCGCACGTCGCCGGTCTTGCGGTCGATCGTCGCGCGGATGTCCTTTTCGTGCCCGTACTTGGCGCGGCCAGCCTTCTGGATGGCCTGTTCCATGGCTTCCAGCACTTCCTCGCGGTCGATGTTCTTCTCCCGCGCGACGGCGTCGGCAACGAGAAGAAGTTCGGGGCGGGAGACGGCGGTGTCCATGGTGACCTCTGTCAATTGGTCCGGGTTGGGGCCGTGGTTGCTTCGATCAAGGCATCGGTCAGCACCAGCTTGGCGCGGCGGATGTCGGCGAGCGGCAGGGCGATTTCCCCACCGTCATCCAACCGGAGCCGGGCGGCGGTCTCGTCGGCGCCCAGGACGATGCCGAAGAAGCGCTTGCGACCGTCGATCGGGGCGACCACTTCGGCGCGGGCGGCGTGGCCGGCGAAGCGGTTCCAGTCTTTTACCCGGGTGAGCGGCCGGTCAATGCCGGGGGAGCTGATCTCCAACGTCCAGGCGCCGGGGATCGGGTCTTCCACGTTCATCAGGGCGTTGAAATGGCGGCCGAGAAGTTCGCAGTCGTCGATCGACACCGTGGCGCCGTCGGCGCGGTCCACCATGATCTGCACTGTGGGCCGGTCGCGGCCGAGCACGGCAACGCGCACCAACTCATAGCCCATATGCGCGAGCGAGGGCTCGACGATGGCGGCGATCCTGGCCTCCAGGCTGGTGTGCTGTGGTTCTGGTTGGTCCAAAACAAAAAAGGCGGCCCGTGAAGGCCACCCCCCGTTACGCGGCGGAGAATGTGATTGAGCCGGCTAGATAGCGACCCCTCGGCCGGTTGGCAAGGGCCAGAGTAGGGACCGGAGTGGGCCCGGGTCGGCAGACACAAGCCCCTGGACTCGCCCTTCGCCATCGGCTAAACGCCCGCGCTTCATCGGAACGCGGGAGATCGCGCTGCCCCTCTGGGCGGCGGGTCGCATGCACCGCGGTCCCCGGTAGTCGGAAGGACCTGGGATCATGGCGAAGAAAATCGTCGGCTACATCAAGTTGCAAATTCCCGCCGGGAAGGCGAACCCTTCGCCGCCGGTCGGTCCCGCACTGGGTCAGCGCGGCCTGAACATCATGGCCTTCGTCAAGGAATTCAACGCCACCACTCAGAACATGGAGCCGGGGATGCCGGTGCCGGTGGTGATCACCGCCTATGCCGACCGCAGCTTCAGCTTCATCATGAAGACCCCACCCAACACGTATTTCCTGATGAAGGCGGCAAAGATCGACAAGGGCACCACCGCCGCCGGCAAGGCCGCGCCGGTCGGGCGGGTCACCCAGAGCCAGTTGCGCGAGATCGCCGAGATCAAGATGAAGGACATGAACGCCAACGACATCGAGGGCGCCATGCGGATGCTGGCCGGTTCGGCTCGCTCGATGGGCCTGACCGTGGTGGAGGGCTGAGCCATGGCGAACGACAAGCGGCTGCAGGCGGCCCACGCCAAAGTTGACAAGACCAAGGCGTACCCGCTGCCCGAGGCGATCCGGTTGGTGAAGCAGAACGCCACCGCCAAATTCGACGAGACGGTGGAAATGTCGATGAATCTCGGCATCGACCCGCGGCACGCCGACCAGATGGTGCGCGGGCTGATCTCGCTGCCGAACGGCACCGGCAAGACCGTGCGGGTCGGCGTGTTCGCCCGCGGCCCGAAGGCGGAAGAAGCGCAGGCCGCCGGCGCGGACGTGGTCGGCGCGGAGGACCTGGCCGAGAAGGTGCAGGCCGGCGAGATCGCCTTCGACCGCTGCATCGCCACCCCGGACATGATGGGGGTGGTCGGGCGGCTGGGTAAAATCCTCGGCCCGCGCGGGTTGATGCCGAATCCCCGGCTGGGCACGGTGACGATGGACGTCAGGGGCGCGGTCAGCGCGGCCAAGGGCGGCCAGGTGGAGTTCCGCGCCGAGAAGGCGGGCATCATCCATGCCGGCATCGGCAAGGCCAGCTTCGACGAGGAAAAGCTGCTGGAGAACGCCAGGGCGCTGGCGGATGCGATCCAGAAGGCCAAGCCGGCCGGCGCCAAGGGCACCTATGTACGTAAGGTGGCGCTGAGTTCCACCATGGGCCCGGGCGTTCGGGTGGACGCGGCCTCGCTCGCCGGCTGATCGAGATACGCCGTCCCATCCGGCGCGACCGGGGGGACGGTGCGCAGGGGATGTCCCCCGCAAAGGGGCATTTCCCGAACCTGTCCGAGACCGTTCGTGACCCCTCGCGGGGTCTTAAGGGGCTGCAAGGTCCGCGCGCGGGAGACGGGGAAGCCAGAACTGGGTCCCGGGTCAAACCCGGGACGACGTGATGGTGGTTCCGGCTGTGGACAGGCGAACCGGATCGCGTCGGAGCCTGCCTCTGCTCTCGGATTGCATCCGGGATGGCCCAGGGGATTGGCCCGCCGCGGCCCTTGGGCAACCCGGCCTGGTGCGGTTCGCCGCACAAGGCCAGTTTGGAGACGAGACTTGGACCGTACGGAGAAGCGGGAGTTCGTCGCCGGGCTCAATGCCGCGCTTGCCGCCACCACGATGATCGTCGTGACCCGCAACCAGGGTCTCACGGTCGCCGAGGCGACGGATCTCAGGCGCCGGATGCGAGCAGCGGGGGCGACCTTCAGGATCGCGAAGAACCGGCTGACCCACCTCGCTCTGGAAGGGACCCGATTCGACGGCCTCAAACCGCTGCTGAAGGGACCGACCGCGCTCGCATGGGCGCAGGACCCGGTGGCAGTGGCCAAGGCGGCCGTCGAGTTCGCCAGGACCAACGAGAAGCTCGTGTTGATCGGAGGGGCGCTTGGCCCCCGGACGCTGGATGCGACCGGGGTGCGGGCACTCGCCGAACTGCCGAGCCTGGATGTGCTGCGCGGCAGGCTCGTGGGGATGATTGCCACCCCCGCGACGCGGATCGCCGGCGTGCTCCAGGCCCCGGGCGGGCAACTCGCACGCGTCTTTGGCGCCCTCGCCAGGAAGGAAGAGGCGGGCGAAGCCGTCGCCGCCGCCGCGTAGTCACGAAATCGTGACCGCATGGCAAGGCTGCGCGCAGGCGTGAAGATAGCCGGGGGAACCCGGCTTGCATGGAACCAACCAAAGTCTAGATTAAGGGACACACGAACATGGCCGATCTGCAGAAGCTGGTGGATGAGCTGTCCACCCTGACCGTGCTGGAGGCATCAGAGCTTTCGAAATTGCTTGAGGACAAGTGGGGCGTCTCCGCCGCTGCTCCGGTAGCCGTGGCGGCTGCCCCTGCCGCCGCCGCGGCCGCCGCTCCGGCCGAGGAGCAAACCGAGTTCACCGTCATCCTGGCCAAGGTGGGCGACAAGAAGATCAACGTGATCAAGGAGATCCGGACCATCACGGGACTCGGCCTGAAGGAGGCCAAGGACTTGGTGGAAGGTGCGCCGAAGACGGTGAAGGAAGGCGTGAACAAGGACGAGGCCGCCAAGCTCCGCAAGATGCTGGAGGATCAGGGCGCCGCCGTGGAGGTCAAGTAGCACGGCTGAACGAGCACATTTCGGAGGCGCGGCACCGTCGGGCCAAGCCTCCGCAATTGACCTGGAACCGGGCGGGAATCAGTCGATTCCCGTCCTGTTCCTGTTTTCTGCCCCGTGGTCCGCGAGCCCTGGCTCGCGCACCCGGGGAATGCCCGGGCGGCCGGGGACAACGGGGCCGCACGTGAAGGCAGCGAGGCAGGACAATCGATGAACGCGATCAGCAGGTCATTTGTCGGGCGCAAGCGGATTCGTCGCAGCTTCGGCCGCATCCCCGAAGTGGCCCCGATGCCGAACCTGATCGATGTGCAGCGCTCCAGCTATGAAGCGTTCCTGCAGATGGTGGTGCATCCGGACAACCGCACCCCAACCGGGTTGCAGGAGGTGTTCAAGTCGGTCTTCCCGATCGACGACTTCGCCGGCCGCGGCCGGCTGGAATTCGTCTATTACGAACTGGAGGAGCCGAAATACGATGTCGAGGAGTGCATCCAGCGCGGCATGACTTTCGCCGCGCCGCTGAAGGTTGTTCTCCGGTTGATCGTCTGGGACGTGGACGAGGACACTGGTGCGCGCTCGATCCGCGACATCAAGGAACAGCCGGTGTACATGGGCGACATGCCGCTGATGACCGACAACGGCACGTTCATCATCAACGGCACCGAGCGGGTCATCGTCAGCCAGATGCACCGCTCGCCGGGGGTGTTCTTCGACCACGACAAGGGCAAGACGCACAGCAGCGGCAAATACCTGTTCGCCGCGCGGGTGATCCCGTATCGCGGCTCCTGGCTGGACTTCGAGTTCGACAGCAAGGACCTGGTTTACGTCCGCATCGACCGGAAGCGAAAACTGCCGGTCACCACGTTGCTGTACGCGCTGGAGGGCCGCGCCACGCAGGCGCTGCGCGCCGCGCGCGAGGCGAAGGGCGAGACGCTGGAGCTCGGCGAAATCCGTGGCATGGATCAGGAAGAGATCCTCGCCCATTTCTATAATCAGGTGATCTTCGACCGCACCGCCAAGGGCTGGGCGCGGCCATTCGACCCCGATGCGTTCCGCGGGATCAAGCTGCTGGAGGCGCTGGTCGATGCCGCGACCGGCGAGGTGGTGGCCGACGCGGAAGCCAAGCTGACTGCCCGCCAGGCGCGCAAGATCGCCGAGAACACCAAGGAAGTGCTGATAGGCCGCACCGACTTGCTCGGCCGCTACGTGGCCGAGGACCTGGTCAACCAGGACACCGGGGAGATCTATGCCGAGGCCGGCGAGGAACTGACCGAGCCGAAGCTCGCCGCGCTGGAAGACGCCGGAGTCACCAAGCTGCCGACGCTGGCGATCGACCAGTCCTGCGGTCCGTGGATTCGCAACACGCTCGCGGTGGACAAGAATTCCAACCGAGACGACGCTCTGATCGACATCTATCGCGTGATGCGTCCGGGCGAGCCGCCGACGCCGGAAACCGCCGAGGGGCTGTTCCGCGGCCTGTTCTTCGATGCCGACCGCTATGACCTGTCGGCGGTGGGCCGGGTGAAGATGAACATGCGGCTGGGAATCACCAGCGACCAGGTTTCTGACTCCGTGCGCATCCTGCGCAAGGACGACCTGCTGCGCACGGTGAAGACGCTGTGCGAACTGAAGGACGGCCGCGGCCAGATCGACGACATCGACAATCTGGGCAACCGCCGGGTGCGTTCGGTCGGCGAGCTGATGGAGAACCAGTACCGCGTCGGCCTGCTCCGGATGGAGCGGGCGATTCGCGAGCGCATGGGCTCGGTCGATATCGACACCGTGATGCCGCACGATCTGATCAACGCCAAGCCGGCGGCGGCGGCGGTGCGGGAATTCTTCGGATCGTCGCAGTTGTCGCAGTTCATGGACCAGACCAACCCGCTGTCCGAAGTGACGCACAAGCGGCGGCTGTCGGCGTTGGGCCCGGGCGGCCTGACGCGTGAGCGCGCCGGGTTCGAGGTGCGCGACGTGCATCCGACGCATTACGGCCGCATCTGCCCGATCGAGACGCCGGAAGGGCCGAATATCGGCCTGATCAACTCGCTGGCGACCTATGCGAAGGTGAACAAGTACGGCTTCATCGAGACGCCGTACCGGCTGGTCACGAACGGGCAGGTGCAGGACGGCTGGAAATACCTCTCCGCCATGGAGGAGGAGAAACTGGTGGTCGCCCAGGCCGACGCGCCGCAGGACGCCGACGGCCGGTTTACCGAGGAATTGGTCTCGGTGCGGCGGCAGGGGGATTTCCGCCTGGTGAAGCCGGCGGACGTCACCGCGGTGGACGTGTCGCCGAAGCAGCTCGTGTCGGTGGCGGCGGCGCTGATCCCGTTCCTGGAGAACGACGACGCCAACCGTGCGCTGATGGGCAGCAACATGCAGCGCCAGGCGGTGCCGCTGATCCAGGCGGATGCCCCGCTGGTGGGCACCGGCATGGAGTTGGCGGTGGCGCGCGATTCCGGCGCGACGATCGTTGCCCGGCGTCCCGGCGTGGTGGACCAGATCGACGGCGCGCGCATCGTGGTGCGCGCGACCAACGAGGATGCCACGACGAAGGGTGTCGATATCTACCGCCTGAGAAAATTCCAGCGGTCCAACCAGTCAACCTGCATCAACCAGCGCCCGCTGGTGAAGGTGGGCGATCGGGTGGACGAGGGAGAAATCATCGCCGACGGTCCGTCCACCGAACTCGGCGAACTGGCGCTGGGGCGGAACGTGCTGGTCGCGTTCATGCCTTGGAACGGCTATAATTTCGAGGATTCGATCCTGATCAGCGAGCGCATCGCGCGCGATGACGTGTTCACCTCCATCCACATCGAGGAATTCGAGGTGATGGCGCGCGACACCAAGCTCGGCCAGGAGGAGATCACCCGCGACATCCCGAACGTCGGCGAGGAGGCGCTGAAGAACCTCGACGAGGCGGGCATCGTCTATATCGGCGCCGAGGTGAACCCGGGCGATATTCTCGTTGGCAAGGTGACGCCGAAGGGCGAAAGCCCGATGACGCCGGAGGAAAAGCTGCTGCGCGCGATCTTCGGCGAGAAGGCGAGCGACGTGCGGGATACCTCGTTGAAGCTGCCGCCGGGGGTGACCGGGACAGTGGTGGACGTGCGGGTGTTCAGCCGCCGTGGCGTGGACAAGGACGAGCGCGCGATGGCGATCGAGCGCGCCGAGATCGAGCGTCTGGCCAAGGACCGCGACGACGAGAAGGCGATCCAGGAGCGGTCGTTCCTCAACCGGCTGCGCGAGAAGCTGCTGGAGCACAAGGCGTCCGGCGGCTTCAAGGGCATCAAGTCGGGTACCGTGATCACCGACGAAGTGCTGGGGGAGCACCCGCGCGGTGCGTGGCGCCATATCGGCGTGCAGGACGACGCGGTGATGGCGGAGATCGAGACGCTGAAGCGCGAGTTCGACGCCGCGGTGGGCCGGTTGCAGGCGCGGTTCGACAGCAAGGTGGAGAAGCTGCAGCGCGGCGACGAGCTGCCGCCCGGCGTGATGAAAATGGTGAAAGTCTTCATCGCGGTGAAGCGCAAGTTGCAGCCCGGCGACAAGATGGCCGGAAGGCACGGCAACAAGGGCGTGGTGTCGCGCGTAGTGCCGGTGGAGGACCTGCCGTTCCTGGAGGACGGCACGCCGGTCGATCTGGTGCTCAATCCGCTGGGCGTGCCGAGCCGGATGAATGTCGGCCAGATTCTGGAGACGCATCTTGGCTGGGCCTGCGCGGCGCTCGGCGCGCAGATCGGCAAGCTGGTGGAGACGTATCGCCGCACCGGGGCGCAGCGCGAGGCGCTGCTGCAGCGGCTGCGCGACGTCTATGGTGAGGAGATCTACAATCAGCAGATCGCCAACCTGGACACGGACCAGTTGATCGAGCTGTGCGAGAACCTGAAGAAGGGCGTGCCGATCGCCACGCCGGTGTTCGATGGCGCTCGGATGTCGGACATCGAGGGCATGCTGAAGATGGCGGGGTTGCACACCTCCGGTCAGGTGGTGCTGGTCGATGGTCGCACCGGCGAACCGTTCGAGCGCAAGGTGACGGTCGGCTACATCTACATGCTGAAGCTGCACCATCTGGTGGACGACAAGATCCACGCGCGGTCGATCGGGCCTTACTCGCTGGTGACGCAGCAGCCGCTGGGCGGCAAGGCGCAGTTCGGCGGGCAGCGCTTCGGCGAGATGGAGGTGTGGGCGCTGGAGGCGTATGGCGCCGCCTATACGCTGCAGGAGATGCTCACGGTGAAGTCGGACGACGTGTCCGGCCGCACCAAGGTCTATGAGGCGATCGTGCGAGAGCAGGACACGTTCGAGGCCGGGGTGCCGGAGAGTTTCAACGTGCTGGTGAAGGAATTGAAGTCGCTGGGGTTGAACGTCGATCTGGATACGCGCGCGGCGGCATGATGCGAGCGATGGCAAAAGGATAGGTTCCTCCCGTCGGGGGAGGGGTCGTGCGGGTGGTGCCGGCAGGTGCCATGCACCGCACGCCTCTTCTCCGCAACGGGAGGGGAAGACATTCGGACTGCACCCGCTGTTTCAAAGGGTACCAAGCGCATGAACGAACTGATGAAGATCCTTGGTCAGACCGGTCAGGCCATGACCTTCGACCAGATTCGCATCAACATCGCCAGCCCGGAGCAGATCCGCTCCTGGTCGTATGGCGAGATCAAGAAGCCGGAGACGATCAACTACCGTACCTTCAAGCCGGAGCGGGACGGGTTGTTCTGCGCGCGCATCTTTGGCCCGATCAAGGACTACGAGTGCCTGTGCGGCAAGTACAAGCGGATGAAGTTCCGCGGCATCATCTGCGAGAAGTGCGGCGTCGAGGTCACGCTGGCGAAAGTGCGGCGCGAGCGCATGGGGCACATCGAGCTCGCCTCGCCGGTGGCGCATATCTGGTTCCTCAAGTCGCTGCCCAGCCGGATCGGCCTGATGGTCGATCTGACGCTGAAGGAACTTGAGAAGATTCTCTACTTTGAGAGTTACGTGGTGCTGGAGCCCGGCACCACCGACCTCAAGATGCACCAGTTGCTGACCGAAGATCAGCTTCTCGCCAAGCAGGACGAGTTCGGCGACGACCAGTTCGACGTGGGCATCGGCGCCGAGGCCATCAAGAAGGTGCTGAACAAGATCAACCTCGATGAGCAGAAGGTGCAGCTTCGGGCGGACCTGAAGGACACGACCAGCGAGGCCAAGCGCAAGAAGCTGGTGAAGCGGCTGAAGCTGATCGAGGCGTTCGGCGAATCCGGTGCGCACCCGGACTGGATGATCCTGGACGTGGTGCCGGTGATCCCGCCGGAACTGCGCCCGCTGGTGCCGCTGGACGGCGGGCGATTCGCCACGTCCGACCTGAACGACCTGTATCGCCGCGTGATCAACCGCAACAACCGGTTGAAGCGGCTGATCGAACTGCGCGCGCCGGACATCATCGTGCGCAACGAGAAGCGCATGCTGCAGGAGAGCGTGGACGCGCTGTTCGACAACGGCCGCCGCGGCCGTGCTATCACCGGCGCCAACAAGCGTCCGCTGAAGTCGCTGTCCGACATGCTGAAGGGCAAGCAGGGCCGGTTCCGGCAGAATCTGCTGGGCAAGCGCGTGGATTACTCCGGCCGTTCGGTCATCGTGGTCGGGCCGGAGCTGAAGCTGCACCAGTGCGGGCTGCCGAAGAAGATGGCGCTCGAGCTGTTCAAGCCGTTCATCTACTCCAAGCTGGAGAAGTATGGCCACGCCACGACGATCAAGGCGGCCAAGCGGATGGTGGAGAAGGAGCGTCCCGAAGTGTGGGACATCCTGGAGGAAGTCATCCGCGAACACCCGGTGATGCTGAATCGCGCGCCGACCTTGCATCGGTTGGGCATCCAGGCGTTCGAGCCGGTGCTGATCGAGGGCAAGGCGATCCAGTTGCACCCGCTGGTCTGCACCGCTTTCAACGCCGACTTCGACGGCGACCAGATGGCGGTGCACGTGCCGCTGTCGCTGGAAGCACAGCTCGAAGCGCGCGTGCTGATGATGTCCACCAACAACATCCTCAGCCCGGCGAACGGCAAGCCGATCATCGTGCCTTCGCAGGACATCGTGCTCGGGCTGTACTACCTTTCGCTGGAGACGCCGGAATTCCGTGAGGTCGCGGACGACAAGGCGCCGGCCTACGGCACGATCGGCGAGATCGAGCATGCGCTGTTTGCCGGGGCGATCACGCTGCACCACAAGATCAAGGCGCGCTGGGAGTCGATCGACGCCGGCGGCAATCCGATCCGCCAGGTGGTGGTTGCCACCCCCGGGAGAATGATGATCGCGCAGATCCTGCCGAAACATCCGGAGGTGCCGTTCGACCTGATCAACCGGCAGCTCACCAAGAAGAACGTGTCGGACGTGATCGACGCGGTGTATCGCCATTGCGGGCAGAAGGAATGCGTGATGTTTGCCGACCGGCTGATGGGGCTTGGCTTCGGCCAGGCCTGCAAGGCCGGCATCTCGTTCGGCAAGGACGACCTGATCATCCCGGTCGAGAAGGAGGAGATGATTCGCAAGACGCAGGGTGAGGTGAAGGAGTTCGAGCAACAGTACCAGGACGGGCTGATCACCGCCGGCGAGCGCTACAACAAGGTGGTGGATGCCTGGTCGCGCTGCACCGACGAGGTGGCCGGCGCGATGATGAAGGAGATCAGCAAGCAGCAGAGCGGCACCGTGACGAACTCGGTGTGGATGATGTCGCATTCCGGCGCGCGCGGCTCGCCGGCGCAGATGCGGCAGCTTGCCGGCATGCGCGGCCTGATGGCCAAGCCCTCCGGCGAGATCATCGAGCAGCCGATCATCGCCAATTTCAAGGAAGGTCTTTCCGTTCTGGAGTACTTCAATTCCACCCACGGCGCGCGCAAGGGGCTGGCGGACACGGCGTTGAAGACGGCGAACTCCGGCTACCTGACGCGGCGTCTGGTGGACGTGGCGCAGGACTGCATCATCGTCGAGGAGGATTGCGGCACCGAGCGCGGCCTGACGGTGCGCGCGGTGATGGATGGCGGCGAGGTGGTTTCCTCGCTGTCGGAGCGCATCCTGGGCCGCACCGCGGCCGAGGACGTGTTGGATCCGACGACCAGCGCGGTGCTGTCTCCGGCCAACACGCTGATCGGCGAGGAAGAGGCGGAGCGGATCGAGAAGGCCGGGGTGGAGGCGGTGAAAATCCGCTCGGTGCTGACCTGCGAATCGCGGGTGGGCGTGTGCGGCCACTGCTATGGCCGGGACCTGGCGCGCGGCACGACAGTGAATATCGGCGAGGCGGTGGGCGTGATCGCGGCGCAGTCGATCGGCGAGCCGGGCACCCAACTCACCATGCGCACCTTCCACATCGGCGGCGCGGCGCAGCGGGGTGCGGAGCAATCCAGCGTGGAGGCTAGCCACGAGGGCACGGTGGCGGTGCGCAACCGCAACGTGGTGATGAACTCGCAGGGCACGCCGGTGGTGATGAGCCGCAACTGCGAGATCGTGCTGACCGACGACAAGGGGCGCGAGCGCGCCCGGTTCCGCGTGCCGTACGGCGCGCGGCTGCTGGTGGATGAAGGCCAGCAGGTGGCGCGCCTGCAGAAGCTGGCGGAGTGGGATCCGTACACGCTGCCGATCATCACCGAGCGCGCCGGCAAGGTCGAATATATCGACCTGATCGACAGCATCACGTTGGTCGAGCGGATGGACGAGGTCACCGGCCTCACGTCGAAGGTGGTGGTGGACTACAAGCAGGCGTCGAAGGGGGTCGATCTTCGGCCACGGCTACAGTTGAAGGACGACAAGGGCGAGGTGCTGCGGCTGCCGAACAACACCGACGCGCGCTACTTCCTGGCGCCCGACTCGATCCTGTCGGTGGAAAACGGCGCGACGGTGGCGGCGGGCGACGTGCTGGCCCGCATCCCGCGCGAGGGCAGCAAGACGCGCGACATCACCGGCGGCCTGCCGCGGGTGGCGGAGTTGTTCGAGGCGCGCCGGCCGAAGGACCACGCGGTGATCGCGGAAAACGACGGGCGGGTGGAGTTCGGCAAGGACTACAAGAACAAGCGCCGGGTGATCGTGAAGAACGACGAAACCGGCGAGGAAACCGAATACCTGGTCCCGAAGGGCAAGCACGTCTCGGTGCAGGAAGGCGACTTTGTGCGGCGCGGCGATCCGCTGGTCGATGGTCCGCGGGTGCCGCACGACATCCTGAAGGTGCTGGGTGTCGAGGCGCTGTCGGACTACCTGGTGAACGAGATCCAGGACGTTTACCGGCTGCAGGGCGTGAAGATCAACGACAAGCATATTGAGGTGATCGTGCGCCAGATGCTGCAGAAGGTGGAGATTCTCGATCCGGGCGACACGACGTTCCTGGCTGGAGAGCAGGTGGATCGGACCGAGTTCGACCGGGAGAACACGCGGCTTAACAAGGACGATCGTCCGGCGCTGGCGATGCCGGTGCTGCAGGGCATCACCAAGGCCAGCTTGCAGACCAACAGCTTCATCTCGGCGGCGTCGTTCCAGGAGACGACGCGCGTGCTGACCGAGGCGGCGACGGCGGGCAAGACCGACAACCTGATGGGGTTGAAGGAGAACGTGATTGTCGGGCGGCTGATCCCGGCGGGCACCGGCGCGGTGATGAACCGGCTGCGGGCGATCGCTTCGGGTCGCGACCAGCGGCTGCTGTCGATGGGGACGGCGCCGCCGCAGGTTGGCACGGACATGAAGGCCGCGGAGTAGCGCTTGGTCTTCTGACTGTTGCGAAGGGCCGGCGGCGCGCGAGTGCCGCCGGCCTTTTACTGTGCCGGCGGCCGGTCATGCTGTTGTCGTCGGGTCAGGCTTTTCGGCCCCTATGGATGTATCGGCGATCCCGGTCACCAGTGCCAGCTTGCGCGTGACCGCCAGCATGGCCGCCGGATCGAGCGCTCCGACAGGTGCGCCGCATTTGTTCCGCCGGACCGCGAAAATCTTGTCCACCATGACCTGCGACGCCACGCGGATCCCGGTGGACGGCGACGCCTCGACTGGATGGCGGCGGAACGGGTTTCCTCGTGCAGCGTAGAGGTCATCAGGCACACCAGCACGCTATTGGTCGCGGACAGCCGATCCGACTCAATGACCACGGCCGGACGTGGCTTGCCGTAGTCTCCTTGCAGGGCGACGGTCACGATGTCGCCGCGTTTCATGCGTCGTCGTCGATGTCCTGCATCGCGGCTTCGATGAAATCGAGTGCCTGTCGCCTCCACTCGCTCGTGGCCGGCGAGCAATTGTCCGTGCCACGTTCGGAAAAGGAATTTCACAGATAATGCACGAAGCTGTGCCGGACCGCGGCAGCTCTCCGGGCCGAAGCCGGTGCCACGAGGCGCTTGTATTGCACGGCCGCGGAAGTTTGCGGCTTGTCGGGAATTAGCCGAATCATACCAACCGTCCTAACCACTGACCGATGCCCACTCGCGGGTGGCGATGGATCGGATCCGATCCGGGTCCTCGATCAGGAACTGCCAGGCATTACGGCAGGCGTCGACAATGGCCTCGTAGGTATCC
>Ga0307374_10002368_pt1 | contig 33584 bp, 31 predicted proteins | sample OX3MG_FD_202532 | JGI IMG/M metagenome (GOLD analysis project Ga0307374, IMG submission 202532) | Soil microbial communities from Risofladan, Vaasa, Finland - OX-3 | ecosystem: Environmental > Terrestrial > Soil > Coastal area > Acid sulfate soil | place: Finland: Risofladan, Vaasa | collected... | reverse complement strand
GCCGAGCCCGTGGTAGCCGAGGCTGCGCACGCCGAGCCCGTGGTAGCCGGGGCTGCGCACGCCGAGCCCGTGGTAGCCGGGGCTGCGCACGCCGAGCCCGTGGTGGCCGGGGCTGCGCACGCCGAGCCCGTGGTAGCCGAGGCTGCGCACGCCGAGCCCGTGGTGGCCGGGGCTGCGCACGCCGAGCCCGTGGTGGCCGGGGCTGCGCACGCCGAGCCCCACCGGAGCGCGGGCGAGCGGAGCGTCCGCGTGGACGTCGACCTTCTCGACTCGATGATGAGCCAGGTCGGCGAGCTGGTACTTGCGCGCAACCAGGTGAGCGCGCACGTCGAGATGATCGACAACCTGGCGCTCCACCAGACGGTCCAGCGCCTGTCGATGATCGTGAGCGAGCTGCAGGAAGGGGTGATGAAGACGCGGATGCAGCCGGTCGAGCAGCTCTGGTCCAAGCTCCCCCGGGTCATCCGCGATCTCGCCGCGCAGTTCGACAAGCTGGTCTCCCTCGAGATGGAAGGTGGCGAGACCGAGCTCGACCGGTCGCTCCTCGAGGCCGTGAAGGACCCGCTCACCCACCTCGTGCGGAACGCAATCGACCACGCGATCGAGCAGCCCGACGCGCGCATCGCGGCGGGCAAGCCGGCGACCGGGACCCTCGCGTTGCGCGCGTCACACGAGGGTGGCCAAGTCGTGCTCGAGGTCGCGGACGACGGTGCGGGCATCGACCCCGCCAAGATCGCCGCGAAGGCGCTCGAGCGCGGCCTCGTGAGCAAGGGCGAGCTCGACTCGATGAGCGAGCGCGAGGTCGTCGACCTCATCTTCCGAGCCGGCTTCTCGACCGCGCAGAGCGTGACGAACGTGTCGGGCCGCGGCGTCGGCATGGACGTCGTGCGGACGAACGTCGAGCGGATCGGCGGCACCGTCGACCTCTCGAGCACTCCAGGCACCGGGACGACGTTCCGGATCAAGATCCCGCTGACGCTCGCGATCATTCCCGCCCTGCTCGTCGGCTGCAGGGAACAGCGCTACGCGATCCCGCAAGCCAACTTGCTCGAGATGGTGCAGCTGCGCAGCGACGGCGCGAGCTCCGACATCGAGCGCATCGGTGGCGCGCTCGTGTACCGGCTCCGGGGCAAGCTCCTGCCGCTCGTGCGCCTCGACGAGACGCTCGGCTTCGCGCCGCTCGCCGCGGACGAGCAGCCCGAGGCCGTGAGCATCGTCGTGCTCCAGGCAGACGGCCTGCTCCTGGGCGTCGCGGTCGACGAGGTCTTCGGCACCGAGGAGATCGTGGTGAAGCCCCTCGGACGCCACGTCAAGCAGGTCCCGCTCTTCGCCGGCGCGACGATCCTCGGTGACGGCGGCGTCGCGCTCATCCTCGACGTGATCGGTCTCGCGGCGGCCGCCCGGGTCGAAGAGGTCACCGCGGGGCTGGCGCTCTCGTCCGATCTCGCCGACGACGAGGACCGGTCGCTCGAGCGCAGCACGTTCGTGCTGCTCCGTGTCGGACGAGACCGTCGGGTCGCCGTCCCGCTGAAGGCCGTCGCCCGTCTCGAGGAAGCACCGGCCTCCAGCGTCGAGCAGGCCGGCAACGGCCGGGTCCTGCAGTACCGGGGCGACCTGCTCCCGCTCGTCGCGCTGTCCGAGATCCTCGACACCGCGTGCGAAGACGCGCCGGTCGAGGCCGACGGCGTGCCCGCGAGCATCCCGGTCGTCGTCTACTCCGACGGGGAGCGACACCTCGGGCTCGTCGCTAGCGAGATCCTCGACATCGTCGAAGGGGTGTTCGAGGTACGCCCCGTCGGTGCGGGTCCGGGCATCCTCGGCTCGACCGTCGTCCACGGCCACGTCACCGACGTCCTCGACGTCGACGCGGCGTTCGCACTAGCCGGCAAGGAGCCCGAACGTGTCGCCTGAACAGAACCACGCGGCCGGCGGCGACGCCACGGCGCAGTACTGCACGTTCAAGGTCGACCATCTCCTCATCGGCATCGAGGTCTGGCGCGTCCAGGAGGTCATCCGCCACCAGCCGATGACCCACGTGCCGCTCGCGCCGAAGGAGGTGCGCGGGCTCATCAACCTGCGCGGCCAGATCGTCACGGCGATCGACGTCCGCCAGTGGCTCGGCCTGCCCGGACGCTCCGACGGTGCGAGCTCGATGAACGTCGTGCTCCGCCTGAACGACGAGGCGATCAGCCTGCTCGTCGACGAAGCGGGCGAGGTGGTCGAGCCCGCGGCGGACACCCACGAGGGAGTTCCGTCGACCGCTTCCGGGCAGATCCGCACGATGTTCTCGGGCACGTACAAGCTCGACGGCGCGCTCCTGCTCGTGCTCGACACCGAGTCGGTCACGAGGATCAGTGGCGAGAACGGCGCCGGAGCAGCCCACTCGGCGACACGGCGCGCCTCGTGACGGCGCCCCCGGTCCGGGTCCTGCTCGTCGACGACTCGGCGGTGATCCGTCGCTTCGTGAGCGAGGCGCTCCAGGAGGAGCCCGACATCGTCGTCGCAGCCACCGCGTCCAACGGTCGTCAGGCGATCGAGCGCCTCGAGCGTGAGCTCCCCGACGTCGTCGTGCTCGACGTGGAGATGCCTGTGCTGGACGGGCTCGCGACCCTCGCCGAGCTCCGCCCGCGCTGGCCGGACGTGCCGGTCGTCATGTACAGCACGCTCACCCAGCGCGGCGCCGCCGCGACGCTCGACGCGCTCTCGCTCGGGGCCACCGACTACGTGCTGAAGCCGTCACACGTCGCCGACCGCGACGCAGCGGGTCGCGTGGTGCGGTCGGAGCTCGCGCCGGTCGTCCGCTCCTGGGGCAACCTGCACCGCGCGCGCCTCGCGGCGGCGCGACCTGCACCAGCGAAGGCGCCTCCCGCTCGCGTGCCTGCGCCGGCCCCGACCTTGCGCGCGCGCGTCGACCGTACGCGACCCGAGGTCCTCGTCATCGGGTCCTCGACCGGCGGTCCTCACGCGCTCACCGAGGTCATCCCTAGGCTCCCCGCGAGCCTGCCGGTCCCGGTGCTCGTCGTCCAGCACATGCCGCCGCTCTTCACGAAGCTTCTCGCCGAGCGCCTCGACGCGCGCAGCGCGCTCGAGGTGGTCGAGGTATCGGCCGAGGTGCCGGTCGTCGCAGGCAGGGTCTACGTCGCGTCGGGCGGCGCCCACATGGTGGCCCGCCGGCGCGGCGCCTCCGTGGTCGTCACGCTGGACGACGGTCCGCCGGAGAACTCCTGCAAGCCCGCGGCGGACGTGACGTTCCGCAGCGCGGTCGAGGTCTGGGGCGGCCGGGTGCTCGCGGTCGTGCTCACGGGGATGGGCCAGGACGGGCTGGAGGGGTGCCGGCGGATCTGCGAGGCGGGTGGCGCAGTCGTCGCGCAGGACGAGGCGAGCTCGGTCGTCTGGGGGATGCCTGGCGCCGTGAGCCGCGCCGGCCTCGCCAGCGAGATCCTCCCGCTCCCCGACGTCGCGCCGGCGATCGGGCGACACCTCGGACGCGCGCTCGCGGGGAGCCCCGCGTGACGACTGCGACCGCAGAGGACTTCCAGTACCTGCAGGGGTTCCTGCTCGACAGGTCCGCGATCGTGCTGAGCGAGGACAAGCAGTACCTCGTAGAGACGAGGCTGCTACCGGTCGTTCAGCGGCACGGCGTCGAGTCGATCACTGACCTCGTCCGCGCGATCCGAAGGGGGGACAAGACCGTCGAGACCGCGGTCGTCGACGCGATGACGACCAACGAAACGTCGTGGTTCCGGGATTCCGCGCCGTTCGACGCGCTCAGGAACCTCGTGCTGCCCGAGCTCGTCGCATCGAACGTCACGCGGCGGCGCCTCGCGATCTGGTCCGCCGCGTGCTCGACGGGCCAGGAGCTCTACAGCGTCGCGATGCTCCTCGACTCGGAGTTCTCCGACCTCGCGTCGTGGCACGTCGACCTCCACGGGACCGATCTCTCGACCACGGTCGTCCAGCGCGCCCGAGCGGGCAGCTTCACCGCCCTCGAGATCAACCGCGGGCTACCCGCCACGCTCCTCGTCCGCTACTTCCGGCGTGAGGGCGCGCAATTCGTCATCGCCGACTCGATCCGCGCACGCGTCCGCTTCGAGCTGTTCAACCTCGCCCGACCGTGGCCACCGATGCAGGACTACGACGTCATCCTGCTCCGCAACGTCCTCATCTACTTCGACGTCGAGACGAAGCGGAACGTGCTCGAGCGGGTGAGGGGGCGGCTGCGCCCCGGTGGCTTCCTGCTCCTCGGCACGGCGGAGACGACTCGAGGACTCGTCGACGGCTTCCGGCCGATCCCGGTCGGCGCGACGACGGTCTTCCGACGGGAGGAGTCCTGATGCGCGCCCTGGTGGTCGACGACTCGCGGGCGATGCGCAGCCTGCTGCGCCAGATCCTGCTGCAGCTCGGGATCGAGGTCGCCGAGGCGGCCGAGGGCCGAGCCGCGATCGATCTCGTCGAGGCGGGCCCGGTGCCGGAGCTCGTGCTCGTCGACTGGCACATGCCGGTCATGGACGGGCTCGAGCTCGTGACCGAGCTCCGGGCGCACAAGGAGTGGCGCCACATGGCGATCATGATGGTCACGACCGAGAGCGAGCACGAGAACATGGTCCGTGCGCTGCTCGCCGGCGCGAACGAATACCTGATCAAGCCGTTCACCGCAGACGCCGTCGTCGAGAAGCTCTCGCTTCTCGGGCTCCACTGCGCGACGGTCCCCGCCGGCGACTCTTACGGAGGTGCTACCCAGCCATGACCGATCTCGTGAGCAACGAGACGATCGCCGAGATCACCCAGACGTTCTGGGGGGCGTACCTGCCCGACGCGGGCGACCTCATCCCGGCCGTCGGCCTCCCGGCGATCGAGGACGTGCGCAGCAGGGTCGACATCGACGGCGCGTGGACGGGGTGCGTGGAGGTCTCGTGCTCGATGGCGGTCGCCCGCAAGATCGCGTCCGTCATGTTCGCGGCGGAACCGTCCGAGATCGCGGAAGCCGACGTGCGCGACGCGGTCGGCGAGCTCGTGAACGTCGTCGGTGGGAACATCAAGAGCATCCTGCCCGCGCCGACGAGCCTGTCCGTGCCGATCCTGGACGACGGCGGCGAGTGGCGCTTCGCCGCGGAGCTCGAGAGCGAGGTCCTGCTCGCGTGGGCGGGCGAGCCGATCGTCGTGCGCGTCTGGCGGCCCGAGGGGACGATCTAGGCGCCGCGTGCGGCGGGACGCGGCCCCTCGCGGTCCCTTCATCACGGGGGGCTTCCCGCCGTTAGGAGCATGAGCATCGCCGTGGGCTGCGAGGAAGGCAGTCCACCGATTGGTTGGACGGGTCCAAAGGAAAGGGACGACGTGCCTTCGCTTCTAATGATCGTTCCGAGCCGCGGGCGGCCGAGCAATCTCGACCGCCTTGTCGAGGCGTGGCGCACCACGTCGAGCGGCCACGCGGACCTCGTCGTGGCGCTCGACGACGACGATCCCGCGCTCTACCAGTACAACGCCCACCGGGTCGCGATGGTGACCGTCGGACCGCGCCAGAGCTTCGTCTCCTGGACGAACGAGGTCGCGGTCGACCACGTGGACGACTACCGATTCATCGGGTCGATGGGCGACGACCATCGACCGCGCACGGTCGGCTGGGATCGCATGCTCTGCGAGGCGCTCGACGAGATCGGCAGCGGCATCGCGTACGGCGACGACCTGGCTGCGAGCCCGATCCTCCCCAGCGCGGTCGTGCTCACGAGCGACATCGTGAGCGAGCTCGGCTACATGGTCCCGCCGGTCGTCGAGCACAACGGCGCCGACACGTTCTGGCTCGAGCTCGGCCGCGGCCTCGGCCGGGCGAAGTTCCTCCCCGAGGTCGTCATCGAGCACATGCACTACACGACTGGCAAGAGTGCGATCGACCACATATACCTCGAAGGCGCAGACCGGCTGGAGCGCGACCGCCGCGCGCTCGACCGGTACCTCGCGGAGCGCTTCCCGGCCGAGGCCGGCGCGCTCTCGAGCCGGCTCGGCGAGCCCCGTCGCCGCGAGACCGCGGCACGCGGCGTCGCCCGTCTCGCGCCGAACCAGCGCTGAGCGCCGGCGCACCCGGCGCCGACGACCCCGGGGCGACGCGCACCGATCCCTCGGTGCGGTCAGGCGCTCGCCCCGAGCTCCCCGGCGAGCAGCCGGTGCGGCTCGTCGAACCACTCGTCGTGCCGTGCACCGACGCCGAGCAGACGCACGCGCGCCATCGGACCGCTCACGTCCGTCGGCCGTCGCGCGGCGAGGGCGCAGCGCACCCCGAGCACCACGTAGTCGGGGTGCGTCGGATAGTCGGTCGCGAACGCGGCCGCGAGCTCCGCGGCTGCCGACGGCCGCCCGGCCCCGAGCATCGCGAGCACGATCCATCGTCCGAGAACGACCTGCTCGGCGGACGAGCCCTTCTCGCAACGTGTGACGAACCGCTCGAGCGCCTCCTCCGCCCGCCCGGCGCGCAACAGGTCGATTCCCTCCTGATGGGGCGCGTCGGCGAGTGGCCGCTCGGAGCGCGCCGGCAGGTAGACGCGCGTCGTGCCGGCGCCCGCCCCGTCGCGGCGCGCGACGACCCGCCAGCGCACCACCCGGTAGCCGTCGTACGCGGGCTGCGAGACGGGGAGGGCGACGTCGCGTGTCGTGCAGGCCCCGAGCCGGGCCCGAAGGCGCGCGGCGTCCCCGGGGCGGACGAAACGCAGTCCGCCGAGCCGCACGGCGTAACCGGAGACCGGAGGCGCCGGGGCCACGGTCGCGACGACGTCACGGAACTGCTCGAGCAGGCGCGGCCCGACGACCTGCCACCCGAAGGCGCGCGCGGTCTCGAGACCGGCGCGCGCGAGTCGTGACGCGAGCTCCGGGTCGTCGAGGACACGACGCACCGCGTCGGCCAAACCCTCCACGTCGCCGACCGGCGCGAGCAAGGCGTTCCGCCCGTGCTCGGCGTACGCGAGCACTCCCGGGTGCGCGCTCGACACGACGGTGGCCCCAGCGGCCATCGCCTCGAGCGGCGCGGTCGCGAACCCGGTGCGTGCGGCCGTCGAGAGGAACACGCGGGCCCGGCGCAGCAACTGGGCCAGATCCTCTCGCGCCGGCGCCGCGATCCGCTCGGCGAACGGCTCGACCCCGCGCCGACAGCCCACCGGGCCCGCCTGCGGGTCGACCCACAGCGCGCGCTGCCCGTGTGACGTGCCGGCTCGCGCGACGACCTTGCGCGCGTCGTCGACGCGGTCCCATGCCAGAAGGTCGCTCCCCGAGTACACGAGCCCGTCCCGCTGCTCGGCCGGCGGCGCGGCGCGGCCGGTTGCGGGTCGGAACGTGCCGAGGTCGACGACGCCCGGAGCCGACCTCGCGACGACCCCGTAGGAGGCGCGCAGCTCGCCGGGCGCACGTTCGCCGACCGCGAAGGTGACCGACGCGGAGCGCAGCGCGCCCGCGACGACCTCGTGGATACCGTCCGGAACGTCGCCGAGCCCCTCGAGCTCGCCCTGCTCGAACAGCACGACCGGCGCGAGTCCGAGCAGGCGCGCCGGAACGACGAACTCCCACGAGCCCGCCACGATGAGGTCGCACGGCGGCACCGCCTCGGCCATCGCCTCGCCGTAGGGGACCCGGCGCATGCGCGCGCGTGTGCCGATCCGGCGCTCGCCGGGACCCTCGTCCGCGTCGTCGGGGTGCGCGCGCACAAGGACGGTGACGTCCGCTCCGAGAGCGGCGAGCTCTCGCGCCTGGGCGAGAAGCAGTCGCTCCCCTTCCCCGACACCGACGCGCGCGACCAGGTAGACGATCCGCAGTCGGTCGGGAAGGCTGCGGTCGCGCCGGATGCGCGGAAGCGGGTGGCCGTGCAGGTCCACGGCCTCGAGCACGTCGCCGAGACGCCCCGCCGCGACGATCTCGACCGGACTCGGCGGGCGCGCGGCATTCATGTCCCTGATACCAACGATCGAGCTGCGGATCCATTTGAGCGTCGCGCCCGGTGCCCCCGGCGCGCGGTCGCGACCCGGCCGCCGACATTCGCGGTTCCGCGCGCTAAAGAATTCGTGCAACGGTGCCGACAAGACTACGGAGAGGGCACGGGGTCCACGGACGGGAGCGATCTCCATTGGCACGGCACCGCACGTCTCAATGCATGCGAAGCTTCGGCCACCTGTCACCGAGCGTGACCTGGTGCTCCCGGCCCGCGCACTATCACTACGGCACGGCCGGCGGAGAAGTTGAACATCGCGAGTCGCACTCGGTGTCCCGATCCGCCGCATCCCGACGCCGTTCGTTCACACTGAGCCAGATGCACCACATGAGCTCACGACTATTCCCTATTGCCCGCCTTCGCACGTACGTGTACCGTGACGGAACCGCCACGTTGCGTGCTCGGGCCCATCAGGGCTCCAGCCGCCCGGTGGCGGGGCAGATGCTGCTCGCGACGATCGAGGCGACCGGAGGTGGCGCGGTGGAGAGTGCACGACGTTCACCTGGGTCGCGGTCGCGCTTCGCGGTCGCGCCCGCGCACCGCCCGGCGGCCCGAGCGCCGCGCGCCTCAACCCGTTTCGTCCCGTGTGGCCAAGGAGCGACGCGATGACCGCCCAGACAATGCTCGATGAGAGCGTGCCCGACACCCGGCGCTTCCGGGCGGCGCACGTCGAGGAGCCGGACACACACGACGCGCTGTGGGCGGCGCACTGGGCCCGTCGGGACCGCGAGTCGCGCAACGACCTGATCCTCGCGTACGAGCCCCTCGTCAAGCTCGTCGTGTCGCGGCTCCCCGCGAACGTCCGCACGTACTGGGAGGTGGACGACCTCCGCAGCTTCGGCCTGCTCGGTCTCGTCGAGGCGATCGACCGCTGGGCCGACGACTCACCCGCGAGCCGGTTCCCGAGCTACGCGACGAAGCGCATCCGCGGCTCGATCTTCGACGAGCTCCGCAGGCTCGACTGGCTGCCTCGCACCGTGCGGCGGCGTGTGATCACCTACCGCGCGACGGTCGACGCGCTCTCGAGCGAGCTCGGCCGGGTGCCCGAGACGAGCGAGGTGCTCTCCGAGATGGGGACCGACGGGGCGAGCGGCGAGGACGTGCTGAGCGCCGTCCAGTCGTCGCAGCTGCTGCACCTCCAGCACAGCGTCGGGAGCACGTCGGCCGGAGAGGACCTCCGGCTCATCGACCTCATCGTGTCGGACCGCGAGATCGAGCCCGAGCCCCACGTGCTTCGCAGCGAGCAGTTCGAGGAGATTCGCAAAGCAGTGACCCGTCTTCCCGAGCGGCAGCGGACGGTGGTCACGCTCCACTTCCTCGGCGGTCTCACCCAGGAGCAGATCGGCTCGATGCTCGGCGTGAGCAACTCGCGCGTCTGCCAGATCGAGGCGACCGCGATCCAGACGCTACGGCGTCTGCTCGTGACCGACGAGGAGCGCCGTCCGCAGAGCGCCGCTGCCCGTCCCGCCTGACCGGAGCCCGCTCGCGCGGCACCGGCCGCCTCTCGCTCCCCAAGATTCTCGCTCCCGGCTCGCGCGCCACGACGGTCGCAGCACGCGCCTGGCCGGCCGCGCGCCTCGATGGGCCGCCCCTTCTCGTCGCGCCCCCCGCCGCCGTGCGCGCCCACTGCGTCCCGCACGCGTGCATCACGGGCACCGACAGAGGTCGCTGCGGTCGATGCAATGTTGTTGCCAGTGCAATGTTATACTGTCCGCAATATGACTGCGCAGACACCCTTCGACTACGACGCAGAGCGGGGTACCGCGGGCGTGGAGACGCTCCGGGACCGCAAGAAGCACGCGACGCGCCTCGCCCTGCAGGCCGCCGCCCTCGACCTCGTCGCCACGCGCGGCTACGCGCAGGTCACCGTCGAGGAGATCGCCGAGGCTGCGGACGTCTCGCCACGTACCTTCTTCAACTACTTCTCCTCCAAGGAGGCGGCCGTCCTCGGTGAGGACCCCGAACAGGTCGACGAGCTGCGCGCGTCGATACTCGCCCGGCCTGCCGACGAGCCGCCGTTCGAGACCGTCCGCGCGGTGCTGAGCGAGCGCGCGGCCTCCGTCGCGCGTGCCGTCGGCGGCGCCGGCGACACCGCTGCCTGGCTTCGTCGGATGAAGGCCGTGCACGCCGAGCCGCACCTGCGAGTCGCGCACGTCGCGAGGATGGCGGCCTTCGAGCGCGTCGTCGCGGAGGCCGTCGCCGAGCGCACCGGTGCCGACCTCGAGACCGATCTCTACCCGTCGCTGCTCGCCGCGACCGCGATGGCGTCCGCCCGGGTCACGCTTGGCCTCTGGGCGCGCACCGGAGGCACGGGGTCGATCGCTGATCTGGTCGACCGCACGTTCTCGCTGCTCGGCGCCGGTCTCGCACGCTCCGTGCCGGAAGATCCGGCGAGGGAGGCGCCCGGTCCGCGACCGGCCCACGGCCAACGGCGGACGACCGCGAAGGCCTCCCGCTCGTGAGCGCCGCCGACGGCTCCGTCGCGACGATCCCGGACGCGCCGGAGGCCCACCTCGCGCACCGGCGCGTGCTCGTGATCATGAGCGCGCTCATGCTCGGGATGTTCCTCGCCGCCCTCGACCAGACGATCGTGTCCACCGCGCTCCCGACGATCGTGGCGGACCTGCACGGCGCGTCCCACCTGTCGTGGATCGTCGTCGCGTACCTCCTCGCGTCCACCGCGTCGACACCGCTGTGGGGCAAGTTGGGCGACCAGTACGGCCGGAAGATCTTCTTCCAGGGCGCCATCGTCGTGTTCCTCGCCGGGTCGGTGCTCTCCGGGCTCAGCCACTCGATGCTCGAGCTCATCGCGTTCCGGGCCGTGCAGGGCCTCGGCGGTGGGGGGTTGATGGTCGGCGCACAGGCGATCGTCGGCGACGTCGTCCCGCCGCGCGAGCGCGGTCGCTACCAGGGCCTGTTCGGCGCCGTCTTCGGGCTCGCGAGTGTCATCGGGCCCCTGCTCGGCGGCGTGTTCGTCGAGCAGCTCTCCTGGCGGTGGATCTTCTACGTGAACCTGCCGATCGGCGCGGTCGCGCTCTTCGTCGTGGCCGCACGCGTGCCCGGTCACCTCGGCCGCGTCCACCACGTGATCGACTACCTCGGCACCGGCGTCCTCACGCTCGCCGCGACGAGCCTCGTGCTGCTCACGAGCCTCGGCGGCACGACCTACCCCTGGTCGTCGGCGCCGATCTACATCCTCGGCATCGCGGGCGTCGTGCTCACCGCCGTGTTCGTCGCAGTCGAGCGCCGCGCGGTCGAACCGGTGCTGCCGCTCCACCTCTTCTCGATCCGCACCTTCTCGGTCTCGAGCGTGGTCGGGTTCATCGTCGGATTCGCGATGTTCGGCGCGATCACCTACCTGCCCGCGTACTTCCAGGTCGTGCGGGGACAGTCGCCGACGATCTCGGGCGTCCAGCTCCTGCCGCTCATGGCCGGACTGCTCGTGGTCTCGATCGGGTCCGGCCAGTACATAAGCCGCACCGGGCGGTATCGGGTCTTTCCGATCGCGGGAACCGCGATCATGACCGTGGGCCTCGTGCTGCTCTCCCGGCTCGGCGTGGGCACGTCCTCGGTCTCGGCCTCCTTCTACATGCTCGTCCTCGGCATGGGGCTGGGCGGCGTCATGCAGGTGCTCGTACTCGTCGTGCAGAACGCGGTCCCCCACGGGGAGCTCGGCGTCGCGACGTCCGCCGCGACCTTCTTCCGCTCGATCGGCGGCTCGTTCGGGACCGCGATCTTCGGCGCGATCTTCGCGAACGTGCTCGTCGGAAACCTCGCGAGCCGCCTCCACGGCCAGCACCTCCCGGGCAATTTCTCGGCTGCGGCGCTGACCCCCGCGCTGCTCGACAAGATCGCCGCACCGGCGCGCGACGCCATCGTCGGCGCGTACGCCGCCTCCATCCAGACGGTCTTCATCGTCGCGATCCCGATCGCGCTCCTCGCGTTCGCCGGGTCGTGGCTGATCCCCCAGCTCGAGCTTCGTCGCGTGAACCATCGCGCCGCCGAAGCCGCCGCTCCGGACGCGCACGAGGACACCCCCGAGCTCGCTGGACTCGTCGAGGTCGACTGAACGCACGGCGACGCACCGTCCGCGACGGCGACCGTCCCCGCCGCACGCGCATTCCCCGCACCAAGCAGACCAGGGAGACCCACGAGTGAACCGCTTCTTCGCCGGACTCGGCCACGTCGTCGTCAGATTACGTTTCGTCGTCGTCCTGGCCTGGGTCGTGCTCGTGGTCGTCTCCGCGCGGACGCTCCCGTCGCTGTCGAGCGAGGTGAACAACGACAACAGCCAGTTCCTCCCGGCGACCGCGCCGAGCTCGCAGGCCGCCCGCCTTCTCGACCCGATCCTCGGCAACTCGAGCTCCGCGACCCAGGTCCTCGTCGTCGCGTCGCGATCCGGCGGAGCGCTGACGCCTGCGGACATCGCCGCCGTCGCGCGCGAGGTCGCGGCCGTGCAGGGCGTCCCGCGGGTCACGGCCGCCCGCGCGCTCGGTGCCTCTCCCGACCGCGAGGCGGTCCAGATCCTCGTCACGTTGCACGTGAACCCCGCGGACGTCGCGACCCAGAAGACGATCCTCGACGGGATCCAGGCGACCTTCGCACGAGCGCACGCGCCCGCGGATCTCCGACTTCACCTAGCCGGCGGCGTCGCGACGAACGTCGCGAACCAGCAAAGCTCGAACAAGACCGGGTCGCGCACACAGTCGCTCTCGCTCCTTCTCATCGTGGTCCTCCTGCTGCTCATCTTCCGCTCGCTCCTCGCCCCGCTCGTCACGCTGCTCCCCGCCGCGTGCGCGCTCGCGGTGTCGACGCGCTTCATCGGCGGCCTCGGCGCGCACGGCCTGAAGATCTCCGAGATCACGTCGTTGCTGCTCATCGTCCTGCTCCTCGGCGCGGGAACGGACTACGGCCTGTTCCTCGTCTTCCGTGTGCGCGAGGAGCTGCGGTCGGGCAGGCGCGCACACGAGGCGGTCGAGAACGCGCTCGTGCGCGTCGGCGAGTCGATCAGCGCGTCCGCTGGCACGGTGATCTTCGCGCTGCTCAGCCTGCTGCTCGCGAGCTTCGGGATCTACAAGGACCTCGGCCTGCCACTCGCGCTCGGCGTCGCGGTCATGCTCGTCGCCGGCCTCACGCTGCTTCCCGCGCTGCTCGCGATCTTCGGACGCGCGCTCTTCTGGCCGTCGCGCATCTCGGTCGGCGAGCCCAGCGCGACCGCGTGGGCCCGAGTCGCGTCACGTCTCGTCGCGAGGCCGGCACTCACCCTCGCGATCGGCGTCGCGATCTTCGCGGGCCTCGCCGCGGCGACCTTCGGCTACCACTCGGGCGGCTTCGGCGGCGCGCTGAACGCGCCTGCCGGATCCGATGCCGCCGCCGGGAACGCCGCGGTCGCTCGCCACTTCCCCGGCTCGAACGTGAACCCGGCGAACCTCGCCTTCGTCTACGACCGGCCCGTGTGGCAGGACCCGTCGGTGATCGCGACCGCCGAGCGCTCGCTCGCGTCCTCCGGCCTGTTCGGCACGTTGTCCGGTCCGCTCCGGCCGAATGGGCTCGCGCTCGCGCCCGCCACGTACGCGCGGCTCCACACGCTGCTCGGGCCACCGACCGCGCTCGGCGCACTCGACCCGAAGCCCGCGATCGTGAGCGTCGCGGACTACGACGCCTACCGGTCGACGTCGCTCTACGTCTCCGCCGACGGACGCACGATCCAGTTCGAGGCGACACTTCGCGCGGGCGGGCAGCAGTCGACTGCGGCCCTCGACGCGACACCGGCGGTGCGCGCCGCGGTGACGACCGCCGCGCGGCTCTCCGGCGCGCACGCGAGCGGCGTCGCGGGCGAGGCCGCAGCCCTCTACGACGTGAGCAGCACATCGAACCACGACCTCACGCACATCGTCCCGGTCGCGATCCTCGCGATCGCCCTGCTGCTCGCGCTCGTGCTGAGGAGCGCGCTCGCGCCGGTCTACCTGATCGTGAGCGTCGCGCTCTCCTACCTCGCCGCGCTCGGCGTCTCGACCCTCGTGTTCATCGACATCGGCGGCTCCGACGGCCTCACCTTCATCCTCCCATTCCTCATGTTCCTGTTCCTGCTCGCGCTCGGTGAGGACTACAACATCCTCGTCATGACGCGCATCCGCGAGGAGGCGCAGACGCGACCGCTGCGCGAAGCGGTCGTCCGGGCGGTCGGTCAGACCGGCCCCGCGGTCACCTCCGCCGGGCTCGTGCTGGCCGGAAGCTTCGGCGTGCTCGCGATCGCCGGCGGCGGCGGCTCGAGCGGCAGCCAGATCCGGGACATCGGCTTCGGGCTCGCGATCGGGATCCTCATGGACACGTTCCTCGTCCGGACCCTGCTCGTCCCCTCGACGGTCGCGCTGCTCGGGAGGTGGAACTGGTGGCCGTCCGCGATGGGCCGGCACCACCACCTCGCACGAGAGCGCCCGACCGCCGCGCTCCCGCTCGTCGACGCCGTGCCGGCCGTGGACGCCGAGCCCTAGTCGCGCTCCCCCGCGTCGGGAGCCGCGCCGAGGTCGAGCCGGTGGAAGGGCGGCGCGACGACCGTGGCGTCGAGCCGGCCGCCTCCCTGCTCGACGGTCACGGCGGTCCGGTCCGCGACGTCCGGTGGGAGGAACGCGAGCCCGATCCCCCGCCCGAGCACCGGCGAGAAGTTCCCGCTCGTGACCTCCCCGACGGGCTCGCCTCCAATCACGCAGACCGCCCCGGCACGAAGCGGTCGTCGCCCCGCGCCCACGAGACCGCGCAAGCGGCGCCGCACGCCGGTCGCTCGCTCGGCGAGCACCGCATCGCGGCCGCGGAACTCCGGCTTCTCCCACCCGACGACCCAGCCCAGTCCCGCCTGCAGTGACGTGATGCCGGGTCCTAGCTCGTGACCGTGCAGGGGGAGCCCGGCCTCGAGCCGCAGCGTGTCGCGCGCTCCGAGGCCCGCTGGACGCGCCCCCGCGGCGAGCAGCCCATCCCAAAGCGCTCGCGCCGCCTCCACGGGCACCGCACACTCGACGCCGTCCTCGCCCGTGTAGCCGGTCCCGGCGGCGGTGCACCGCGCGCCGCGGAAGTCGAACTCCCGGGTGGCGAACCGGGCGACGGCTGCAGCGTCGGGCGCGACCGCACCGAGAGCCGCCCGGGCGCGAGGGCCCTGGACCGCGAGGACCGCTCGCCGCTCGGTGACGTCGACGCCGCCGACGGCCGCGCGCACGCCGCTCGTGTTCGACGCGTTCGGCATGACGTCGAACGCGTCCTCTCCGGTCCACCAGACGATGATGTCGTCGACGACCGATCCGTCGGCCTCGTCGAGCAGGTGTGTGTACTGGGCGCGTCCAGGTGCGATGCGGTCGAGGTCGTTCGAAAGCGTCCGCTGGAGCAGCTCGCGTGTGCCCGGCCCGACGACGCGCACGGTGCCGAGGTGGCTGACGTCGAACACCGCGGCGCCGGTGCGGCACGCGAGGTGCTCCGCGATCGTCCCGGACGGGTAGCTGAGCGGCATCTCCCAACCTGCGAAGTCGACGAGCCGCGCGCCGAGCGATACGTGCGCGTCGTGGAGCGGGCTCCTTCGCGCGTTCACGCGGTCCGGGCGGCCGCGGCGCCGGCGACCGCGAGTCGCTCCTTCAGCAGGAGGTTCGCGTAGTCCCGCCGGTGCAGGAGCCGGACCTGGATCTCGGGATAGAGCTCGCGAAGGCGCCGGAGTTTCGCGTGCTTCCGCGTTACGAGCTCCTGGCGCAACGTCGTGAGCTCCACGAACATCGCGTGGTCCGGGAGGTAGAAGTCCGGGCGGAACGCGGCCGCCGGACGCCCGCCGGCGTCCCAGCCGAGGACGAACTCGACGGGCTCGTACTCCCACGCGATGCCGTAGAAGTCGAACAGGGCGGCGAGGCGGGCCTCGGACTCGTGCGCGAACCGCGCGGGCTCGCCCCCGCGGCCGCCTGCGGCGCCGGCCGGTCGGGGCACTAGCCTCTTCCGGTCGCCGCGCGGGCGCCCGCGAGCCCCGGCCGGGCGGCGTCGGAGCCCGGCCGGGCGTCACTCGCCGCCGCGGCGCGCCCGAGCTCGACGATCGCGGCGTCGACCTCGCCGACGACCCCCGCGAGCGGCACGATGTTGAACACGCCCTGCCCGCCCCGGAGCAGGTCGACGATCTCCTCGCCACTTCGCGCGAGCACCGACCCGCCGCCCGCGAGCACGAGGTTCGCAGTCGAGAGGTCGTCGCCCGAACGACGCAGGCACTCGACCGCCCGTCGCGCCTCCCGCAGGTTCAGGCCGGCGTCGAGGAGCTGCTTGATCACCTTCAGCTCGAGCAGGTCCCGGTACGAGTAGAGCCGCTGTGTGCCGCTCCCGCGCGCGTCGGCGACGGACGGACGCAGCAGGTCCGTCCGCGCCCAGTAGTCGAGCTGGCGGTAGGAGATCCCGACGATCGCGCAGACCTGCGGCCCGCGAAACCCTTCCTGGTCGACTGGCTCCAACGCCCGGCTCCTCAGCGCTCACAATCGCGTAGTTACGCTCGTGTCACTAGGCTACGGCCGGGCGGGGACCGAGTCAACGACGAGCGGGCGCGGCTCGATGCCGCGCGCACGTGCAACCCCCGTCGGCGGGACGAATCGGTGCCCACGGCACGATCCGGACGCCAGCTCAGCCCGAGAAGTCCTCCGGGCGCACGTTGTCGAGGAACTGGAGGAACTCGCCGACCAGCTCCTCGGACGCGGCCTCCTCGCCCTCGCCCTCACCGCCGATCTCCACGAGAACTCCGGCGTCGTCCATCAGCTGGTCCTCGACGAACAGCGGCGAGCCCGTGCGCGCCGCGAGCGCGACGGCGTCCGACGGCCGGCTCGACACCTCGAGGTGGCGGCCCGCGACGTCGAGGTGGATCTCGGCGAAGTACGTCTTGTCCCTCACCTCAGTCACGACGACGCGCGAGACCCGCGCACCGAGCTGCTCGACGAGGTCTTTCATGAGGTCGTGGGTCATCGGCCGGGGAACCGCGACGCCCTGGATCGCGAATGCGATCGCGGTGGCCTCGGGCGCGCCGATGAAGATCGGAAGCGACCGCTCGCCGTCCTTCTCCTGTAGCAGGATCACCGGCGTGTTCGACTGGAGATCCACCCTCACCGCTGCAAGTCGCACTTCCAGCACGATCGAAACTTACTCCCGACGCGCATGACCGGTACACGCGCCTGGGTACGCGCGAAGGACGCTCGCGCGGGCGCTCCAGACCCGGCGAGCGTCGCTCACGGAACGCTCAACTCGTGTAGAGCAGGCGCTCGAGCGGCGCCGCGTCCTCGGGCTCCGCCGCGCCGATCGAGACCACGCCGGACAGGTTCCGGAAGCGCTCGGCGAGGTCGAGCCCGTAGCCGACGAGGAAGTCGTCCGGCGCCTCGACGCCGAGGTAGTCGACCTGGAGCGGGAGGATCCTGCGGCCCGGCCGGTCGAGCAGCGCGCACAGCCGCGTGCGGCGTGCCCCGTGGCGCACGAGCAGGTCGAGCACGTAGCGGGCCGAGAGCCCGGTGTCGACGACGTCCTCGACGAGCACGACGTCACGCCCGGTGACGTCGAGGTCCAGGTCCTTCAGCACCTGGACGCGGGCCGAGCCGGGCGAGTACGCGGAGAGCGCGAGGAAGTCGACCTCGCACGGCACCGTGATGCGCCGGAGCAGATCCGCCATGAGGCACACGCTGCCCTTCAGCACGCCGACGAGCACGACCCCGCCGGGGTGGTCGGCGCAGACCTGCGCGCCGAGCCGATCGACGATCACGGCGAGGTCCTGCGCCGAGAGCAGCTCGAGCGGCCGGGGCGTCACCCGCCGGTCAAGTCGCGCAGCTCCGCGCGCACGAGTGCGGACTGCAGCGCGGCTCCGAGGCCGGCGAGCTCCGCGAGGCTCGCGTGGGCGCGCTCTCGAGAGGCCGGGTTCCGCTGGCGGAGATACGGGGTGACGACCTGGGCGTAGAGGCCGGCCTGGCGCTCGGCCGCGCTCTTGAACGCCCGGAGGTGGCGAGACTCGATCCCGTAGGCGCGAAACCCCGCGGCGAGTCGCGCGACGACGAGCGCTTCCTCGTCGTAGCAGCGCACGCCGGCGATCGTGCGACCCGCGACGAGCCCGTACTCCTCCAGCTCCGCGACCACGTCGGCGCCCACGCCTGCGGCGGACGCGAGCTCGTCCGCGGTGAAGCTCGCGCCGCTCGCGTACGCGCCGAGGAGCGCGGACCCAGGTCCCCCGGCCGTCGCGACGTCGGCCCCCGTCCGGGGTGCGTGCGCGCCCGTGCCCGCGTCATCGCCGCTGGCGGGCTCGCGCGCCGCGGGAGCCGCCTGCCCGGACTCCGCCGGCGCGTCCGCGTCGCGCGCTCGCGACGGACGGTCGGCAGGGGACGAGCCGCTGGTGGCGGGAGCGGCGCCAGCGACGCGCCCCGCGACGTCTTCGGGCGGTGACGCTGCCTGAACTCGCCCCGCTCCGCTCGCAGGCGTTCCCGGGCGCGCCGCGCGGTCACCTTCCGCCGGTGACGAACCCGGTGCGCGGTCCCGCCCGGGACCCGATCGGCCAGACGTGCGGTCCCCTCCACCGGCCGACGGACCCGCCGAGCGCCCGACCGCGTCTGTCGCGAGTCCTTCCGCGTAGCCGAACACCACCGCTGCCTCGCCGTGTCCCACCGTGTGCCCGCCGGGGCGGCCCCCGGGAACGACGCCCTCGTCCCTGGCACCGGGCGCACGCTCGTGCGGGCGGGCGGCGTACGCGCCGTGCCCGTCCGCCTCCGGCCGCACGCCGGCGCGCGGCGCCGGGGACGCGGGCACGACGGCGCCCCCACCGGACACCTCGACCGGCGACGCGACCGCGGAACCCGCCGCCGCGCGCCGGTCTCGCTCGTCCGGCGCAGCGCGCTCGGGCCCCTCGGCGACCGGGGGCGCTCCGCCGGCCCGCATGAGGCGCAGGCCCGCCGGTCCGGCCGGCTCTCCCGCGTCACGAGCGGGCGACGCGCCGACGGCGACGCCGACGAGCCGGGACGCGTCGGTCGACGGCTCGCGGTACGGCTCGACCCCCCCCTCGAAGAGCGACGCCTCGACGATACCGGGGGCGAGCTCCGCGCCCGATGACGCTTCGAGGCGGCGCTTGATCACCTTGAGCGGGAGGAAGTTCTCGCGTTGCTGGCCGAGGATCCACCGGAGCCGCTCGACGTCGTCGTCGTAGAACTTGCGGTAACCAGACGGCGTGCGCTCGGGGTGGATGAGCCCGCGGCTCTCGAGGAAGCGGATCTTCGAGATCGTGATGTCCGGGAACTCGGCGACGAGCAGGTCGAGCACCTCGCGTATCGACAGGTAGCTCCGCTCCGTCACTCGCGCCCCCCGTGGCGCCTCGGCCGCCGCACGCCGGTCAACTCGCGTTCGCGGCGAGGAAGACGAGCTTGAACTTGCCGACCTGCACCTCGTCGCCGCTCGCGAGCCGGACGTCGTCGATCCGCTCGCGGTTCACATAGGTGCCGTTCAGCGAGCCCACGTCGAGCACGCGGTAGCCGGTGCCGTCGCGGACGAACTCCGCATGCCGCCGCGAGACCGTGATGTCGTCGAGGAAGATATCGCTCTCGGGATGGCGCCCGACGCGCGTGACGTCGCCTTCGAGCACGAACTTCGCGCCCGCGTCAGGGCCGCGCTTCACGAGCAGGACTCCGGTGCCCTCGGAGAGCTCGCCGACCGCGAGCCCCAGCTCCTCGTCGCCGAGGTCGCCCGAGGAGTCCACCGGCACGAACGACACGGTCGTGTCCGCGCTCGGCGCGAGGGCTGCTCCGCAGGACGAGCAGAAGTTCACCCCGGGCGGGTTGCGATGACCGCAGTTGTGGCAGAACACCCCGCTAACGGTAGCCGGTCGACCGCCGGTGCGTACCGGTCGGCGGGCGACCGGCGGCGGTCACGAGTCGACGAGTGTCCGGTACCGAGACGCAGGGAGGAGCGTGGTCAGCTCGGCCGGGTCCGCGGGCTCGAGCACGCAGATCCAACCGGCTCCGTAGGGGTCCGTGTTGAGCTGCTCGGGCGAGTCCGCGAGCGCGGCGTTCACCTCGACGACCGTCCCGCCGACCGGCGCGTAGATCTCCGAGACCGACTTCGTCGACTCGACCTCGCCGATCGTGTCGCCCTTCGCGACCGTCGCGCCGGACTCGGGCAGCTGGACGAAGACGACGTCGCCGAGCGCGGACTGCGCGAAGTCCGTGATGCCGACCCGGGCACGACCGCCCTCGGCGCGCACCCATTCGTGGTCGTCGGTGTAGCTGAGCTCCTCGGGAATGTCCACGGGCGCATCGTATCGGCACGCGCCGCCGCGGGTCGGGGCCCGTCGACACGGGTCGGAAGCTGTCGCGTCCTCGTACCGGGGCCGGCGCGCCCGCGATCAGCTCTCGGCGAGGATCGCCCGGATCTCGGCGGCCGCCACGTCGGCGCGCGCGTTCGACTCCGTGAGGTCCCGCCCCTCCGCGTACACGTGGGTGACCGGCCGGTCCTGGTCGGGTACCACCAGCGTCCAGCCGCTCGCGTCGACCCGCTTCACCCCGTCGATGAGCACGAGGTCCGCGTCGCGTCCCGACTCGAGGATCGTTCGCATGACCGTGCCCTTCTGCTCGAACGGCGTGTGGACCTCGCGGCGCACGACGCTCGCCACCGGCACCTCGCCCGTGAGCCGGGCGAGCGAGCGACCCTGGGGCGCGAGGAGGTCGAGCAGGCGCACGAGCGCGGCGACCGCGTCGTGCGCGGGAAGGAAGTCGGGGAACGCGAAGCCGCCGTCGCTGTCCCCGGCGAAGTCCGCGACCCCACGAGCCGCGGCGATCTCCGAAGCGGCGAGGCCCATGAGCGTGACGGATGCCCCGTGGCGCGCGCACATACCCGTGAGCGCGCTCGGCGCGTCGACGGTCGCGAGCACCTGGGCGCCCGGGACCGAGCGCGCGACGAGCTCTGCGAAGACGAGGAGCGCCTCCGCGTCCGAGAGCATGTGGCCCGTGTCGTCGACGAGGGTCATCCGCTCGCCGTCCGGCGAGATCACCGCACCGAGGTGCGCCCCGGACGAGCGCACGAGGTCCCCGAGGCGCGCGGCGTGGACCGACCGGTCGAAGCTCAGGACGCCCGGCGTCGAGACTAGCGGGTTCACGACGAGGACCTCGGCGCCGAGCTTGCCGAGGACGGTGGGCATGACCAGGCTCGCGGTGCCGTACGCGTAGTCGAGGACGAGCTTGTAGCGCGCGGAGCGGATCGCCTCGAGGTCCACACCCTCGAAGAGCGCCGCGGTGTACAGCTCCGCGGTGCGCGGCGCGAACCCGATGTCGCCGATCTCCGCCGCGAGCACGCGCCGAGACTCCTCCCGGTAGTAGAGGCGCTCGATCTTGCGCTGCGCCGCCTCGTCGAGGTCGTTCCCCTCCGCGTCGAGGAAGCGCAGGAGCACGGACTGCGGGTCGTCCGGGTCGAGCCTGACGGTGATCCCGCCACGGCTGTTCCCGTTGCGCACCTGGAAGCGTGTGAGCGGCACGGTGGCCGCCTCGAGGTCCTCGACGTTCAGGCCCGCCGCGTTGAGCCCGACCATCGCGGCCCGCTTCAGCATCCTCGCGGCCCTGCTCGAGTCGCGTGACGTCGTCACCGTGGCGCCCTTCGGGAGCGCGCTCGCGAAGGCCATCGCGACGCGGACCGCGAGCTCGGGCGAGAGGTCCACGTTCGCGAGGCCGGTGACGCCCAGCCGCCCGAACAGCGACCGGGAGCCGCGGGATTCCCAGATGATCGACGAAGTGACCGTCGCCGCGGCCTCGACGACCTTGTTCGGGTAGATCTTCACGCCGGAGAGCACGACCGCGTGCCCTCCCAGCCGGCAGCCGTCGCCGAGCACGACACCCGGCTCGAGGTGGACGCCGTTGCGCACCTCGCACGAGCGTCCGATGACGCTCGCCCGGGCGTTCACACCGGCACCGAGGTAGCAGTTGTCGTGGATGACGCTGCGCTCGATGTCGGTACCCTCGCCCACGCGGACGTTCGACCCGAGCACGCTGTAGGGCCCGAGTCGGACACCCGCCCCGATCCGGCAGTTGTCGCCGATGAGCGCGGGACCGTCGATGACCGCGGATGGGTCGACCTCGGCGCCCTCGCCGATGAAGACGCCCGGGCGCATCGGGAACGCGTCGAGCTCGACGTGGACCTTCGAGTCGAGCACGTCCTCGTGCGCGCGCAGGTACGCCTCGAGGGTGCCGACATCCTCCCAGTAGCACTCGGAGACGTAGCCGTGGACCGGCGCGCCCTGCTCGAGCAGCGCCGGGAACACCTCTGACGCGAAGTCGACCGCGCGCCCGGACGGGACGCGGTCAAGGACCTCGGGCTCGAGGACGTAGATCCCCGTGTTGATCGTGTCCGAGAAGACCTGCCCCCACGTCGGCTTCTCGAGGAACCGCTCGATCCGCCCCGCGTCGTCGGTGATGACGATCCCGAACTCGAGCGGGTTCTCCATCGACTTCAGCGCGAGGGTCGCGAGCGCGCCGCACTCGTCGTGGTGGCGGACGAGCGCACCGAGGTCGATGTCGGTGAGGACGTCGCCCGAGATCACGAGGAAGCGCTCGTCGAGCTCCTCGCGCGCGTTCAGCACCGAGCCCGCCGTTCCGAGGGGCGTCTCCTCGGTCGCGTAGATGATGCGCACGCCGAACTCCGAGCCGTCGCCGAAGTACGTGCGGATCGTGTTCGCGAGGTACGCGACCGTCACGACGATCTCCTCGATGCCGTGCTGGCGGAGCAGCGCGACGACGTGCTCGGCGAGCGGCCGGTTCGCCATCGGCAGCATCGGCTTCGGCTGGTTCATCGTCAGCGGGCGGAGCCTGGTCCCCTCGCCGCCCGCCATGATCACGGCCTTCAACGAGACGCCTCCCCGCCGATCGGCGCTCCGCGCTCCGGGCAGCGATCTCCGGGTCCGGCGCCGCGCCGGGCGCGCTCGGTGCTCAACTCGTCGGCCCGAGCGACGCGGACCGCCCCTGCGCGAGCGCGTCCTTCGCGAGCGGCACGTACGCGACGACCGATGCGAGCGAGGCGAGCAGCGCCGGGACCGCGACGAACCACGTGGCGTCCGTGAGCACCCGCGCCCACGTCCCCGGGCCGTGCCCGCCGAGGAAGAGGGGAAGGCTGAGCATGAGCCCGAACGTTCCGGCCTTCCCGATCCACAGCACGTCGAAGCGCTTCGCACCCATCTTCGCGAGGACGAGCACGGTGACGGTGACGAAGACCTCGCGCCCGAGCACGACCACGGCGAGCCACACGGGGATCGCGCCGTAGACGACGATCGACACGACCGACATCGTGAGCGCGACGCGGTCCACGGTCGGGTCGAGCACCTTGCCCAGGTTCGACACCTGGTGGAAGCGGCGGGCGATGTAGCCGTCCAGGAAGTCGGTGATCCCGGCCAGCCCGAGCACCAGCGCCGCGACGACCCGGTAGCCCGCCGTGAACAGCAGGACGCCGAACACCGCGAGCAGTGCGAGGCGTGCCACGGAGAGCACGTTCGGCACGGTCACGAGCCGGTCGAGCTCCACCTGATCCGCGTCGACCATGGCGAGAGTCTAGGAGCGTGCGCGCCGGGCGCCGGGCGCCGCACCTCGCCCGTCCCGCCCGCCCCACGCCTCGGCCGCAGCTTCGGGTCGGGGCGCGCACCGCCGTCACCGGCTCGCCGAACGCGCGTTCAGCGGCCCCGGAGTACGTTTCGCAGCACGAGCGCGAACACGGTCACGACCGCACCGGCACCCGTCGTCGCGCGCACGCGGCGGGCTCGCTCGCCCGCCCGCACGACGGCTGCGACGAGCAGGTCCGAGTCCTCGTCGCTCGGTGGCGGCACGAGCGCGGCGACCGCCTCGCGCGCGGCGGCCTCGTCCGGCCGCCGGTAGAGCGACGCGCTCTGGCTGAGCTCGAAGTGCACGTCACGGCGGAGCTCCGACGCGAGCTGCTCGGCGCTGCGCTCGCGTCGCCAGCCGAGCGTCGCGTCCTCGCGGGCGATCTCCCCCTCCCACCAGCGCTGCAGGAAACGTGCGAGCCGTGCGGTGCGCCTGTTCATGATCTCGGCATTCTACGCTCGTCTGCCGGGACGGCCCTCCGGCCCGTCGGGCGCGGCGCACGGTCCGCGGGCGGCGGTGCCGGCACGACGACGACGACGTGGACGCGGGAGGACGACGGTGGACGAACAGGACGACCTCGGTAGGGCGATCGCGGCCCGGATCCTGCAGCAGCTGGAGGCCGGTGCGACGAGCGACACGATCCTCAAGCTCGCGGAGGCGTACGCGTGGGTCGTCGCGCCCGACAACGGCCACGGTGGATTCTCGCCGGGCTGAACCCGCCGCCGCGCCACCGCCTCGTCGCGGCGGCCGCGGCACCGCCGTGCGAACGGTACCGTGAGACCCGACACGCGCCGCGCTGAGGCGTCGCGCCCCGTCCCCTCGTGAGCAAGGAGTCCCACGTGCGCATCGGAGTTCTCGGCGCTGCCCGGATCGTCCCGAAGGCCCTGCTCGTGCCCGCCGCGGACACCGCGGGAGTGGTTGTCGCCGCCGTCGCGGCCCGCGACCGCCGCCGCGCCGGGGCCTTCGCCTCCGAGCACGGGATCGCGACCGTCCACGAGGACTACTCGGCGCTCGTCTCGGACGAGAGCCTCGACGCGGTGTACGTCGCGCTCCCCGCGTCGCTCCACGCGCAGTGGTCGATCGCCGCGCTCGAGGCCGGTCGGCACGTGCTCGTCGAGAAGCCGTTCGCGTCGAACGCGGACGAGGCGCGCGAGATGGTGGAGGTCGCGCGACGCACGGGTCGCCATCTCGTCGAGGCGTTCCACTGGCGTTACCACCCGATCGCGGCGCGCATGATCGAGGTCGGAGGACGCATCGGCCCGCTCTCGCGCGTCGACGCGGAGTTCTCGACCGACATCCACGACCGCTCCGACATCCGCTACCAGCCCGAGCTCGGTGGTGGCGCGCTCATGGACCTCGGCTGTTACGCGATCCACTGGGTGCGCACGCTCGTCGGCGAGGAGCCCGTCGTCGAGCGCGCGAACGCGGTCGAGGAGCCGCCGGGGATCGACGAGGTGCTCGTCGCCGACCTGCGCTTCCCATCGGGAGTCGACGCACGCGTCCGCACCTCGATGCGAGACGGTCAGGAGCTCGTCGCGTTCCTCACCGCGGAGGGCGAGCACGGCACGATGACCGTCGACAACCCGATCACGCCGCACACGGGGAACCGGCTGCGCGCGACCTTCGAGGACGGCGGGACGATCGACGAGGAGGTCACCGGCCGCACGACCTATCACTACCAGCTCGAAGCCTTCGTCGACCTGCTCGAGCACGGAGGGACCCCGCTCACCGGCGGAGCGGACGCGGTCGGCAACATGGCCACGATCGACGCCGCATACCGCGCCGCGGGGATGGAGCCGCGCAACGAGCGGCACCTCGGCTGAGGATCGAGCGACCCCCGCGCGACCGACGCCCGGCTACGGCTGCCCGCCCGCTCCCTCCTCCGGACGCTCCGCCGCGTCGGACCGCCCGCCCGCCGGTCCCGGTCCGAGCACGTCCGCGAGCGTCGCGAACAGCCGCGAGCGGGCGAGCACCGTCGCGCCGCTCGCCGCCCGCGCGCGGCCGATGAGGTCACGCTCGACATGCCCGGCGAAGCCGACGCTGCGCTCCACGGGCAGCGCGGCGAGCACGTCGGTCGCGCCCGGGCGCGACAGGTCGACGAGGAACGTCGCGCCCGGCTCGCCGGCGAGTGCGACCAGCTGTGCCGGGGAGGCCGCGACGACGAGCCGGCGACCCGCGGCCGCGGCCGCGGCCGCGATCCTCGATCGGTCCATGAGGTCGGGGACGTACGCGACGACCGGACCGGGTTCGGGCGCGGGGTCGGCGGTCTGCATCCCACGATCATCGCCGCACTCGCAGACCGGCATGGCGCGCCGGCGCCCTCCGGGCCCCGCGGCGCGCCGCGCGGGTCGCCGCCGTGGCGCCGGACGGCGTGGGCGGCGAGAATGTCGGAGCGCGCGCGGTCCTCCCCGGGGAGACGCGCTTCGGATCACGAGGGAGGCGGCCGTGACAGATCGTTCGGGCCCCGGGAGGGCCTCCGTCCTCGCGATCGTCCTCGCGGGCGGGCGCGGGCGCCGCCTCGAGCCGCTCACCGCAGACCGCGCGAAGCCGGCCGTCCCGTTCGGCGGCTGCTACCGCCTCGTCGACTTCGTGCTGTCGAACCTCGCGAACGCCGACTATCGCAAGATCGTCGTGCTGACGCAGTACAAGAGCCACAGCCTCGACCGGCACATCAGCCAGACCTGGCGCCTCTCCCCACAGCTCGGGAACTACGTAGCAACGGTGCCCGCGCAGATGCGCCTCGGCCCGCACTGGTTCTCCGGCTCGGCCGACGCAATCTTCCAGAACCTGAACCTCATCCGCGACGAGCGTCCCGAGCACGTCATGGTCTTCGGCGCCGACCACATCTACCGGATGGACCCGCGCCAGATGCTCGACTTCCACGTCGGCTCCGGTGCGGACGTGACCCTCGCGGGGCTGAAGGTGCGGCGGAGCGACGCGAGCGCGTTTGGCATCATCGACGCCGCGCCCGGCGGCGCGGTCCTCGACTTCCTCGAGAAGCCCGCGTCGCCTCCCGGCCTGCCGGACGACCCCGACCACTCCTTCGCGTCCATGGGCAACTACATCTTTCGCACCGACGCGCTCGTCGACGCGGTCACCGCGGACGCTGCTGACGACCGCAGCGGCCACGACCTCGGCGGGGACATCATCCCGAGGTTCGTCGCCGCGGGGACCGCGCGCGTCTACGACTTCCACGACAACGTCGTGCCCGGCGTCGGCGAGCGCGAGCACGCGTACTGGCGCGACGTCGGGACGCTCGACGCGTACTACGAGGCCCACATGGACCTGGTCTCGGTCCACCCGATCTTCAACCTCTACAACCAGCAGTGGCCGATCCTCAGCTGGCAGCCGCCGATGCCACCCGCGAAGTTCGTGTTCGACGAGGACGACGGCCGGCGCGGCCACGCGCTCGACTCCCTCGTGAGCTCGGGCGTCATCGTCGCCGGGGGCACCGTGCGCCGCTCGGTCCTGTCGACCGGCGTGCGCGTCGAGGCGAGAGCCCTCGTGGAGGGCTCGGTCCTGCTGGACGGCGTCACGGTCGGGCCCGGCGCCGTCGTTCGAAACTGCATCGTCGACAAGCAGGTGCGGATCCCGGCCGGCGCGCAGGTCGGCGTCGACGCCGAGGCCGACCGCGGGCGCTTCGCGGTGTCCGACAAGGGCGTCGTCGTGCTCCGCAAGTTCCAGGAGGTCGCGCCCGCGTGAAGGTCGCGATGATGACCCGCGAGTACCCGCCCGAGGTATACGGCGGGGCGGGTGTCCACGTCGAGCAGCTCGCGACCGCGCTCGCCCCGCTCGTGGACGTGGCGGTCCACTGCTTCGGTGCGCCGCGCTCCTCTCCGCTCGTCGCGGGAACGTACACGCCGTGGCCGCGGCTCGTCGGTCCGGACGCGGACGGCGTGGGCACTGCGCTCGGCGTCCTGTCGGTCGACCTCGCGATGGCCGCCGCGGTCGGCGATGCGGACCTCTGCCACTCGCACACCTGGTACGCGAACCTCGCGGGCCACCTCGCGAAGCTCGGTCGAGGGACCCCGCACGTCGTGACCACGCACAGCCTCGAGCCGCTGCGGCCGTGGAAGGTCGAACAGCTCGGCGGCGGGTACGCGCTGTCGTCGTTCGCGGAGCGCACCGCGATCGAAGGAGCGGACCGTGTGATCGCGGTCTCCCACGCGATGGCACGTGACGTACTGGCCTGCTACCCCACCGTCGATCCTGACCGGGTCGAGGTCGTCCACAACGGCGTCGACGCGGCGCTCTGGCACCGTGACCCCGCGGTCGACGCGCTCCACCGGCACGGCGTCGACCCCGACCGGCCCTACGTCGCGTTCGTCGGCCGCGTGACCCGCCAGAAGGGGATCACCCACCTGCTCGAGGCGGCTCCCTCGATCGACCCACGCGCCCAGCTCGTGGTGTGCGCGGGCGCAGCAGACTCTGCCGCGATCGCGGCCGAGGTCGAGTCGCTCCTGCCGGCCGCCCGTGGGCGCGCCGGCGGCCTCGTGTGGATCGACGCGATGTTGCCGCGTCCGGAGGTCGCGCAGCTGCTGAGCCACGCGACGTGCTTCGTGTGCCCGTCGATCTACGAGCCGTTCGGACTCGTGAACGTCGAGGCGATGGCGTGCGGGGCGGCGGTCGTCGCGAGCGCGGTCGGCGGGATCCCCGAGGTCGTGCTGGACGGCGAGACCGGCCTGCTCGTACCCGTCGAGCTCCGTGACGACGACGAGCGCCTCCCGGTGAGACCGGACGGGTTCGCCGCCGCGATCGCCGCCGCGGTCAACTCGCTCGTCGACGATCCGGCGCGCGCGCGCTCGATGGGCGCAGCCGGGCGGCAGCGCGTCGAGGAGACGTTCTCGTGGGCGGCGATCGCGGCGCGCACCGTCGAGACGTACCGGCGCGCGCTCGACAGCTGAAGCGCGCCGAAGGCGCGGCGGCCGGCGGGGCCACCTTCTCGAAGCCGGCGGGGCGACCGGGGTCCGCAGCGCCGGCGTCGACCTCGACGCCGGCACCTCGCGGGCCGCCGGTGAAACCGCTCGGGCCGCAAGCGACGTGCTCGAGAAGGGCCATGCAGGATGAAGGTGGGCAGAGGTGAAGCGGTCGCGCGCCGGCAGGTACGGCAACGCCTCGTCGGGCTCTGGCTCGGGCCGGGGGTCGTCAAGTAGCGTCCGCTAATTGCACAGACGCTGCGAGAATGGGGGGAGCATGGACTCGGACATGGTCGACCAGGTGATCGAGGTCGCCAACATGGTCGTGGCCTCGGGGGCGATCTCCGCAAACGGTCACGGCAACGTCAGCCTGCGTGTGCCCGGTGGGGACGAGATGTACTTCACCGGCGGGCCGTCGTTGCGGAACCACCTGCCCGAGGCCGTGGTCCGAGTCGGCCTCGACGGCACGCTCCGCGAGGGCCGGCTTCCCCCGATCCAGGCCGCGGTCGTCGCCATGCACACGGCCTTGTACGCCGATCAGGCCGACATCGGCTGCGTGCTCCACACCCACTCGCCGTTCGCCACGGCCTTTGCCGTCGCTCGGCGCCCCATCGGCTGCTGGATCGAGGCCTTGGCGATGTTCGGCCTGCCCGATGGCGTGCCGGTGGCGAGCTACGGACCACGGGGGTCCGAGCACGCGGTCGCCAACATCCGGGCCGCGATCGTGCCGGGCGTGCCGGCACTTCTCCTGGCGAACCACGGCGTGCTGCTGTTCCACCGCACGCCGGAGCTCGCCGTCATGATCGGCGCCGTCGTGGAGGAGGCTGCTCAGGCCGCCATCAACGCCGTCGGTCTCGGTGGTGCAGTGGAGATCCCTGAGGACATGAAGGCCGCCGCGTTCCAGCGGGCCATGGCCTTCGAGCACAGGGGTACCGCCCACACGTGACCGCCGCGAGGTGATCGCCCCCGGCTCGGTCGTCCCCCGAGCACGGGCGCGGGCACTTCCCGCGCCCGTCGTTCCTCACGGCTCGGCTCAGGGCGGCGGACCGGGCGTATCGGACGTCGAGGCCCGCTCGCAGGCCGCCGGACCCCCGTACGCGGCCCTCAGGCCGACGACACGTAGCCGAGCAGGCTGCTCACCTCGCGTGCCGCCTTGCACACGAGCGCGGCGGCCTGGGTGACCTCGTCGTGGCCGAGCCGGTAGGAGGGGCCCGACACGCTGAGCGCGCCGACGACATCGCCGCCGTGCGAGCGCAGCGGCGCGGCGACTGCGTTCAGACCGATCTCCCACTCCTCGAGCGCGGACGCCCAACCACGGTCCACGACCTCGTCGAGGTGGCCGGCGAGCTCGGCGGGCGCGGTGAGCGTCGACGGCGTGAAGCGGGCGAGCGGTCCAGCGAGCAGCTCCAGGCGGCGCGCGGCGGGCAGGTAAGCGAGCAGCACCTTGCCCGTCGACGTCGCATGCAGCGGCGAGCGCCGGCCGATCGGGTGGTGGCTCGTGACCGCGGCGGCACCCCGGACCTCCGCGATGCTCACGGCCTCGCCGCCCTCCAGCACCGCGACGCCGGCCGTTTCGCCGGCCGCGGCCGCGAGCCATTCGCAGACCGGCCGAGCGGCGCGCGAGACGTCGGGCGGTCCCGCGACCGAGGCGCCGGCGAGCAGTGCGAGGCGCGAGCCCAGCCGGTAGGGACCGCGCTCGCGCACCTGCGTCGCGAGCCCCCGACGCTCGAGCACGGCGAGCACCCGCGACACCGTCGACTTGTGCACGCCGAGCTCCGCGGCGATCTCGGTGGGGCCGGCCTCGTGCGCGCGGGCGAGGATCTCGAGGACCGAAACGGCCCGCTCGACCGACTGCACCGTCGTGTCCGCGCGTCGTGCAGTCCCCCCCGATTGGCCCATGGGGCAACGATAACCCGGACCGGCCGCGCGGGCACAGGTCAGCGTCGCGTCGGCGCCGCCACGAGCTCGTCGCGCACCCAGCCCACCACCGCGTCGCGCTCGACGACCAACGCCTCGCCCCCGGAGCGGCGCCGGGCCTCGACGCCGCCGGCCGATCTCGCCCGTGAGGACACGACGAGCCGGAACGGCACGCCGATCAGGTCTGCGTCCGCGAACTGGACGCCGGGCCGCTCCCCCCGGTCGTCGAGAAGGGCGTCGATCCCGGCGGCCGCGAGCTCCGCGTACAGCGCCTCGGCGTCGTCGCGGACGTCGTCCCCGATCACGCACACGTGCACCGCGAACGGCGCGATGCTCGCCGGCCAGGACAGGCCGCGCTCGTCGTGATGCTCCTCTGCGACGCACGCCATGAGGCGGCCCACGCCGATTCCGTACGAGCCCATGACCACCGGGTGCTCCTGGCCGTCCTCGCCGAGATAGGAGGCGCCCATCGCGACGGCGTACTTCGTGCCGAGCTTGAAGATGTTCCCGACCTCGACGCCGCGCGCCGTCCGCACGGGCGACCCGCACACCGAGCACGGGTCGCCGTCCTTCGCCGCGACGATGTCCGCGACGACGTCCGGCGCGAAGTCCCGGCCGACGTTCACGTTGCGAAGGTGCACGCCCGCCTCGTTCGCGCCGGCGACGAGGTTCTGCGATCCGGCCACGAGCGGGTCGACGACCACGCGCGCCGCGCCGTCGAGGCCGACGGGCGAGGCGTAACCCGCCACGCACCCGATCGCGGTGATCTCCTCGTCGACCATCGGCCGCAGGTCCGTCGCGCCGAGCACGTTCGCGACCTTCGTCTCGTTCACGTCGGTGTCCCCGCGCACGACCGCGACGACCGGCACCGCATCGCCGTGACCAGGGACGGTGGCCGCGAGGAACACGACCTTCGCGGTGCGCTCGGCGGGGATGCCGAGCGCACGGGTGAGCAGCTCGATGGTCGAGGCGCCCGGCGTCTCGACGCGCTCGACGTCCATCAGGGCCTCGGGCGGCCCGGTCTCGGTCGCGACGACCGCCACCTGGCGGTTCTGCGCGTAGCCACAGTGGTCGCAGAGCACGAGCGTGTCCTCGCCGATCGGCGTGAGGTACATGAACTCGTGGGCGCCCGAGCCCCCCATCATCCCGACGTCCGCACCGACCGCGAGCGAGGGAAGTCCGCAGCGGTCGTAGATCGCGGTGTAGGCGGCGTGCATGCGCGCGTACTGCACGTCGAGGCCCGCGCCGTCGCGGTCCAGGCTGTACGCGTCCTTCATCGTGAACTCGCGTGCCCGGACGAGGCCGGCGCGCGGGCGCGGGTCGTCACGGAACTTCAGCTGGATCTGGTAGACGAGCCTCGGGAGGTCCCGCCACGAGTGGGTCTCGGTCGCGGCGAGCGTCGCGACGACCTCCTCGTGGGTCATCGCGAGCGCGAGGTCGCGGTCGCGCCGGTCCTTCAACCTCGCGAGCTCGGGCCCGACCGAGTCCCACCGTCCGCTCTGGCGCCAGATCTCGGCGGGGTGCACCACCGGGAGTGAGAGCTCGACGCCGCCGGCGGCGTCCATCTCCTCGCGAAGGATCGCCTCGATGCGGCGCATCACGCGCAATCCGAGCGGCAGGTAGGAGAAGATTCCCTGACCGAGCTGGCGCAGGTAGCCGGCTCGCAGCAGCAGCTGCTGGCTCACCGCGTCCGCGCTGCCCGGAGCCTCACGAAGGGTCGTGCCGAACAGCCGAGACATCCTCATCGGCCAGACGATACCGCCCCACGGGTGGCGCCTTGTCGTGAACGTGAGCTTCTCCTCATGGTCGCCACGGCGGACGCACAGGAACGTCCGACACCATCTGGCCGTGAGCGCGAAGACCGCGCGCCGGGCGGCGCGATGAGCAGTCGGCCCCTCGCGATCGCCGGCCTCCTCGCGGTCGGCGTCGCACTCGGTTCGGGATTCGTGTCGAGCGCGACGCCCGGGCCCGGCAACCACGTCGTCGCGCGCGCCGCACGAGCGCCGGCCGCGAGTCCCCAGGCGCTCGCCCACGTCGTCGCCCGAGGGCTCGCCGGGCAAGGAGCATCCAATCGGCCGGCCGGACGGCTCACGCCGCTCGCGGCACCTGCACCGCTCGCGAGCTTCCTCGCGCCCGCGGTACCGGGCGAAGGGGCATGGCGGCAGGCCGGCCGTCGTGTCAACGGGCTCGCCGCGATATACACCACGACGCTGCGGCTCCCCGACGCCCCCACGACGCTCGCCGGCGTCGCGTGGATGGACCCTCGCCTGCTGCGCGCCCGCCTCTACTCGGGCAGCCTCTCCCCCGGCGGGCTGTTCTGGCACTACACGGCGCCGATCTCACCCGGGGCCGCCCGCTCTCTCGTCGCGGCATTCTCGGGCGGATTCCTGCTCAAGGACTCGGCCGGCGGGTACCTGAGCGAAGGCCATCTCGTGGCGCCGCTGCGCGCGGGCGCCGCGTCGCTCGTCATCTACCGCGACGGGCGCGCGACGGTCGGTGCGTGGGGTCACGACGTGTCGATGACCCCGAGCGTCGTCGCGGTGCGCCAGAACCTCACGCTGCTCGTGGACCACGGGCGACCAGTGGCGGGCCTCGACGCCGCCGACACGAGCGCATGGGGGGCGAGCCTCGGCGCCGTGCCGAACACGCCGAGGTCCGCGCTCGGAGTCACCGCGGACGGCGCGCTCGTCTACGTCTCGGGACCGATGACGATCGTCGACCTCGCGCGCGTCCTCGTGCGCGCGGGCGCCGTGCGGGCGATGGTCCTCGACATGAACCCGCTGTGGCCGGTGTTCGCGTCCTACACACCCGCGTCGCCGAACGGCGAGGCCGCGCCCGCCAACGGCGTCGACCTACTCCCGACGATGGAGCAGACGCCCGCTCGCTTCTTCGAGGCCGCCTACTCGCGTGACTTCGTCACGATGTCCGCGCGTTGACCGGGCGCGCGCCGCGCGCTCTGCCGGGCGCCGGGCGCCGGGCGCCGGGCTCGGGATACGGGCGGCGAGGAGCGGCGCACCGGCGTCGCCGCGGGCGGCGGCGCCGGTCGTGACCGGCGGACTCGCGCGATGATCACAGTTTCGTCATGGTCGACCCACACTGGCGTGGTGTATTGGCGACGTGCGCCACGTTGGAGTCGCCCTCGCGCCGGCCCTGCTCACGGGGGCGCTGCTCGTGAGCGCCGCA
>Ga0307374_10002366_pt1 | contig 33618 bp, 29 predicted proteins | sample OX3MG_FD_202532 | JGI IMG/M metagenome (GOLD analysis project Ga0307374, IMG submission 202532) | Soil microbial communities from Risofladan, Vaasa, Finland - OX-3 | ecosystem: Environmental > Terrestrial > Soil > Coastal area > Acid sulfate soil | place: Finland: Risofladan, Vaasa | collected... | reverse complement strand
AGCTGTTCGGGTTTGAAAAAGGCGCATTCACGGGGGCTCACGCGGCCAAGCCCGGCCGCATGGAATTGGCGCACGGCGGCACGCTTTTCATGGATGAAATTGCTGAGCTTGACGCCAGCCTGCAGGCGAAGCTGCTGCACGTCCTTCAGGATGGCCATTTCACGCGCATCGGGGACCATGAAGAGAAGCGCATGGACGCGCGCATCATCTGTGCAACCAACCGCGTGCTCCAGAAGGACATCGAAACAGGAAGTTTTCGTTCGGATCTTTTCTATCGCATCAACGTCATCGGCGTAACCCTGCCGCCCCTGCGCGAGCGCCGTGACGACATTCCTTACGTTGCTGAGTACCTGCGCCAGATGTTCAACCGGCGATTCCAACGCAACGCCCCGCACCTATCCAAAGAGACGATCCACCTGTTGCAACAGAGGGATTGGCCCGGCAACGTGCGCGAACTGGAAAACTGCATGGCGCGATACGTGGTCCTTGGATCGGAAGATGCGTTTTATTGCGAGCGCCCCGAAAAGAAAGCCTTCAATTTCACTTATGAAACGTCGGCGGACGGGAATATTCCGCTCAAACGAATCGCCCAGCAGGTAACTCGGCGCATGGAGCACGACGTTATTCTCAAGGTACTTCAGGCGAATCATTGGAACCGGCGCAAAGCGGCTGAAGTATTGAAAATCAGCTATCGAGCGCTGCTCTATAAGGTTCATCAGGCGGGACTCCCGGCGAAGCGTCCTCGGAGGAAGATCGAGCCGGAAGATGTATTACCCGCTGAAGCTCAAGCCGATTGATCTGCCCCCTGTCTGTGGTGGGAGGCTCCAGTCCTGCCACGCCTAGGTTCAATCCTGGGAGGACGATGGCGCCCTGCTAAGGCGCCTCCAACCTGCGCCGTACCCGTATCTGGTAGGTAATCACTCCATTCCATTCAGCTTGCCCGTCCCCATCGGTTCCGCTAGCCTATAGCACAATGGCAAAAGCGCCCGATAAGTCTGCCCTCAAGGTCTGCCTTCTTTCGCCCCATCCGTTGGTTTTGGATGAGTTCCGTCGTCTGCTGGAGAATTCTGGCTTTCAAATCTCATTCAAGCAGCTTGATTCCATGTTGGCCCCGGACCTGCGCAACTTGGATATTCCACGAGCCTCCGTTTATGTGGTAGACGCCCATGCTGCCCGTCAAGCTACGGGAGCGCTCCTCACGAACATCTTGGATCGGTTTGAAAATGCTCGTTTATTGGTGGTCGGTGACACTCTGAACGAGGCCGATAGCCATAGCCTGCTGCGGCAGGGAGTAAAGGGGATACTGAACTATAACGAGACGCGGGAGCAGCTTCCCCGTGCGCTTCCTCTCGTGGCGGCCGGCGGCTTCTGGGTGCCGCGCACCGTCCTTTCCCGTTTCGTGGACTCCATCCTGAGCAGTACGCAGGGTCGGCGGCTGCGCGGGAATGCTCCGAGCGAGCTCAGCCGGAGAGAACAGGAAGTGCTCAACAGCCTTCTCGAAAACCTGGCGAATAAAGAAGTGGCGGAGCGTCTGCACATATCCGAACGCACGGTGAAATTCCACGTGTCGAATCTACTCGCCAAGTTCGGAGTGCGCCGCCGAGCCGATCTGATTCTCCTCTGTTATCAGCGTCGCAACGCCGAGTTGTGATCCGCTCTTTTATATACAGATGTTCCGTAACTTTGTGAAATCGGTTCTAATCCAGGACCAGTCGCGATTCGCTGCTATAATCTCCTCTCGGTTTCCGCGGAACCATTTCCACGCCTATGGCAACGTTCTTCATTGAGAATTTCGGCTGCCGCGCCACGGAGGCGGACGCCGCCGCGCTTCGTTGTGAATTGTCGGCCAAGGGTCTCACGCAGGTCGGCCAGCACACTGCCGCTGATTTCGTGGTGCTGAACACCTGCACGGTGACAGCGGCAGCGGATTCCCAGGCTCGGGAGGCCGTACGAAAAATCCACCGGGCAAATCCCAGGGCGCGTATCGTGGTTACCGGTTGTTACGCGCAGCGCGCGCCGCACGAGATCGCGGCGATAGGCGGCGTAGCATGGGTGATCGGAAATTCGCATCAGCCGGAGATTCCCGAGATCATCCGGCGTCTGGCGGCGAGCACCGATGGTTCACCGTCCCGCTCGCGAACCGCCGATTTCGTGCCGCTGGCGGCGCTTGCGGACGATTTGATGTCGCTCGCGCAAGGACCGGCGAAAATTCTGACCGGTGATATTCTCGCGCAGGCAAGCGTGCAGGTCGCTTCCGTGACGATGGCGGACGCGGATCGTACCCGGCCCATTCTGAAGATTCAGGACGGATGCAACAATCGTTGTGCGTACTGCGTGATTCCCTCCGTGCGGGGACGCAGCCGCAGTTTGCATCCGGATAAAGTGGTCCAAGAAGTCCGCAGTCTGGTCGCTGCGGGAGCAAAAGAAGTCGTGCTGAGCGGCATTAATCTGGGCAGCTACGGCCGGGATCTTGACTCTCGTGTGGAACTCGGACGGGTGGTCCGAAGAATTCTCGATGAGACGGAACTCGACCGGCTGCGTTTCAGTTCCATCGAGCCGCACGACGTCGACGAGGAATTTGTCGCGCTGGTGGCCTCATCCGATCGCCTGGCGCGGCACTTCCATGTTCCGCTCCAATCGGGTTCGGATCGCATTCTGCGGGCCATGCATCGCTGGTATCGGACGGAGTTTTACGTGGAGCGCATGAAGCTGATTCGACGGTTGCTGCCGGACGCTGCCATTGGCGCCGACGTGATCGTTGGTTTTCCGGGCGAGACGGACGACGAGTTTCAGGCCACAGCCGCGTTTATCGAGCGCTTGCCTTGCACTTACCTGCACATCTTTTCTTTTTCGGCGCGTCCTGGGACCGAAGCCGCAAATCTCGCTGATCTCGTGCCAGCGGCAATCATCCGCGAGCGGGCGCGCGTGCTGCGATTCGTGGGAGCCAACAAAGCGGCGGCATTTCGAGCGTCCCAGGCAGGGCGCGTTTTGCGAGCTCTGACACTCTCTCGCGGCGGCGAGGATTGGACCGAGGCGCTGACTGGAAATTATCTCAAGGTGCGGATAGCGGGACGACACCCGGCCAATGAATGGCACGAAGCAGTTGTCGAAGGCGAAGCTCGTCAGACGAGTCTGTGTTCAGCAGGTTCAGCTTTCGAAAATCACCTGCGCGAGAGCCAGATTGCCGCTGTGGGTGATCGTCAACGAGATGTTCTTCACTCCAAGTCGGTCGGCGAGCTGGCCTGCCACGCCTTCGAGATTTAATGCTGGCTTTCCACCAGGCGCGTTGGCCACTTCGATGTCGCGCCAGCGGACGCCATGGCTCCAGCCGGTGCCCAGAGCCTTCATGGCCGCCTCTTTTGCCGCAAATCGCGCGGCGTAGCGTTCGAATTTATTCTTGTGGCTTTCGCAATACGAGACTTCGCGGCGCGTATAGACCCGCTCCAAAAACGCCGCCCCGTGGCGCGCAATAGCCGCGCCGATTCGGTCGATCTCTGCAACATCCATCCCCAGTCCGACAATCACTGCATGCGGCCTTTCCGTGGCGCTTGCGCGAACCAGTTCGAATCTGAAATCGGACGTGCGCTGCGCCCGCGCGCGATTATACCTATAATTGAGATAGCGCTGTGTAATCTGGCGCAAGGGGATTCAACGATCCGATGGCGATAATCGTCACCAAGAAACGGGCGGCCTTGGGAAAGGGTGGAGCAAAAAGGCGTCCATCGGTGTCATCGTGTCCGTGGACCTTCCGCCAGTCCGACGGCCTGCAAATATTGGAAGCTCCCGCACTGGCCCGGTTGCAATGGCTTGCGCATGGCTTCAGCACGCGTCCCGGCGGTGGTAGTGAGCTTGCAACATTGCTGGAAGGGCGGAGCAAAAGAGAAAAAATCCTAAACCTGGGTTTCACCGATTGGGACTCGCGAACGCGCGTCCTGGAGAATCGCAAGAAATTCTTCCGCGCACTGGATTCGGATCGAATGCGCGTCGTGACTCTCCGGCAGATTCACTCGGATATTGTGCATCCAATCCGCAATGGAACGAATGTAAGCCAGCAGGCGGGGCGCAAAACGGCTCCGCAGGCGGCGGATGCGGCGATCACGTGCGAACGCGGAGTGCTGCTCGTTGTGCAAACGGCGGACTGCATTCCCATTCTTCTCGCTGACAGCAGGAATCGGGCCGTTGCCGCAATACATTCTGGATGGCGGGGCACCCTTCGCCGCATTGCCGAAAAGACCCTGGGGCGAATGCGCATGGAATTCGGCACGCGGCCGGAAGATGTGATCGCGGCGATTGGGCCTGGCATCGGCCGGTGCTGCTACGAAGTGGGACCGGAGATAGCCAAGGAATTTTACGCCCAGTTTCCCCGGGCGCACGACTGGTTCGAGGGGCCCTTCGACTCGCTGGCCGCGGGAGACAACGATCCCAACTGGCTCCCGTGGCTCACCATGATGCCTCCCGGACATCGTCTTCCTGCCCCAAAGGTCCATCTCGACCTCATCGCCGCCAACCGTGCGATCCTTGCAGGCGCGGGTTTAGTACCCGAAAAGATATTCTCCTCGGGCTTCTGCACCGCCTGTCGCACCGATCTATTTTTCAGCTATCGTCGCGAGCGCGCCACAGGGCGCCTCATGGCTGCGATTGGTATTCGCTGACGAAGAAAGATGGTTCTGGATTGGCTTCCCCAAAATTACACGGGCGAGGGAGACGCGGTGGATTCCAGCAAAGCAAGCTGGCCGCACGCGGCCATTACATCCTGCCCGCGCGAATAACGCACGAAAGTCGGCATGCCTTTTTCCGTCAGGATTTTCCGGAATTCCTCGACGCGTGCCGGATCGGGCCGTTCGTACGGCAGGTTGCCGGGATTCCATGGAATTAGATTGATCTTGACGCGCAAGTGGGAAAGCAATTTCACGACGCGCCGGGCATCTTCTGGCGAGTCGTTGAATCCGCCGAGCACGACGTACTCGAACGTCAAATGCTCCCAGGACCGCAGCGGATATCGCTTACAGGACTCAAGGAGCTGTTCGATTGGATACTTGCGATTGATGGGCATGATCTGTTCGCGCTGCTCGTTGGAGGAGGCATTCAAGGAAATCGCGAGCTTCGGCCGGACATTTTCCGTCGCGAGCCGCTCGATTCCGGGCACGATGCCGCTGGTGGAAAGGGTAACGTGTTTGGGCGAGAGAGCCATGCCGTTAGGATCGAGTAAAATACGCAGCGCAGCGAGCACTGCGTCGTAATTCAGAAGCGGCTCGCCCTGTCCCATGAGGACGATATTCGTCTGCGGCTTGAGGCTGGACCGGTTGTCTTCGAGAGCTACCAGTACCTCTCCGAGGATTTCGCCGGTGGAAAGGTTGCGAATCAGGCCGAGCGTGGCCGTCAAACAGAAGTGGCAATTCACGGCGCAGCCCGCCTGCGTGGAGATACAGATCGTCTGCCGATTTTCTTCGGGCATGAAAACCGTTTCGATTGTCGCGGCGTCTTCCTTGCGCGCTGCACTAGCGACGTCTGGGAGAGGAAGCGCGAGAACGTAGCGCACCGCTTCATCGGAGGAGCGGTGACGGCGCAGAATGCGGGGCAGTGCGATCGCGGCGTCGCGCGCCAGCCGCTGGCGGAGGCTGGCGGGCAAGTTCGTCATTTCCGCGAAATCGAGACGTTGCTCGGCATACAGCGCGTGATGGAGCTGCGCGCCGCGATAGGCGGGTTCGCCAATCGACTGCATGTATGCGCGCAGTTCTTCGGTGTCCTTGCCGAGCAGGTTGATCTTCGAGGCGGGAGCTTGCGGAGGCATATCGAAGTCATGATAGCACGCGCGCTCGGGGTGCCTGCTCCCGCTCCCTCCGTGATCGCGGCATTGAACAGTAAATGGCAAGTCGTTGAGTTGGAATGACATTTCCTCTCGCGGCATGCCAAAATGAATAGAACATGTCCAAGACAATCTCCGCGGTGCACAAGGAAATTTTGCCAAATGGGCTCGTGGTACTTACCGAGCCGATGGAATATTTCCATTCCGTCTCGGTGGGAATCTGGGTACGGTCTGGATCGCGAGGCGAGCCGCCTGAACTGAACGGCATTTCGCATTTCATCGAACATATGGTGTTCAAGGGCACCTTGCGCCGTACTGCGGAAGACATAGCGCGGGAAGTGGACCGCGTCGGCGGGATGCTGGACGCATTCACGGCGAAGGAGATGGTTTGCTTCAACACGCGGGTCCTTGACGAGCATCTACCCAAGACCTTCGACGTTCTGGCCGACTTGGTCCTAGAGCCGAAATTTGCCGGCGAGGATATTGAGCGCGAGAAATCGGTGGTGATCGAGGAAATTCGGATGACGCAGGATAACCCCGAAGACTTGGTCCACGAATTGTTTACTCAGAATTTCTGGAGCCCGCACGCGCTGGGGAAGCCGATCCTGGGCACTCCGGAAACTGTGTCTTCGTTCACGCGAGAGACGCTGCGCGCATGGTTTCAAGAATGCTACGCGCCGAATAACCTCGTGGTTACGGCCGCGGGCCATCTGACGCACGCGCAGATGATGGACTTGGTTTCCTCGAGATTTTCCAAGCTGGCGCCCGCGCGGGAGCACGCCTCGGAAACCGCACCTCAGCCGGTCTCGCACATCACGCTGCGAACGAAAAACGAACTCGAGCAAGTGCATATCTGCATCGGTGTTCCCGCCCTCCCGCTGACGGACCGCCGGCGGTTTGTGGTGTCCGTGCTCAACAATGTTCTGGGGGGTGGAATGTCGTCGCGGCTGTTTCAGAACATTCGGGAGCGTTTGGGGCTGGCGTACGCGATCTTCAGCGAGATGAACTCCTATCGTGATGCCGGCATGCTTTCGGTGTATGCGGGCACCTCGCTGGAAACCGCCGAGCAACTGGTTCGCTGCGTGCTAGAAGAATTCCGGCGGCTGAAGGACGACCCGCTCGATGAGGAGGAATTGCAGCGCGCCAAGGATCACCTGAAAGGGGCAACGCTGCTGTCGCTTGAAGGAACCGGCTCGCGGATGAACAGCTTGGCGCGTTATCACCTGTACTTCAACCGGCACTTTACCCCGGAGGAGTTGATTGCGATGCTGGAGAGCGTTACGGTCGAGGAAGTCCAGCAAGTCGCGCACGATTTGTTCCAACCCGGGCGCTTGGCCGCATCTGTGGTGGGCGCCCTCAATGGGTTCAAGCTCACCCCCGAACAGCTTCGCTTCTAAACCCGCTTCATTCCGCGATTGACGCGAAGGCGCGAGTTTGCCATGATCCTCGCGTGCCGGTGCAACGAGCGAATGCGGCAGCGGCACGCTGAGGGAAAACGCATCTCGTTCCGGATCTCCATTTTAGCTTCCGGCAGCACGGGCAACTGCACGTTGCTTGAGACTGAGCGCACAACCCTCTTGATCGACGCGGGCCTGGGCCGCAAAGAGATGCTGCGGCGCTTTGAATCGCTGGGCCGCGAGAAGCCGGAGCGCGTGGACGCGATCCTGGTCACCCACGAGCACTCCGATCATTCGAACGCCCTCGCACAATTGGCCCGCCTTTGGCATTGCCCCGCATATCTGACCGAGCCCACGCACCGCGAAATCCTGAAAGCATGCCCCGACGGACCCATAAAAAAAATGGAGCGTGTCGAACATATTCGGGCGGGTGAGCGGTTCGAGATCGGCGACATTGAAATCAATCCGTTTGCGATTCCACACGACGCCGCCGACCCGGTTGGCTATGCCTTCCGCGCAAACGGCACGAAAGTCGCCATCGTCACCGATCTGGGCTATCTGCCCGAGCTCGTGAAGCACTATTTGCGCGAAGCCGATTTCCTGATTCTCGAATCGAATCACGACCTCGACATGCTCAAGGTGGGGCCCTACCCGTGGTACATCAAGCAGCGCGTGATGAGCCGCACGGGGCACCTTTCGAATGCGATCGTGAGTGAATTTCTTGCCGATTCGGATGTGTTCGACGGGCGCGCCCGCCATTTGGTGCTCGCCCATCTCTCCGAGCAGAACAATACCCCCGATGTCGCGCGGATTTCCGCCGAGGAAGCGCTGGGCCGGCGCCCCGAGGAATTCGCTTTTCGCGGCACCCTGCACGTCGCCTCGCAACAAGTCCCTTTGGGCCCCTTCGACATTTAGCGCCTCGCGGCGCTTCGCGGCTAAAAAAAGCAGCCGGATTCGGGTATCATGAGCGTGGCATTTCCCTGCCGTAGTGGAGAATTCAGGGGCCTCTTCAGCGTACCAACTGCAGGTGTGCGACGATGCACACTGCGGTTCGCGGCGAGCGCGAGGCCAAAGGAGCCTGGGATTGATCGCACGTTATACCCGCGCGGAGATGGGGCGCGTCTGGAATGAGGAAAACAAGTTCCAGAAGTGGCTGGAAGTGGAATTGGCCGCGACGGAGACACTCGCCGAAGCCGGTATTGTGCCGCGGGGAGCCGCTGCGAAACTGCGCGAGCGGGCGCGGGCAGACGTGGCGCGCATCAACGAAATCGAAGCCCGCGTGCGGCACGACGTAATTGCGTTCACGATCGCTGTGCAGGAATCGGTCGGCGACCCCGAAGCCGCGCGCTGGCTGCACTACGGCCTCACTTCAAACGATGTAGTGGATACGGCGCAGGCGCTGCAAATCCGCGACGCTTCCCGGCTGATCGAGCAAGGGCTCGAGAAACTTGGTGACGTGCTCGAACGGCGGGCCTGGGAGTTCAAAGACACCCCGGAGATCGGGCGCACGCATGGGATCCATGCCGAGCCGATCACCTTCGGGCTGAAAATCGCGAACTGGTATGCGGAAAACCGCCGCGATGCGGCCCGGTTCGGAATTGCGGCCCAGCAGATGGCCGTGGGGAAAATTTCCGGCGCCGTGGGTACGTGCACTCACCTTGGTCCCGAAATCGAACAGAAAATTTGCCAGCGGCTTGGGCTGGAGACTGCGCCCATCACGTCGCAGGTGATCGAGCGCGACCGTCACGCCCAATATCTGGGAACGTTGGCGATCGTGGCGGCGTCGCTTGAACGCGTGGCGCAGGAAATTCGCCATCTTCAGCGCACCGAGGTGCGCGAAGCGGAGGAGCCCTTCGGCGGCGAGCAGCGTGGCAGTTCGGCCATGCCGCATAAGCGCAATCCGGTCTCGAGCGAGCAGATCTGCGGGTTGGCGCGGGTTGTGCGGTCCAATTCGCTGGCGGCATTCGAGAACATCGCGCTGTGGCACGAGCGCGACATTTCGCACAGCTCGGTCGAGCGCGTGATCCTGCCCGACTCGGCGATTCTGACGGATTACATGCTGCACCGCACCACCGAAATCGTCGCGAACATGAAGGTCTTTCCCGAGCGCATGCTGCGCAACCTCAGTGCCACGCGCGGCCTGGTTTTCTCCGGCCAGCTCTTGCAGGATCTGGTCGAGCATGGCGCGCCGCGCGAAGACGCTTACAAATGGGTGCAAGGGCACGCCATGGCCGCGTGGGAATCGGAAACCAGTTTTCAGGATCGCATCGCGGCAGACGCCAATATCCGCAAGTTCCTTGATGAAAAGGCCCTTGCGCACACATTCGATTTACGCCGGCAATTGCGCTCCGTGGACGCCATCTTCCAGCGTGTTTTCGGCGTGAAGTCTACCGCTGCGCGGTAGTGGCGCGCGCTTGTTAAGCTAGCTGCGGCTCTTGCGCGCAGACGCGCATGTACAAACCTGCGTCAGGATGTTGCGTCACATGTGAGAAGTTGCGCCCCGGCGAAACGTACCAGAATTACGATAAGGCGGAGTTTATGTGGCGGTCAGTGCAATCTGTCTTTCAAGTGCGGAATTTGGGACATCGCCACCGCGTCGCCTCCGCAAGCCGGATTTCTCCGGGGGGATGCAGATGGAAGGTAGTTTCCTTGCCCGTTTGGTTTCCCGATTCTCGCATCCCCTTTTTCTCTGAGCGGAAGTGTCATCTCCAGGGATAATTTTCCGAGGGTGCCGTACCTGTGTTGCCACTACTGCAATCTACGTTAAAAAAGCATCGGGGCAACGCTCCCGATAGCGGTTACATTTTTGCAGGCGAGAAACGGGTGCTCCGCTCAACCTCCACAACCTGGCCCGTCGAAATATTGTGCCCGCGTTCAAGAAGCATCCTAAGCTCAAATTGCAGTGGCATGGCTGGCATTCCTTTCGTCGCGGCCTGCGAGCAACCTGTACTCGCTCGGTGTCCAGCCGAGGTTAATCGCCGCAATTCTTCGCCATTCGGATATCGGAACTACGCTACAATTCTACGGTGTCGCGTATGAGTTATGACACTGACTTGTAGGGTGCCGCACGATGGACACGGCAGAAGAGTCTCGGGAAGCGCTGCGACAGATTGAGAGTGCTTTTCAGTTTTGTAAAGGTGCGGGCTCCTAGCTCAACTGGTTAGAGCAGGCGGCTCATAATCGTCTGGTTCCCGGTTCAAGTCCGGGGGAGCCCACCACTTAAATTCTCCGGTCCCGTACTGAATACCTTCCTGTGCCTAAAACATCAAGTCGGTACTATGTACGGGAAGTGACGCTAGCCGACACTGGCGAAATGGCCGCCACAAAAGAATGGACCCATTGCCAAAAAAGTTCTAAGTACCGATGAAGCATCGTAACTTTGGAACCGCATGATGTGAACACCGGATATCAACACCGCCATACACTTTGGGAGTTCTTACGGACGCGGCGGTGGTGCTCTGTGCGGTGAAATTCCGATTCCCGACTTCCTGGAAAAACTCGCAGTCAGAATTCGTGAATTCGATGCTGTACAGATGATGGTCAACTACATTGAATGCCGCCGATATCTACTCGACGCTCCGATCCGTCCGTACCGGGACAATCCCGGAATGATTATTTCAATGTTGACGGTAGGCCAGGAAAAGGCTACTCAACAGTGCCGGTCGTCACGAAAACTCTAAAAGCTATTGGGCTCTGTTGACATCCTTAAGAAGGGTTTGTGATGCCGCGGGCGGTACAGATTGAAACTCAGTCCGAGGAGCAGAGCTTGACGCTTCTGTGTGCGCAGCGAACGACCGGGCGCGCGGGCCGAATGGAGTGAATACACGATGTACGAAGCAACCTGTAAAGAGCTGCTTTTATCAATTTAACGCATGGCGTGACTGATTTCATGCTGGCTCTCGGCTAGGTGCGGTTTGGTTATTCTCATGCGAAACCGGACCTCCTTCAGCGGTGATGTTTTTTTACAAGATCGAACTGGCCCTGAGCTATTGCACAACGCTGCGTGTTCGGCGCAGTCCCGTGGTAAGGGAAGACTGAAAGCTTTCGCACTTGCCTGAACGTAACGAATCTCGACACGTGGTACCGCGAACGACAGCACAGTTGCGGGCAGGATCCCTCCCCGTCTAACGCCGGGAACGGTTCAACGATCCAGGTAAGCAAATCCCGCTAATCAACTTCTCTTAAATTTGAACGCGACCTCGAGCTCAATTTTGTCGCCCACGCTCAGCACGCGCGCAAGTGAAGGCTTGGTCAGGCCAAACGTCGCGAATGTGAAATTCGTGGTTGCCCGGCCTGCGACAGTTCCGTCCTTGGCAAACGTGACGATGCCTGTCCATGTCACTGGCCTTGTAGTTCCGTGGATCGTCATATCGCCAACCAGTGTTACGCCTGCTTGGCCATGCATTGGAAGGGGGGACGGCAAACCCTGTATGCTCTTGGGGACGAATTCAACCATCGGAAATTTATCGGTTTCAAGCGTGCGCTTTTGGAGATAGCCATCACGCATTTCCTGGTCGCTTTTCAATGTTCGCAGATCGATGGTCAGCTTTGATTGTGCGCTGTTGACCGACCCATCAGGCGCGAGCACAATTGTTCCCATCACCGATGAGGTTGTCCCAACGGCCTCATTTGGAAAGTTGATGCCTGCGAGCTGCTCTTGCACCCTGTAAGACGCGGTTGTTCCATCGGCCACGTCCAGGCGCGCACCGGGGCTCGCAGCCGAGGCTGACAGTGCCGAAGCCTGAGCCACTATCGACGGCGCGCCACCGGCTAAGAGTGTCCCCGCTAGAGCCAATCCAATCAAAAATGGGAGCTTCGTTGCTCGTTTCGTCACGTTCCGCTTGCCGTTCATCTTTCCCTCCGCCGTTCGATTTGATCTCTTGCGCAACAGATGCCGCAGATCATGCTCAGCTCAAGCACTCGGATCTTGTATGCCGCTCAGGTACTCCCAGCCGTTCGCCCATCGGCTGATAGTCGTGGGTCACTAAGATGTCAGTCACAACGGGATATCGGCTTTCGTCGAGTCTAGAGCTTAGCAAACCACATCCGGCTTCACCCACATTTTCATTCTTATTAATATGAAAGAACGTTTGATTTCGTAAACCGGCGAATGAACTCCGCCATGACTGGCAGTTGACGTGTCGCAATCAATCCATGAAGTGGCTCGCCAATTGTCACCAAGTCACGACGGATTTGGGCCGCGCCTGCTAACCGCTGTAACCAGCAGAATTACACCTACGCCCACTGCAATACCCCCGTACACCGCCCAACGAATTTGTCCGGTCATGAAACTGCCGGGCAATACATTAATACCCTGCAGAAACCAGATGCCTCCCAACAGCACCAACAACACGCCTAAGACGCTCAATGCAGCTCTCATAGGTCCTCCAGCAGCCTGCCTCATAGTGCTTTCCTGCTGTTGCCTCAATGGATTTCAATAGCTTAAGCTTCTGGCACAGCGAGAGCCTGTGCTTCGAGCGCAGCGACAATCGAACCCGCGAAAAGGATCGAGCCGACGCCGCTAGAGCTGGCGCGGAAACGATTGCCGCATCTCGACGCGCACGCGATGGATGCGCCAGGTTTTCTTCCCCGCTTGGCCGGAATCACGTTTTGCGCGCCAAGTCGATCCCGGATGTAGTGTGCTGTCCCGTATATACGCTCACATAGTCGTTTGATTTTTGCGAGGATCGAATCTGCTGTAGCGGTCCAGGCGAAGGGCTGAGCCTGTCACGTGGCTGGTTTACAGTTGCCGCGCAATCTCCAGGTCTTTTCCCAGAAGCACTCAACAAAATAATCATGGCTCGACGTTCAGCCCTGCCGGAAGAGAGCGCAAGTTGCAATTGCAATGAAGACGCCTTCCCTGTTCTTTAAGCAAGGCGCAGAATCATGAAACGGCGGCGTGGCCTAGCGTCCGATGATTTGCCATGTCCGATCGAAATAGAAGTCTCCCAGCACCACTTTTCCAGGGTCCACGCGTAAAGTGGCGCAGCGCTGGCGTTTGTCGATAACGTATTCATTGGATTCGAGAGACATCCACGCGATACAGTCCCGGCTGGAAGGGCAGAACAGGACAGTAGAACTCGACCGTTCCCAATCCGGGATGAAGCGTAATGTGCGAATCCGTAGCAGTCGCCAGCTCGGAACACAAATATCCACTTGGCCAGTATATGGAAATCTTGAACTCAACATTTGCGAGAACCTTCGACGCATGGTAATCCGGGCGGGCAATCATGGGATATCCCGTGCGGACGGTTTCATTCGAATCGCCGGGAATAAATGAGATTCGCCGGCATTCAGCCAGCCTCTCGGTAGGAGCTTCTAAAGTATCCGAAAGTTCTTGATTGGCAAACCCCATCGTCAAGTATTCATCGATGATCTTTCGAGGACTGCCACTCATAACCAGCTTTCCGTTCTCCACCAGTAGTGCGCGATCGCACAATCTGGTAAGAGCCGCGAGATCGTGAGTGATAAAAACAATCGTGTGCCCGGCTTCGCGCAGTTCGTCGATTCGGTTCAAACATTTTTCCTGGAACGTGGCGTCTCCGACCGCGAGCATCTCGTCTAGCAAGAGGATGTCGGGATCGAGGTGGGCCGCGATGGAGAAACCTAACCGGAGATACATCCCCGATGAATACTTTTTCACGGGGAAATCGATATGATCCCGAACGCCGGCGAAATCGATGATGCTCTCGACCTCGGCGGCTATCTCCGAATGTCTCATGCCGAGAATCGACCCGTTGAGGTAAATATTCTCACGGCCCGTAAGTTCGCATTATAAGACGCCTCATCGCGTGCGGTGCGAACCGTGCTGGTCTCGCAGTTCGGAATTGACGCGGGCCGCCTGACCTCGAATGGATTCGGCGCGGACAAACCCATCGGCTCGAACGATACGCCGGATGGCCGTGCGCAGAACCGCCGCGTCGAGTTCGTCAAACAATAGCCGGCGCAGCCTTCACAGGCCAGGCATGCGCGGGATGTCTCGCTTGCATGGTGGAAGACAATTCTCAAGAGAGGGGAGATGAAGTCCCTGCGTATTGCAGCAGGAACTGAGAATAGCTCGCCAATACCCGGTAATGCCGCGGACGATTTCGCCGCGCCCAGCCGCGATCGTGTGGGAGCTTTCGACGTGGTCGACCGCGTGGCTTGGGCGTTTCGTCGTTGCCTGCAGTCGCCGTTGCCGCAACCACGGCAGGTGCCTGAGAATGTCCGCGATCAGATCGGAACGATTCCACTTTCCATTCCGGCGATTGAAGGCGTCAGCAGAGCCATCGGCAATCCGAGCGCCTTCATGTCGTGTTTTCCTTTACAGCCAAGCTATTCGTCGAGAACCTTCTCTACTTGACCGATTTTCTTCTGGACTTTCCCGCCTATTTTTTCGCCTTGGCCTTCGCCTTCCAATTTAGGATTGTTCGTCGCTTGTCCGACCTTCTGTTTAATTTTTCCCTTGGCCTCGTGGAACCTTCCTTTTGCTGCATCCTTAGTGCCTTGCTTCATGGGTGCTCTCCTTTCGGCATTACGAATCCGAGCCGCGTTCATATTTAATTGGGATCCGTTTTGTTTTTTATCTTTCGTGCGCCCTCTTCCGTTTTTTCCGCCGCTTTATTCGTTCCCTTTTTTACGGCGTGGCCCGTCTTTTTTGCTGCGTGCTTGGTTGCTCTTCCGGTGTCCTTCGTGGCTTCCTTCGTTTCGTGGCCGGCATTCTTTAGATCTTGCTTCGACGAATCCTGCGCCAGCAAGAATGACGGCGCCAGGAATGCTAAACACATGGCTAATATTAGGCCCCGGGATTTTCCCAATATCCGCATATCAGTCTCCTCTTGTGTGCTTTACCGTCGCTGAACAGGCTCCACGATATCCGGGCTCCTGAGAGAGAGCTATAACAAGTAACCGGTAAAATGTTCCGTTAGAACATGTATATCTGATGATCCCTGGGGACAATCAGCGGTGAATGCCGAAGAAGCCGATCATTCCAGTAAACTTGCTGCTAAGGCTTCCCCTTTTCCGCTAATCCCTATTTCTCGTCCCCAAGTGTTATTTCACCCCAAACACCCAAAATCGCGGTTTTGGATGGGAGACTACGGATTTAATCGCCAATTGAACTTATTGGTTCGAGGAACGATTTTTCTGGAGTGGGACACGGTATTTAAGGTGGGTTTCCCTGGTGTCGCCACAATCGGAGTTTTGCGCGGATTCAAGGTTGGGATGTGGGATGGAGGAATTGCGATCAATTTGCATCAAGTCCAGACAATTCTGCACGTTGGGATGGCCTGCTCGCAAGCGCAACTACCTGCGAGATATGGCTCTACGAGCAATTCAAGAGTGGACTCTAAACCCACTCTCCGGCGCGCATCACCGGCTCCGAATCGCCGGCCGCGCTGATACCATCCACGTCTATGCGATTCGATCCGATCATCCAGTCGACGTGAATCAGGCTGTTGTTTGCACCGCGCAACGCGAGTTGTTCCTGGGTGAGGCTATCGCCATCCTTCAGGCAGGTGCTGTAGGCCTGCCCCAGGGCAATGTGGCAAGCGGCGTTCTCGTCGAACAGGGTATTCATGAACAGCAATCCGCTCGACGCAATGGGCGACGAGTGCGGCACGAGAGCCACTTCGCCGAGCCGTCGCGCTCCTTCGTCTGTCTCGATCATCCGCTGCAACACTTGATTGCCCTGCGCGGCATGAGCCTCCACAATCCGCCCAGCTTCGAACCGCACGGAGATGTCTTCGATCATCGTTCCCTGATACGACAGCGGCTTGGTGCTCGTCACCAGCCCTTCCACGCGATCTTTGTGCGGCGTGGTGAACACTTCCTCGGTCGGAATATTGGGAATGCAGTACCGCCCATTTCGCGCCGTTGTACCTCCGCCCAGCCAGAGGTGGTCGTCGGCCAGACCGACGCGGAGATCGGTGCCGGCTCCCCGGAAGTGCAACCCCGAATAGCGCTTCTTGTTCAGCCTCTCGGCGCGGACGTGCAGATTTGCGTCGTGCTCTTTCCACGCGGCCACCGGATCGGATTGGTCCGCACGCGATGCGGCGAAGATGGCGTCCCAGAGCCGGGCCACCGCTTCATCCTGCGGCAGATCGGGAAATACCGCCGTTGCCCATGCGGGAGTGGCGCAAGCGACGATGGTCCAGTTGATCTCGTGGCGCACAATCAATTCCAGCGCCGGGCGATATGCTTTCGATATTGCGCGATTCACCCGGCTCACCTTTTCCGGGTCTTCCTGCGAGAGCAGGGAAGGATTGTTGCCGGTGATCGCCAGCCGCGCCGCGCCACTCCGGTATGCCTGAGCCATGCCTTCATAGAGCCACGATGCGGCGGTGTCGAAGCTGGCGTCGGGACCGTGGCGAAATCGAAGCAATGCCGATTCCTCGTCGGTAAACAATGTGGTGACAAGGGACGCGCCCGCCCCATAGGCATGCTCCGTGATGCGGCGCGCCAGCGATACCGTATCTAACGTGGCGGTCATCACCAGTTCTTGTCCAGGCGCGATTCCTAATCCGGCGTGGACCGCAACTTCGGCCAGGCGGTCAAGCTTCCGTTCGAATTCGGATGTCTGAGCAAACTGTCCTTTGGCAAACGCGGTAGTCTGAGTCATGGCGATCATTATCACGCGGGGCGCCGCGCCTTGACAATCCGTGAAACGACACGCCCGCCTGCGAGGGCACAAAGAAATTGCTTTTATCCGAAAGTTGTTCGAGATTGTATGCTCGTAATCCGCAAGGAATATTTGTGGAGGACAAACAGATGCGATTACTCAAATCTACTCCGGTTTTTATATTGGCGTTTATTTTTGCCATGACGATTACGGCTCAAACTACGGGAGCACAAGCCGGTGGCGCTCCCGAAGCCGGAGGCGGACAACGCGGGCCCGCTCCCCGGCCGTTGGTAATGTCAATCGCCGTTTTCGCGGATGGTTCCGACATCCCGGCGAAATATACCCAGGCCGGAGATCAGACGTCGCCCGCGATTACCTGGACCAATACTCCCGCGGGCACGGTGACCTTCCTTTTACATGTGCATGACATGGATGTCAGCCGCAACCACACTACGGAAGATCAGCTTCATTGGCTTGTCTGGAATATTCCTGGCAGCGCGACCGGCCTTCCGGAAGGTGTCCCAAAGGGGCAGCAATTGCAGAACGGCGCTTATCAAATCAGCGCGAGCGGCCAGGTTTATCGAGGTCCTGGCGCTCCCGCCAGCGGCCCTCGCCATCATTACGTTTTTGAGCTTTTCGCTTTGGACACGAAGATTGACGTCCAGCCTGGCGCCGATGCATTCGAAACTCGCACAAACGTAATGAAAGCGATCCAGGGACATATCCTCGGTAAGGCCGTATACATGGGACTTTTCCATCGCCCAGAATAAATGCGGCAGACCGCGCCAAGCTGATTCTGAACGTTGCCGAAGATCGAATCTGTCGCTTCTGCCAGTTCAGGTACTCAATCGATTTTGTGTATCCGGGTAATCGGGAAACTGACGGGTGACTCAAGGGCTTCTACTGGATCATCCCTCAATCCTTGGACGATTTCACCCGCCGTTGACTCACGGTTTTATCTTTCGTTTGCGACCACACTTGAGTTCATTGAGCCGGGAAACAACCTGTTTGGCCCTGTTTTGAACCCGGAAAATGGGCGGACTTGGTTTTGTGGAAGCCCACCTTTTTCGGAGTGAAGCCTGAAATTGTGCTGAACTTCCGCCACGCTTTCCTGTGACTTGGGAAAAAGCCGCTCTCCGCGAACATGCCGCTGGCACAGCGTTATTTTTTATTTTAGCGGCTCAGCGTTTTCCTGCTCCTCATTCTGATCGAGATTCCTCGAAACTTTGGCATGGCTCGTTACTCGCCATGTCATGGTGGTTTCGGGTTTTTGTTGCGCGGTATTTGAATCGCCGGCCCTCCTGGTCCCGAACTAGATGCCGAAACGATGTACGGTTGGCTCGTCTGCCTTTGTTCTGCGTCGAACCTGCTCATTTGAGCCAGGATTTCCGCAAGGCGAAACCCGCGGGGCTTTGTCTTGACCAGGATTTCTTCGCCCGCGATCAAGGCCCGCTAGGTGCGGTTGCTAATTACGTCCGACTTCTTCGACAGGTGGCTGAGAAGCACCAGCGCCGCTCGAAAAGGAGCGTTAGCCCTTGCAATCCGCGACCGCTGCAATCAAGATAAATTAAGTATCGTATTGAAAATAAACATGTTTGGCGGTTACGGAATTCGGGTTCTGTTTGGCAGAGCTTGTGCATTCATGCAGGTGTGGGTGCCATTAAATACACAGCTCGAAACGAACTCAAGTTCGGGCCTGCTGAGGAGAATCGCATGAAGATCGGAAAAGTAGCTCTGCAGTTGGCGGTGTGGACGCTTGCGATCCTATTTTCTGCTCCCATCTTTGCGCAGTCTCCCCCGCCTCCGCCGTCGTACGCGCCGGCACAACTCGACCAGCTGGTTGCTCGCATTGCGCTCTATCCCGACCCGTTGCTGGCGCAGGTTCTTGCGGGTGCGACGTATCCCGATCAAATTCCCGACGCGGCGCGTTGGGCAGATGAGCACCATTATCTTACCGCATCGACAATGCCCCTTGGCGCCGCACATGGGGCAACCGGTCCACGTACGCTCATCCGTATCCCGGCGTGCGGCATTTCTCACCCGCGCAGCGGGTTCCCGAGCGGCACGAGTTGGAAAGTCGCTCAGTGCATGAGCGTCAAGCAGCCCGGGAAGGACAAAGAAGAGTAGAGAGGATCACCACGGTCAGGACAGTCATGGCGGCCGCGACCGCGGGAACCGCCAGGACCACAAGTAAATACCGGTTCACAGCGATCGGCATTCGCTGCGGAAGGCGCTGCATTTTCAGTGGACAAAGGTGCGGTGCCTTCCGTTGATCGTCTTACGCAGGGTTGAGCGATCGGTTCTGGCGGACAGGCATTACGCCGGAATCTTGGGTACCACGAGATGCAAAAGTTTCAGCGACGCGCCCGCCGCCGGCTGGATCGTCGCGCTTTCCGACGGGCCCAGATACACGCCGGCGCCTTTCGACACGTCATATTCCTTGTTCTCCAGGCGGATGCTTCCTTTACCGTCCATTAGGTAGAGCAGTTGGTGCTTGTCCGAAGCCTCCGCCGCGAATTTCTCTCCCGATTTCAGCCAGCGCAGCGCCGCCACCACATTTTTAGCGCCGCACAGCTCCCGGTTCAGCACTTCGGTGATTTCGCCCTCTGCCGTTTTCTTTCGCGGGAGCTTGTTCGTATCGATAAAAGTCAGCATGGAACTCTCCTTGGTCTCGCCGAAGCCTTACGTCTGAACCCAAACCCCGCCTTCCACGCGATTCCAGCGAAGGTCGTCGGGCGTCCCATCCAGAATTGTTGTCACGAAACGGTTGGGTGCCTGGAATTCGAAATAGAACAGTGGCGTTTTGGAGGCCCGCAGGCGATGCTTCTCCTCCGCCGGGATGAAAATCATGTCGCCCGGCCCCACGTCGCGCGTGCCTTCCTCCGATTCCACGGTGCCCTGCCCTTCCATGATGAAATAAAAATGCTCGCAATTTTTGTGCAGATGATAGGGCGAGGAGCCTCCCTTCACGTAGTGCATGATCCCTGCCAGCATGTCGTCGATCTTCGTGAGCTCCTTGTTCACGAAGAACGTGCGCTCGCGCCCCGGGGTCACCGAGATCAGCTTCGGAAGCTTGTCCTCCTGAAAAATATACGCCATGAATCCTCCTGACTATGTGACGCTGGCCCTGTGTTCCGCTTTGGTGTGTCTCGCCCGGCCCCAAAGTTCCTCGCTCGCGATCCGCGCGCCTTCGGCCATCGCTTCCAGTTTTGCCCACATGATGCTCGGATGCACCCGCCGGTTGAACTGCTCCTGCGCGAAGCCGCAGTCCGTGCTGGCGATCACGTTCTCGCGCCCAATCAGCTCCGCGAATCGGACGATCCTTTCGGCGATGAGTTCCGGGTGTTCCACCACATTCGTGCCGTGGCTCACCACGCCCGGAGCCAGAATCTTCCCCTCCGGCAGTTTGACGTCCTTCCACACCCGCCACTCGTGCTCGTGCCGGGGATTCGCCGCCTCGATCAGGTACGCGCCCGCCCGCACCTTCAGAATCAGGTCGGCGATTTTCTTGAGCGGCACATCCGTCGTGTGCGGCCCCGGCCAACTGCCCCAGCAAACGTGGTAGCGAACCCGGTCCTCGGGAATCCCTTCCAAAGCATGGTTCAGCACGTCCACGTGGCGGCTCAGCCAGCGATAATAGTCTTCGAAACTTCCCGGCGGCACCATCCGGTCGTAGGTCACCGCGGCGCGCGCGTCGTCCACCTGCAGCAGAATGCCGGAATCGACAATCGTCTTGTATTCGGTCCTCAGCGCCTCCGCCAAAGCCACCAGGAGATCCTCGTCGTTCCGGTAATATTCGTTCTTCCTGTCCGGAATGGCGCTCGAAGGCGCCGCCACCGGCAGGAACGCCTCTTCGACGTTCACTCCTTGCAGCGCCGCCTTGAAGTTCTCGATGTCGCGCTGGAGCTCGCCGAGGCCGGTGTATTCAATCGGCGCCACGCAGACCACGTCGTGCGTGGTCACCTTCGACCAGGTGCGTTCGTTCGGCTTTTCCAGTTCGTCGTAGAACTCCCGGAAGCGTTCCCGATCCGCACCCCGCGCGAAGGGATCCGCGCCGGGCTTGAAGGGGCGCTGTTCGAAGCCGCTCAGTCGCTTCAGGGCGTATAGCGACCAGCTCGTGGACTTGCCGAATTCGCCGTCGTCGACCACGTCGATGCCCGCCTGCGCCTGCCGCCGCACCACTTCGGCGACGCTCTCCCTGAGGCATTTGTCATACGCTTGCTCGTCGTCGGCCCGGCCCTCTTGCCGCGCGCGCACAAAATCGAGCAGCTTCGCTGGACGGATCAGGCTGCCGACGTGCGTCGTCAATATTCGGTTCGTGCTTCGCTTCATGCCAGCCTCGCTCGATTGCGCCCGGATTCTATCGGACCACCCGCTGAAAATCAATGAACGCCGCCATGCGAAAGAAAACTCTACGATTCCTAACGGGTTCGCGGGCTGGACGGCAAAACGGGAAGAGGGATACGGATGAAAGCTATTGAAGTCTCTGTGTCGCGGCGTCGTGGCAAATCAGGTTCTCGAAAATTGCCAGCACGTTCTGCCGGTAGCGGACGATGCGCTCGAGCAGCGGGCGGAGCTGGGGATCGCGCCCTGTCTCCCGGTCCCACTTTGCAAGCACCGCCGCCGGGACGGCAATGTCGCGTCGCAATTCCTCCGCCGAATGGCCGCGCAGGAACAGGCCGTAGAAGAAAGCCGCCTCGCGCTGCGGGAACTGAAAATCCTGCAGCGTATCGTCCAGCGGAAGGCTGGTCAGCGCCGTGTTGGGCAGAGTCGCCATGTGGAAAACCGCAGTTTACAGATTTCGCGCCATCCGTCAAGGGTACATGCTGCCTAAGCTGAAATAATCGCACGGAAACATCATCAGACGTTCGCATTCGGAAATTTGTTGCCTTGGCCATGCAACGTTTATGCGCCGCTCACGAAGTCCCTGACGGCGGCCTGCCGCACGAGGGCGGAAAGCTGCCTCGGGTCGGGAACTCGGCTGCGGCTCTGCTGGGGTTGGATGATCGAGAAAACTTTTGTCACAAAGGCGCTCGCTGTCGATCCGGTTCTATAACCAGCGCAAACGACATAAAAATTGCCTCGCCAATCGTTGCTGTCCATGGAAATTCGCGCTGAAAAACGAAGCCATCCCGAGCGCAACTTACAATGGGCGATGCGTCTTCACTTGTGCGGAAGCCGAAAATTTTTTGTCCGCGGCGGCGTAGAATCATTCAAGAGGCAGGTGTGCAAATGAAACGGACAGCTTTGGTTCTCCTGGCAGCCGCGGCGATGGGGATTGTCGCGAGCGCGGGCGCTCGGCAGTCACAGCAATCCACCGGCGAGCTGCAACAGATGCAGGACGACATGCGCGCCATGGGCCTGGGCGGCCGCCAGCAGGGCCCCGGCCAGGGCGCCGATAAAAATAACGCCCGGAACAATATCGATGCGGCGATGTCCGCCAACGAGGCCATGTCGAGCCACGACATGAACATGGGCCCGCACATGTTCCTCACCGGCTTGCGGCCGCGCAATGCCGCCGACGAGCAGCGCGCGGCGCGGATCGTCGGCACGCTTCGCGGATCGATCGCGAAATACAAGGATTACAACGTGGCTCTCGCCGAAGGCTTCCGGATCTTCATGCCCAACATGCCTCAGCCGCTATATCACTTCACGAACTACGGCTACGGTTACGAGGCGGAATTCCAGTTTAATCCGGCCCAGCCCACTTCGCTTCTTTACACCAAAACTCCCGGCGGCTATCGCCTCATTGGAGCGATGTATACAGCCCCCAGGGACTCTACCGCCGAACAACTCAATGAACGCGTGCCGTTGAGCGTCGCTCGCTGGCACAAACACGTGAACCTCTGCATGCCGCCGCGAGGCACGGCGGCGTCCCAAACGAATTGGAAGCAATTTGGATTCGCCGGCTCAATCGTCACACAGGATGCCTGCCGGCAAGCCGGCGGCCGCTGGTTCCCTCAGATTTTCAATTGGATGGTCCACGTCTACCCCTACGAAACCGACCCCAATAAAGTTTGGGCCCATTAGTTCGCGGACCGTCTCCGTGAACTTCGGGATATGCCGTCGCGCACAAACCCGGGAGGTGCCGCTACTCTGGCCGCGAATGGGGCACTTCTGTGTGTTGTCAACTAACCGGCCACTGGCTTTGGCACGGCCTCAAGGCTATGGTGCAAAATATACATATCAGTGCGTGCAGTGCTACAAAAAGATCACGAAGAGGCAAAATGGACCCAAATCTAGTCGACATAAGAATCGATTCGGCTATCACTGTTTCGTCATTATTGAAAGACAACGCAAGCGAAAAACATCATTCGCTCTAGAACTCGTCTCATATAGACTTGTGGCCCGTCCATGGACGCAAAAGACTCGAAGCCTAAATTTCGGCATTATCTGATCGAAGACGTAGAGAATCGCTTAAAAACGTCTTTCGACTCACTCCAAGTTGACGATCGCGCAAAGGAACTGAGCAGATTCTATGTCAAGAATATCGTCAGGAAGCTCACTCCTGGTCTAGTGCCTGATACTGATGAGGAGATCGATGAATATCTAGTTGACGGACCAAACGACGGAGGAGTGGATTTTCTCTATCCTTCTGACGGGCGCGTCCTAATTGTGCAATCCAAATATCACGGACCGGACAAATACGAAACAGCAGAAGATATGACCCACTTCTGCGAGGCTATATCAAGGCTCTTTGAGGCGTTCAAGAAGAAGCAGAAATTAAACAGGAAAGTAACAGAGGCGCTTCAGGACATCGATTGGCAGAACGACTATTTCGAACTGCATTTTGTCACTTTGGGCAGGGTATCGCAGACGATCCAGGACCGAGCCGCGAAGGGTCCATCAGCCTCCAAGGAACTTGGTGATCTCGAGGAGAGAAGCGAACTTGCTCTGTTCTCAGAACCAGACCTAAACATAAAGCTCCGTGAAGCGTTGTCGGCTGGCGAGATCCTCGATCAGTCGATCGACGTAATGTTCGAGCCTGGTACGAGCGGTGCATCGTGGGTCCATTTCGAGTCTTCAGAAGGCCGTGATCTCTTCATCGGAGAAGTGAGCGGGTCTCAACTGGCCGAATTGTATCGACAATACCGGTACCGGCTGTTCGCGATGAACATCAGAGATTACGTTGGGGAATCCAAGACTAACAAAGGCATAGTAGAAACTGCCGTTCGCGACCCAGACGAATTTGTATTCTTCAACAACGGTGTATCCGCCGTTGCAAGCCAAATTGAGCCCGATGAAGAGGGCAGAATCCTTCATTGCAGGAGATTTTCGATAATCAACGGTGCACAAACCATTCGATCGCTCGCCAAGGCACACATCAAGGACAGCAAACCGCTGCAAGATGTCAGGGTACTTCTGAAGGTAATGGGCTTTTTGCTCGGTAAAGATACAGATTTCCTTGCCGATGCAACACGTTACAACAACACGCAAAACGCAATAAAAGTCTCAGACTTCAGAAGCAACGATCCGGTCCAAAAAGACTTGAATCGCAGATTTTCTGGTCTAAATCGGAACGGCAAACAATACTTGTATAAGAACAAGAGAAGTCGCGAGGCTATAGGAAACAAAATCGCCATCAGCATGGAAGACCTCGCGAAGACAATCCATTCATTCAGGTTCGGCCCGGACGATGTTTATGGCGGTACCCGGTATTTGTTCGATGATTCCGCAAAGGGAGGTTACGTAAAGGTTTTTGGAGAACCTGTTTCTCACCTCACGGACGAGCAATTCAAAGTCATAGCGGGAACTTATTTCCTTTGTGACGAACTTCAAACGCTATGGAAGGAAAAACGCGAAAATGATAACAGCGTCGATCGACATTTTCCGGGATTGGAGCGCCGATGGATGGTTTACTACGCAGTGGGTCAGCTATTGCGCCTCGTTTACGACGTGAGGCAAAAAGATTTGGACGTCGATATTCGGAGGTTGGGCAAACCGAACGATTGGATCGACTCGACCAAGAATCACGCGAGAGTGGCTCTTTCGGAACTTTTCAGATTGGCGGCAACGGCCATTAACAAAGTGTATGCACATTCTTCGAAGCAGCCCGACTTTCGACATAGGAATTGGTTTAGAAGCGAAGCCACTCTGAAGGACATCAATTCGGAATTGGAAAGCATTACCGAGTATCTATCGCCGAAAGATTTTCCCACTCTTCGAACTCAGAGCGCTGATGACTGAAGCACATCTGGGATCCTCTCATACGCAATAGCAGAGAATTTTTCCTCCATCCCTCAGGGAGCCTTTTGCCCGTCTCCCCGATGAGATTGACGTCGAATCTTCGCCCGCAGTAGACTCAGCCGCGAGGAGGCTCGAAATGTCTACGCCGGTGCAGAACAAGCAGCTGACCAGCGTTTCCGTCCGCCCCATGCGAGAGCCTGATTTGGCCGAAGCACGCGGGATCGTCCGCGTCGCTTTCGGTACATTCGTGGGCGCGCCCGATCCAGAATCGTTCCAGGCGGATCGAGAATATGTTTTCACCCGGTGGCGTGCCGATCCCGGCGGTTCGCTGGTTGCGGAAGCAAACGGTTCTTTAACAGGGTCGAATTTTGCGACGAACTGGGGAAGTTTTGGCTTTTTCGGTCCTTTGACGGTCCGCCCCGAGTTGTGGAATCAGGGGATCGCGCAGAGCCTGCTAGTTTCCACCATGGAACTGTTTGAAAAATGGGAAGTGCGGGAAGCCGGTCTTTTCACTTTCGCGCAGAGCCCGAAACACATAGGCCTTTACCAGAAGTTCGGATTCTGGCCGCGATTTCTCACCGCCATCATGTCGAAGGACGTAAACAAACGCGAGGCGTCTTGGACAAAATATTCCTCTCTCAACGAACACGATCGAGCCGAAGTTCTAGGCGCTTGCCGCCAGCTCACGGATTCCATCCATGAAGGGCTGGACGTGAGGTCTGAAATCCGATCCGTACGGGATCAGAACCTGGGCGAAACGATCCTGATGTGGGGCGGCGATTCGCTCGATGCCTTTGCAGTTTGCCATTGTGGCGAAGGAACTGAAGCCGGAAAAAACATGTGCTACGTCAAATTTGCGGCAGTCCGGCCTGGACCGGGAGCGGAGAACAATTTCGACCGGCTGCTGGACTCCTGTGAAGCGCTCGCCGCGGAGCGCGGCTTGCGGCGAATGGAAGCAGGTGTGAACCTCGGCCGCAGCGGGGCTTATCGTCATATGCTCCAGCGCGGGTTTCGTACCGAGATCCAGGGTGTCGCCATGCACAAGCCGGATTCGGCCGCGTACAACCGCCCGGACGTTTTTGTTTTGGATGACTGGCGATAAGGGTTGCTGGCGCGAATGCAAGCCCTGGAAAGGCGCTATCGCGCCTCAAGCGATTCCTCGCGAGTTGTACCCGCGCTCGATCGTATAAGGATGAAAATTCGACGGCCACACCGAATACTGGGATGGCGGAAGTAATCCTGGCGTGGAAAATCCCAGGAGTAATTAACTCAGAGGAGTTTGTGAAACAACGAGAGAAGAAAGCTGAGGACATACGCTAGAGTAGGTCCGGCTCGTGAGTCTTCGCGATCGGCTCGCAGCTTTGCAACGGCGCCGCACCCTCGCATGGCACATATATCTCTCTCTTTCGCGCAGAGCCACTGGGTTCCGGCGGCAATTTTCCTGGCGACCTACGTTTTAATCGCGGTGGAAAGCGGCCGCGGAAGCCATCTCGACCGCACCGCCGCGGCATTTTGTGGCGCGGTCGCCATGGTGCTCGTCGGCGTGGTTGCGCTCGACGAGGCGTACAAGGTCATCGACTGGAATACGATCCTGTTTTTGCTCGGGATGATGATTCTGGTCGCTCATTTTCAAATTTCGGGCTTGTTCGATTGGATCGCGTTGCGTGTGGCGCTCGTGGCGCGCACTCGATTTCAGTTGCTGTTCCTGCTGGTGTTGACGTCGGGGATTCTGTCCGCGTTTTTTGTCAACGATACGATCTGCCTGGTTCTCACTCCGATTGTCCTCGTCGTGACCCATCGGCTGAAGCTTCCTCCGGTTCCTTATCTGATCGCCGTAGCCGTTTCCGCCAACGTCGGCTCGGTGATGTCCGTGACGGGAAATCCGCAGAATGCGCTCGTGGGCATCTCCGCGCATTTTTCTTTTCTTGGATTTCTGGGGCATCTCGCCCCGGTTTCCCTCATCGGTCTTGGAATCACGGTGGCGGTGCTGGCCGCCTTTTTCCGGCGGGAGGTGCTCCATCAGCCGCTCGAAAGCCAAGCGGCTTCGCTCGACGTGGACGTGAAGGTCGATCGCGTTTTGCTGTTCAAGTGCGCTTTGGCCGCCGCGCTCGTCATCGTGTTTTGGGTGCTCGGCTATTCGTTTCCCATGGTCGCAATTTCCGTCGGCGCGTTCATTCTCGTGGTGGGCCGTGTGAAGGCCCAAAACGTCTATCAGCGCATCGACTGGGAATTGCTGCTGTTTTTTGCGTCGCTCTTCGTGGTGATCCGCGGATTTCAGGCGTCGGGATTGGTGAATGATTTGATCGGGCGGTTCCATCACGCGCTCGAAGGAGGCTTCACCTCTCAATTATTCGCCGTGAGCGGAGTGATGCTGATTCTTTCCAATTTAGTGAGCAATGTGCCCGCAGTTCTCTTGTTTCGCCCGCTTGTGTCTTCTTTCCCCAACAGTCATTTCATCTGGCTCGCGGTCGCGAGCGCCAGCACGCTGGCGGGGAACGCCACGCCCATCAGCTCCGTGGCCAACTTGATCGTTCTTCAGCAGGCGGGAAAGCACGTGCGGATTTCCTTTTGGCAATTTGCAAAGGTGGGTTTGGTCATCACACTGCTCACAACGCTTCTGGACATTGGAATCCTGGCGCTCGAGCATCGGTTCTTTCCCGGCACTTAAAAGATGAAAGATGGATGAGGCGGAGACCGCAGGGAATAAAAGAGAGCTACGAAAAACGTGCAGCAAGGGCGGCTCTCTCCTGGACAAAGCCGGGCATCCACCGCCCCCGCTATTCCGCGAGTGCCACGCGTGGCACCCGCGCCGGTGCTATTTTTTCGCTTGAGAGTAGTTCTGCGCCACCTGCTCCCAGTTGATTACATTCCACCACGCCTCGATGTATTCGGGACGCCGGTTTTGATATTTGAGATAGTAGGCGTGTTCCCACACGTCCAGTCCAAAAAACGCCTTGCCGCCGTCCATGATGGGGTTGTCCTGATTGGCCGTGGATTCGACTGCGAGTTTTCCGTCGCGGAACAGCAGCCATGCCCAGCCGGAACCGAAACGCGTGGTCGCGGCTTGATTGAACTTTGTTTTGAAATCGGCGAAACTGCCGAACGTCGATTTGATCGCGGTCGCGAGTTCACCGCTGGGTTCGCCGCCTCCACCCTTCTTCATGATCTTCCAGAACATCGAGTGGTTCATGTGACCGCCGCCGTTGTTGCGCACGGCCGTGCGAATGTTTTCCGGGACTTTGTTGATTTGCGCGAGCAGTTCATCGACCGAGAGCTTCTGAAGGTCCGCGTTTCCTTCGAGAGCCTTGTTGAGGTTCGTGACATACGCGCCATGATGCTTGTCGTGATGGATCTCCATGGTCTTCGCGTCAATGTATGGCTCGAGAGCGTCAAAAGAATACGGGAGAGGCGGCAACGTGTGAGTCATTTGAGGAGCGGCTCCTTGTCCAGCAGTATGGGACATAATGTACCTCCTGAATTACACTTGCTGCCCATGATTATACGCGCCTGGCCGGAACCGGCGGAACCGTCGGCGAAATTTATCCAGCCAATGAGACTTATCCGGTGAATGATTGAGGAGGCCAGATGCCGTCCACGGAGCACATTGAAAAACACTTTACGGCCACTGCGGCCGTACGCGACATCGTGATTGGAATGTCGGACGGCCTGACGGTTCCGTTCGCGCTTGCCGCGGGGCTGACCGGCGCGATCGCATCCACCGCGATCGTGGTCACCGCGGGATTCGCGGAAATTGCCGCCGGCTCGATTGCCATGGGCTTGGGTGGTTATCTGGCGGCGAGGACCGATTCCGAACACTACGCCTCCGAACGCGTGCGCGAATTTCGGGAAACGGTGGAACTTCCCGATGTCGAAACGGAAGAGGTAGCCAAGGTTTTTCGCGAATACGGACTTTCACCGGCGCAGATGGAGCCGGTCGTTAACGCCATCACATCCGATCAAAGGCGCTGGGTCGATTTCATGATGCGTTTCGAACTCGGATTGGAAGAACCGGATCCTGCGCGAGCCGGGCGAAGCGCCGGAACAATCGCCGCGTCCTACATTGTGGGGGGAATCATACCGCTCGCACCGTACATTTTGATGCAGCACATTCGCTCAGCGCTGTGGGTTTCCGTGGGCGTAACGCTGCTCGCGCTATTCGTGTTCGGATCGATTAAGGGGCATTACACAGGCGTCAAACCGTGGCGTGCAGGGGCACAAACGGTCCTTGTCGGCGGCCTCGCGGCAGCGGCGGCGTTCTTCATTGCCCGGCTGATCAGCTGAAAAATGGCTTGTTTGGCGCCGTAAGCTGGCCCTAAACAGCCAATTTGGGCCATTTTTGGACGCCGATAAGCACGTTTTGCGCGCGACAGCTTTGCGCTCCCGCCGGATACCCCACATCCCCGGCTTCGTTGCGGCAAATGCCCTATTGACGCCATCCACCGATTTCGCGTTTATAATGATGAGGGTCTTCTCCTGGACTTGGATTTGAAGATGCGCGTTTCCGCAGGACCGAGATCGGTGTGCCGGAACTTGACAAGATAGAAGCATGGCGGCAGCCCACAAAATTTAGGAGACTGCACCTGACCCTTCAGTTGCCTGATTCGCTTGCCACCAAAAAGCCATGCACTGCGTCCAATAGCTCATACACCCGGGCTGCCTGCGGCAGCATGGGAAGCCGAAAAAGGAGATTGTCATGAAAAGCAGCGAATTTCATATCCGCCGCTGGGTGGCCTTTGCCGTGGTTGCGGTAGCGCTTATTGGGGGCGCCATCCTGGAAATAGGATTGCGGAATTGGTCGGGCCGGTCCGTTTTGGGCGCGCCCACAGTGGACGTTAGAGTCGCCCACGACACCAGTCCGGTGATGCTGGGAAGTTTGGCGAACGGTTTTGCCTCGGTTCTGAAGCCGGCGCTGCCGGCGGTGGTCAACATTACTTCGTCGAAGGTCGTGAAACAGAGGGGCGAGGATATGCCGTTCTTCAACGACCCATTCTTCCGCCAGTTTTTTGGCAATCCGGGCAATCAGGGTGGGCAGGCGCAACCACGTTCCCAGAGAGAGCAGAGCCTCGGATCGGGCGTGATCGTAACTCCCGATGGGACCATCCTGACGAACAATCACGTGATCGACGGGGCTTCCGATATCAAAGTGGTTTTGAGCGATAACCGCGAATTCGAAGCGAAGCTGGTGGGAACCGATCCGAAGACCGACATCGCGGTGATCAAAATCGCCGCCACCGGTTTGCCAACGCTGGCGTTCGGCGACTCGTCAAAACTGCAGGTAGGCGACGCGGTCCTGGCGATTGGCGAACCGTTCGGACTCCACGGGACCGCGACCATGGGAATCGTGAGCGCCACGGGGCGCGGCAGCCTGGGTATTGAAAGTTACGAGGACTTCATCCAGACGGACGCGTCGATCAATCCGGGCAATTCCGGGGGCGCGCTGATCGATTTGCACGGAAGCCTGGTCGGCATCAATACGGCGATCCTCTCCGGCAACGGCGGAGGGAACCAGGGAATCGGCTTCGCCATTCCGATCAACATGGCGCGCAATGTGATGAACCAAATCGTGGAACACGGCAAGGTGGTTCGCGGCTATCTGGGCGTTTACATTCAAGACGTCACGCCGGAACTTGCCAAACAGTTCGGCTTGAAGCAGGGCGGCGGGGTGCTGCTGGGAGACGTGAGCCCGAATACGCCCGCGTCGCGCGCCGGCCTGAAAAAAGGCGATGTGGTGACCGAGTTGAACGGGCAGCCGGTGAATGCGGCCAATCAATTGCAAGTGCAGATCTCGCAGATGGCGCCTGGAACAACCGTGAAACTGAAGATCTGGCGCGACGGCGCGGCGCGGGATGTAAGCGTCACTCTCGGCGAATTGCCGGAAAAAGCGGAGGCCGAAACGCCGGGTGAAAACAGCGGCGGCGCGCTCGAAGGCGTCGAGGTGCAGAACCTGACGCCGGATATCGTGCAGCAACTGAATCTGCCGGCCGGAACGCATGGCGTGGTGGTGACGTCAGTCGATCCATCCAGCGCGGCCGCGACGGTTGGACTCGACCGAGGCATGGTGATCGAGGAAGTCAACCATAAACCGGTCAGCAACATCACAGAGTATAAGCAGGCGCTGGCAGGAGCAAGCGGCCAGCCAGTGTTGCTGCTGGTAAATCAGGGAGGGGTGACTCGCTATATGGTGATCGAAACACACTAAAGCATACAGGCGATTGTCACTCATCAAAACCGGTAAACTTCCGGGGCACGGTGCGAACCACCGTGCCCTACACTCCTGTAGGAGTTTCCGAGATTTGTTCTGCATGGTTTGCGGTATTCCAGCCGGATCGCGGGTAGCTCAACATATCAACTCCAGTGGCGGAGCCCAAACTGCATCCTTTCGGATTGCGTTTGGAAGCGGTATTCATGTTGCCAGGCAGGAGAGCGACCGATACTTTGCAGGCTTGAGGCGAGTGCGATGAGTCGCGGCTTTCGGGGTGTCGCTTTCGGCACGATTGAAGGTAGAATAGTACCCCAGTCCTATTCACCCCGACCTTCAAGTCTAGTACTAAAATACTGTGCGGTAGTGCTGTCTTTAGGTGTTGAATAATCAAGACGGGGCTTAGACGAATCACATGGCACGGAAACCAAGCGAGGTTGTTCTAAACGCATCGCTGTTACCCGAGGGAGAGAGCCGCTGGGGCTCTTTCGGCGTTGGTTTCGTGCTGGAATGCTTCGTCATTGTCGTCGTTGTTGTGCTCCCGATGCTGATGCCACAGAAGCTCGAAACTGTGCGCCACTTCTGGGTGATGCCTCTGGACGCGCCCCATATTGAGCCTTGGAAACCTCAGCCGAAGCCCGTTGTGGCACCAAGGCGGATGGTGGCCAAGGAGACGCCCAAGCCAGTAGAGGTGGTGGCGCCCAAACCGAAAATCTACAATCCCGTGATTACGGCGCCTGTTGCCAAACGCGTGGTTGCCAAGAAGGCACCCGTGCCGGATCCGACGCAATTGGCAAAAGCCTTCCCCGACCCCAATCCGCCGCTGTCTCTGGGTAGTTCCGCCATCCCAACGCTGAAAAAGCCGCGCGAGCAGGTACAAACCGGCGGCTTTGGCGACCCGCAAGGCGTGCCGGATAACGGCAAGCGGGACAAGAATCCCAACATCGCGTTGCTGGGCAGCTACGACATGCCGGCTGGGCCGGGCCAGGGCAACGGCACCGGCGGCTCGAAGGGAGCCAAGGGCGTAGTGGAGAGCACGGGGTTTGGAAACGGGGTTGCTGTGGGAACGGGAGGCACGGGAAATCATGGCAAAGTGCAGCAGGGCGAATTTGCCGATGAACGCGCCGCGGCGAGCACACCGCGAGTGAAGCAAACCGCGGCTGTGTCCAACGCGAAGCCAGTGGAAATATTGTTCAAACCGAAACCGCAGTATACGGACGAGGCCCGAGCGAAGAAGATCGAAGGCGACGTGCTGCTGCAGGTGGTGTTTGCGGCCTCGGGCGAGGTGAGGGTGGAGCGTATCGTGCAGGGGCTGGGTTACGGCCTGGATGGGTCCGCTGAGTCCGCCGCGCGCCAAATCCGGTTTCGTCCCGCCGAACAAGGTGGCCAGCCGGTGGATTCGGATGCCATCGTGCATATCACATTCGCATTGGCATATTGAAGGGGGAATTGGAATGGGTAAGCGCAAGAATTTCGTTCTTTCCATGATTTTTGCCGGCGTGCTGGCCGGCGCGGCATCGGCGCAAACGCAAACGGCCGACCAAACACAGCCGCGGTCGGAGAACCCGGCGGCGGAAGCTCCCGTCACCACAGTCAATCAAGCCATCGATCGAGTGATTGCCCGCGAGCACGATGAAATCGCGACGATCCGCCGCTACAGCCCCATCATCGAGACTTATATCCAAGACATGAAGCCCGACAAGGAAATGGGTACCATTCCCGTGCGCGACCATTATTTCCTGGGCCAGGCGGACCTTTCGAAGGGAGTGGTCGATAACTCCATGCTGGAAGGAAACCGGAAGGGCAAGCTCGACCAACTGAATCCTCTCGCCCATCTGAGCGGCTACTTCACCTCTTCCTACATACCGGCCGGCTTTTTGCAGATGATTTACGTCGACATGAACGGCATCGACCGGCAGCATTATCAGATCGATTACGTGCGCCGGGAATTTCTGGGAAATGTAAGGTGCCTGGTTTTTGATCTGACCCCGCTTCCCAAATCGGGAAAAGGGCGTTTCAAGGGCCGGATTTGGGTCGAAGATCAGAACTACACAATTGTGCGTTTCAACGGCGTGTACACCCCGATATCCGGCATCAATGGATTCAATCTCCACTTCGACAGCTGGCGTATGAATATGGCGCCGGGACTGTGGCTGCCCGCGTTTATATTCAGCCAGGAATCCGATTTGAGAGACTTCATGGGCGGGCACGTGCGGTTCAAATCGCAGACGCGCCTGTGGGGTTACGACTTAAAGGCTGCGAACCGCGAAGAGGAATTCAGCGAGTTGACGATCGAATCACCCAACGCGGTCCAAGATCAATCGGCCTCCCAACAGGATACCTCTCCCGTGGAAGCGGAGCGAGAGTGGCAGCACCAGGCGGAAGTGAACGTGCTGGACAGGCTGCAACGGGTGGGACTGCTCGCGCCTCC
>Ga0307374_10002364_pt1 | contig 33625 bp, 24 predicted proteins | sample OX3MG_FD_202532 | JGI IMG/M metagenome (GOLD analysis project Ga0307374, IMG submission 202532) | Soil microbial communities from Risofladan, Vaasa, Finland - OX-3 | ecosystem: Environmental > Terrestrial > Soil > Coastal area > Acid sulfate soil | place: Finland: Risofladan, Vaasa | collected... | reverse complement strand
ATCGGCGCCGACCGTGACGTCGGCCTTTTCCAGGCGCGTGCGCTCCATCAGGCCGGCGAGCCAGTTTTTGTAAAGCGATCGCGCCAGATCGACGTCGGTGGGCAAGCTGCGGTCACGCCAGGCATCGAGCTTCTTGCTCGCCTTTTTGCCCCGCAGCACGGCCACGTTCTTGTCGGCGATTTCGTGATTCAGGGCGTCGATGCGAGTCTGCCGCTCGTCGAACAGCGATTGCACGTAATTGTAGCCGAACTGCACCGCCGCCAACGTCACCAGCGTGCCGGCGCCCCACGCCAGAATCCGCTCGCGTTGATTAAGGGCCATCGGCTCTCTCCTGCCGGCCGAAACCCTCGCCCGGCCCGCCGAAACCTCCCGGAAAGCGGCGCTCGCTTGATTCGCCGGCCGCCTCCGCGGCGGCCCGTTTGCTCTCGGCGGCTTCCGCGTGCTTGCGGTAGCTCTCGCCCGATTCGGGTTTGACTGCGATGGTGGAGGTGAACTTCCACGAGTAGCCTTCGCGGCCGCTGTCCTGCTGCAGCTTGCGGCCTTGCACGGAGTGAAACTCGTCGCGCAGCGCGGATTCGAGCTGCGCGGCCGAGTTGGCGCCGCGCAGCAGCCCTTCCAGGTCGATCTGCCCCACCGCTCCGTTGGCGCTCATGTTCAAACGGCTGAGCAGCACGTCTCGCGCGGGCGGCATGTCGAGCGACAGCTCTCGCAGCTCGTCGAGCCAGTTCACGTCCGAATCGGCCCAGGCGCCCACCTCCTCGACGGCGCGCTGCAGATCCTTGGATTTGGTCACCACTTTGTCGAGGTTCTTCGACTCGCTGCCGAGCTTGGAAAGCTGATCGTCCAGCGCGCCCAACGAGCTCTCGAGCCAACTGAAGCCGGCCGCCAGCAGCACGCACGCCGCGGCGGCAGCCCAGATCACCGTTCGCCGGTGGTTTGGCGGCGGGGGCCGACGCCGCGGATTGAGAAAATCAACCGTGTGCCGCCGCTGTTCAGCCTCATCGAGCAGCATCCCCAGCACGGGCGCGAAGCGGCCGGGCGACGCCGGCAACGCCCGCTGCAAGCCCGGCGAAAGAGACAGCCCGCTGAAAGGATCAAACACGTGCGTAGCGATGCCAAGCTGTGTCTCGATCTCGGAAGCCAACTGGCTTTGCTCGTCGCCGCTGGCACAGAGGTAGATGGCTTCAACGGCGAGGCCGCCCGTCTGATTTCGGGCAGCCGCGGCCGTGCGGCGGATTTCGCCCACCAGCATGGTCTGGCCGGCGGGCGACGCCACGTCGCCCGACAGCTTGACTGTGCGCAGAAAGACGACTTCGTTGTCGACCAGCACCGTCAAGTCGGCGTCTTCGGCCAGCAGGTCGACCAGCAACTTCGCTTTGGCCACGGCTTCCCAACGAGCGCGGGCCAAGAGCGAGGCCGCGGCGCAAGGCCGCAGCACCAGCCTTTCAGGCGTGACTTTTGCCCGCGAACAGGTTTCGCGAATCTGCTTGACCAGGTCGGGCGAGACCGCCGCGGCGAGCACCTTGCGCGGCGCGCCGGGCGGTCCGGCGAGAGGAATGAAATCGAGCGGCCAGTCTTCGCCCAGCGAATGGAATTCGCGCACCGCCTGAAAGCGCACCAAATCGGGCAACTCCTCGTCGGGCGCCGGCGGCAGGGTAAGCTGCTTCAGCTCGATGCCCGCCCGGCCGACCGCCGTCAGCGCTTCGACACGGCCCCATCGCCGCTCGGCCAAGGCGGCGGCGATGGCGTCGCCAATCGCTTGCTCGGCCGCGGCGCCTTCGGCCCGCTCGGGCAGCGCGACGACAAACGCATCGTCGATCGTGGCGCCGCCCGCGCGCGGCGTAGCCACCGCCACGCGGGCCTCGCGGTTGTCCCACTCCAGTGCAAGTAAGCGAGCCATCGGTCAATTTTGGATTTTGGATTTTGGATTTTGGATTGCGCGGCGCCGCCGCGTCTTTTGAGAAGCGACGACCATCGCCAGGATTTGGCTCATCTCGTCCATGAGAGGTCCCAGACGCCTTTTGGAAATTAATCCGCTTTCTACAAGTAGCTCAAGCCAGTAAATCGACTCATCGGCTTCTTCTTCGACAATGGCCAACTTCGCGAGCATGTCCTTAGGCGACTTGGCCCGGCACACCGCGCGATAGTTGGCGCCCACGGAGGTGCCACTGCGGAGAAGCTGACGGCCAATGATATCCGCCGCGCGTCGCTCCGGCAGCGCTTCGACCAGCCGAATGACCCGTAGCGCCACCTTCTTCGTGCGGTCCTTGAATTGTGCTTCGTTCATCTTGCATTTCCAATCAAAAGACGGCTTCCTCGCCGCGCCTTCAATCCAAAATCCAAAATCGAAAATCCAAAATTGCGCCCCTCACGGTCCCAATACCGCTCGGCCGTACCCATTTCCCAGGTGCGTCATGTCTCTCCACAATAATAGCCGGGGAACCCGGCTGGTAGCGTCGATCACCACTTCCGCCCGGCTGGTCGGTCCCCCCTCCTCGAAAAAGCCGACCACTTGCGACCGAAAAACCCTGCCCGACGCGGTGATATAGGGCATCAACTGCTTCATCACGTCGAGCGATACCAGCCCCTCAAGATAAATCCACGTGGGATAGTTGCGGTTGCTGCCCAGTTGCATGCCGCTCGTCTGCTGCGCCGACGATAGAATCATGCTGGCCGTCGTGGGATCCATGCCCGGAATCGTCATCAGCACGGGCAGCGACGCGCAATTGATGTTGATCCGTCCCGGCACCCTCAAGGAGGGCACGATCGTCAGGTTGTCGAGCAACATGCCGACGTAACCGTTCATGGTCGAGGGCGTGGGATCGAACGGGCTGTTGACCACGCTGGCCTGCTGATCGCCCTGAAAGGTGACCTGCACTTTGCACCCCACCAGATCGAGCGGCGAGGCCAGCAAGGTGTTGCCCGGCAAGTTGAAGTTCGGCGATTTGCCGGCCGCCGACACCGTGGTTTGACTCCCTGTGACGGACTTGCCCTGCCGGTAGGAGATGATAAACGTGGCGATGTCGGCGCCGAGCACCGACGCGAGGGCCTGATGGAGCTGCTGGAGGTCGAGGGCGTTGACGTTGATCTTCGGCTGCCCGTCGGGGCGGAGGTTCGACTCGCAACTATAGACGGTGAGATAGGCGGACCAACCCTGGTTCATGCTCCCGCTGAAGGCCGAAGACCCGCCGGCGCTGGAGCCGCCGGCGCTGGAGCCGGAGCTCGAAGAGCTTGAGGGACCGCTCGCCGCCATGTTGCCGATGGTCGTTTCGCCCGGCCCGATCGAGCTGTTGTGGTCGAGATCGCCGCCGTAGAGCAACTGCGGCGTGACGCCTTTGACCAGCAGCAGCTCTTCGACCGACTCGAAGGGACCGTTCTTGGGTGCGTAATTGTAACTGGAATAATAGTCTCGCTCGGCCCCGTAGGTGCGCGGCACGTCGTCGGGATCGAGCCAGTCGAGGATGGCGTCGGCGATGTCGATCGTCATGCCGGGCAAATAAAGCAGGGCCTGCTCCGCCGTGACGGGGGTTGACGAACTCGACGAGCTGCTGCCAGACGCGCCGCCGCTCGACGACGACGTTCCGCTCGACGACGAGCCCGATGAACCGCCCGACATGGAGCCTCCGCTTGACGAGCCGCCGCTCGACGAGCTTCCAAAGGTCAGGCCGCCCGACGAAGCTTGCGTCGCGCCCACCGCCTCGGCCGCCAGAGACTGCCAGGTGGGGTCGATCAAGAGCAGGGTATTCAGATTGAGCCGGCCCGATTCATCCTCCAGGCCATAGCGGACGCCGTTGATGGTTCCCATCTGCATATTCGGCGCGAGCACCGAGAAGCGTCCGCGATCGCGTGGCACGTCGGCATCCACGACGAGTTGACTGTGGAACAGAGTCGTGTTGTTGTGCCAGCCGCCCGCCTGCTCGATGCCGCCCGGCTGGGCCAACTGCTGCTCGATCCAGGCGACGCCCGAATCGACCAGGGCGCGGGACTGCACGGCGCGGCCGTGCGCCCAGGCCGCTTCGCGTTCCGCCATCATGAGCTGCGCGAAGGTATAGCCGGCGAGCGTCAGCATGACGATCGCCACCAGCACGATGATCAGCACCATGCCGTCGCGGCGAGGTCGGTCAGCGTATCGCCGTAAGGTGGGACCAGCGAGCTTGCGAGCGCCGGCCCACCGATCGCGAGGTCTTCCACGGTGGGCCGGCGCTCGCAAGCTCGCTGGTCCCACCTTACCCTTGGCAAGTGGTCTCATCAAAATGTCCCCGTCCCCGTCGTGGTACTCGACGAACTGGAACCGCCGCTACCGGTCATGGACGACATCGCGCCGACCCAGGCGGGCATCGGCCGCCAGGCGGCCGGCGCAACCACCAGCTCATAGGTGACCACGTTTCGCTGGTCGATGAGCGAGACCGCCTCGTTGTCGGCGGGCTCCAGTGCGTCGGCCAAAAACGCAACGCGGATCTTCACGGCTTTCGGCAGGCCGTACCGCTGGCGAGAATCCCAGGTCGACTGATAGCCGCTGCCGTTGGAGTATTGCAATTCGATGCGGGCGACTTCGGGCGCCAGGGCTTCGGGCGAAGAGAACGCCGTGGAGGACGAGTTCCCGCCGCTGGTGGCCGATACGCTGCTGGCGCGCGAAATCTCTCGCCGCAGCAGGCCCTTGCCACCTCCGCCGCCGGCCACCGACGTGGCGGCCGACTGCGGCATGCCCGATCCACCCGCCATGTAATAGGTCACGGTCTTCACGTCGCTCGACTGGCTGCCGCCTTGCGACGTGCCTTGCATGCCCTGGGCAATCATCATCTGATCGGCCCGCGGCAAACGGCTGACATCGACCTGCAACCAATTCGGGCCGCCAAACAGGCCGGGCATGATCGGCGTGGCATACATCATCGCCGCCTGCGAAAGGTTCTGCGTGGTGGTAATCGTCGTCGAAGCGCTGCTGCTACCCGATCCTCCTCCTCCACCGCCGCCACCGCCGCTTCCTCCTCCTCCGCCCCCGGATCCAGACGAAGTCGTCGAAGACGTGCTGGTGGTGGACGTCGTGATGGTGGTGGACGTCGTGCTGGTGGTCGAGGTGGTGCCGGTGGAACTTGTGGTCCCGCTGGAACTGCCGCCCGACGAGCTAGAGCCGCTGGAACCGCCGCCACCGCTCGAACTTCCACCCGACGAGCCTCCGCCGGACGAGCCGCTTCCCGATGAGCTGCCTCCGGATCCGCCTCCGCTGGAGGCCATGCTTGTCCCACTCGAGCTAGAGTTGCTGGCACCGCCCTGGGAGGAACTGGGCGGCGGAACGACCATGGCATTGGGGTCGATGGGCTCGTACCAGACGGCCGCGCGCACGTCGTCGCCGATGCGCTTCAACAGGGCGCGGGCCAGTTGCGCCCGCGCCACGTCGACGCGGCCGCTGTCGCTGGCCTTGAGTTGGGTGCGAATGGCCATCGCCAACACGCCGATCAAGACGCTCGACAAACCGAGCGCCAAAAGAACCTCGAGCAGCGTAAAGGCGGCACGACGATGCCGGGAGAGAACGCGGTGGGGAGCGGGAGAATTGCAATTTGCAATTGGGATTCTTCTCATCAATAGACTCCTGTGCCCAACATGGTCGACGAGGTCGAAGACGTGGAGTTGCCGGTGCTCGACGGCAGGCTTTGCTCCGCCGACTGCTGGGCCAGCACTAACGACGGGTCTCGCAGCCAGCGGACCAAGATGCACCGGACGGGCCGCGCCTGCTGCTCGCGGCTTTGTTCCACCGTGACCCGCAAAGTGAGCAGGCCCGACTGACTCCCGCCGCCGGCTCCCGAGGTTGGCATGCTCGACGGTTCGATGGAATACAACCAGCCGGGCACTTCGGGAACAGGTGATTGCCCCGCCGACTGCGAGGGCAACTGCCCCGACTCGATCTGCTGAAGGATGCTTTCACACAGCAACACCGCCTGGCTGAGGTCGCGGGCCGTTTGGGCATTGCGCAGCCCTGTGCGGATCAACTCTCCCAGCACCGCGACGGATGCCGTGAGGATCGCCAATGCCAGCACGACCTCCAGCAACGAAAAGCCGCTCGCCTTGGCGAGTCCCGGCACGCCGGGCGGCCCTCCTTGTTTCGATGATTTTCGGTCTTGGTTTGGCAATGAACGTAGGGTGGGACCAGCGAGCTTGCGAGCGCCGGCCCACCGTAATCGACGTCGCCAACGGTGGGCCGGCGCTCGCAAGCTCGCTGGTCCCACCCTACGGCTGCGGCATAAAAGCCGTAAGATGGTGCGTCGTCCCTTCATGGTCGCAGCTCCTCGGCCGAGACGATGTCGCCAATCCGCGCTCCCCCGGTAAGGCTGCGGACCTCGATCACGATCGCGCGGCCGCGCTCGCCGGCGAGCGCCAAGCGGGCCGCCGTGGCCGTGCCGTCGGGATAGAACAACACCGCCTGCGACCAGGAAAGGTCCACCGAGCCTTTCCGACGGTCCTGAGCGGCGAACTGCTGCGACCGCGCATCCGACGAGATGTCGTCACCGAAAAAGGTGATCCCATCGGGCAACACTTCCTCGACCGGCGGAATCGACGACGCTCGATCGCTGCTCGACGCGGCGTAGGACCCTTGCGCGGAACCGCCCGATTGCATCCCGCCGGCGCCTACGGAGCTTGTTGACTGCAAGAGCGCTTCGTTATTGGTGCGGACATCGATGCGGTAGCGCGGTTTGTCGCGCTGATAGCTGAAAGCGAAGGTTTCGCCGCTGTTGATCGCCCGAGTGCGCGTCTTGATCAGGTGCATTCTCACTTGCTCGGCCGCCCGGCGCAGCCGTTGCGTGGCCAGCGGACGTGCCAGCGCGGGCCACACCATGGCCGCCACCGCCGCGATGAGAGCCAGCACGAGCAGCAGTTCGAGCAGAGTGAAGGCTGCACGGCGGCCAAGGGTAGACGGTAGACGGTAGACGGCAGACGGGGGTGGGAGAATTGCGAATTGCGAATAGCGAATTGCGAATTGCAAATTGCCCGTCGGCCGCCAACGTCGGCGCCGGACGCCCGATGCCTGATGCCTGATGCCTTTCATAACCGTGTACCGTCCGCTGCTTACCAATTGCCGATGTCATCCTCGGTGCCGTCGGCGCCGTCAGGGCCGAGCGACCAGGCATCGTACGAATCGGTGTTATGGCGGCCCGGCGCCGCGTAGTTGTAGGGTCGCCCCCAAGGATCGGGCGGCACCGCCTTTTCCAAATACGGCCCCTGCCATTTCGAGCCTTGACCCTGCGCTTCCGGCGGCGCGCTGCGCAGCGCCTCGAGACCCGATGCAGTCGTGGGAAATTGCCCCATGTCGAGAAGGTACGATTGCAGCGGTGTATCGAACGCCTGGACCTGGCTCTTGGCCGCGTTGACCAACGCTTTTTTCTGAGCGCCGCGAATCTGAATGCCCACCAACGAGCCCAGAATGACGAGAATGACCAGCACCAGCAAAACTTCGATCAAAGTAAAGCCCGAACGGCGTCGGCGAGTAGACATTGCATTAACCTCCCACGAGTTTGTATTCATAACGTCTCGACGTCCGTTGTCAGTGGTCCATTGTCAGTTCCGACGGACCACGGACCACGGACTAAATCGTAGTACTCATCTTGATCACCGGCAGCAGGAGTGCGATCACGACGACCAGCACCGCGCCGGCCAACACCAACAACATGATCGGCTCCAGTAGCCGCACAAACAGGTCGAGCTGCCGCCAGGTGCGGTTCTCCAGTCCGTCGGCGATGTTGATCAGCACCGCTTCCAGTGTATTCGATTCTTCGGCCACCGCGATCATTTCCACGACGGTGCCGGGAAACTGCCCGGAGGCGGCCAAGGGCGCCGCCAACGATTCGCCGGCCGAGATGTTCTTGGCGGCGTTCTGCACGGCCAAGGCCAGCACGCGGTTGCCGGTCGCCTGGCTGGAGATTTCCAGCGATTTGAGAATCGGCACGCCGTTGTGCAGCAAGGTGCCCAGCACGCGGCAGAAGCGGGCCACCGCCAGGTTGAGCATGATCTTCCCCGCGCCGGGAATGCGCACGCGCCAGCGGTCGAGCCACAGCCGGCCCTGCTCGGTGGCCAATTTTGCCCGTGCGAAGAATCCGCCCGCCACCGCGACGACCACCACGCCCAGCCCCCAATGCCGCAAGAAGTCGCTGATGGCCAGCAGGCAATCGGTGACGGCGGGCAACTCGCCCCGCTCGCGCAATTGGGCAAACAGCTCGGCGAATTGGGGCACGAAAAAGATGACCAGCACCGTGACCACCGTCGAGCCGACGATGGCCAGAAAAATGGGATAGGCCATGGCGCCCAGGGTGCGGCCCTTGAGGTCTTCCTGTTTTTCGGTGAACTCCGCGATGCGGCCGAGCGCTTCTTCGAGAAAGCCGCCTTCGCTGCCCGCACGCACCATGTTCACGGCCATCTCGCTGAACACGCGCGGATAGCGCAGCATGGCGTCGCCCAGCGAAGTGCCTTCTTCGACCTGGGTGCGGACCTGATCCAGGATGTCGGCCAGCCCCGCGTGTGACGTTTGCCGCTTCAATACATCCAGCGACCGCAACAGCGGCACGCCGCTGCGCAGCAGGTCACCAAGCTGGGAGTAGGTGGTGGCCATCAACTGCGGGCGCACGCGGCGGCCGCGCCAGGTCTGGCTTGCCGCGCGCTGGGCCGAGACTTCCAGCGGAAACAGCGCCTTCTGGCCCAGCAGGCCGATGACTTCGCGCTCACTGGCCGCGGTCAAAGTGCCGGTGATCCGCTGGCCGGTGGAGTTTCGGGCGATGTAGGCGAATTCAGGCATTGGCAATTCTGGATTTTGGATTTTGGATTTTGGATTCGGTGCAGCAACCACTGCGGTCGAAAATCCAAAATCGAAAATCCAAAATCACTTCCCTCCGATCTTGTCGCTCTTCGCCACCCTCACGACTTCCTCGACGGTCGTTCGTCCGGTCAACACCTTTTTCCAACCGTCTTGCCGCAACGTGCGCATTCCGTCGTTCATGCCCGCTTGTTTCAACTTCCAGGCGCTGGCCCGATCGTGAGCGAGCTGCCGCACCGCTTCCGTCGTGACGAGCAGTTCATAAATGCCCATGCGGCCGCGATAGCCGACGTGCCGGCAGGCGCGGCAGCCGACCGTGCGGTAGATCGGCTGGCCGCCCTCGAGCATCTCGCCGAGCGGAAAGTCGGGCGGCACATCTTCGGCCGCCGGCGTATAGGGCTGCTTGCACTCAGCGCACAACCGCCGCACCAGACGCTGCGCCATCACCGCCTCCACCGTGCTGGCCACCAGGAACGGCTCGACGCCCATGTCGATCAAGCGCGTGTAGGCGCCGGCCGCGTCGTTGGTGTGCAGCGTGCTGAACACCAGGTGCCCGGTGAGCGAGGCCTGAATCGCGTTCTCGGCCGTTTCCAAGTCGCGGATTTCGCCCACCAGCACGATGTCGGGGTCGTGCCGCAAAATGCTCCGCAGCGAGGCGGCGAACGTCAGGCCGACCTTCGCGTGGACCTGAATCTGATTGATGCCTTCGAGCTGGTACTCGACCGGGTCTTCGGTGGTGATGATCTTGGTGTCGTTGTCTTTGATTTCGAGCAAGGCACTGTAGAGCGTGGTGGTTTTGCCCGACCCGGTTGGCCCGGTGACGAGCAAGATGCCGTGCGGCATCTGAATCAATTCCTTGAACGTCTTATATTGGTCATCGTCCATGCCCAGCTTTTGCAGCGAGAACTCCATCGAGCTTTTGTCGAGCAGACGCATGACGATGCCTTCGCCATGAATCATGGGGATGACCGACACGCGGACATCGACTTCGCGGCCCTTCACTTTGAGCTTGATGCGGCCGTCCTGCGGCAGACGCTTTTCGGCGATGTTGAGGTGGGCCATGATCTTCAGGCGGCTGATGATGGCCGCCTGGAAGCGATTGATTTCGGGCGGCGTCGGCTGGGCGTGGAGCAGGCCGTCGACGCGGTAGCGGACGCGCAGGCCCGACCCTTGCGACTCCAGGTGAACGTCGCTGGCCCGCAGCTCGATCGCTTCCAGCAGGATTTCGTTCACCAGGTGGACGACCGAGGCCTCCTGGGCCATCTCCGACAGTTCCGAGCCGTCGGTCTCGATCTCTTCCAGCAGTTCGACGCCGTCGTCGACCGACTTGGCCATCAGGCCGTCGATGGTTTCGCTGCCCACACCGAGGTGAGTCTTGATCAGCTTGCTGATCTCCATCCGGCTGGCCAGGACCGGTTCGATCGTCAGCCCGGTGGCGACGCCCAGTTCGTCGAGCGAGTAGAGGTCGAAGGGGTCGCTGGTGGCCACGACGAGCGAGCCGTTGCGGCGCTCGATGGGAAACAGCGCCTGGCGATAAATGAGCCGCGTGGGAAAGTGCTTCAGCAGGTCGAGATCGATCTTCGTCCCGGCGAGATCGACGAATTCCAGCCCGATCTCGGCCCCCAGGGCGGTCAGCGCGGCTTCCTCGCTTGCCAGGCCCAACTCGACGGCGATTTCGTCGATGCGCCGGCCGTCGACTTGGGCCTGCCGTGCCACGGCGAGCTGTCGCTCGTCAAGCACGCCGCGTTTGAGAAGGATTTCGCCTGCTTCCATCGTCCGCCGAAGGTCTCCCTCTCTCCGCCGGGCCGGCGTGGAGGTTATGGTTCAAATGCACCGGGCGGAGTACGGCATCGTCTGCCTCAGGCCGCCACCGCCCGGTTCGGTCGCGTCTCGAAGATACTGGCCCAACCGGCTGCCCGAAGCCGCTGGCGGGGTAAGTATTTAGTATCCCCAGGCTTGGCAGCGGTTACAACCGGCCGGTTGGCTCAGCGTGTACCGGACAAGCTGCGCCGCTCGGTCGCTGACGGAATGGGCGGCCGCGTGCCCGGCAGCAGGCGCCGCGCCGCGACAGGCGTGTCGTGTCCACGATGCTATTGGCGCGCTCGCAGGGCGTCTGCTTGCGAATGAAAAGCGCCGCGCGCGGCGTTTTTTACACCGCCTTTGCCTGGTCTGCCGCTTCGCGGCGCAACACAAAAGCGACACGCGCGCGTCGCTTTTGTTTTGCGCCGGCGTTGCGGGACGCGACCGCATTCGCCGTAAGTGCCAGCGCCGCCGAGCGTTGCGGCCGACCATGCCTCGGTGGCCGTTATCGTTTGAACCCAATCAGGGGCCGGTCGAGCACAAGCTCGAGCATCAACCGTCGATCGTCGCGAACGTCGGCGTCCGAGATGCCCCTTCGGCCGTTGAGAATCTCTGCCGCCATCGCTTCCACCGACGGCCATTGAGCGGCGTTGTATCGAGCGCGGGGCAGGTCGACGGCGAGCCAATAGGCTCCGCCGACAGCCGCCTGCAAAGCCAGACACGCGGCCGCCAAGGTTGGTTGTCGCGGGCCGAGCCGATCCAGGCCAATCCAAACACACACGAATAGGGCCGGCAACAGCGGCAACAGCAACCGCGCGCCCGTATCCATAGCGTGTGCCGCGATCAGCAACAGATAAAATGGCATGTACCAGGCAAACAGATCGTTTCCTCGCCGTCGCCAGCGAAACCAGCCGTACACCACCAGAGCACAGAAGGGCACGTGGACCAGCATGTTCACGTCGGTCCAATCGCCCGGCGTGCCGTGGCTCTTGAACAGGCCGGGCAGGCAGACGCGGCCCATGTCGCTGACGCACAGTTGCACGCCGCGCGAATAACTCTCCAGTGGCGACCGTGCCGCGTCGTGGAACTCGTCGGCATACGATCGGCCGCCAAGTTCAGCGGCCACCCTCCGCTCGTGTGCGACGAACAGCGCGACGGGCGTGCCCGCCGCGATTGCAATCACGGCCGACGCGACGGCGGCCTTCAACCACGACAACTTGCCGGCCCTGGCCTCCAGCCAGGCCCAGACCACGAAGGCGGGCACGATCATAGTGCCAACCGGGCGAATGATGCATAGCAGCGCGGTTAACGCCGCACCGGCGGCCAGGCGACCCCCAAAGAGCGAATGCAAATCGGAGGATGGCCTTCCTGGGCCGTCCCGTTCGTCCTTGGAAGGCCTAGGAAGGCCATCCTCCAGCCTCGCGCCAGCCAGGCTGCGCAGAATGTTTACCACCCAAATCAGCGCGCACATGAAGGCGATCTCGCTCAGCGGGCGGCGAAAGTGAATCCAGAAGCCGTGATTCACAACCGTGAGACCGGCCACCCAGATAGCGGCGTCGGGCGACACCTGCCGCGCCCAGTAATAGACGCCCAGCAGCAGCCCGACCGCGAGGAGCCATTGAAACATCGCGATGCCGAGGAACGGCCGGTTGTCGAACAGAAAAAACGGGCTGATCAGGGCGGGGTAGCCCGGCGAATACCAGAGCAGGGGACTGCCGAAATTGGTCGGGCCGGTTCCACGGGCCAGGCTCCGCGCCATCGACAGGTACGATGCCGAGTCGATCGACGAATACCACCACGGGTCGATCTGCACCGCGAGCAGTATCGCGCAGACCGCCAGCACCGCTCTGGGCCGCGACGGGCAGTTGGCAATCCATTGCTTGACGACATGCATTGAGAATCCTGCGTGCTGGATGCCCCGTCCGCTTGCGGAGCAAGCGGGCTACGATTCGCCGAACCGCCGCGCGATCACACAACTTGCCTGGCCTTGCGGCGTGAAGCTGAGATTCATGCAATTGTCGCCTGGATCGCCGGGTGCCGCGGCAACCACGTTCAGCCGGCAATCGGGATCGGGCGTCTTGTAATTGAGCACCGGAAAAAGCTGCCGATGTTTCAGCGCCAGCGTGCTGGCGATCAATTCGACCAGGCCGCCGCCGGCCCCCAGATTGCCGAAATAACTCTTGGCCGCGGTCACCGGCACATGGTCGGCCTGCTGGCCAAACACGTCGCGAACCGCCCGCGATTCATACACGTCGCTGTGGCGTGTGCCGAGGCCGTGGGCGTGAAGATGGCCGACGTGCTGCGGCGTCAGGCGGGCCTCACGCAAGGCCGCCCGCATGCTGTTCGCCAGCGCCAGCGTGCAATCGGCGGTCAGGTCACGGCCGCTCACCGCCGAGGAGGCCGCGGCCACGACTTCGCCATAGATCGTGGCCCCGCGTTTTTCGGCCGATTCGAGCGACTCCAACACGACCGCGCCGGCTCCTTCGCCCAGCACCATTCCGCCGCGGTGCAAGTCGAAGGGACGAGCGGCCTGGGTAGGATCGTCGCCGCCCTCGGCGAGCCTCTCGGCCAAGGCCGCATGCACCGCCTTCATCGGGTGGACGCGCGTGCCGGTGGCGCCGGCGATCATGGCGTCGGCGTGGCCCCGCACGATGACCCGAAACGCCTCGCCGACGGCCAGGTTGCCCGACGCCTCGCGGTGCGTGAGCGAGTTGTTCGGCCCCCGCAGGTCATTATAAATCGCGATGTGGCTGGCGGGCATGTTCGGCAGGTATTTCAGCAGCCAGAGCGGGTTCATCTTGCTCATGCCCTGCGTGGCCCAACGCGAAAAATGAAACTGCCCCGCGTCGTCGAGGCAATCGACGACGCCCGCCGTGAACTCGTCGGGCATGGTGAGCATATAGTCCGAGCCGAAAACAACGCCGGTGCGATCGGGGTCGCACTTGCCCAGGCCGAGCCTGGCGTCGCCCAGGGCCAGTTGCGCCGCCGCCACCCCCATCTGGCACTCGCGGCACATGATTTTCAGCCCCTTGCGGACCTGCTTTTTTTGTTCGCCTTCCAGCGGGCCAAAGTTGTCGACGTGTCCGCTGAAGTCGCGTGCTTCGGCGGCAAAGTTGACCGGCAACGCATCCGGCGGCAGCGACGTGATCGGCCCCACGCCGCTGCGGCCGTTCGACAGATTCTGCCAAAGAGCCTCTTTGCTGTTGCCCAGGGGAGTGATGAGCCCGATGCCGGTGATCACCACCCGCACGTTGCGGCGCTCGCTTGTGTTGACAGGCATTTCGTATCCGGCGCCGACGGGCAGCCAGTCGCTTGTAGAACCGGTGAGAAAACGGGCAGACGGGGTATTTTATGCAGCCGGCTGCCGGGCGTCGAGGCGGATTTGAACCCTGAACCCTGAACCCCGAACTCTGAACCCTACACGGCTAATAGCGTCCGTGATAGGTCTTCACGTCGCGCATGCCGCTGCGAGACGTGTCGGGCGTCTGGCCGACCTTGCCTCGATTGTCGATGAACACCAGCAGATCGGCGCGCGGCGGGCCCGTGAGACCCGGAACCAGACCGTTCGGCTTGCCGGGCACCGGCGTCGCCACGACGCCCAGGCCCACGAGCAACACCTGGTCGGACGGCCAGCGAAATCGCTCGTGCAGCCCGAAATGCGCGATCTGCGGCACGTGGACCTCGGCCTGCTGCCGAGGATTGACCGCGTTGCCCGCCGGCACCGACACGCGGACCAGCCGCTCGAGCTGATCGATATTGCACTTGATCACGGCGTCGACCAACCGCCCGTCGAGCGTCATGAGCGGGCTGAGTTCCAATGAGAACCCTTCGTCGAACTGCGCGTTGTCAGGCTCGTAAGAGGGAATCCGCTCCGGACGCAAGACAAGGTTTCTAACATAGGGGCGTGGCCGAATGGCCGAGACCGTGGTCGATTGGCCATTGTTCACCAGCAGATGCGGCGAGCTGTGCTCGCGGAAATCGTTCCGCTTGCTGAGCTCGGAAAGCACCAGCGCGGCGTCTTCCTTATGCAGCAGCCAGGCCTGAATTCCTTGGGTTTGCGTGGGCACGGAGTGCAACATCGGCTGGAACTTGGCCCGCCAGTTCGGACTTCCCACGGTAATGACTCGCAACCCGAATGAGTTCGCTTCGGCCTCGCTGCTGACGAACCGGTCGACGATCTCTTCCACCACCGCCTGCACTTCGGGCGTGTGATAGGCCGTCACCGTGCTTTGGTCGGCATAGAGCAGCGAACAGATGTCGGAATGCCAGGTTTCGTAGCCCGTCTCCCGCAAAATCCAGTCGATGACGGACTGTTCCGGGCGGTTGGTTGAGGTGACCCGCACCGTGTAGGGCCGGATGTTGTAGGTGCGCCACACTTGGCCGGCCTCGTTGGGCAATCCGCTGGGTGCCTGCGAATTCTCATCGCGGGTCCGGCGGGGAGCTTGGGCCAGCCGTTCGGTGCGGGCGGGTCCGGCCGGTTCGCCGGCCCCGCGCGCCGGCTTGCTCAGCACCTTTTTGCTGATTGCCGCTCCGCGCGGCTTGCCCGGCGGCGCGGCCGCCCGGCCGGGTCCGGGCATGGTTTCATGGGTCGCTTCCTCGGTTGCTTCCGGCAGGCCGTCCTGGCCGATCACCGGGCAAACGACGGCGGTCGCAACGTTGATGCATCCAAACGTAATCATGAGGCGCCATGCGCCCCGGCGGAATCGCGAAGACATGTTCAGCCTCCATCTGGCTGTTTGAAGAGGGGAGGCGGAGTATAGAGCGGTCGGCGCAGCCCGGCAAGACCGACATGAACGGCGTCTTGACCGCACAAAAAGGCCTGGCGGACGCAGCGCGAGACACACTGGAAGATGCCGACTTCGGTTTCGTAAATGATCTGGCGACCGGCATAGGCAGGCATGTGAGCACCGCTGATTGTTCGCGTCAATGTACATCGGGTTCAAAGCCTGTCGCGCGGCGCGACGAACGGCTCCGGGCGTCGGATTCTTTGGCAGGTTTGCTCCGCCCGCCGGACCTGAATAGACTATGGGCGTCTTATTTCGGCTTCTCTATTGCTTCGGCCCATATAGTTCATCGCAAAGCCAAGTGCGATACGCGACTGAGGTGCATGCATAATGCGCGGCAATCAAGCTAAGTTAATAGAACAGTGGTTCACAGAATACAGCCAGGACGGCGATTTCGTGTACGAGGGAAGACCTCTCCCGTACACCGTCATGGCACCCGCAAAGGCAAGGGGGCGTATCGTGTTCGCGACAAAACCTGGCTATGCCGCACAAGCCATTTATGAGTCTAGCGAGTATGCGTCAATCGGTTTGATTGGCCGCTATGGCCTTCCATGCCGTTTCGATTTGGCATGGATTCGCGATGTCGCTGCCAAACACCAGTTATTTTTTCTTGGGGATATGGATCATCCTGACCTCATGATTTTTTGTTGGTTACGTGCGCGTCTGCATCCAAAACGAATCGAACATCTCGGTGTTAACGATGCTTACTTGCATCAGCTTCAAGTCCAATTGCCGGATTCGTTCATAATGCGATGCTCGCGGTCCGAACGAAGATCCCTTCCTGTCCTGCAAAAGGCATTTCCCGACCTATGCAAAACGGTGGGAGTCAATTGCGCCCGAATGTTGGAGCAAGGCCAAAAAATCGAACTAGACGCAGTCAAGAGCGCGTTGGGAGCGTTCACACCACTTTTGCGCCCTCTTATCGCCTCACGAAAATGAACTGGCCTCGTCAGCGGAGTTCGGGGGTGAATGAGTCACTCCCAATGCGGCACAACTTGCCTCTGGATGATCGATCTCAACGCGGACACAGGTATTGAGTTCGACCGTGAAAGGCTTGAACGGTCTGCGACGTATCATCGCCAGTAACACTTTCTGAGAATTTTCCGTGGTCATTGGTTTTCCTTTCTCCGAATCGTGCCCTGAATCCGATCGCCGAGGTCCGCGGCTGGGAAGCCCGTCAGCTTCACGATACTTGACGAGGGGGATCCGGTTCCAGCCCCGCGTGACGCAAGCCCTCCGCGTGATGCCGAAACGGCGGGCACATGCTTCACACCACGGCGGCCGGCCCAACAGCGCTCTCGAGCACGCTGCTTGGCTGATTGCTTCCTCGCCGCACGTAACCGAGCGCGAGCGGGGCGCCTGCCCGCGGCGAAAATGCCGCTGACGTGACGTGACCCGCCACGTGGCCCGACGCCAACAACTCCGCGCCGGGCGAAGGCACCTGTTCGCCTTCGTATCTCAGCCGCACGAGCGTCTTGTTGACATGCCCCAGCGCGTCGATGCGGGCCACGGTCTCCTGGCCGATGTAACAGCCTTTGTTGAAGCTGATGGCCAGCGCGTCGCGGCCCACCTCCTGCGGCAAGTTCTGATCGCTGATGTCGATGCCGTACCAGGGAAAGCCGGCCTCGAGCCGCGCGGCTTCGAGCGCCGCCGAATCGCAGGCGATCGCGCCTTGCGAAATCAATGCCTCCCGCACAATGGCCTGCGACGCCCGGCCGAAGAGCAGCAAATACCCGCCGCTCCGTGTGATGTCGACGCGGACCAGCGTGACGGGCTCGCCGGCCAGCAGCAACTCGGTGCTGGCCAGGCGTTCGCGCGGCAACGTGCCGGAGGCGATCTTTTCCAATACCGCACCGCTGCCGTCTCCGGCAACGAGCAACTCGGACCAATCGCCGCCCCGGTCGTGCAACTCGACTTTTTCGCGAATCAAATAGCGGTTCAGGTGATTGAGCAGGAATTCGTCCTGGGCGGCAACGGTCTCGATGATGAACGATTCGCGCCGGCAAATCAGGAACACGTGGCCGCGCACGTGCCCACGGGCGTCGAGCAAAAACGCCTCGCAGCCGCTGTCCGGCTGCAAGCGTTTGACGTCGTTGGTCGACAAGTTGTGCAAGAAGCCGGCCCGGTCGTCGCCCGTCACCTCGATGCGAGTGCGGTGCGTGAAATCGACAAGCCCGGCCGCTTCAGTGAGCGCCTGGTATTGTTGCTCGAAGGTTTGCATAGGAAGGATGAGCGATGAGGGACGAGGGATGAGGGATGAGGGATGAGGCAGCCTCCGATGTCGAATTCCTGAACCCTGAACCCTGAACCCTATTCTTGTGCTGCCGGAACCACATACTGCGCATTCGACAGCACGATGCAGGACTCATGACGCCGGGCCAGCCGGCCGACGTCGCCCGGCTCGCTGATGTGCGCCATGCCGAGATCCTCGACCAACGATTCGTCGAGCCGGCTGAGCAAATAGACCCTGGCTTGCTCGGTTGCCCGTGCCAGCTCGATTGCCTCCAGCGCGTCGACGGCATGCTCTCGCCGAATACTTTTGACGAGCAGTTCGCGGTCTGCCAGACGCGACAGGCCCGTCACCGCCGGACCAGGCTCGACCGCCAACTCCGTGCAGACCGCGATCGCCCCACCATCGGCCACCAGGCACGATGCCGCGGCCAGCGCCCGGGCCAGGTTCTGCCACGTTTGCTGCTCGCGGCCGCCGGCGAGCGAAGCCACCACCAGACTGGCCCGACCAGGCACGCCGCACCTCCACGCCGATTCGTAGGCCAAGCGGCCGGCCCGGAACACTGCCGGGATCTCGCCGGCCAGCACTTGCAACAACCCGCCGCCACCACCGGGCAAAGCCTGCACCGTGAACTGTGTGCCCAGCAGCCACCCCACTTCATCGATTTCTTCTCGCTGCTTCGCCGCCTGTTGACGCCGCGCGCCGGCTGCCGGCTTGTGGAACCGCGATTGCGTCCGAGCGTCGGAGAACGTGGGAAACAGCCCGCCATACTGGCCGTAGTAACCGATCGTCGGCTCATGCCGCAGACAGCCGATCGGCACCACGAGATCGGCGTCGAGCAGCGTGCGGTTCATATACACCGGCTTGCCCTCGTGGTTCGACGCCAACAGCGACAAACTGCCGGCCGCATCGGGAGCGTGGACTTCCAACGCCACTTCGTCGCGCCAGGCGTCGGGCAACAAGCTGCGCGGGTCGCGCTCGCCGGCGGCCACGGCGGCCGGAGGGATGAGCACGGCAAGCTGGTCGGCCGACGCGCCGTGCTCCACAAGATAGTTGGCCACCGCCGCCACCAGGGCCGTCGCCTGCGGCACGCCGTGCTCCAAGGCCAGCACAATCCGGTCGCCGGGCACGGTCGCCCGTGCCAGCGCCGGAAAGTTCAGCGGCTCGTCCAGCGCGGCGGCAACCGCCGCCGCGGGATCGTCAAGCACTCCGCCACGCGGCTCATTGAAGACCGCCAGCAACGTCTCGTCCGGAAGATCGAGACCGACGTGTGACTGGGCGCCGTAAGGCAGAACGCAAGACATTGGGCAAGATACATTAAACAGGGAAACCGGTGACAGCGATGTCCGTCGAACAATGGTATCGGACAGCCCCTGTGCGTCAAGAAGCCGAGCTGGACCCGGACCGGCATTTTCCGCATGATGCCGCACCTGCCGGCAACGTTGTGGCTGGACCGCGCCGGTGTGGCCGGGCCCGACGGATCGACCCGTCACCGAGTGTTCGACCTGGCCTATGTCCGGTCGTTGCCGGCTTTCACGATCATGGCGTTGAACGCGCATGACTCGCCCTCCGGACGACCAATCGTCGGCCGCTGCCGCTCGATGCTCTCGATGACATACGACGGGCGTCCCTGAATCTGCTGATGCATCCGCGCGAGATACTCGGCGAACACGGCTAGCACCGAGAAATGCATCGCCTGCAGCAGGAAAGCCACCGCCGCGACCACCGCGGTGCCCGAAAGGGGTCCGTTCGCATACCACTGGACTGCCGCGTACGTCGCCAGCGCGCAGCCGATGACGAAAGTCAGGAATCCGCAGAGAAGCCCCAGACGCAGCGGACTGGCCGAAAACGACACAACCGCGTCGATGCCTAGTCTCATCATTTTGGTGAACGGCCACTTCGTCACGCCGCTGAACCGCGAATCGCGATCGAATTCGATCGCCACCTGCTGAAACCCCATCCAACTCATCATGCCGCGCACAAATACAGGACGTTCTGGCATCGATAAAAAGACTTCCAGCGCCCGACGGCTTATGAGCCGGAAATCGCCGGTGTCGTCGGGGATGCGCACTTCTGCCAGCATATTAAGAAGCCGGTAGAACGCGGCGGCGGTAAAGCGCTTCCACGCCGATTCGCCGCGGCGCGAGCGCCTTTTGCCGTAGACCACGTCGGCGCCGTCGTCCATCAGTTCGAGCATGGTCGGCAAAAGCTCTGGCGGATCTTGCAGGTCCGCGTCAATGATCAGCACTCGCTCGCCACGCACCGTGCTCAAACCGGCCACGAGCGCCGCCTGTTGGCCGAAGTTGCGAGAAAGGTTCACCCCGACCACCGACGTGCTTTGCGCGACGAGACGGCAAATCTCGCTCCAGGTGGCATCAGTCGAACCGTCGTTGACAAAGACGATTTCAAACGGCTTGAACAACTCGCCACAGGCCGCTTCTGCGGGCGTTCTTCCTGGAATAAGCCTGCCACCAAGCCAGCCCATTCTTCACTCCGCTTCGGCATGCATCGCCTCCTCGCGTTGGTTGAGCTTGGTCAAATCCGGCATATCCGCGTCCCATCGCAGGCTGTCGATTCGCAATTCGGCCAGCCGCCGGCGCGCATAATCGCAAGCTTGCTTTTGCGCGAACATCAGCTTGCAAAAGTAATCGGCGGGCACATACATGTCGCCCGTGTCGGCGATGCTGGCCGCGTGACAGCCGCCGTTGCAATGCGCGGCGAGCTCGCACGAGTGGCATTTGATGCGCGGCGCTTCGCTGTGGTCGAGCAGCTTGAGCCGATTCTCCGGCCGGCTGAAACCGGAGTCTACGGAACCCAGCGGCAGCGGCGCGGCGGCGCTTCCGCCCTTCGCGCCCCAGGCGAGCTTCGAACAACCGTGCAAGGTGCCATCGGGCGCGATCGCCAGCCGACCGCTTCCGGCTCCGCACCCCCACGCGCTGCGCCGGCTGTGGGCGAAAGCGGCGTCGAGTTGACCGAGCTCGAAGAGGCCGATGCGAATTCGGCGGCTGCGCTGGACCACCCGTTGCTCGACGAAATAATCGAAGGCGTCCATCAGCCCCTCCGCATAGTCGGCAATTTCGCGGTCTGCCCAGGCAACGTGCGTGGCGAAACCGATGATGAACTGATTGATCGCGAGATCTTCGTGCAGTGCCCGCACGTCGTCGCCGAGTTGCGCGGCCGATTGCGGCGTGATGGTCATGCGCGCCCCTTGCCAGTGCTGGTAGCGCTTGAGCATCTTCATCTTCGCGGCCACGATCTGGAAGGTTCCCGAGCCACCGAGCGTGCGGCGGTGCCGATCGTTGGTGAGCTGGGCCCCGTCAAGACTGAGGCAGTAATTGACGCCGTTGTCGCGGAAGAACCTCGCGTGCTCCTCACGAATCAGTACACCGTTGGTCTGCATATCGAAAGTGACGCTCTTTGCTCGCCGCCGCGCGTGGTGACCTGCATAACCGACAACATCTTGGATCAGGTCGACCATCAGCATCGGCTCGCCGCCCATGAACGTCACGGCGACCCGGGGCGCGTCGCGGCTGGCGTCCATGAGTAGATCGACGGCCGCACGCGCCGTCTCGAGAGTCATCGAAGTGTGGTGGTCGGCGCCGTACTCGAAGCAGTAGCTGCAGCCGAGGTTGCATGCCTCAGTCACGATCAGCTCGAGGCACTGGACCGGAGGAGCCCAGGCCTGCAGCGCCAATTGGTGCGCAAGCCGAACCGTCGGCCGGTTTGCCATCGTCAGTCCTGACGCCGCTTCACGAAACATCTCTTACTTTCCCACAATTCACGAAAGATCGAACATTCTGATTTGCTACGATGGCGGCGGTGGGCTGTACTGAGTGGTGCTAGACGGACAGCCGCTGTACTGGCCGGAGCAGTTGACTTGGTTGTCGCACGCGAAGGTGCCCTGCGTCTGGCATGAGAAACTACCAGAGTTGTTAATCGCGTCGCCGCAATTGAACTGTGCGTTCAGGTTGCAGTCGAAGTCGTCGCTCCCGTTGCAGGTGAAGTAAACCACGCACTGAAAGTTTGCGCCCACTGCGTTGGGGCCCGCGCCGCAAAGGAAGTCGCCGGGATTACCGTCGTTGCCCGGTGGGTTGTAGGGATTGTTGTTGCAGCCGGTCGCCCCGGTGGCTGTGCATCCGAAATTCTGGACGCAGGTATTGCCGGTCATGCAAAAAAAGACATGGCCACTCGTGCAGTCAAACCCAACGTCGCAGTTGAAAGTGCCATCGCACAGATAGTCTAATTCGGTACTACACTGGAACCCACAGCCGTCGGCCGTAGTGCAGTCGAATCGCGAGCAGTCGTACACCGCGGTTGTGCAGTCATACACCTGGCTGCCGTCCGCACCGCCGCAATTATAGGCACCCTTCCCAGCACAGTTGAAATTGCTGCCGTCCGAGCAGTTAAACGTTCCGAAGCCGCCTTGGCCGCAATTAAAGCCATTGGGAAACAGCGGCGGACCACAAGTGAAGTCCGCGTCTGCGCATGGGAAGTTTACTGTTGGGGGAACAGCGTTATTGCAGCCGTTTCCTACTTTGGTCTCGCCCACGTACAACTGCGTTGAGAACTTCTCGGCGGCGGCAATGCCGCGCCAGGTATCAGTGGCAAGCTGCGAAAGGCGGGAGCGCGCCGCCAGCCGCCGCATCACGGCGCTCAATACCTTGGCGTCGCTGAGGGCGTCAGAAACGTGTCTCGCGATCGTGTCCTGCCTGGCCTCGTCGGCTATCATTGCTCGGTTCCTTAAGGATCGAAGTGGATTCTGTTGGGATTTGCGCAGCCCGCGAACCGCGCCGAGCGCCTTACCCCTGGTCGCTGAATGTGAGGCGGACCCGTGCAGGGTGCCCTTCCGCCACAGTGAGCACAAACATCGGGCAATTCGGTCCCGGGCCCACGGGCAGGCTTACGGGGCCCAATGACACAATTCCGCGTTCCTGGATTCGCTCATCCGTATAGTCAATCTGGTCGCTCGCAAGCACCCTCCCCGTTGCGTCGAGCACCTCGACCGTCAACCGCCTCCGCGCATCTGGAATGATCGGGCCCTTCGATTCGAATTCGACGCCGAACGAGAGGTGGCCGCGCGGTACATGGAGCGCATTGATCATTAGCTTTATGGGCCGGACCAACTCACACGCGTTTTCATCCAGCGGAACGTCCCAGTGCGCGTCGGGAGGCTTGGAAGGCGGCCAATCGACCAGAATTTCGCATGCGCGGCGGTTCCAACGCCGCGCGATACTGCGCACGACGGGCACGTGCAACAACGCAGCGAGCAGCGCCAAAGCCGCCAATAACCAGCGGCGACGGCTTACGCGTTTTGCCGGAGGGCCCGACGCGCCGGAGCCGGGCGCTTCGCTCCGCGATTCGTTTTTGGCCGGTCCGGATTCGTACACGATCTTCCCTCCTTCGATGAATACCGGCATCACGACTCGACGCACGGCCCGCCCATGTCGGCACGAAGCGTATCGGGTCCGGTGAGAAGATCGTCTCCTTCGCCGGCCCCAAAAATCTCGCGCGTGCGTTGGCGCATGTAGGCGTGTACTCGCTGGTTAATGAATACGATTCGGCAGCCCAGGTCGTCCGGGTCAAAAATGCTCCCCGTTGCCTTATAATTGACGGCCGGGCAACCGCCGCCGCAGACCTCGTTGAATTCGCAGTTTCGGCACTTCTCGCGCGGCCCGACCGCGGTGTGCATGAACTGCAAACGATTGTCGATGCGCGTGAAGCCCTGAAAGACATTTCCATACGGCAGCACCCCGTTGTGCATGCCTGTGATGGTCGCCAGTTTGGAGCAGCCGTAGATGTCGCCGTAAGAGTCGACGCAACAGCGCCCTCGCCCGGCGCCGCACCCGAATGTGGCGTGGCCGTCGGCTTCGCCGAGCTCGCCTTCCTCGAACAGGCTCATGCGGAAATACTGCTTGTGGAACTTCTTCTCCAAATACAACTCGCAGAGTTCATAGAGGGCCTGCTCGTAGCGCGCGAGGTCGCTCACCGTCCAGGGCAGCCCGTGGGCGTAGCCCAAAATGAACTGGTTGATTCCGCGGCGGTGCAACTCGTCGACGCTCCGCGCCAGGTTCGGCCCAGATTCGGGCGTGACGCTGATCTTGGCGCCCAGCCAGGGCTGAAACCGCTTCATGATTGGCAACTTCGCCGCCACGACTTCGAAGCTGCCGCGGCCGTTGGCGAACTTGCGATAGCGATCGTGGTCCTCCTTGCCGCCATCGAGGCTCAGCAAGTAGTTGACTCGTGCCTTGGCGAGCCAGGCGGCCTTTTCCTCGGTCATCAAGGTGCCGTTCGTGGTCATGTCCCAGTGGATCGTCTTGCCACGCTTGTTGGCTTCAGCGGTCGCATAGGCGTGGACGCGCTTCATCAAATCGAAGCGCAACAGCGGCTCGCCTCCGAAGAACAAGATCGTGATGGACTTCGTGGGGCCTGATTCCTCCATCAGGAAGTCGATCGAAGCGATGGCGGTTTCGTCCGACATTTGATGCGGATTTTTGTCTTTCTCAAAGCAGTACGAACAGCGCAGATTGCACTGGTCGGTGAGGATCAGCTCCATGTAACAGAGCCGGGGCATCCGCCGCGCGACCTGGTTGCCGCGAACCGCCTCGGCCAAGGAGCCAAGTGTGGCGGACTCGTCGCGCGGCCGGCCTCCGCCGCCACCGCAGCCCGCGCCACAGCCGGAAGTCATCGTCGTGTTAATGATGGGAAGCGCGCTCACGGTCATTTTTTTGACTCCTGCATTACGCGGTCGGGACGGGCGCCGCGGCATTGGCGGCGATGCAAAGCGCAGGCTGAACCAAGGCGCGGCCGGCGATTCGGCGGCGGCCCAAAACGCCGGCGAACGGTCGTCGTATACCGAGCGGACCGGCTCGAAAGTCGCCAGGGCCTGCGCCTTTTCGGGCCACGGCGGCGCGGCGCGAACGCCCCAGTGCCGCTGCACTTTCAGCATCGCCAGCGGCTCGCCGAAGGCCCAGTTTTGATAGGCGATGAAAGCCGCCAGACCCCAGCAGGCCAGCGGCAGATAGAGCGCGAGCCGCGGGCCGGCCGAGCGAAGCCGCCTGCTCGCGCGACGCAAAACGTGGACCGCGAAAGGCGCCAAGAGCGCCACGCCAACCGGCCGCGCCGCAGTCGCTAGGCCCACCATGAGGGCGATCGCCCAGAGCGGCCAGCGACGTTGCATGGCGTACATCGCCAGCACCAGCAGCAGCAGGCACGTCGACTCGCTGTAGGCCAGGCGAAAGAAGCAACCCGTCGGGCACAGCGCCGCGGCCAGCACCGCCCAGTCGGCCAATTCGCGGGTCGGGCTTTCCACCATCAGCGGCCCGGCGCTGCTTTGCGCCGGACGCGCACCAGGCGTGAGCGGAACGCCGTGGAGGGCGTTCCCTACAGGGGCGCCGGTCGGTGCGGGGCGTATAGCATGTGGTATCGGCGCCCGGCCACGAACGTAGAGGGTGAGCATGCCGAGCGCGGCCAGGAACGAAACGTTGGAGACCATCACTAGAGCGGCTTCGGCCGGAATGCCGGCGATTTCCATGACGTCGCGCCCCAACAGCGGATAGACTGGAAAAAAGGCGGCGTTGGAGCGCGTGCCGGGGTCGTAATGATACCCCTCGGTCGCGATCTGCGTGTACCATCGCCCGTCCATCCAACGCAGCGCGGCAGCCAAATCGCCGCGATGCGATTGGGGGGCCGAGGCGGGGCGCAGCAGGCAGAACCCGAACGAAAAACCGAGCGCCGCCAACAGGCCGGTCAGATACCAGTAGGCCACCGCGCTCAGCCAGAGATTAAATAAACCGGCCGTAGCGCCTTCGGCGTTTCCGTGGTCCCCCTCGTCGACGGCAATGGATGACATAAGTTAAGTGATGGCAGCGGAAGGTGAGCGGCTTCGTATCTCTCCACCATGTAAGACCGACGCCGCCTCCCAAACAGTCACTCTGGAAATCCTGACCTACGACGCAGGCCGTAGGGCAGAACGCAAGACATTGGGCAAGATACATTAAACAGGGAAACCGGTGACAGCAATGTCCGTCGAACAATGGTATCGGACAGCGGTCGGGCGTCAAGAAGCCGAGCTAGACCCGGACGGACGGTTTACGCATAATGCCCGCCGCGCGCTGCAAGGAGGATGGCCTTCCCAGGCCGTCACGAACGCGTGCTGACGGGCTAGGAAGCCCATCCTCCTTGTTCGTTCCCCCAAACCTCAACCCCATCCGCGCCCCATGCACCGACTTATCAACCGCCGTCGTGCTCTTTGTTCCCTCTATCGCGTGGCGTTGTTCTTGCTGCTCTTGCCCGGCTGCAAAAAGCCACAGCCGGCTCTGCCGGAGCTGACTTCGGCGTCCGAGATCCTGGAGCGAATGGTGGCGGCCTACCATGAGGCGCAGAGCTATCAAGACAGCGCCGAGGTGCGGCTGCACTTCAAGAAGTCGGGCGACAAAGACAGCGTCGTCGATGAAAAATGGGACTACTCCGTCGCGTTGTCGCGGCCCAACAAGCTGCGGATGCACGTCTATCAATCGGTGGTCGTATGCGACGGCAAGCATCTTCACGCCGTGCTCAACCTCGACGAAGTGCGCGGTCAGGTGCTCGAACTGCCGGCGGCGGAAAAGCTGACCGCACAAAGCGTGTTCGAGAGCGAGCCGTTGCTGGGCCAGGTGTTGACGCAGGGCGGAGCGGCGGGACCGCCGGTGATTCTGCCGCTGCTGTTGGAAGAGGCGGCGTTGGAGCCGGTGCTGGAAGGCGCCGAGAAGCCGACGCTGCTGCCGCCCGAAACCGCCGACGGCGAGCTGTGCTACCGCGTCGAGGCCAAACGCCCGGACGGCAAGCTGGTGTTCTGGATCGACCAGAAGAGCTTCGCGCTGCGCCGCATCGAATATCCGACCGCCGAGTTCCAGAAAGGCGTCGAGGAAAAAGAAGGCCGCGTGACCGAGCTTTCGCTCACCGTCGAGTTCACCGGGGCAAAGCTGAACGCCGACGTGGAGTCGACCGCCTTCAAGTTCGAGGCGCCCCACGATGCCCGGTTGGTGCAGCAGTTCATTGTGCCGCCGCCGTTGTTGGGCCAGAAGATCGGCGACTTCAAGTTCCGCGGCCTCGACGGCGAAGAGATCACCCGCGAATCGCTGGCCGGCAAGGTGGCCGTGCTGGAATTCTGGGCCACGTGGTGCGAGCCTTGTATGAAGAATCTGCCCAGCGTCGAGCGCGTGGCCGACCGTTATCAGGAGAACGACAAGATCGTCTTTCTGGCCGTGAGCGTCGATAACGACCAGATTGCCGACGATGCTGTGCGTGAAAAGTTCGCCGAGAACAAGTTCACGCTGCCGATTGCCCGTGACCCGAACATTGCCGCGCGCGAGGCGTTTTTGGTTGAGTCGCTGCCCACGATGGTGGTGCTCGGCCCTGACGGCGTCGTGCAGGATTACGAGAACGTGCTCGACCCGGAGCTGACCGACACGCTGCCGCCCAAGCTCGACAAGCTGTTGGCCGGCGAAAGCATTTTCGAAGAAGCGCTGCGCGAGTACGCCGCCCCGGCGCCGTCGGGTAGTCAGACGGAAGCGGCCGTGGCGGCGGCCGAGATCGCTCCGGCCAGCGGTCCGCAAAAGCTCGCTATGTCGTCGCTATGGACCTGCCGCGACCTGACCTCGCCCGGCAACGTGCTGGCAACCAACGGGCCTGACGGACGTGGCCGCCTGTTTGTGCTCGACAATTGGCAGACCGTGGTGGAGCTCGATGGCGACGGCAAACCGGCCGCCCGGCACCGCCTCGACCTGCCGAAGCAGCCGGAAGAAGCGGTGGTCAGCTTTCTGCGCACGGCGGTCGATGGCCAGGGGCGGCGCTATTTCGCCGGCTCGGCCAACGGCGTGCGGCAGCTTTTCGTATTCGACGCCGATTGGAAGCGGCTGCTGACCTTTCCCACCGACGGCACGCATCCGGGCATCACCGACCTGGTGTTTGCCGATCTCGACGGCGACGGCGCTTTGGAGATCAACGTCGGCTTTTGGGGGCCGGCGGGAGTGCAAAGCGTGTCGCTCGACGGAGAGCGCCGCTGGAAGACCCAGACGTGCGAAAACGTTCTCAAGCTGGCCGCTTTGACGGGCAATTCGGAGGGCCCCGCGGAATTGCTGGCGACGACGGCGATGGGCAGCGTCGTGCCGATCGACAAGCAGGGTCACGAACGAAAGCCGTGGCCCGCCGGCAAACGGTTTGTCCAGCTCGTCTTTACGGCCGACCTCGACGGCGACGGCGCCAGCGAAATCTGCGCGATTGGCCCCAGCCAGACGGGCGACGAGATGCGGCCCGGCGACAACGCCGCGTTCGGTCTCGATCGCACGGGCAAAGTCGTATGGCAATATGACTTGCCGTCCGGCGTGCCCGCCAGCGGAGCTTTGGAATACGTCACCTCCGGCAAACTGGTTGGCGACACGGCTCAATGGGTGATCGCCGGCCCCGACGGCTCGGTCCACATTCTCTCTGCCGATGGCCAGCCCATCGACCGTTTCAACAGCGGCGTCTCGTTGACCGGCCTCGCCGTGGCCCAGTTCGACGGCACGCCGGCGTTGGTCTTCGCTTCGTCCGCAGGCATCGAGGCCCGCCGCTTCGAACAGGCGGATTAGGCATCGGCATCCCGGTGCTATCGATCGCGCGAACGCCGGAGGTAGACCAGGGCCAACCGCCGCTCGTCGTCGGTCCAGGCGTTGTCGATCGTCAGTCGGACCTCGCGGGCCATGCGCTCGACGTCGTTCCAGCCATAGCGCTGCGAGCATTCCGTGCGGACCGCCTCGCCCTGGCGAAAGCGAATCTTGTGGTGATCGATCTTGGCCGTCTGCTCGACCCGGCTCACAAGCTGCAACTCCACGCGCCGCGACGAACGGTTCCAGCAGGCCCGGTGCGCAAAGCGGTCGACACGGAACGTCGCCGAGAACTGCCGATTCAGGCTCACAAGGGCGTTGAGGTTGAAAGACCGCAATCGGTCTCCGTCGAAGTCGTGCAACTCGGAATCGCACCGCAAATCGACGCCCACCACGATGCCGCCGCGTTGGCCGCAAAGGCCCGCGGCGCCTTCCAGCAGACGCATTGCCGACGACGGCGACAGCGTGCTGAACGCCGAGCTCGAAACGTAGACCAGCAAGCGCGTGGCATGCGACCACGCGGCGGGCAAGGCAAAACAACTCGTGAAGTCGGCGCGCACGGGAATGGTCCGCAGCCAGGGCAACGTCCGACGTACGCGGGCCACGCCGAGCTTCAGTGAAGCCAGCGAGGCGTCGACGGCCACATAGGCGGCCGGCCGCGTAAGGGACCGCAACAGCGCCAGTCCCGCCCGCGACGTGCCGCTGCCGTAATCGACGACCACCGACCGCTTGCCGGCCATGCGTCGCAACTCCCTGCCCGACTCGCGGAGCAGTCGGCACTCGCGACGGACGAGCGAGTAGCCCTCCTGCTGGCCAATGCGGTCGAAGAGGCGGACGCCACGCGCATCGTAGAGCAACGACGAGGGAAGCTCCTTCTCGCTCTGAACGAGTCCCCGGACGATTCTCTCCTCCAGGTTCGCCGTGCCTGGCACAAGGTTGTAGAAGCGGACGGGCGATTGGGTGGCTTCGCAGTATCGCATGGTGAAACGCGAATGGGTGCAAAATAGAGAAGCGAGAAAATTCTGCGAAGCAAGGGCCATGCCCTGGTGCTGCCAATCCTGTGTGAAACTTTGAGCGGTTCCTTTATGCATCGCGATGAACTGCTAAGTCACCGGGCGGCACGAAGTTAGGCCGGCGGCAACCCCAGTCGCGAGAAAAAAAGAGGGCGAGTGCGCCACCAAGGGCAGCGCACTCGCTTACCAGACAGCCTGATTCCGGTGGCCCGCCAACGGCCAGGACGTGCCGGTGAAAGCCAGCATTACGTACCGGCATCGGGAGCCGGCGGGGGCGGCGGCGCTTGCGGGGCAGCGGCCGGTGGCGGCCCACTCATGCTGCCTGGAGCATAGCCGGGAGCGCCGCAGCCGGTGCCGGAACCGCTGACCGCGCCGCACGGCCCGGCGGTGCAGCCCGTATACACGGCGCCACAACAGCCGCGATTGCGCCGGTGGTGGCGGCCACCGCAGCGGTGCCGGGCCAAGGCCGTCTGTTCCGGTGCGATCAAGCTCATCGCCACCACGGCAACGAACGCCCCAAACATCAACTTTAGTCGCTTCTGCATTGAAATCCTCCATAACAAAAGGGCCAGTCAACAAAAAAGCCCGCGCGCCGCTCGGGCGCGTGGGCTGTCCTAGCTGAACTCAAAATGGTCCGCTGATTCCCTCACCGGTCACCGGTGTTTGTCGAATCCTAGCCGCCCTGGCCTCAAAGTCAAGCTATTCGGAAAAGTCCGCCCGGTCGGCTACAATAGCCGCATGCCGACGCGGTTGGCCACGTTGGCCATCCGCTGAATCCCCGACCGGCACGCTCCTCTTCCGCATCAACAGCATAATGTCTACCTGCCTCCTCAGTGTGGCCGTAGTTCTGGCCGCCGCCGGTGCGGCGCCGCAGTCTCCACCAAAGCTCTATGTGGCCAACTCGGCGGGCAACGACCTCCATATTGTCGACACGGTCACCAATCGAGTCATCAAGCGAGTGGAAGTAGGCCCGCAACCGCACGGCCTCGCGGCCACCGCCAAGGGCGATCAGCTTTTTGTCACCATCGAAAACACCGCCGGCGACGTCGGCGAGCTGCTGTGGTTCGATCCGTCTACCGATGCCGTCACGCGGCGGATGGCCGTCGGCCCTCGCCCGAACCAGCTTGCCTGCACGCCCGATGGCCGGTTGGCGTATGTTCCTTGCGACGACGCCTCGTGGTGGGTCGTCGATACGGTGCGGGGCGAGGTCGTCACGCGCATCGCCACGGGCGGCCGTCCGCACAACACGCTCTGTTCGCCCGATGGCCAGCGAATGTATTTGGGGCCGAAGGGATCGTATCACGTGTTGATCGCCGACGTGGCGTCGCACCGCTTGATCGGCGAGATACCGCTTTCCGACGCTCCGCGGCCGATCGTGCTCTCGCGCGACGAAAAGCGGCTGTATGCCAACGTCGATACGCTGATCGGCTTCGAGGTTTGCGACGTGCCGGCCCGCAAGGTGATTTACCGCGTCGCGGCGGAGGTGCCCGACGAGCTGCTGCGCCAGCCGAGCCGCAGTCACGGCATCGGGCTGACGCCGGACGAGAAAGAGCTATGGATGTGCGACGTGTTTCACGACCGGACGTACGTCTTCGACCTGACCGTCGCGCCGCCGCGGCAGGTGGCGACGATCGTGATGCAAGGCGGCGGTTATTGGATGTGCTTTTCGCCCGACGGCCGCTTTTGCTACATCAGCGAGCGGAAGGGCAACACGGTGGCCGCGATCGACACGGCCAGCCGCCGCGTGGCCGCGCGGATCCCCGTCGGGCAGGTCCCCAAGCGCGTGCTGGTGTTGACGTTGCCCGATTGACGCGCAAACCGCCATTACGATCGTGCGCGGCACGCCCAACGTGCCCGGTACGTGGAGCGAAACGCCGCGCGGGCGAACCTCGTACGTCGGGCGGAGGACTGGCCGTGGTGCAGCCTCTATCGGTGGCTGCACGGCGGAGCCGACGACAAGCCCGTCCTTGCCTCTTGGCCGCTTCCGCGCAAAGCCGGCTGGGCGGAACACGTGAATGCGCCGCAGAGCGAGGCGGAGTTGGCCGCGATTCGCCGCAGCGTGGAGCGCGGGAATCCCTACGGAAGCGAGTCCTGGAACGAACGCACGGTTCGACGGCTCGGTCTCGAATCGACCATCCGCCCTCGTGGCCGCCCAAGAAAGGAGGCCTCGTCGAATAAAAAAGTTTCCTGACACCTTTTCTTGGCCGCGGAACACATGCTCGCAATTTTTCCAGATCGAAGCTCGCGTCGAAGCTACGCCCTACGCTACTTACTGCTCCTCACGATCATCTTTGGGGCAGCGCTCGCGGCGGAATTCGTATGGCCTAAAGGGCTTCATGTTGTAGTCAGGAACAGTGGGACACTATGGCTGCGCGGAGTTACGCTCGACGTCAGCGACGCAGAGGTCGTGCTTGGCGACGTTCCGCCCGGCGAATCACGAGCAGCGACGGTCGCGCCGACGTCAGAGTCACACTTGGAACTCGACTTGCGCATTGGTGACGGTAAGCGCAGGCGTTTGAATGCCGGGGGCTACTTCAACCATGGGAGCGCAGGGCGATTTGTAGTATCCATCAACGACGGTCAAATTGAAGGGGTATCGAGTCATACGTACTAGACTGGAAGAGTTAAAGGAGTCAGGGGGCGCCGGGATAAACCGGATTGGAATTGGGAATGAAAGGGCAAATAAGGGGTAACCGTTCACGGGTTTGGAACTGATCTTGGTGGTTTTGCGTCGATTGATCAGGGTTTTGCCGTCATGGCGGAGCCCGAGAAGAAACACGAATGCCCGAACTGCGAACGGCTGGAGCGCCGCGCCACGGAACTCGAAGCGCGCGTGGCCGATCTCGAAGGCAAGCTGGCCAAGGCCAAAAAAACTCCGCGACCTCGTCCAAGCCGCCGTCTTCCGACATCGTTAAACCACCGCCGAAACGTGCGAATGGAAAACGCGGCAAGCTCACGATTACCCACGCCCGCAACTGGCAGGTCTACCGCCGCCCGGATCGGTTACGGCATCTTTATCAGGGCCGCTACAAATCGTTCCCGATCGAGGGCGAGAAAGGCAATCGGATGACCAAAGACCGCTGGGAACGCCTTAGCCCGGATTATTCATGAGATGGTCGCCGCGTAGCGGCGACGGCGTGATTGCGGCGCGAAGGCGGCTCGGTGGCCGTCGGGGTGGCGATGGGCCGACAGTGCCCCCTTTCCCCCAGCTCGAAATTGGCGAACCGGCAGGCCTGCAGGAGGCAGGATTGCGGGAAGGCTAGCTGGTGTTGAGGGAGGCTCCAACTAAGACTTGTTGGCTGACCGCCTGGTAGTGATGAAGATAGGGCCAGCTCGAGGAGAGGCGAACGACAATCCGACGTGAAGTCTCCGTGATGTAGGCTGCCACCTTGATCAGACGCATTCGCCAGGTGCAGGCGTGACCTTCTCCAAGAGGATCGCGCTCGCGACGACGGTTGTGCAGGCGACGGCGTTGCCGGCCGGCCAACGCCTCGTTCGGTAATTCCTGGTGCGGCTCCGCGGCAGGGGGGTCGGCCACGAGACTTCGCATGTGAACCAGCAGCGTGTAAGAGAACGTGTGCAGGTAGAGCCGGAACAGATTGGCGAAGTAACGATGGTCGCTCAACCGATCCGCTTCAAAACCGCGTTTCAATTCTTTGTTGCGGTTCTCGCTTTCACCGCGATTCGCATACTCCTCATACGTCGCCGCCGGCATCACGGTCGCTCCCGGCCGGTTGCTCACAATGGCGCGGCGATTGGTGCCTTGCGCGTTGACCTCGCACTTCACCGTCACCCAACGTTCCCGCGTCCAGGACTCCGCCCGATACCAAAAGGCACAGAACAATCGCTGGTCCTGACCCGTCTCTTCGCGACGCTGCACGGCCTCATTGAGCGTCTCTTCGCTCTGTTTCTTGAGCCGCGGATTCATTCCCAGGCCGAACGAATAAAGGACGTTGCTCTGCTCGCACTGCTCGTACATGACCGGGGCGCCGAAGCCGGAATCTCCGCGCACGTGGATGATCACATCGGGCCAAACCTGGCGCAGCCGCCGCACCACGCGCTCGAGGTCGTCCGCCGCGCCCAACGTCGGATGAGCGCTGCCGTACAGCAGGCAGACCGCCAACGGAAGATCGTTTTCCGCGCACGTGATGGCGCGGGCCAGGTACTGATACTGCTCGTAATAGCCGTGGAAGAAGGTCAGTTGCTGCTGGCCGTGAGTGGCATCGTCGAAGCAGTCGATATCGAGCGTCAACTCACGCGGCGGTTCGTCGAACGAAGCGATGAATTTCTCGAGCAGCAACTCTTCCAAACGGAAGAACGACCGAACGTCGATGGCGTTTTCGAACCGCGACAAGGTCGGCTGGCTGGCCAGGTCGGGG
>Ga0307374_10002362_pt1 | contig 33638 bp, 36 predicted proteins | sample OX3MG_FD_202532 | JGI IMG/M metagenome (GOLD analysis project Ga0307374, IMG submission 202532) | Soil microbial communities from Risofladan, Vaasa, Finland - OX-3 | ecosystem: Environmental > Terrestrial > Soil > Coastal area > Acid sulfate soil | place: Finland: Risofladan, Vaasa | collected... | reverse complement strand
GCCGCAGGGCCGCCTCTTCCTGACGAAGAACTCCATCGGCCGCTACGCCGTCGGCGACCGCACCGGGCTCGTACGGCGCGCCGACGGCGGCTACGACATCTGGATCGGCCGCGAAGACCCCGGCGGCGCCCACACCGCCAACTGGCTGCCGGCGCCGGCGCGCGGCCCCTTCGCCCTCGTCATGCGCGCCTATCTGCCCGGTCCCGATCTCCTCGACGGCCGCTACCGCCTGGCGCCGGTGAAGCAGCTCAAAGGCTAGCTTGCCCGAACCGCACCTTGCCTGTGGCCGCCCGGCCCTGCTAATCGGGCGCGCCCGGCGTGACTGGCGAGCTTGGATGGGATCGACCATCGGGAAGCGCGGGGCGCCGCTTCGCCGTTCGCCTGGGCGACGACGCCGCCTTGCGCATCACCGCCAGGGCGCGTCGGTCCTCCACTCCAAGGAGCGCCCGCATGGACGCGCACCGCCAGGCCCTGGCCAGCTACGATCCCGCCATCGAGGCCGCGATCGCCGGCGAGGAGCGGCGCGAGGTGGACGGGGTCGAGATGATCCCATCGGAGAACTACACCTACCCCGAGGTGCTGGCGTGCCTGGGTTCGGTGCTCACCAACAAATATGCCGAAGGCTATCCGGGCCGGCGCTACTACGGCGGCCAGGAGTTCACCGACGCCGTCGAGCGCACCGCCCGCAGCCGCGCGCGCAAGCTGTTCTCCTGCGACCACGCCAACGTCCAGCCGCTCTCCGGTTCGCCGATGAACCAGGCGGTCTATTTCGCCTGCATGCAGCCGGGCGACACGGTGCTCGCCATGGACCTTTCGCACGGCGGCCATCTCACCCACGGCGCGCCGGTCTCTCACATGGGCAAGGTGTTCAACTTCGTCCGCTACAAGACCCACCCCGATCAGGGCGGGGCGATCGACTTCGACGAACTGATGGCGCTCGCCAAGGCCACGCGACCCCAGATGGTGCTCTGCGGCTACTCGTCGTATCCGCGCGATTACGACTACGCCTCGTTCAAGGCCGTCGCCGACGAGGTGGGGGCGATCACCATGGCCGACATCTCCCACATCGGCGGCCTGGTCGCCGCCGGGGCGATGCGCAATCCGTTCGACGCCGGCTTCGACGTCGTCACCACCACCACCCACAAGACCCTGCGCGGTCCCAGGGGCGGGCTCATCCTCAGCAAGAAGGACTATGCGCATCGGATCGACGCGGCGGTGTTCCCCGGCCTGCAGGGCGGTCCGCACATGAACAACGTCGCCGGCGCCGCCGTGACCTTCAGGAAGGCGGCCGAGCCGGCGTTCCGCGCCTATGCCGAAAAGACCCTGGCCAACGCCAGGGCGCTCGCCGCCGCGCTCGCCGGCGAGGGGGTCGGCCTCGTCACCGGCGGCACCGACAACCATCTCATGGTGATGGACGTGACCAGGAGCTTCGGCATCGACGGCCGCGAGGCGCAGGAGGCGCTCGACGCCATCGGCGTCACCGCCAACAAGCAGGTGATTCCCGACGATCCGCTGCCGCCGGTGCGGCCCTCCGGCGTCAGGCTGGGCACGCCGGCCTGCACCACTCGCGGCATGGACGAGGACGACATGCGCACGATCGCCGGCTGGATCGTGGCCGCCCTGCGCGCGCCCCGCGACGAGGCGTCGCTGGCCAGGATGAAGCGCGAGACCACCGATCTCTGCCGCCGCTACCCGGTGCCCGGCATCGCGTGAAGGCTTTCGAGCCCGTGTCCCGCAGGGCCAGAAGGCTCGCAGCGGATTTCTTGACTTTTCGCGCCTGTCCGGCCCATAAGCCGCGCCTTCCGTCGCCTGGACCTTGCTCCGGGCGTCGGTCGCATGACGGGTGATGCGTGCGCCGCCGTTGAGATCGCCTCTCCAACCACGGGGAGGCCGGGCCGCATCGAAGCGAAATGAGCCTGGCGCATGTCGAAGCGACAATCGGCGAAGTACAAGATCGACCGGCGAATGGGCGAGAACCTCTGGGGTCGCCCGAAGTCGCCGATCAACGCCCGTTCCTACGGCCCCGGCCAGCACGGTCAGCGCCGCAAGTCCAAGGTCTCCGACTTCGGGCTCCAGTTGCGGGCCAAGCAGAAGCTGAAGGGCTACTACGGCAATCTGACCGAGAAGCAGTTCAGCCGCATCTACGCCGAGGCCGACCGGCGCAAGGGCAACACCTCGGAAAACCTGATCGCGCTCCTGGAGAGCCGGCTCGACGCCACCGTCTATCGCGCCAAGTTCGTGCCGACGCCCTTCGCCGCGCGCCAGTTCGTCAACCACGGCCACGTCATGGTGAACGGCAGACGGGTGAACATCCCCTCCTACCGGCTGAAGGTGGGCGACCTGGTGCAGGTGCGCGAGCGCTCGCGCAACATGGCCCTGGTGCTGGAGGCGATGCAGCTCGCCGAGCGCGACGTGCCCGACTACGTCGAGGTCGATCCCAAGGCGATGAGCGCCAAGCTCACCCGCCTGCCGGAGCTGGCCGAGGTGCCCTATCCGGTGAAGATGGAGCCGAACCTCGTCGTCGAGTTCTACTCCTCCTGAGGCGAGGGCGGCGGCGCGGGCCGGCCGGGCGATGCGCGGCGCGACCCGCCGCTTCCTGCTCGCCGCCAGCCTCGCGGCCCTTTCGGCCTGCGCGACCTTGCCCGGCGCGCCGGCCCCGCCCGGCGCCGGAGTCGAGCTGCTGGAGCCGATGCTGGCCGTGCGCATCTCGGCCGATGGCGTCACCATCACGGTGCGCAGCATGGGCTGCACCACCAAGGCGGACTTCGCCTTCTACGTCGAGCGCGCCGGGCCGGGCGAACGGGTGGCGTTCGGGCGCCGCCGCGTCGACGCCTGCAAGGGCCCGGCCGGCTATGTGGACCTGACCTTCAGCTACGCCGAACTCGCCCTTAATCCGGCGCGACCGCTCTTCCTGATGAACCCGCTGGGACGTCGCTAGCCGCGAGCACGCCCTTTTCGGTCAGGAACGGCTTCAGCTCGCCCGACTGGAACATCTCGCGCACGATGTCCGAGCCGCCGACGAGTTCGCCCTTGACGTAGAGCTGCGGAATCGTCGGCCAGTCGGAGAAGCTCTTGATCCCCTGGCGCAGATCGTCCGATTGCAGCACGTCGATGCCGGTGAAGTCGACGCCCAGGTGATCGAGGATCTGGACGGTAATGGCCGAGAAGCCGCAGCGCGGTTCGTCGGGCACGCCCTTCATGAACAGCACCACCGGATGGGCGGCGATGGCCTTGGCGATGAAATCGTGGATGGCGGTGTCTTCGGCGATGTCGCTCACGGCGGACGGCCTTTTCGGCGGGAAGAGGGAAGGGGCTTGGCCCAAGAGCTAGGGAGCGCGGCGGCGCCGGTCAAGCGCTGCGGCGGATCTGGCTGCGGCGTTCGACGCCCGAGGCGCGCTCGGCCGAGAAGCGCGCCATTTCAATCTGGGCGCTGACGGCCGCCGGCAGGTCGCGTTCGGTGATCCGGGCCAGAGCCGCCAGGTGTTCGCGGTCTCGCGCCTGGATGCGCACGGTGGCGAGCGCCGGCTCGGTCAGGGCGTAGCCGATGCAGAGCTGTTCGGCGCTCCAGCCCCGCGTCGCCTCCAGGAAGGCGTAGGACCCGGCGCCGGCGAGCGGTTCGCGGCGGGAGCGGCGGATGGTCCTCGCGGCGGCGCGGGCCGCCTCGGCGAGCGTGGCGACCGCGGCCGGGCAGGCGTCGCTGCCGATCACCGCCATCTGCGCCTCGGCCGCCAGCCGGATCATGTGCCGCTCGCGCCAGCCGCTGAGCAGGTTGAACGGCGTGATCAGGGCGTCGAAGGCGCCGGCCCGGACATGCTCGGCCAGCAGTTCGCCGTCGCCGGCGATGGCCAGCCGCCGCGCCAGCCCCTGATCCTTCAGGGCGCGCAGCATCGCCGGCGCGCCGGTGGGCAGAGAGCGCTCGGCGTCCAGGCTGAGCAGATCCAGATCGCCCACGCCCGCGGCGCCGATGATCGCCTCGACCCAGCCGGCCAGGCGCGCCGCATCGGCGTCCGGGGGCGCGCGCAGGCCGACGAAGAGCAGCTTGCGGGCGACCGCTGCGGCGCCCTGCGCCAGGCCGCGCAGCAGCTCCGGCGATGGCCTGACGATCTCGAAGGCGTTGACGCCCTCTTCGAGGGCCGCGTGGACGAGATCGCGCCAGTGGTCCGCCGTCGCCGTGGCCGTCCCGCCGTCCAGCACGAGGCAAATCGCCGAGACGGCCATGCCCGCGCGCGCGAAGGGACGGTATCGCATGCGCTCTCAGCCCGTGGTCGGCGCGCCGGTCTGCAGCGCCAGGGCGTGCAGCTCTGCGCCGATCTTGCCCTTCAGCGCCGCATGGACGAGCTGGTGCTGGCGCAGCCGCGGCAGGCCGCGGAACGCCTCGGCGGTGATTCGCGCCCGATAATGATCGCCGTCCCCCGCCAGGTCCTCGACCACGATCTCGGCGTCCGGGAACGCCTGGCGCAGTTCGGCCTCGAGTTCGGCGGCGGCCATGGGCATGCGGGCGGGCTCCTCGAGAGCAAGATCAGTGACCGATAAAGCCTAACAACGCTTGTAGAACCTGGTTTCCCATCGTTCGCGCGCGGCGGGCGCCAGTGGCGAAGCGACGCGGGCGATCCGAACCGGCGGGCCGCCGCGTCCCTGATTTGTGGCTGCAATCGGGTGAAGCCGGCCGTATATTGCCTCTGCTGGAGGGGCCACGGCCGATGCGCCGATTCCTGATTGTCATGATCGCCCTGGGATTGAGCGCCTGCCAGGTGGTGCGGGCGCCGCTCGCCTTCATCTGGCGCCACCACCATGGCAAGCCTGCCATGGCCGCCGCGTCGGCCCCGCGGCCCGCGGAGGGTCTTTGGGCGATTCTCGATCCCGGCTGCCCGAAGCCCAGCCAGGCCGACATCCACGCCTGGCCAAGCTGCGCGTCGCCGTTCTGGCTCAACCGCGGCAAGGCGCTGGTGGTGCGCGAGGCGAGCGGCCGCACCAGCGCCATGCTCGACGCCAGCTATGCCGCCAATTACCACCTCGATCCCGGCGATCCGCTGATCGCCGAGGTGGGCACCCCCAAGGACGGCTATCTCTTCCTCGCCCTCACCGACCTGACCGAGAACGGGCGCGGTCAGCTCGTCGGCGCCACCGGGGCCGCGGTCGCCTGCCCGGGGCCGGCGAGCAGCGCCATCTCCATCAAGCCCAGCTCCAGCGGCTGCGGCGTCCAGCCGCTCGCGGCGGTGCGCAAGGCGGCCGTGCTGGCGCTGCAGGATCGCACGGCGCTGAACGAGGTCGCCTTCATTGCGCCGGGCGCGCCGTCTCTCTAGTGCGCGTTCCGCAAAAGGCGGATCCGGCTTTGCGGAACGCGCTCCAGCGTTCTGGATCTAGAGCATGTACTGCGGCAGCCAGCGCTCGTTCGCCGCGCGCAGCTGGCTGAGCCCGATCCGGAAGAGGCCGTGGCAGGCGAAGTCGTCGCCCCCCGCCTGCCCGGCGAACGCCACGTTGAGACCGGCGGCATGGCCCGCGGCGACGATGGGGCCGGCGTCGAGCGTGGCGATGAGATAGCGGCCCTGGTCCTCGCCGAACAGGAAGGCGTGGGCGTGCGCCTGACTGGTGGGCGAAAGCTCGACTCCGACGCCCGAGGCCAGCGCCATCTCCGCGGTCGCGACGACGAGGCCGCCGTCGGAGAGGTCGTGCACCGCCGAAACCATCCCCGAGCGGATCAGGCCGCGTACGAAGTCGCCGTTGCGGCGTTCGAACTCCAGGTCCACCGGGGGCGGCGCGCCCGCTTCGCGACCGAAGAGTTCGCGCAGATAGAGGCTCGCGCCCAGTTCGCCGCGGGTGACGCCGACGACCAGCAGGACGTCGCCCGGCTGCATGGAGGCGTAGTCGGCCCTCTGGGTCCAGTCGGGGATCAGGCCGACGGCGCCCACCGTCGGGGTCGGCGGAATCGCCGCGCCGAGGGTCTCGTTGTAGAGCGAGACATTGCCGCTCACCACCGGGAAGTCGAGCGCGCGGCAGGCCTCGGCCATGCCGTCGATGCTGCGCGCCAGCTGGCCCATGATCTCGGGCCGCTCCGGATTGCCGAAATTGAGGTTGTCGGTGATCGCCAGCGGATCGGCGCCGACCGCGGTGAGGTTGCGCCAGGCCTCGGCCACCGCCTGCTTGGCGCCCTCGAAAGCGCCGGCGGCCACGTAGCGCGGGGTGCAGTCGCACGTGAGCGCCAGCGCCTTGCCGGTCCCGTGCACCCGCACCACGGCCGCGTCCGCGCCGGTGGCGGAATCGTCCAGGGTGTCGGCCATGACGTGGCGGTCGTACTGTTCCCAGATCCAGCGCTTGCAGGCGATGTCGGGGCAGGCGATCAGGGTCAGCACCGCCGCCGTCCAGTCCGCCGGCGCCGGCACGTCCGCCGGATCGAGGCGCGGCTGGCTCAGCGGCTCGACCCACGGCCGCTCCAGGCGCGGCGCATCCTCGGCGAGCGGCGCCAGCGGAATATCGCAGACTGTCCGGCCGTGGTGGGTCAGGCTGAGCGCACCGGTGTCGGTGGTGCGGCCGATGACGGCGGCGTCCAGCCCCCACTTCTCGAAGATGCGCCGCGCCTCGCCCTCGCGGCCTTCCTTCAGGATCGCCAGCATGCGTTCCTGGCTTTCCGAGAGCATGATCTCATAGGCGCTCATGGCCTGCTCGCGCTGGGGCGCCAGGTCGAGGTCGAGTTCGATGCCGACGCCGCCCTTGCCGGCCATCTCCACGGCCGAGGAGGTGAGGCCGGCGGCGCCCATGTCCTGGATCGCCGCCACCGCGCCGGTGGCCATGAGCTCCAGCGTCGCCTCGATCAGCAGCTTCTCGGCGAAGGGATCGCCCACCTGGACGGTCGGCCGCTTGGCTTGCGCGTCCTCGCCCAGCTCGGCCGAGGCCATGGTCGCGCCGTGGATGCCGTCGCGGCCGGTCTTGGAGCCGAAATAGACCACCGGCAGGCCGGCCGCGGGCGCAGCCGAATAGAAGATCGCATCGGCTTGCGCCAGGCCCACGCACATGGCGTTGACGAGCACGTTGCCGTCGTAGCCGCGGTGGAAGCCGGTCTCGCCGGCGACGGTGGGCACGCCGACGCAGTTGCCGTAGCCGGCGATCCCGGCCACCACGCCGGCGACCAGGCCCCGCGTCTTCGGATGCGCCGGATCGCCAAACCGGAGCGCATCGACGATGGCGATCGGACGCGCGCCCATGGTGAAGACGTCGCGCATGATGCCGCCGACGCCGGTGGCCGCCCCCTGGTAGGGCTCGATGAAGGAAGGATGGTTGTGGCTCTCCATCTTGAACACCACCGCCTGGCCGTCGCCGATGTCGACGACGCCGGCGTTCTCGCCCGGCCCCTGGATCACTCGCGCGCCCGTCGTAGGGAGCTTCGCCAGGTGGACGCGGCTCGACTTGTAGGAGCAGTGCTCCGACCACATCACCGCAAAGACGCCCAGCTCGACGAGGTTCGGCTCGCGGTTCAGCCGCCGGACGATGAGGTCGTATTCCTGCCGGGTCAGACCGAACGACTCGGCGGTCTCGGCGGGCGGGCGGGCGGTGTCGTCCATGGCGAGGCTTCTACCGGGATTGGCGCCGGGGCGCGATAGGCGGGGAACCTTCCCGGGCCTGCACGGTTCATCGGCTCGGAAAGCCGCCCGGTGAGGGCGGCGCGGACCGGAGCAGACTGATTGGGCGAACGCAAAGGTCAGAAACCCAAGGACACGGCGGCTTCGAAGCGCCCCGCCGGCCCGGCGCCTCGGCCCGGGCCGAAACCGGTCGCTTCCGGTCGCCAGAATTCAGATCGAAACACCACCCGTTGACGGGTTTCGACGGCGCGAGGGAGTCCCCCCTCAATCCCTTGCCCCGCTCGAATGGAAGGGCCGGACGCATCAGGCGCCGGCCCTTTCGCATCTCGCCGCATGCCGATCGAGGCGGAGATGGACGGCGAGTTCGGCGAACCAATCTGATGCTTGGTGACAGCTTCGCCTACGCTCGGCCAAGGTCGCCTGGCCAAGGTCGCGGGCGAGCCCTTGCTCTCCGAGGGCGGCGACTCTGTGCTGACCGATGTCGTCGCGGCCCTTCGAGGCGGCTCAGGCGCTCGCCAGCACGCTCTGGAACAGCAGGGCGCCGTCCTCGGACCCGAGCGCCGCTTCGAAGGCGCGGTCGGGGTGGGGCATGAGGCCGAGCACGTTGCCGCGCTCGCTGACGATGCCGGCGATGTCGCGGGCCGAGCCGTTGGGATTGTCGCGATAGCGGAACACCACTTGGCCCTGGCCCTCCAGCCGGTCCAGCGTCGCTGCGTCGGCGAAATAGTTTCCTTCGCCGTTGCCCACGGTCATCCGCACCGTGCGGCGGTCGCCGAAGCCGGCGGTGAAGCGCGTCTGCGCATTGACCACCTCGAGCTCGACCGCCTTGCACACATAGCGCAGCCCGGCGTTGCGCAGCAGCGCGCCCGGCAGCAGCCGCGCCTCGCACAGGATCTGGAAGCCGTTGCAGACGCCGGCCACGGCGACGCCGCGATCGGCCGCCCGGCCGACCTCGGCCATCACCGGCGACAGCGCCGCCATGGCGCCGCAGCGCAGGTAGTCGCCGTAGGAGAAGCCGCCCGGCAGCACGATCAGGTCGAGGCCGGCGGGCAGCGCCGTTTCGCCGTGCCAGACCATCTCGACGCGGGCGCCGGTGGAGCGCTCGATGGCGGTCCTGCAGTCGCGGTCGCAGTTGGAGCCGGGGAAGACGACGACCGCGGCCTTCACCCCAGCCTCACCCGGTAGCTCTCGATCACGGTGTTGGCGAGCAGGCGCTCGCACATGGCCTCGACCTCGGCCTCGACCGCGCCGGCCTCGCCCGGCAGTTCGAACTCGATCAGCCGGCCCACCCTCACCTCCGAGACTTCCGGCCAGCCGAGGCCGTGCAGCGCGCTCTCCACCGCCTTGCCCTGCACGTCGAGCACGCCAGGCTTGAGGAAGACCTGGACCGTCGCCTTCACGAGGCCGTCCCGCGCCGCAGCCGCCGCGTCAATGGATGCCGCCCTGAATCACCGTCGGCATCTCCTTCATGATGCCGAGCCGGCGCGCCACCTCGGTGTAGCTTTCGATGACGGCGCCGAGGTCGCGGCGGAAGCGATCCTTGTCGAGCTTTTCGTTGGTGGCCGAATCCCACAGGCGGCACGAGTCGGGGCTGATCTCGTCGGCGAGGATGATGTGCGAGAAGTCGCCGTCCCAGACGCGGCCGAACTCGATCTTGAAGTCCACCAGCGTGATCCCCACCGCGCCGAACAGGCCGCACAGATAGTCGTTGATCCGCAAGGTGAGGGCCATGATGTCGTCGATCTCCTGGGTGGAGGCCCAGTTGAACGCGGTGATGTGCTCCTCGGCCACCATCGGGTCGTGCAGCTTGTCGTTCTTGAAGTAGAACTCGATGATCGATCGCGGCAGCGCCTCGCCCTCGGGCAGACCCAGCCGCGTCGACAGCGAGCCCGCGGCGATGTTGCGGCACACCACCTCGAGCGGGATGATCTCGACTTCCTTGATCAGCTGCTCGCGCAGGTTCAGCCGCTTGATGAAATGGTTCTGCACCCCGATGGTGTTGAGCCGGGTCATCACGTATTCGCTGATGCGGTTGTTGATGACGCCCTTGCCCTCGAGCACCGCCTTCTTCTGGGCGTCGAAAGCGGTGGCGTCATCCTTGAAGTACTGGATCAGGGTGCCGGGCTCGGGCCCCTCATAGAGGATCTTGGCCTTGCCTTCGTAGATCTTCTTGCGCCGGGTCATGGTGTGGGCCTTCCTCCAGCGCACGGCCCTGGCCGCAAATGAAAGCGCGCGCAGGATCGCCGTCCGGCGCGCGGGGTCCGACTCAGGGTCGCGTCTCGCTTCAAGGCTGCCAGACCCTAGCGGAATTGCGCTCCTCCCGCAAACGCGGGCCGGACCTCCGCGGGCCGAAGCCCGCAGCCGGCCCCGGTCCGGCGCCGCGGTCGCGGCTCGCCAAGGCCGGCGATTTGGGCGATGACTGGGCCATGGTGATCGAACCGGACCTGGCCCCGTCCCGCTATCCGCGCCTGGGCGGCCGCGGTCCGGCGGCCTCGATGGTCTTCGTCGGCCATGCCAAGGACAGCTGGCGCGACGCCTACCACTTCCTGCTCACCATGCCCCTCGCGGCCTTCTTCGCGGTGATGGCGGGCGGCTACATCGCCATCAATCTCATCTTCGCCACCGTCTACTTCGTCGTCGGCGGCATCGGCGCGCCACGCGGCGATTTCGTCAGCTGCTTCTTCTTCTCGGTGCAGACGCTCAGCACCGTGGGCTATGGGCTGATGGCGCCGCGGACCTTGCCCGCCAACGTCGTCGTGGCGGCCGAGACCTTCGCCGGGCTCTTCAATCTCGCCATTGCGACCGGCCTCCTCTTCGCGCGCATCTCGCGGCCGACGGCGCGGGTGATGTTCTCGCGGCAGGCCGTCGTCACCGAGCACGACGGCGTCCCCACCTTGATCTTCCGGGCGGCCAACCGCCGCCGCAACCGCATCGTCGAGGCCGAGGTCTCGGTGTCTCTGGTGCGCGACGCCTTCACCGCCGAGGGGCGCCTGATCCGCAGCTTCCACGAACTGCCGACGTTGCGGTCGAGGACGCCGATCTTCTATCTGTCGTGGCAGATCATGCACCGGATCGATGCGGCGAGCCCGCTGGCCGGCGTCACGGCCGAGGGCTTCGCGGCGGCCCGCGACGAGATCGTCGTCGTCCTGAGGGGCCTCGACGAGACCTTCGGCCAGACGGTCCACGCCCGCACGTCCTATGCCGCCGACGAGGTCGTCTGGGGCCGGCGGCTCGCCGATCTCTTCCTGCCCCAGCCCGACGGCAGCCTGGTGGTCGACTACACCCGCTTTCACGACCTCGTCTGATCGGCCCGCCGCAGGCGCCTGCCGGTTCGGCGATTGCCGCGCGGCTCCCCGCGGGTTACTAGAGCCCTCACCCGCCGCCATCCGGAGTAGACATGTCCGCGTTCGACGAACGTGAAAAGGCTTTCGAGAGCAAGTTCGCCCAGGACGAGGCGCTGGAGTTCCGGGCCGAGTCCCGCCGCAACCGGCTGGTCGGGGAATGGGCGGCCCGGAAGATGGGGCTGGAGAACGTCGAGGACTATGTTCGCGCCGTGGTGCGCTCCGACTTCGAGCAGCCCGGCGACGAGGACGTGTTTCGCAAGGTCACCCAGGATCTCTCCGGGGCCGGCATCGAGGTGCGCGAATCCGAGGTCCGCACCAAGATGGACGAGTTCCTGGCCATGGCGCGCGAGCAGGTGAAGGCGGGCCAGTAGGGCCGGCGCCGCGAAGCCTCGCGGCGCATCAGCCCGCCGACAGCGTCCGCTGGCGCTCGTTGACGGCGGCGAGCAGGTCTTCTCCCCATCCAGGCGCGATCTGCGTCCCCAGCGCGAACTGCGGCGGCGCCGCCTCCGGCCCCTGGCCGGGCGGCAGCGGCGGCGAAAAATAGCCGAGCGCATAGCTGCCCATGGCGTAGCCCAGCAGCGCTTGCAGCCCCGGTTCGAGGGTGCGCGCGATCGCCGGCGGGCACGAAAGATACTGGTTCTCCTCCTGCCGCAGCCAGCCCAGGCAATAGGTGAGGTTGATCCCCACCCGGTCGGCCTGCGACCGGTTCTCGCCGCCGCCGTGAATCACCGAGCCGGAATAGACCAGCACCGAGCCTCGCCGCATCAGCGCCTGGCCGATCTCGCCCGGCTCGGCCCTGCGGCCCTCGGGCCAGGCCGGACTTCCCGGGACCACCTGGGTGGCGCCGTTCTCGGCGGTGAAGTCGGTGATCGCCCAGATGGTGTTGAGCTGCGGCTCGACGCCGTGCAGGAAGCCGCCCCAGGCGAGGCGGTCGCGGTGCAGCACCTGGCGCGGCTGGCCGGGGCGGATGCGGATCACCTGGGTGAGGTGCAGCTGATAGCGGTCGCAGGCCCGTTTCAGGAAGGCGTCGCAGGCGCCCAGAACCGTCGGATGCATGACGAGTTCGCGGCAGGCCGGCGAGCGGGCGACGAGGGCGCCGGTGCGGGTGGTCTGGAAGCCGGTGAAGGCGTCGCGGCCGTTGGCGGTGGCCTCGACGTAGGGATCGATTTCGGACTCGACCCGGCCCAGCATCTCTTCGCCCAGCACGTCATCCAGGATGAGGGCGCCGTCGCCGTCGAGCAGCGCCGCGATCGCCTCGGGGGCCGCATCGGCGGCAAGGTGCTTCAGCTCTGGCATGTTGGACTCCATGGGCGCGAGGGCGTGCTTGGGGGCGCGGGAGCTATGCTGGCCTATTCCGCCGCCCGGGCGCGGGCCGCCGCCTCGCCGAAGACGCGGCGGAAGATCTCGTCGACGTGGGCGAAGTGCCAGGCGGGATCGAAGAGTTCGGCAAGCTCGGCGTCGGTCAGGCGCGCGCGCACCTCCGGATCGGCCTTGAGCAGCTCGATGAAGCCGCCTTCGCCGCGCCAGACCCGCATTGCGCTCCTCTGCACCGCCGCGTAGGCGGCCTCGCGGGCAAGGCCCTTCTGAGTGAGCGCCAGCAGGACGCGCTGGGAATGCACCAGGCCGCCCAACCGGTCGAGGTTGCGCGCCATGGCCTCGGGGTAGACCACCAGGCGCTCGATCACGCCCGCCAGGCGGCGCAGCGCGAAGTCGAGGTGCACGGTGGCGTCCGGGGCGATGGCGCGCTCCACCGAGGAGTGGCTGATGTCGCGCTCATGCCAGAGGGCGACGTTCTCGAGCGCCGGGATCACCGCCGAGCGGACCAGGCGGGCAAGGCCGGTGAGGTTCTCGGCCAGGATCGGGTTGCGCTTGTGCGGCATGGCCGACGAGCCCTTCTGGCCTTCGTCGAAGGCTTCCTCGGCCTCCAGCACTTCGGTGCGTTGCAGGTGGCGGATCTCGGTGGCCAGGCGCTCGACCGAGGCGGCGACGACGGCGAGGGCGGCGAAATAGGCCGCATGGCGGTCGCGCGGGATCACCTGGGTCGAGATCGGCTCGGGTACCAGTCCAAGCTTTTGCGCCACGTGGGCCTCGACGCGCGGATCGACGGTGGCGAAGGTGCCCACCGGGCCGGAAATGGCGCAGGTGGCGATCTCGTAGCGCGCCATGGCCAAGCGCTCGCGGGCGCGGACGAACTCGGCGTAGTGGCCGGCGAGCTTCAGTCCGAAGGTGGTCGGCTCGGCATGGACGCCGTGGCTGCGGCCGACGCAGGGCGTCAGCCGGTATTGCAGCGCCCGCCGTTCGAGCGCCGCCAGCACCAGGTCCACGTCCTCGAGCAGAAGGTCGGTGGCGCGCGTAAGCTGCACGGCGAGCGCGGTGTCGTTGACGTCCGACGAGGTCATGCCCTGGTGCAGGAAGCGCGCCTCGGGCCCGACGACCTCGCCGACGTGGGTGAGGAAGGCGATGACGTCGTGCTTCACCTCGCGCTCGATCTCGTCGATCCGTTCGGCGTCCCAGATCGCGTCCCTGCCCCTGGCCCAGATGGTCTCGGCCGCCCGCCTGGGGATCACTCCCAGCTCGGCCATGGCGTCGGCGGCGTGCGCCTCGATCTCGAACATGATCCGCAAGCGCGTCTGGGGCGACCAGATGTCTGCCGCTTGCGGCCGGGCGTAGCGCGCGATCATGGCCGACAGAGATACTCACTGCCGGCCGATATTGGAACCCGCGCCCGCCCCTCGATCTGGCGAGGCCACGCCCTGCTCGGCTGCGGCGCGCTTCAGGTCCCTGGAGAGCGTGAAGGCGGCCAGGAAGTAGTGCAGCGCGCCCCAGCCATAGAAGAAGAAGGTGACGAGGAGGCCCTCGCGGGTGGCGCGCGCCAGCACCGGGCGGCAGGCGGCGGTGAGCGCCGCCGGCGCGGCCTTGCTCGGCACGCCGCCGGGGCAGAGCTCGAAGAACTGGCGCCCGGCCGACTGGCCGTGCAGCACCATCAGGTTCAGCGCCCGCAGCATCGAGTGCGGCCCCGGATGGGTGAAGCCGAACTGGGCGAACCGGTCGATCACCCAGCCGGTGAAGGGCGGGCCGCCGCCGAGCGCGATCAGGTTCAGGAAAAAGAACAGCAGCGCCGTCGCCGTGGCGCGCCGGCGCCGGTCGACCGCGTTCTGGATCACCCCGAAGGTCGGTCCGAGATAGGTGTAGTGGAAAATGCCGGGCAGCAGCAGGATCCACGCCGCCGCGCGCCAGTCGGGGCGGGTGTAGGCGAGCACGTAGAGCGGCAGGGCGATGGAGAGGCCGAGCGCCGGAACCAGGGCGTACCAGGCGGCGCTGCGGCGGTTGGCCCAGTCGGTCAGATAGCCGCCCAGCAGCGTCCCGGCCCCGGTGGAGACGCCGCCGATGGTCCCGAACAGCACCCCCACCAGCGCCAGGCCCAGGCCGAAGCTGCGGATGAAGTAGGGCGCGGCGAACTGGCCCGCGCCATAGCCGGCGAAGGAGGCCAAGGTGATGCCGAGCGCCATGTTGAGGAACGACCAGACGCCGAAGATGCGCCGGGAGACCGCCCACAGCTCGCTGATCTCGTGGCGGAACACGGCGGCCGCGCCGCGCCTGGCCGCGCCCGGAACCTCCTCGGGGGTGACGTCCTCGGCCAGCAGCGGTCGCGCCTCGATTTCGGAATGGCCGCGCGGCGGCTCCCTGACGAACAGCTTCAGCGCTGCCGCCACCATGACGCCCGGCACGCCGACGATGAAGAAGGCCATGCGCCAGTTCAGGTATTGGGCGATGACGCCGCCGAAGACCGCGCCCAGCATGGCGCCCAGCGGAATGCCGAACGCATAGATCGAAAGCGCCGAGGCGCGGCGCCTGGGCTCGTAATAGTCGGAGATCAGCGAATGGGCCGGCGGCGAGCAGCCGGCTTCGCCGATGCCGACGCCGACGCGGCAGGCGAGCATGGCCGCGAAGTTGGGCGCGAGGCCGCAGAGCGCCGTGAAACCCGACCAGATGGTGATGCACAGCGCCATGATGTCGACGCGGCTGAAGCGCTCGGCGAGCCTGGCGATCGGTATGCCGAGGATGGTGTAGAGGATGGCGAAGGCGAATCCGGTCAGGAGGCCGAGCTGGTTGTCGGTGATGCCGAGGCTTTCCTTCAGCGGCTGGCCGATGATCCCGACGATGGTGCGGTCGATGAAATTGAGGGTGTAGACGAGCGTCAGGATCCAGAGCACCGCGCGCTTGTAGCCCTCGGAAAACAGGGGCTTGCGGGCGGGGCCGGTCCGCGCCGGCGCCGTTGCGTCGCTCATCGAAAGGCTCCCCACCGCCCCGGCCGCGCCGGCTGTGCCCCCGGCTGCGACGCACTTTGTCGAAGGCCCCACTAGACGGGTTTTGGCCGTGGCGCCAATAGGCCCGCGCGAGGCAGCGGAAAGGCGTCCTGGATGGAGATCCTCATCGGCGACAAGCTCTGGTCGAGCTGGTCGATGCGCGCCTGGCTGGTGCTGAAGCGCAGCGGCGCGCCGTTCACCGAGACGCTGATCCGGCTGCGCACCGAGCGCACCGGCGCCGACGCGCGCGCCGCCGGCTCGCCCAACGCCATGCTGCCGGTGCTGAAGGATGGCGACGTGGTGGTCTGGGATTCCCTCGCCATCGCCGAGTACCTGGCCGAGAAGCGCCCGGCGGCGGGGCTATGGCCCGCCGATCCGACCGCCCGGGCGCTCGGCCGCGCGGCAGCGGCGGAGATGCACTCGGGCTTCGCCTCGCTGCGTGGCGAATGCCCGATGGACCTTTCGCTGCGCTCGGAGTTCGAACTCTCGGAGGCGACGCACGAGAACATCCGCCGCATCGTCGAGCTCTGGAGCGGCCTCTTGACGCGGTTCGGCGGCCCGTTCCTGGTGGGCGGCTGGTCGATCGCCGACGCCTTCTTCACTCCGGTGGCGACCAGGTTCCGCAGCTATGGCGTCAGGCTGTCGGATTTCGGCGACGCCGGCGCGGCCGGCGGCTATGCGGAGCGGCTGCTTGCAGAGCCGGATTTCCTCGACTGGGAAAAGGCGGCGCTGGCCGACGTGCGGCGCTGACGGCGGTCAGGGCGCGACCGGCGTAATCCGATAGACGCAGCGGCCGGCGCCGGCCAGGGCATGGGCGAGGCGCTCGATGCGCAGGCCATCGCCGAGCACCCGGCGGAACAGATCCAGTTCCTCGCGGCACAGCCCGGTGCACAGGCGCGCCGCGGCGCAGACCGGGCAGTGGTGCTCCACCAAGAGCCAGGCGCCGCTCTCGGGCTCGCGCCGCACTTCGGCCATGTAGCCCTCCGCCGAGCGGATCTCGGCCAGGCGCTCCAGACGGTGCTCCAGCGAGCCCGCGCCGGCGAGGCCGGCGCGATAGGCGCCCTCCTGGTCGGCGGTGCGCAGCGCCAGCAGCCGCTCCAGGCCGGCCTCGCCGAAGGCCCGGCGCATCTGGGTGATCAGGTCGGCCGCCAGCGCCGCGTGGGCATCGGCGAATCCGGCGTCGGCCTTGGCCGTGGTGCGCCACAGCTTCGCCGGGCGTCCGCGCGGACCTGGCAGGGTCTCGCTCGCCGCCAGGCCGTCGCGCTCCAGCGCGGCCAGATGCTGGCGCACCGCCATGCTGGTCAACTCCAGCGCCGCCGCGGCGGCGTCGGCGCGAACCGGCCCCTGGCGCTTGACCAGGGCCAGCACCGCGGCGCGGCCGGTGGGGGGGGCGTCGCCTTCGTGCATTGCGCTTTACTAAAGTTCGGCCTTGCGAAAAGCAATGCGCCGGCGTAGTTAAGAAAGCGAAAGCTTTATAAAAGGGCGCTGCGATGACGCCGACCGGTCTGACGAGGGGGGCTCTGGCCAAGGCGGGCCGCAAGGTGGTGCGGCTGGAGGGTCGTCAGGTGCTCATGATCGCGCATCGGGACCGCGTCTTCGCCATCGCCAACCGGTGCCCGCACGAGGGCTATCCCCTGAGCGAAGGCACGCTGGGCGAGGGCGGGCTGGGCCAAGCCTGCGTCGTCACCTGCAACTGGCACAATTGGAAGTTCGACCTTGCCACGGGCGAGGCCCTGGTCGGCTTCGATCCGGTGCGCGCCTATCCGGTGGCGTTCCGGGGCGAGGAGATCCTGGTCGATCTCGCCGACCCGCCCGCCGAGGCCCAGAAGGCGCGCGCCCTCGGCGGCCTGGATGCGGCGATGGATTACGACGACGCCCCGCGCATGGCGCGCGAGACGGCGCGGCTGCAGCGCGCCGGCTATGACGCCCGTCTCGCGCTCGCCCATGCGATCGAGCGCCGCAACGCGCGGCTGGAGAACGGCATGAGCCACGCCCATGCCGCGGCGCCCGACTGGCTGGCGCTGGCCGCCCGCGCGCCGGACGAGGATCTGCGCCTGACCGCCATCCTCGAGCCGCTCGGCCACCTTGCCTGGGATACCCTCGGCGCCGGCCGCTTCGACTATGCGACCGAGATCGCCGACTGGGACGCCGAGGCGTTCGCCAGGGCCATCGAGGCCGAGGACGAGCCGGCCGCCATCGCCCGCGTGCGCGGCGCACTCGCCGCGCGGGCGCCCTACGCGGCGCTGCGCCCGGCCTTCGCGGCGGCGGCGCTGGCGCACTACAATGACTTCGGACACAGCGCCATCTACGTGCTGAAAGCCGGCCAGCTCATCGAGGCCCTGGGCGAGGAGGTCGCGCCGGCCGTGCAGCTGGCGCTGACCCGTTCGCTGGTGCAGGCGCGCCGCGAGGATCTGATTCCGGAGTTCCGCGGCTATGCGGGCGCCGTCGCCGCCTGGGCCGCCGCGGGCGCCGAGCCGGCCGGCACCGGCGACTTCATCGGCCTGTCGGTGGACGGCGCCCTGAAGCGTCTCGTCCGCTCCGGCGCCCGCGCGCCGCACGAGCTCTTCGATGCGCTGATGGGCGCGGCGGCCTGGAACATGGCCCATTTCGACCTCGCCCGCGAGCGCGCCACCGACAACGCCATCGCCGACAACGTCGGCTGGCTCGACTTCACCCATGCGCTCACCTTCGCCAACGCGGCGCGGCGCCTCTGCGAAGCCGAACCGGCGCTGTGGCCCCGGGCGCTCGCCCAGCTCGCCCTCTTCGTCGGCCGTAACCTCGCCTATGTCGATGCGCGCTTCGAGCCGGCGCCCTGGCGCGTCGAGGATCTGGGCGGATTCCTGGGGCGCGAGATCGACGCCCTCTACGACCACGGCATCGCCGAGCCCATCGTGGCCTGCCACCGGCTGAAGGTGCTGATCGCCCTCGAGGACGAAGCGCGCGCCCGTCCCGACGCGCCCTGGCTCGCCGACATGGCCGTCGCGGTGAACCGCTATCTGAACTCGCCGATGAAGCGCCGCCACGGCCTGCGCACCGCCCGCCAGGCCCGCGACTTCGTCGCCCGCGAAGCCTGAAGCGCCGGTTTTTAGCGGTCTTCCTTGCCGTGCCAGATCCTGACGATGACGATCTCCTCGTCTCGAACCTCGTAGCGCATCTCATAGGCGCCCACGATGACGCGCCGGACTTCGCGCGCGTCCTGCACGGGCACGCGCACTCCAGTCCGCGGAAACTCGCGCAGACGGAGCGCCGCCCGGTTCAGCTCTCTGACGACCGCGTCAGCTGCGCGCGGCGCCACCGGCTCGAGGAAATCGTGCAGGCGCACCAGGTCCGCGACAGCCGGCCGCGACCAGTTGAGTTTCACCCGCGTGGCTTCGGGACGGGGTGATCGGATCCAAGGGCATCCACCCAGTCCTGGACCACTGCGTGCGCCACGACATCGCCGGCATCGATGGCCGCCAGTCCCTCCTGCATGAGGCGATCGCGCTCGTCCTCGACCTCGATCCAGGCTCGGAGCGCCTGCTTCACGATCCAGCCCCTTGGGCGCTCGAGCCGCCCGGCGAGGGCGTCGACCTTCTCGGCCAGTTCGAGCGGGATGTGCGCGGTGACCACCTTCGTCTGCATGATGAAGCTTCCAATCGATCTGAATCGGTTTGATTCAATCTGATCGGCCCGGCCGCTCAAATCAACCCCAGCGCCTTGAAGCTCGCGACGCCGTCGCGGCCGACCACCAGATGATCGTGCACCGCGATGCGCAAGGTCCGGCCGGCCTCGACCACCTGGCGCGTCATGTCGACGTCCGCCGCCGAGGGCGTGGGATCGCCGGACGGGTGGTTGTGGACCAGGATGATGGCGCTGGCGCAAAGCTCCAGCGCGCGCCGCGCCACCTCGCGCGGATAGACCGGCGCATGATCGACGGTGCCCTCGTTCATCACCTCGTCGGCGATGAGCTGGTTCTTCTTGTCGAGGAACAGCACCCGGAACTGCTCGCGCCCCTCGTGGGCGAGCGCCGTCCTGACATAGGAGAGCAGCGCGCTCCACGACGAGATCACCGGCCGCTTCGCCACTGCCGCGCGCCCGATGCGCAAGGTCGCCTCGTGCAGCAGCTTCAGATCGAGCGCCACCGTGGCGCCGACGCCCTTGACGCCGCGAAGCTCCTCCACGCGCGCCGAAAGCACGGCCGCAAGACCTCCGAAGCGCTCCAGCAGCGCCTTGGCCATCGGCTTGACGTCGCCCTGCGGCAGGCTGCGAAACAGCAGCAGCTCCAGCAGCTCGTAGTCCGGCAGGCCGTCCAGCCCGCGCGCGGCGCGGTCTCTCAGCCGCTCGCGGTGCCCCAGATGATGCGGGGCCGCCGGCGCCTTGGCGGGCGCGGCCAAGAGCCAGCCCTCGCCCTTGGGGGCGCTCTCGGCCAGCGCGCGATCGGGCCTGCGGTTCATCCGCTCAGTGTTCCTGATTTGTTCGGAACGCGCAAGGGGCGACGAGACCGTCCGGAGCCGTCCGCCTGCGTCTTCTTCTCGATTCGCGCCCCCAGACGGCGTAGGGGTGGACCGCCGACGCAGCATGACCGGACGACGCCGAAGATGACCGACGAGACCGCGCTCCCCACCATCGTCCAGCTGACGCCGCTCAACCCTGCCTACCGCGAGGATCCGCACGCCGTCCTCGCCGACCTGCGCCAGCGCTGCCCGGTGCATCGCGACGAGTCTTCCGGCAGCTTCGTCCTGACGCGCTACCAGGACGTGCGCCCACTGGTCTCCGACCGCAGCCTCTGGCGCGATCCGATGCGCGCCGAGCCCTCGGCGGTGTTCCAGCGGCGCTTCGCCGACGAGATCCCCGAGGGCGTCGCCCGCGGCGACACCACCAGCATACTGATGCTCGACGATCCCGATCACGCCCGCATCCGCCAGCCCCTGGCCCAGGCCCTTTATGCGCGGGTGGCGAGGTTCAAGCCGCAGGTCGAGCGCATCGTCGCCGAGGCCCTGGACGACATCGACGCCTCCGCTCCCTTCGACCTGATGAGCGCCTTCTGCGTGCGCGTGCCCATCGACGTGATCGCCTCGATTCTCGGCGTCGCCCAGGACCGCCTGGCCCAGTTCCGGGACTGGTCCGAGGGCGCCATCCAGGGCCTCAATCCCTTCCGCACCCCCGAGCAGACCGCCCATATGGAGCGCGCCAGCGAATCCCTGAACGCCTATTTCGCCGAGACCATCGCCGCGCGCCGGGCCGAGCCGCGCGACGACCTGATCTCGGACATGACGGGCCTGCAGGCCGCGGGCGCCGCGCTCAGCGACACCGAGGTCCAGATCAACCTCACCGCCCTCCTGATCGGCGGCAATCTCACCACCACCGACCTGATCGGCAATGCGGTGCGGCTGCTGCTGCTCAATCCGGGCGAGCTCGCCAAGCTGCGGGCCGCGCCGGCGCTGATCAACGCCGTGGTCGAGGAGGCGCTGCGCTTCGAGCCGCCGGTGGATTCCACCGCGCGCATCGCCTCGGCCGACATGGAGGTCGGCGGCTGTCCGGTCCGCGCCACCCAGTCGATGATCTTCCATCTGCGCGCCGCCAACCGCGATCCCGAGGCGTTCGAGGCGCCCGACGCCTTCGACGTCAGCGCCAAGCGCCGCCCGCACGTCGCCTTCGGCGGCGGCGCCCACATCTGCATCGGCGCGCCGCTCGCGCGCCTGGAAGCCCAGGTGGCCATCGCCCGCCTCTTCGAGCGCTTCCCCGCCCTGCGCCTCGCCGACCCCGACGCGCCGCCACAATGGCGCGTGCTGCCGTTCTTCCGCGGCCTGGAGCGGCTGGACCTGGTGGCGTAGAGGCGCCTCTTCGATCCTATTGAAGTCGCAGCCATGGCTCGAAGACCTGCTCAGCTGCCACGTCGCGGAGCGCTCTCGAAGACGAAGATCGCCACGGCGACCTACGTGGGCAGTGACGAACACAAGGTCCGGCGATGGTGGGGCGGGCTACCTTCCGCCTACGTCGATGCGGCGGGCGTGGCCAGGCGCCCGGGAAGGCAGCGCACGACGATCTGCCCGCTGGTCTCCGAGCTTGATCGGCAGAAGGCGACGCTCTGGTTGCGCTCCGCCCTGGGCGCCGGGCAAGTCCGGTATTTTGAGGCGGACAAGGATTTCCCTGCGCGGGTCTGGTACCGTGAACCGGAGACTGGGCAGTTGTGGATGGGCTATTGCATCAACAACGTTCAGGGACACTACAAAGGCTGGCCGATCGACGAGGAGGATCGCGTTGCAGTATTCGGCCGAATGGAGCGATGACGCTCTGAACGCTGCACCAGAGGAACGCGCGACGGTAGCGGATTTGCGCCTCTGGCTGGGCGAGCAAAACGTCACGCTTCACGTGCATGGGTTGTCGATCATCGATCATCTCACGATCTCCCTCTACAGCTTGGCTGAAGGACTTGCGCATGACTGGTGGCGCCTGTTCGGTGGTCGCGATCGGGAATTTTCTCTGGTCGGCTACCGCGGCGGGTTCGTTGTTCCCGATATTCGGTTCAAATTCGATGGGGAGGTATTCGAAATTGCGGCGCATCAGCGGACCTATTCCAATCCAGATGTCCGTTTCTGGGCGGGTCCAACAGAGGTCATGCGTCGAGCCGATGCCGAGACGTTGCTCAGCGGGCTGATTGAGCTAGTGCTCTCGCGTCTGGGCAGCGGCGGCGTCGAAGATACGAGCGCCGCTCTGCGGTGGGCCCGAGTTCGGGCCTCGAGAACCAACCCTGAAGAGGCAGCCTTTTGCGAGGCCGCCGGCACCCTCGGTCTAGACCCTTATCAGATTGGTGAAGATGCGGCCGCGTCGATCGAGCAGGCAGCCGTTTATTTCGAAGGTGAACCGCTGACAGAGTTCTTGGCGGGCGCGGGGGCGGCGGATCGACGTCGACTCATTCAATGGGTTGAGAGCGCGGATGCTCGTCCTCCCTACACGTCACGCGTAAGTAACCTGCGTTCCGTGGCGTTCGAGGCCAGTTGCGTGGCCCCGCCGCGCGAGATGGAGGAAAGCTGGGCGCTCGGATATCGCCGTGCTTGCGCCGTGCGCCGCATCCTGAATCTCCGTGCCTCCGATCGATTCCGTTCATTCAGACCATTGGCTGAAAAGCTTGGGGCAAGCAGAGCGTATGCACTGGCGCCTTCGGTCGAGGGCATTCGAGCCCTGAGAAGCGATCATGCCGATGCGCCAAGAATTCACATGAGAATTCACGGCTCCTCGCCAGAGGCGCGGGCGGGGCACCTCTTCAGCTTTGCCAGGGCAATCGGAGATGTCGCATGTTTTCCCGAAGAGAGCAGAGCTCCCATCAACGAACTACGTTCGGCCTATCGACAAGCCGCCGGCCGGGCATTCGCGGCCGAGTTTCTTGCGCCGATCGACGAAATTGAGTCGATGCATGAGGACGGGCGCGACGCAGTCTCGATCGCGGAGGAATTCGGTGTCTCTACGACCGTGATCGAGCGCCAGCGGGAGAACAAGGGCCGCATCCAATCCGCGTTGGCTCGGCGCTGATCGCTGCGCCGGCCGCCGCCCGGCCGCCCGAAGGCGCTCACAGCGGCGCGCAGGCCCCTTCCAGCCAGGCGCGCACCCCCGCTTCGACCGCCGGGCCGATCGCGGCCAGCACGCGGGCGTGGTAGGAGTCCACCTGCGCGCGCTCCTCGCCCGTCAGCATGCCGGCATCAATGAGGGCGCGGTCGTAAGGCGCCAGCGTCAGCGTCTCGAAGCCGAGCATGGGCCGCTCGCCGCCCGCGATTGGCGCCGGTTCGCTCACCACCTGCAGGTTCTCGATGCGGATGCCGTAGGCGCCTTCCTTGTAATAGCCGGGCTCGTTGGAGACGATCATGCCTGGCTTCAGCGCCACGCTGTTGGGCAGCTTGGAGATCCGCTGCGGACCCTCGTGGACGCCGAGGTAGGAGCCGACGCCGTGGCCGGTGCCGTGGTCGAAGTCGAGCCCGGCGGCCCAGAGCGGCGTGCGCGCCAGCGCATCGAGGGCCGAGCCGGTGGTCCCGGCGGGAAAGCGCACCCGCGCCAGCGCCAGATGGCCCTTAAGCACCAGGGTGAAGCGCTCGCGCATCTGCGGCGTCGGCGCGCCGATCGCGAGGGTGCGGGTCACGTCGGTGGTGCCGTCCAGGTACTGCGCCCCCGAATCGACCAGCAGCAGCGTTCCCGGCGCGACGCGGCGGGCCAGCCGGGCGGTGGGGCGATAGTGGACGATGGCGCCATTGGGGCCGGCGCCGGCGATGGTGTCGAACGACAGATCCTGGAGCGCGCCGGTGGCTTCGCGCAGGCCCTCGAGACGGCGCACCACCTCCAGCTCGTCCGGCAGGCTGGCGGGCGCCTCGGTGGCCGCCCAGCAGAGGAACCTCGCCAGGGCCGCGCCGTCGCGCGCGTGGGCGCGGCGCGCGCCCTCGATCTCCACCGGGTTCTTGCAGGCGCGGGGCAGGGCGGTGGGATCGGGCCCGCGCACCGCCTCGGCGCCGGCGTCTTTCAGCGTCTCGAAGTACCAGGCCGACGACTGCGCCGGATCCACCAGCACCTGCGCTCCCTTCAGCTCGGCCAGGGCCTCGGCCAGGGCCTCGGGCGGCTGCAGGCTGACCTCGTTGCCGAGCCAGGCCGCAAGCCGCGGCGTCGTCTTGGCCGGATCCAGGAACAGCCGGGCGGAGCCGTCGGCGGCGAGGATCGCCTGGGCCAGCGGCAGCGGCGAGCGGATCACGTCGCCGCCGCGGATGTTGAACAGCCAGGCGATCGAGGCCGGGGCGGTGATCAGGGCCGCCTGGGCGCCCTGGTCGGCCACGCTCGCGCCCACGCGGGCGCGCTTGGAGGCGGAGGCCTCGCCGGCGTACTCCAGCGGGTGCGGGCGCACCGGCGCCTGCGGCTGGCGCGGCCGCTCCGCGCCCCAGGCGGCGTCCAGCGGGTTGGCCGCCACCGGCCTGAAGGCGGCGCCCGCCTTGGCCGCGGCGGCGCGCAGCCGCTCCAGCGCCTCGGGGCTGTGCAGCCTGGGATCGTAGCCGATGGTCCAGCCGGCCTGCGCCTCGCCCTGCAGATAGGCGCCGACGCCGCCCTCGACGAGGTCGCGGATCTCGAAGATGCCCAGGTCCACCTGATCGCGCGCCTGCAGGGTGTAGCGGCCATCGACGAAGAGCGCGGCTTTTTGCTGGAACAGCACCGCCGCCCCGGCCGAGCCGGTGAACCCGGTCGCCCAAGCTAGCCGGTCGTTGGCGTCGGGCAGGTATTCGTTCTGGTGCTCGTCCTCGTGCGGGATGACGAAGCCGTCCAGCCCCTGCTCGGCCATGACCTTGCGGATCAGCGGCGCGTGTCTCGGCCCGAACGAGGGATCGGTCTTTTCATCGAAGGTCTGGCGCATGGGCGAAGATTTAGGCCGGCCGCGACCGCGTGGGAAGCGCCGCGGTCGAGGCGCTGCGCAGCACCAGCGTCGCCCAGGCGTCCAGATGGATGCGCCGCACCAGCCTCAGCCGCAGGCCGCCATAGGCGGCCAGCACCTGCCGCTCCTGCGAGCGCAGCAGGCCCGAGAGGATGACAACGCCGCCCGGCGCCAGGGCGCGGCGGATGGCGGGCGCGAGGCGCACCAGCGGTCCCGCCAGGATGTTGGCGAAGACGAGGTCGTAGGGCGCGGCCGCGCCGATCAGCGCGCCTCCCAGCCCATCGGCGCGCACGAAACGGCTGCGCGCGCCGGCGCCGTTCAGCCGGGCGTTCTCGCCGGCGATGCGCACCGCGACCGGATCGATGTCCGCGCCGATGGCGATCTCGGCCCCGGCGCGCGCCGCGGCGATGGCGAGCACCCCGGTCCCGGTCCCGACGTCGAGCACGCGCCCGGGACGGCGGCGGCGCAGCAGCCCGTCCAGCGCCAGCAGGCATCCCAGCGTCGTGCCGTGATGGCCGGTGCCGAAGGCCGCGCCGGCCTCGATGCGCAGGCCGACGGCGTTCGCCGGCACGCGCCCCCGGTCGTGCGCCCCGTGGACGACGAAGCGGCCGGCGCGCACCGGCGGCAGGCCCGAGAGCGCCAGCGCCAGCCAGTCGGCGTCGGCCAGAGGCCGCGAGCTGACCCTCAGGCCGGGCCAGCGGCCGACGAGGCCGGTCAGGGCCTCGGCCTCCGCCTGCGAGACCGGATAGAGGTCGAGGCGCCAGAGCCCGCGCGCCTCGTCCTCCTCGATCACGGCGTAGGCGCTGGCGTCCAGCGCGGGCGCGGCCTCGATCGCGGCGGCGGCCGCCTCGATCCGGGTGCGCTCGCCGCGGGCGGTGATCTGGACGGCCATGGTCATGCCGGCGCGGTCTAGCCAGTGCGCCGACGCTTGGCGAGCGCCGCGCCGCGTTTCACAAAAGTTGATCCGGGGCGGCGGAACATTGGCGCCTCGCCGCGGCGTTCCGGGGCTGGCGGGGGCCCAATGCGCCCGACGAGTGCAAACCTGACGAACGGGAGAATTCGATCATGGCCGAACCGCACGCAAACACCCAGAACGAACCGACGCGCAGCCGAGAGAGCGCCGGCAAGGGCTCCCAGGGCGAGCCGCGCAGCTTCGACGAGGCCGGCCGCGAGGGGGCGATCGCCGCCCAGGGCGCCGGCGAGGTCGCCCGGACCGCCGCCGAGGGTGGCCGGCGCGTCGCCCAGGCCGGGGCCGAGGCCGGCCGCAACGTCGCCGAGAGCTGGCGGCGCACCTTCGATCCGTTCATGGCGTTCCAGCTCGACGTCAACCGCTGGTTCGACGACTTCTGGCGCCAGGCCGTGGGCTTCGACGGCGTGCCGGCGCTGCGCATGCTGCGGCCCTTCGGCCACATGGGCGCGGGCGGCCTGTTCGGCCCGCCGCCGGCCGATCTGAAGGAGACCAAGGACGCCTATCTGCTCTCCCTGGAGCTGCCGGGCCTCGCGCGCGACGACGTCGACATCTCGCTGCAGGGCGACATGCTGAACGTCTGCGGTCAGAAGATCGAGGAGAACGAGGACGCCTCCAGCGCCTATCGGGTCAGCGAACGCCGCTTCGGCCGCTTCGAGCGCAGCTTCCCGCTGCCGCCGGACGCCGACCGCGGTCGCATCGAGGCCCAGTTCCGCGACGGCGTGCTGAAGATCAGCCTCGCCAAGCGGCCGGGTGCGACGCCGCCGCGCTCCAAGATCGAGATCAGGACCTAGGCGCCGGCGCCGCCGTGGCGTTCGCCGGCGCCGCGGTGGTGGCCTCGTAGGCGGCGACGCTCGTGGGAGAGGTTCCCTTGAGAATGTCGCCGCCCACGGAGGGATAGTTGTCGCTCGGCGGCGCGTAGAGGCTGAGCGCCGCCGGCTCGGCCTGGGGCCGCGCCATGCGCAGCGCCGGCCGCTCCAGGTGATAGGCGGCGCAGGCCGCCAAGCCGCCGCCCCCCAGCGCCGCCGCCAGCACCGCCGCGCCCGCTCGCCAGGTGCGCTTCATGTGGGGGCCTCCTTCGCTCTGCCGCCGCATCATAGCCCCTGCCCGCCGGTGCGCCACCCCTGGGGCGCATCCTGGGGGCGCAGCTTCCCTTCCGGCTATCCGTTTAAGCCGAGAGGCGCGCGGCTTAGGTCGGGTCGGTCCGCTCCTCCGCGAGGACCGCAAGGCTGCTGGTCAGGACATCGACATATCTCGGAACGAAAGTGCGTTCCAGGCGCCGAGGCGCGCCTCGGCGGCCGTCCGTGGCCCGATGTCGTTGCGGATGCGGTCGTAATCCTCGAGGAGGGCTGCTCCCCCGGGAGCGGCGCGCTGCCGCGCCGGCGATGATCGTTGAAGAAATTCCGCACGGCGGAGATCACCCGCGCAGGATCGTTGGCGTGTTGGGCGATGTCTTGTCCGCTGATGTCCGACAGGGTGCGATCGTAGCGATGTGCATCAGCTTCGAGAATCAAGGCCCGCTTGCGTCGGTGTGGCGTATCGCCGAGCAGCCGGGCGCCGAGATGAATGCCCAGCTCCAGGGGCATGTTGAAACGGGGAACCGGATTGGCCGGATCGACTTCGACGCGCGAGATATCGTGGATGCCCCAATCGGACGCGCCGATCATCTCGGCAATCTTGTCCAGCCGGTATTCGGCGCCGTCGAGCAGCGAGGCGTGAAATCGCACGCGACGATAGCAAGAGGATCGCGCGAAAGACCGGCTGGTAGGCGTCGTCGAAGGGGCAGTTGACGAAGACGGAGCGACCGGCCCCGCGTCTAGCTGGCCGCCGGCTCGGCAGGGCCAAGACTCATTACCTTGCGTGCGGCCGCGTAGATCGCGTGGGTGCGCTTCGTCGGCTTTTGCGGCCAACGGATCCGGACCCCGCGATACACAAAGCTGCTCGGCGCCTTGGCGTCCGCTCTAGCTCGCTTTCGCCTGATGGCCGACCTGGTCGTCATGGGATGAATGTCTGTCTTCCGGGCCTTCTTTGCAAACCGTTCCAGACACGAGCGTTAGCTCTCGATAACGGAGGTCCCGGCGCGCCTGGATTGGCCCCGCGTCGGCGGACCATGCGCCAGGGCGGGCAGGCGTTCCATGAGCAACCACGCGACCGCGGCCGGCGCCGGAAGCGGAGCGTCTACGCAGCGCTCGTCGAACCGCCGGGAGACGCATTCAACGGTGCGTTCCGGCCTCACGCCTTCTCCACGAACGAGTCGATCACCCGCTTCTCACCGGCCTTGTCGAAGGCCACGGTGAGCTTGTTGCCCTCGATCTGGATCACCTCGCCATAGCCGAACTTGACGTGGAACACCCGCTCGCCGAGGCGCCAGGCGCCCGCGGCGGAGGGCTCGGAGACGGCCACCAGCCGGCCTTCGCCCTCGATCACCTGGGTGACGCCGGGCGGGCCGCCGCGGTAGTTGCGCTCCTGGGCGCGGCGCCAGCCCGGCGAGGCGTAGCCGGCGCCGAAGGCGCCGCCGGCCCCGTCCCAGCGCGAGCCGGCGTCGCGCATGCCCGGTCCGCCGCCATAGTAGCCGGTCTCGCTGGCGGCCTCGACATTGGCCTGCGGCAGCTCGTCGACGAAGCGGCTGGGCAGCTGGCTGGTCCAGCGGCCATAGACCTGACGGTTGGCGGCGAACGAGATGCGCGCCTGCTCGCGGGCGCGGGTGAGGCCGACGTAGGCGAGCCGGCGCTCCTCCTCCAGCCCCTTCTCGCCCTTCTCGTCCATGCTGCGCTGGCTGGGGAACACGCCCTCCTCCCAGCCGGGCAGGAACACCAGCGGGAACTCCAGGCCCTTGGCCGAATGCAGGGTCATGATCTTGACCGAGTCCTCGCCGCTCTCGCGGTCGAGGTCCATCACCAGCGAGACGTGCTCCAGATAGGCCTGCAGGGTCTCGAAGGCGGCCATCGACTGGATCAGCTCCTTGAGGTTCTCCAGCCGCGTCTGGCTGGTGGGTCCCTTGTCGAGCCGCAGCGCGTCGGTGTAGCCGCTCTCCTCGAGGATGGTCTCGGCCAGGCGCGGGTGCGCGGTCTCGCGCGCCAGGGCGCTCCAGCGGTCGAGATCGCGCAGGAAGGCCGTCAGCGCCGTGCGGGTGCGCCCCGCCAGCTCGTCGGTGCGCACCAGCTGGCGCGCCGCGGCGCTGGCCGAGACGCCGGCCCCGCGCGCCAGCGCCAGCAGCTTCTGCACCGTGGTGTCGCCGATGCCGCGCTTGGGCACGTTGACGATGCGCTCGAAGGCGAGGTCGTCGTCGGGCGACTGCACCAGGCGCAGATAGGCGTGTGCGTCGCGGATCTCGGCCCGCTCGAAGAAGCGCGGTCCGCCGATCACCTGATAGGGGATCTGCAGCATGACGAAGCGCTCCTCGAAGGCGCGCATCTGGAACGAGGCGCGCACCAGGATCGCCACTTCGCGCCGGCGCCGGCCCGCCTTCACCCAGGCCTCGATGTCGTCGGCGACGAGGCGGCTCTCGGCCTCGCCGTCCCAGACGCCGCGCACCTGCACCTTGCCGCCGCCTTCGGCCTCGGTCCACAGCGTCTTGCCCAGCCGGCCGCGGTTGGCGGCGATGAGGCCGGAGGCGGCGGCGAGGATGTGGCCGGTGGAGCGGTAGTTGCGCTCCAGCCGGATCACCTTGGCGCCCGGAAAGTCGCGCTCGAACCTCAGGATGTTGTCGACCTCGGCGCCGCGCCAGCCATAGATCGACTGGTCGTCGTCGCCGACGCAGCAGAGGTTCTGGCGGCCCTGGGCGAGCAGCCTCAGCCAAAGGTACTGGGCGACGTTGGAATCCTGGTACTCGTCCACCAGCAGATAGCGGAATCGCTGGTGATAGTCGGCCAGCACGTCGGCATGCCCGGTGAAGATGGTCAGGTTGTGCAGCAGGAGGTCGCCGAAGTCGCAGGCGTTCAGCACCTTCAGCCGTTCCTGGTAGAGCTCGTAGAGTCGCTGGCCGCGATTGTCGGCGAAGGGCGCGCCTTCCGCCGCCGGCAGCTGCTGCGGCGTCCAGCCGCGGTTCTTCCAGTGATCGACGAGGCCGGCGAAGGCGCGCGCCGTCCAGCGCTTGGGGTCGATGCGCTCGGCCTCCAGAAGCTGCTTGATCAGCCGCTCCTGGTCATCGACGTCGATGATGGTGAAGCTCGACTTCAACCCCACCAGCTCGGCGTGGCGGCGCAGGATCTGGGCGGCGATGGAATGGAAGGTGCCCAGCCAGCGCAGCCCCTCGGCCGCTGGTCCGGTGATCGCCGCGGTGCGCTCGCGCATCTCGCGCGCCGCCCGGTTGGTGAAGGTGACCGCCAGCAGCTCCCACGGCCGCGCCCGGCCGGTGGCCAGGATGTGGGCGAGGCGCGTGGTCAGCACCCGCGTCTTGCCGGTGCCGGCGCCGGCCAGCACCAGCACCGGCCCGTCGAGCGCCTCCACGGCCGCGCGCTGCTCGGGGTTCAGTCCGGCGAGGTAGTCGGGGCCGGCGACGCGGGCGACGTCCGAGGTGCGCGGCGGCGAGGGCGAGGGATTCGGCACGGGAACAGAGATGTAGCACGTCGGCGGCCCGGCAGAAGCCGGCCGCGCCGCGGCCTCAGCGCGCGTAGTCGCAGTCGCCCGGGCTGCGGCAGCGCAGGAAGTCGGCGCAGATGGCGCCGGCGAGGTCGCGGGTGCGGCCCTGCTGGTCGGCGGCGGCGATGTCGGCCCGATTTACGCAGCCGACGCCGGCGCTCGCCGTCGAGCACTGCGCGGTCTCGGCCTGCTTCAGCTTGCTCTGCGCGTCCGGGGAAAGCCCGCCGGACCAGTCGTCCAGTCCGTCGCGCAGTTCCCGCGGCGACAGGTACTGGAGGTTCTTGTCGGGGCACTGGTTGGAGAGTTCGGCATAATAGTGATCGGTCCCGGCGCCGTCCATGTCCTGGGCGAGCGCCGCGCATCCCAGCGCCGCCGCCGCGAGGGTCAGACTCAACAGCGTTCGGCGCATCCGGTCCACTCCAGGCGAAGCCCCGGGCGATTGTAGCGGTCACCGGGCGCCGGGCGCGTTTCATTCCGGCAACGTCGCTGCGGAACCGCTCTCGCGCCAGGCCGTTTTGCGTGGAGGGGCGCTGCGAAGCCACAGTCGAGGAGAGACTCCGTATGGGCGAGCCCGGCAGGGGCGGGGGCCTTCCCGTGACGCTGGGCGCGGTGCTGGGCGCCGTGGCGGTGCTGGTCGCGGTGATCCTGTTCATCGGCTACAGCGGCGGCCTGCATCGCGGCCTGAAGGTGGTCAATCCGCCGCCGGCGCAGCAGGCCATGCTCGAGCACGGCGCGCGCGCCGCGCCGCCGCGGCCGGCGCATGGCTGAGCGCCCCGCCATCGCCGGCTGGGGCATCGGCCTCTTCAGCCTCTCGGTGATCGCGCTGGCGGCCCTGCTCTTCTACGCCCTCGCCCGGCCGCCCCTCGATCGGCTGGCGCAACTGGGCCTGCGCCCGCCGGCCGCCGCGCTCGCGCCGCGCAGTCCGGCGCATCCCGGCAACGGCCCGCAGGTCCGGCTGGGCTAGCGTCGGGCTCAGAGAGCCGCATCGCCTGCGAAACCCGCCGCCGAGGCAATGGCGAGGCTTGACAGCGCCAGCGCCTTGGCCGCGTCGAGAACGCCATGCCCGCGCTTGCCCCGCCACCGGCGCCCGAGGTCGTGGTCACGGCCGCCCGCCTGCCGCCGACCCCGGGCGATGCGGCCTTCTCCGTCGTCGCCGTCACGCCGGCGCAGCTGCGCGTTCGCGGCCAGCTCGACGCGGCGCTCGAGGACGCCGTGCCGGGGTTCTCGCAGTTCCGCCGCTCCTCCAGCCTTTCCGCCAATCCCACCACCCAGGGCGTCTCGTTGCGCAGCTTCGCGCCGTCGGGCGCCGGCCGCACCCTCGTCACCCTCGACGGCGTGCCCCAGAACGATCCCTTCGGCGGCTGGGTCATCTGGACGGCCCTGCCGGCCGAGGGCCTGGACGGCGCAGAGGTCGTCCGCGGCGCCGGGGCCGGACCCTATGGCGCCGGCGCCCTCACCGGCGTGGTGGCGCTCACCGAGCGCGGCGGCGATCCGGGCTTCTACGACGTCGACCTCTCCGCCGGCTCGCTGGGCTACCGCCGCGCGGCCGGGGCGGCGGACGCGCGGGTCGGGCCGCTGGATTTCCTGCTCGTCGCCTCCGGCGAGCACGATGGCGGCTGGATTCCGATCCTCCAGGGCCGCGGCCCGGCCGACGACCGCCTCAGCCTCGACGCCGCCAGCGTCGCGCTGCGGGCGCAGACCCGGCTCGGCGCCGGCGTCCTGGCGGTGCGCGGCGGTGGCTTCGAGGAGGATCGCCAGGCGGGCCTCGTCGGCGCCCATTCGCGCGCCAGCGGCGACTTTCTCAGCGCCACCTGGGCGGCGGCGCCGGCGCCGGGCGGCTTCGGCTGGCGGCTGCAGGGCTGGGCCAGGGGCAGCAATCTCGCCAATACCTCGGTCTCGGTCCCGGCCAGCCAGGCCTTCAGCACCCCGGCCGACGACCAGTACAAGACGCCCGCGCTCGGCTACGGCGTCGATGCGGCGCTGCGGCGGGCCTGGTCGGGCGCCGACGTCGAACTGGGCCTCGACGTGCGCGCCGCCCAGGGCGACGACTACGAACGCTTCGCCTTCAGTCCGGCCGCCCGGGCCTTCACCCAGGATCGCCGGGCCGGCGGCCGCACCCTCGTGGCCGGCGCCTATCTGGAGGCCGACCGCAGCTTCGCCGGCTGGCTCGTCTCCGGCGGGATCCGCGGCGACTACTGGGCCGCCGCGCACGGCCAACTGGTGCAGCGGCTGATCTCCACCGGCCAAGTGACGCTCGACCAGAGCGACCCGAACCGCTCCGGCGCCTTGCCGACGGCGCGGCTGGGGGTGCGCCGCGCCCTGGGCGGCGGCCTCTTCGTGCGCGCCGCCGCCTACGAGGGCTTTCGCCCGCCCACCCTCAACGAGCTCTACCGGCCGTTCCGGGTCGGCAACAACACCACCGAGGCCAACCCGGACCTGGTTCCCGAGCGGCTCACCGGCGAGGAGGTCGGCGTCGGCGGCGCGGCAGGCGGCGCGAGCTGGAACCTGACCGCCTTCGCCAACCGCCTCGCCGACGCGGTGACCAACGTCACCATCGGCGCCCAGGGCGGCGGCAGCCTGATGCAGCGCCGCAACGCCGGGGTGATCGACGCCGAAGGGCTGGAGGGCGAGGCCCGGCGCCGCTTCGGCGCGGCGCTGGTGCTCGAGATCGCCGCCGACTGGACCCGCGCGCGCGTCGATGGCGGCGCGGCGGCGCCGCAGCTCACCGGGCTCAGGCCCGCCCAGGCGCCGGCGCTGACGGCGGTGGTCTCGGCGCGGTGGCGCCCGGCGCCGCGGCTCTCTCTGCGCGCCGCGCTGCGCTACGAGAGCGCCCGCTACGACGACGATCTCGACACCCGCCGGCTGAAGTCGGGGACCACCGTCGATGTCGAGGCGCGCTGGCGCGCGTCGGCGCACGCCCGGCTCTTCGTCGCCATCGACAATCTCCTCGATGCGCGCGTCCAGACCGCCGAGCCCGATCCCGGCCTCTTCGCCTACGACCGCCCGCTGATGCTGCGCACCGGCGTCAGCCTGCGGCGCTGAGGCGCGCTTGGCCGCGCCGGCTCAGCGCTGCGACCGCCTGCGTCGGCGCAGGCGCCACTTCAGCGCCAGCACCGTGGCCGACATCGCCAGCGCGGCGGCGTTGGCGAGGGTGATCGGCCACGCGCCCAGCCTGACCCCGTAGACCACCCAAAGGCAGAAGCAGGTGACGGTCAGGGCGTAGGTGCGCAGCGACACCCCCGAGGCGTCGCGCGTGCGCAGCATCTTGACGATCTGCGGCGCGAAGCTGGCGATGGAGAGCGCCGCGGCCGCGGCGCCGACCGCGTCGGTGGCGAGCGAGGCTGGCATGGTGCCTCAGCCGATCGCCCGTTGCAGCATCTCGAGCCCCGTCCTCAGGCAGCCGATGCGCACCGGTCCGCGCCCGATGTCGCCGAAATGCTTCTCCAGCGCCCGGGTCTGGCCGTCGCGCCGGGCCACGGCGAAGTG
>Ga0307374_10002357_pt1 | contig 33674 bp, 29 predicted proteins | sample OX3MG_FD_202532 | JGI IMG/M metagenome (GOLD analysis project Ga0307374, IMG submission 202532) | Soil microbial communities from Risofladan, Vaasa, Finland - OX-3 | ecosystem: Environmental > Terrestrial > Soil > Coastal area > Acid sulfate soil | place: Finland: Risofladan, Vaasa | collected... | reverse complement strand
GGCGCCGACGAAGTGTGACGCCAGCACGCCGTCAAAGTCCTGCCGGGTCGCGGTCGCCGCCAGTTGGTCCGCGGTGGGTGCCTTGTCCGGGAACAGCGTATAGGACGGCGTCGCCGCAATATGCTGGCGCATCAGCGCATCGACCATGGAGCTTTCCCAGACGCGCCGCAGTCCCTCGTCCTTCTGCACGCCGACCACGAGCACCTTGTGCAGCGGCGGTCCGGCGAAGCTCGGGTCCTTCCAGCGCTCCAGCAGTGCGGTGCTGATGCAGCCGGACAGGCCCAGCAGCAACAGCACGGTGACGGTGCGGCCAAAGCGGCGCTGCAGTGTGCGCAAATGAAGTGAGGCATACATGATCGCGGTCTCCTGATGCAGAATGCTGCAATGTTTCGACAGCTCACGCCCGTGGTTCGGGCGCTCATTCTCGCCAATGTCATCGTCTTTGCCCTGCAATGGTTGACGGGAGGTCAGGGGCTGCTGATCGATTTCGCCCTGTGGCCGTGGCGAGGCCACCAGCTCTATGGAACGCCGCCCTTCGAACCCTGGCAGCTGATCACCTACGCCTTCCTGCATGGCGGCTTCTGGCACATCTTCGGCAACATGTTCGCCCTCTTCATCTTCGGCCCGGACGTGGAGGCACTGGTCGGACCGCGCCGTTTTACGCTGTATTACTTCGTCTGCGTCATCGGTGCGGCTCTGACGCAATTGTTCGTGATGCACGCGATTTATCCGGGGCCCTATCCGACGATCGGAGCCTCCGGCGGCATTTTTGGGGTGCTGCTGTTCTACGGGCTGGCCTTCCCGCACCGCCGCCTGCTGCTGCTGTTTCCGCCGATACCGATGCCAGCGTGGCTGTTCGTGACGTTGTACGGAGTGCTCGAGCTGGCGCTGGGTGTGTTCGGCACTTCCCAGGGCGTGGCCCACTTTGCCCACCTGGGGGGTATGGCCACCGGCTACCTGCTGATCCGCTACTGGCGCGCGCGCAACCGCCACCTGTATTGAGCTCACTGCGCCGGTGAGCTAGGCGACCCGCATGCCCGCTGCCGCACCGCTGTCGGCTGCCAGCAGGAACACGCCGCCGGTACCGTCGGCGGGGCTGGCACACAGGACCATGCCCTCGGACACGCCGAAGCGCATCTTGCGCGGGGCCAGGTTCGCCACCAGCACCACCAGCCGTCCAGTGAGCTGCTCGGGCTGGTAAGTGCTGCGAATGCCCGAGAACACCGTGCGCTGCGTGCCGCCGAGGTCCAGCGTCAGTTTGAGCAGCTTGTCGGACCCGGCCACCAGCTCGGCCTGCGTGACGCGGGCGATGCGCAGATCCAGCCGCGTGAATTCATCGATGGTGATCGTAGACGTGGCCGCCGCGGCCGGCGCCTGAGCCGGTGAGGCCTTGACCGCGGTGGCGCCTGCGCCGGCCGGGGCTGTTGGCTGCGGCGGGACTGTTGGCTGCGTCGGCGGCTCAATCAACGCCGCCACGGCCGCCGGTTCGAGCCGGGTCGCAAGGCTCTGGTAGGGCTCGATCGCGCTGCCCAGCAGCGGCTGCGCCACGGCGCTCCACTGCGAGAAATCCGTGCCGAGGAAGGTACCGGCCGCCTGCGCCATGCGCGGCAACACCGGCGCGAGGTAGCTCATCAGCACACGGAATAGATTCAGCCCCTGGGTGGCTATCGCCAGCACCTCGCCCGCGCGCCCCGGTTCCTTGGCGAGTGTCCAGGGTTTGTGCTGATCGATGTAGCGGTTGGCGCGATCCGCCAGGTCCATGATCTGACGCACTGCGGCGGCGTACTCGCGTGACTCATACGAGGATGCGATCGGCTCGGCGGCTGCCGCAAACTGCTCATACAGGCGTGGGTCGGGCAGTGCGGTGGTGAGCCGGCCGCCGCCGCGCTCGAGGAAGCGCGCACAACGGCTGGCGATGTTCACCAGCTTGCCCACGAGGTCCGAATTGGCCCGCGCGACGAAATCATCCAGGCTGAAGTCGATGTCGTCGACGCCGCTGCCAAGCTTGGCCGCGAAGTAATAGCGCAGCGCCTCGGGTGGCAGATGCTCCAGGTAGCGTTGCGCGGTGATGAAGGTGCCGCGCGACTTGGACATCTTCTGGCCGTTGATCGTCAGGAAGCCGTGCGCAAACACCGCCGTGGGGCGACGCAGTCCGGCGCCATGCAGCACCGCCGGCCAGAACAGCGTGTGAAAATAGCTGATGTCCTTGCCGATGAAGTGGTATAGCTCGCTGGTGTCTTCGGACTTCCAGTACTCATCGAACGAGACCGGTGGGAGCGAAGCGGCGCGCGTCGCGCGCCAGTGCTCGAAGCTGGCGATGTAGCCGATCGGCGCGTCGAACCACACGTAGAAGTACTTACCCGGTGCGTCGGGCACTTCGATGCCGAAATACGGCGCGTCGCGCGAGATGTCCCAATCCTTCAGCCCGACCTCGAACCACTCGGAGAGCTTGGCGCGCACCGCCTCCTGCAGGCTGCCGCCGCCGACGTAGGCGCGCAGCATCGCCTCGAAGGCACCGAGCTTGAAGAACAGGTGATCGGACTGTCGCCATACCGGGGTCGTGCGGCTGAGGGTCGAGACCGGATCGATCAGGTCGGCCGGCGCATACGTGGCGCCGCACACCTCGCAGCTGTCGCCGTACTGGTCCGGCGACTTGCAGCGCGGGCAGGTGCCGCGAATGTAGCGATCCGGCAGGAACATCTGCGCCTGCTCATCGTAGGCCTGGCGGACCGGGTGCCAGGTGATATGGCCGGCGTCACGCAGCTTGCTGTACAGCTCGGCAGTCAGGCGTCGGTTCTCGCTCGAGTGTGTCGAATGAAACTGGTCGAAGCCGATCAGAAAGCCGTCATAGTCGCGCCGGTGCTCGTGGGCGGTGCGCTCGATCAGCGTCTCGGCCGTGATGCCCTCCTGCTGGGCCCGGATCATGATCGGTGTGCCGTGCGCATCGTCGGCGCAGCAGTACAGGCAGTCGTGGCCGCGCATCTTCTGGAAGCGCACCCACACGTCGGTCTGCACCGCCTCGAGCAGGTGGCCGAGGTGCAGCGGAGCATTGGCGTACGGCAGGGCGCTGGTGACCAGAATCTTGCGCGACATGGGGGTCCGGGGTGCGGGGCTAAGCGGCAATTATTGCATGCGCGCGCGCCGCGGGTCGCGCCCGCCGCGACGCACGCAATCGTTCCCGCTTCCAGGCTACTGCCTCGTACATGGCGGGTACCTGTGGTTTCGCTGCGTCGACGCTGTAGACTTTCGCTGGTGTCGGTCCAGCTGCGTTGGCGCTACAGGGCATGAAAGCTGATAAGTGGCTCGAGATCAACCTGGTCGGGCTGGTCGTGCTCGGTGCATTGGCGTTTGGCGCCAGCAAACTGATGGACATGAGCGCCGAGCTCACCCGGCTGCAGACCACCGTCTCCTCGGCGTCCAGCCAGGTCAATGCGATTGCCCACGAGGTCCCGGACGTCGCGGCCGTGGATCAAAGGAAATTCGAGCAGTCGCTCGCGGCCGCGAGGCGGCGCAATGCCGCTACCTACGCGCTCACCGGCGCGGAATCGATCAGTGAGAGCCTGTACGTTCCGGTAGGCGGGATTGAGCAATGGATCAGCATACGCGGTGAAAGCGGCAAGAACCCGGTGATCCTGTTTCTGCACGGCGGTCCCGGCGCGGCGACCAATCCGTGGGCCTATCCCTATTTCAGGGCGTGGGAGAAGTACTTCACCGTGGTGCAGTGGGATCAGCCCGGCGCCGGACGCACGCTTGGCCGCAACGGGCCGCCGGCCGCGGGCCTCCTGACCGTCGATCGTGTCGTCAAGGACGGCATCGAGCTGTCCGAATACCTGCGCGGCCACCTGCACAAGAGCCGGATCATCCTGGTGGCACAGTCCTGGGGCTCGCTGGTCGGGGTCCTGATGGTCAAGGCGCGGCCGGATCTGTTCAGCGCATTCGTCGGCACCGGGCAGATCGTCGACCCCGCACAGGCCGACCGCATCGCCTACCGGATGGCGCGGCAGACTGCGAGCGCGCGCAATGATGCGCAGGCCGCAGCGGCGCTGAAGGCCGCCGGGCCGCCGCCGTACCAGGCCGGCAGCCCGGGCGATAAGCTGTTCGACCAGTGGCGGCGGCTGTGCGAAGGGGATGATACCGGCCGCTTCCTCGCGGGACGCATCGGCCTGGCGCTCACGGCGCCGGGCTATACCATCCATGACGTCGACGATTGGCGCGATGGCCGGGCTCTGAGCGCACACACGCTGGGCCCACAGGAGGCGGCGTTGAAGCCGCAGCGGCTCGCGGGCACCTTTTCGATACCGATGTTCGTGTTCCAGGGCGCTCACGATTGCACCGCACCCGCGCAGCTGGCCCAGCGCTATATCGAGTCGATCAAGGCGCCCACCAAGGCCTATGTCGCCATCCCCAACGCCGGTCATTTCGCCGTGTTCATGCAGTCGTATCAGTTTCTGCAGCAGCTGCTGATGCGCGTGCGGCCGCTGGCGATGGCGTCGGATTGAGGGGTTGCATCCTGGTGGTACTGCGGCTGATCCGGCGGGAAGCCGGCTTCATCAACCATGCCTCGATCAGGTGTGGCCGCCGCCAACCAGGATGTATAGCCCAAGGGCGATCAACGATCGGGCCCACACCCGCACGGGTGCCGGTGGCGAACATCGGTGCGTAGACGCCCAGGTCATCGCCCCCGTTCGTGATGGTGGCGGCAGCGATGGCAATGGCCTGCGCAGCGCCGGCCGGCAGGAGCCCGGCGCGGCTTGCCGGATTGACCGGCGCCAGGTCGACCGGCGCGCCGGCGTCGCCCGCATCGGCTCCGGCGACATGCGCGCGCCGGGCCGACCACAGCCTGCCGGCGCCGATCCCGATCGGTACCACTCCGAGCAGCCCGAGCAATCGCGATGGAATTACGAGCGCCACCAAGGCGCAGACGAGGCTGGCGCCAATCAGCACTGCGATGCCGATGAACTGGCCGGCTATGATTGCGCGCGGCCGGTAGGCCGGATCGGAAAAAAACCCGACCAGCAGGAACAGGTCGTCGATGTTGGTGGCGGCGAACGCAATCGCCCCTGATACGAGCAACGGCAGTACCCCGTCCATGTGGTCAACCCATGACGACATCAACCAGAAGGGCGGCTAGCCCGAGCGCTTGCGTGCTTCCTGGGCAAGTTTTCGGTGAGTCGCCTGTTTGGTGCGATTGCCGCAAACCGCCATGCTGCACCACCTTCGCCCACGGCCTCGAGTGCGATCGATGAAGAGCAGAGAGCATGCCGGCCCCTCGCATGCCCTTACGCAGCTGAAGTCTTCTGCGCAGACGAGGTCGGCCAGCGATCGGGCCAACGGAAGCAGCAATGACGCGGGTGACTGCCAGCGCCGCTGGCGGCGCCAGGCGAGACTGGAACGACCTGCATTCCCCGGATTACGCCCGCGTCCTGGCTCCTTGGAGTGATCGCGAACAACGATTTGTCCAAATTCTTCCGCGCGCGCAAGTAGCTGGTTGAGCGGTTCCAATTCACGCAGCGCCTTCGGCTCAATAGGTCTGCCCATGTGCTGGTAGACAAACGGCTTGAACCAATCCCTCAGGGCCCGCCCTTGGGCCGCGATTGCGTCGAGTTGGCGGGGAGCAGCTTTCTTCCGAAAGCCGTCCAACACGTCGTCGGGAACCACGCCGGCCAGCTCGAGCCAGGCGAGGAGGCCCACCCCTGAAGAAAGCCAGTCGATTTCGGTGTCGACCGGGACCGCGATGGAGTTCAGGAAATCCAGCCCGATGCTATCGGCGATAAAAAACGGTCCTGAGGGCGTGTCTGTCATATGGAAAAGCGCTACGGGACTGCCCCGCAAGCGCCAGGCGTGAACAGCTGAAACATCAGATATCCCTGGCGAGGCGCAGACCTGTGAATTGCCAGCGCTGGTGTGGATAGAAAAAGTTGCGATAACTCGCGCGCAGATGCCCGCGCGGCGTGGCACAGCTCCCGCCCTTCAGAACGAATTGACCGGACATGAACTTGCCGTTGTATTCGCCAACTGCCCCGGGATTTACCCGGAAGCCCGGATGCGGAAGGAATGCCGATCCGGTCCACTCCCACAGGTCTCCGAACATTTGGCGCAGGCCGGAATGGTCGTCGGCATGGCGGGGGCGGACAGCCTCCGGGGCATCAGCAAAGGTCCCATCCGCTGGGTCGAGCCCTGCGGCCGCGCTTTCCCACTCGGCTTCGGTCGGCAGCCGGGCCCCGGCCCAGCGGGCAAACGCATCGGCTTCGTAGTAGCTGACTTGGCGTACCGGCTCTGCCGGGTCGATCGCCGTCAGGCCGTCGAGCCCGAACTGATTGATCCATTGGCCGTCATCGGCCCGACGCCAATAGAGGGGCGCCTCAATGGCGTTTTGGCGCACCCAGACCCAGCCGTCCGACAACCAAAGGCGCACGTCTTGGTACCCGCCATCTTCGATGAAGGCCCGCCACTCGTCATTCGCGACCAGGCGGTCGGCGAGCACGTGTGGTTGCAGCCATTGGGTATGACGTGGGCCCTCACAGTCGAACGCAAACCCGGCGCCGGCACGGCCAATTTCGACTGCACCTTCGCGGCCCGGCACCCAGCGCATCGGCAGCGGCGCGCAGGGCTTCCGTACGCCCGCTGACTGCCATACCGCGGGCGCGAGCGGGTTCTGAGCAAACAGGTGAAGAATGTCGGTAAGCAGCAGTTCCTGGTGCTGCTGTTCATGGTGGCAGCCAAGTTCGATCAAGGCCGCCGCTTCCGCCGACACGTCGTCGAACGCCTGCTCCATCGCTTTATCGACGTACGCCCGGTAGGACAAAATCTCCTTGATCGACGGGCGTGTGAGCAGCCCCCGCGACGAGCGGGCAATGCGAGCTCCTTCAGCCTCGTAGTAGCTGTTGAACAGAAAGGGAAGACGCGCATCGAAGAGGCGATAATGGGCAAGAAAATCCCGCAGCGCGAACGCCTCGAAGAACCATGTCGTATGCGCCAGATGCCATTTGACCGGCGAGGTGTCCGGCATCGACTGTGCGCTAGCATCGGCATCGGACAAATCCTCCGATAACGCGACGCTATATGCGCGTACCTCCCGGAAATGCGGGCGTAGCGCACTTCCGGGAAATTGCCGTTCTAACGCAGTCATGGTTGCTCCATCCGACTCGGATCGACAAGGTACCCCAATCATGCATAACCTGTCTAAGGCTACTAAAGAGGTTACGAGGATGGTCCAACTCAGCTTTTCGGAACGCCGACGTTGATGGTCTCAATATTTTCTATCGCGCAGCGGGACCGAAAAATGCGCCGGTGCTCCTGCTGCTCCACGGGTTTCCAAGCGCCCGCTGCCGGCGGATCGCCTTCGCGTCACGCCATCGATCGCTTCCTCACGCGCTCCCATTGAGCTCCGCTCGGAAGGGAACTACGTTGATCGTCGCTCGTTCGCTGAGTCTGAGCTGCGGTGCTGCCCCGTCGTCCCGGTGCCAGTCGTGGTGCTCTCGCCCTGGCCCTTCACCGGCTCGAACTTGCCCTTGTTGATCGCCTTGCGGTAGGCCTCCGCGCCGGTGATGGTGCCGGCGTCGAGCAGCTGCTGGATGGCGCTGTCCATGGTGCGCATGCCGAACTGCGCGCCGGACTGCATCGCATTCTCGAGCTGATCGAGCTTGCCCTGGCGGATCAGGTTGGCGGTGGCCGGGGTGTTGATCAGGATCTCCAGTGCCGCGACCCGGCCGCGAGCGTCGGCGCGCTTGAGCAGCTGCTGCGAGATCACGCCGCGCAGCGAGGTCGACAGCATGGTGCGCACGTGCGGCTGCTTGTCGGCCGGGAACTGGTTGACCAGGCGGTCGACCGTCTGCGCGGCGCCATTGGTGTGCAGCGTGCCCATCACCAGGATCCCCATCTCCGCCGCCGTCACCGCGATGCTCATGGTTTCCAGATCCCGCAGCTCGCCGACCAGGATCACGTCCGGGTCCTCGCGCAGCGCCGAGTGCAGCGCCGCGGCGAAGTTCGGCGCGTGCACGCCGATTTCGCGCTGACTGACCAGGCAGTTGCGGCGCGGATGCACGAACTCGATCGGGTCCTCCACGGTGAGGATGTGGCCGTGCACGCGCTTGTTGATGTCATCGATCATCGAGGCGAGCGAGGTCGATTTGCCCGAGCCGGTCTTGCCCGTGACCAGGATCAGACCGTTGGTCGCGCGGCACAGCTGCCGCACCGCCTGCGGCATGTCGAGCTGGTCGAGTGTCAGTGCCTGCGACGGGATCGCGCGAAACACCGCCCCCATGCCGTTGAGCTGGCGCATGACGTTGACCCGGAAGCGGCCCTTGCCGGCCAGGCTGTAGGCGAAGTCGGCACCGGACTTGCTCTCGAAGCGCTCGGCCGCCTTGCGCGGCATGATTTCGTACAGCGTCGCCTTGACGAGCTCGGGCTCGAGCCGTCCATCCTGCAGCGGCGAGATCTCCCCGTGTAGCCGGATCCGCGGCGGATCGCCGGCGATGAAGTGTAGATCCGACCCGCGTCGCTTGACGATCTCCTCCAGGAATTGATCAATCTGCGCCATGGTGTGCCGGCTGCGCCGTCAGCCCGCCTGGCGGATGCCGCTGTTGCTGCCGGTACCGGCCGTGCTATCCAGGCGCGGCAACATGCTGGTATCGGTCACGTACTTCTGAAACAGCCGCTTGTCGGTGGCGTGCACGTACGCGTCATCAGGATCAATCTCGCGCGCATTGATTGCCTGCTGCAGCGCCTGGTCGAACAGCTGCATGCCGTACTCGCGCCCCATCTGCAGCTGGCTGGGGATCTGATGGGTCTGATCGCTCATGATCAGCTTCGCGACCGCCTTGGTCGTGATCATGACCTCGACCACCGCGCGCCGGCCGCGGTTGTCGGCAGTTTTGACCAGGATCTGTGTCACCACTGCGAGCAGGCTCTGCGACAGGAAGCTCTTGGTCTGCTCGCGCTCCTCGGCCGGCAGCGCGTCGATCATCCGATCGATGGTCTTGACCGCGCTGGTGGTATGCAGCGTCCCGAGCACCAGATGCCCGGTCTCCGCCGCCGTCATGGCCATGCGAATGGTCTCGGCGTCGCGCAGCTCACCCACCAGGATCACGTCCGGGTCCTCGCGCATGGCGGCGCGCACGCCCTCGGCAAAGCTGGGGATGTGCGTGCCGAGCTCGCGCTGGATTACCTGGCTGAGCTTGCTGCGATGGACGAACTCGATCGGGTCCTCCAGGCTGATGATGTTGAGCCGGCGGGTGCTGTTGAGCAGATCGATCATCGCCGCCAGCGTCGTGGACTTGCCGGTACCGGTCGACCCGGTCACCAGGATCATGCCCTGGTGGTAGTCGCACAGCTTGGTGACGATCGGCGGCAGGCCCAGCGAGGCGAGCGCGGGGATATCCGACGGAATCGCCCGAAAAGTCGCACCGATGCCGGTGTCCTTGCGGAATACATTGACGCGGAAGCGCCCGTCGTCCGACGACACATAGGAGAAATCCAGGTCCTGGCCCCGCACGAACTGCTCGGACTGGTTGGGCAGCAGGATCTCGCTGATGTAGCTCTCCAGCTCCGCGTCGCGCAGGTCGCGGAATTTGATTGGCACCAGATCCCCATGCAGCCGCAACATCGGCGGCACGCCGACGGCCAGGTGAATGTCCGAGCAACCCTGCTGGGTGCCGAGTTTCAGGAACGCATCGATGCGCGCCACGGTGAATCCTTCAAGATAGGCTTTCGAGCACAGCAGCTATAGCTGCTGATTTCCGTCCAATCAAGAGCTTGTGCTCAGAACTTTGAAGTGACGCAAGCGCGGGCGCCGCCGCGAGGTATTACCGAAAGCGCTCCAGCGCGGCACGCAGCTCGTCCATGGTCTGGAAGCGCTTGGCCTTGTCCACTGACATCGCCTTGCTGATGACCTCGGCGAGGTTGCCCGACAGCTGCGGGTTGACCTCCTGCGGCGCGCGTGCCTTGCCCTGCACGTGCTGGTACATGACGGCCATGTGATCGCCGCGCGAGTAGGGCGGAATGCCGGTGAGCATCTCGTACATCAGGATGCCCAGGGCGTATACGTCCGCGCGCTCGTCGACCTTGCGTCCCAGGATCTGCTCGGGCGCCATGTACTTGGGCGAGCCGATGACGTACCCGGTCTTGGTCAGGTGGGTGTCGCCCTCGCGCTGCGCGGCGGCGACGCCGAAATCCACGATCTTCACCAGCCCCTCGTCGTTGATCAGCACATTGGCGGGCTTCAGATCGCGGTGCACGATGCCGACCTGGTGCGCGACCGCCATGCCGGTGGCGATGTTGATGCCGAACTGCAGCGCGCGCTCGAGCGCCAGCGGCTGCTCGTTGACGATCTCCGCACCGAGCGTGTGCGAGGGAAAGTACTCCATCGAGATCGCGTAATTGCCCTGGATGTAGAGGAAGTCATAGATGCGGATGACGTTGCGGTGCGTGATCTTGCGCGAGTAGCGCAGCTCATGCACGAAGCGCTTCATGATCTCCTCGTCCTGCGCCACGCTCGGGTTGAGGAACTTCAGGATCAAGCGCTCCTCCACCACCGTGTCTTCCATCAGCAGCACCGTGCCGAAGGCGCCGCGGCCGATTTTCTCAATGTAACGGTAGCGGCCCTCGATCACGGTGCCGGGCTCGAGAGTTGAGATGTCCAGGCGCGCGGCGGCAGCGGCGGCGGCCTGGTGCACGACCTGGGCCACCTCGCGCTCCGGGATCAGCAGCGTGCGCCCCGCGCCGCGCGGCGGCTCACCGGGGCGACCCGCCTCGGGGCGGCCGGGATGGGTGCCGTTGATCAGCCCGAGCGAGGTCGCCGAGCCGCCGCCGGAGGAGAAGCGCACCTCCAGCTCGGTCAGCGCCCGTACCGCCGCGCGCGCCACCGTGGGGTCGGATTGATCGGCCTGCGCCTGCAGCTGCGCGCGGATCTGGTCGGCGCGCTGCTCGTCGGTGAGGCGCGAGAGCGCCTGAATGGCCTCGATGCGTACGTCCTTCTCCGGATTGGACAGCAGCGGTGCCAGCAGCTCCATCGACTTCGCGTCCCCGAGCTTGCCGATGGCACGCACCACGATGGGCAGTGCGCGCGCATTCCCGCTCCTGAGCATCTCGTACAGCCGCGGCACCGCACGCTTGCTGCCGATTTCGGCCAGCGCATCGACCGCGCGCTCGCTGACCCACCAGTCCGCATCGCGCGTGGCTTCGATCAGATGATTGATGGCGCGCTCATCCTTGGTCTGGTTCAGGATCTCGATGGCGGCGCGGCGAATGTCCTCGTCCTGGTCGCGCACCAGCTCGAGTACCGCGTCGATGACCTTCGGTCCGCCAATCTTGCCGAGCGCATCCCCGGCGCGGCTGCGCACCCACCAGTCATCGTCCTTGATGGCCTCCAGCAGATATTTGACCGAGCGCGCGTCGCCGACCTCGTTGAGCACCTCGACCGCGGCACGGCGCGCCTGCTCGTTCTCGTCCTTCAGCACCGGCACCAGGTGCCGCACGGTCTGCGGGTCGCGGGCGCGCGCCAGCAGCTCCACGGCACGATTCTGCACGTCCAGCTCCGGATCACGCAGCAATGCGCACAGGCGCTCGACCTCGAACGGGCCGTCCATCTTCGCCATCGCGGTCAATGCCGCGGTGCGGATCATCTTGTTGGTGTCGCCGAGCTGTTCTTGCAGCACGCGCTGCACCTCGGGCTTGTTGAAGCGCGCCAGGACGTTGATGATGTGCAGCCGCGCGATCGGATCCTTGCCCTGTACGCGGCCGATCAGTTCCGCAAGCGCACCCTCGTCGGCGACCTCGCCGATGATGCGGAACAGCGCCGCCTTCTCGTTGGGCTCCTGCGCATAGGCGGCCGCCAGCAACTCGCGCACCGTGAAGCGCTGTCGCTGGCCGTTGATCACGTCGAGCAGCGCCGAGCGGGCGATGCCCGGCGTCGCCAGCACGTCGAGCAGCAGGTGCGGCGGATAGCCGCGGCTGCTGGTCAGCGCCCAGGCCACCCCCGCGATCACACGCGGGCTGCCCTGCACCAGCGCCTGCACGTACAGCGGAAAGGTCTTGGCGCTCGCCAGCGCCGCCAGCACGTCCACGAACGCGACCGTGGCGTGCTTGTCCGCCTCCGGCAGCGCCGCAATGACCGGTTCAATCGCCCCCGCTCCAGCCTCCTTGAGCTTGGAAATCGCCTTCTGGGTCTCCGGCGCCATCACGTTGGTCGAGGACCTGATCTGCAGGATCAGCCGGTCGGCGCGCAGGGTGGTAAGGAAGCTCATGCCGCCGTGCTGACGCTGATCGCCTTGCTGGCGCTGTTCGCGGCAGCGCTCATTGGGGGCGGACCCGCGCCCGCCTGGCCCGGCCGGTAGCGCGTCTCAGACTCGCGATTGCCCGAGTTTGCCAACGATTTCGTAACGTTCCGCCCATACCTTGGGGCCCGCTCTCGAGCCGACGATTCCCTGCAATCGTTCCACTGTCCGATCCGTGCCGGTGTGCCGCCCGCCGGCGATCGCCCCACCGGCGCGCGGCGCGTGCCGAGTGATGCCGATCCAGCTGAGCGCCGATCCTGCCGGGTTGTTTCTAGTACCTGGATTATGCCATGTTTGACTATGGTAACGACCGTTGTTGCAATCCCTGTAGCATGCCGGTCCTGAGCTTTGCCGCCACTGCGGGAGGGACTCCATGTCGATCTCGGAAGAGCGCGTGCGCGCGGCTCTGGAAAGCTATGTCGAACCCTACCTGCAGCAGACGCTCGCGCAGGCGGGGGCGCTGCGCGCACTGGAAGTGCTCGGCGACCTGGTGCGCGTCAAGCTGGAGCTGGGATTCCCCGCCATGGGTTACGCGCACGTGCTGCAGGCGGCGCTGCAGCGGCAGCTGCGCGCCCTGGATGTGGCCATCGAGCTCACACTCGAGCTGACCAGCCGCATCGCGCCGCATGCGGTCCAGCGGCACCTCAAACCCATCGGCAAGGTCAAGAACATCGTCGCCGTGGCCAGCGGCAAGGGCGGAGTCGGCAAGTCCACCGTGGCCGTCAACCTGGCGCTGGCCTGGGCGGCCGGCGGCGCGCAGGTGGGCATACTCGACGCGGACATCTACGGGCCGAGTCAGCCGCTGATGCTGGGCCTGAGCGGCCAGCGCCCCAGCTCCGCCGACGGCAAGCACATCCAGCCGCTGCAGGCGCATGGCCTGAAGGCCATGTCGATCGGTTTCCTGATCGACCCCGAGCAGGCGGTGGTGTGGCGCGGCCCCATGGTCACCCAGGCGCTCACGCAGCTGCTGGCCGATACCGACTGGGGTGAGCTCGACTACCTGGTGGTCGACATGCCCCCGGGTACCGGTGATATCCAGCTCACGCTCGCGCAGCGTGTGCCGGTGGCCGGTGCGGTCATCGTCACCACCCCGCAGGACATCGCGCTGGCCGACGCGCTCAAGGGACTGCTGATGTTCGAGAAGGTCTCGGTGCCGGTGCTCGGCATCATCGAGAACATGAGCGTGCACGTGTGCTCTCACTGCGGCCATGTGGATCACATATTCGGCGAGGGCGGCGGCGCGCGCCTGGCCGCGCAGCACAACGTCGCGCTGCTGGGCGAGCTGCCGCTCGATGCGCGTATCCGCGAGGAGGCCGACGGCGGGTGCCCGAGCGTGATTGCCGAGCCCGGCAGCGAGCGTGCGCAGCGCTATGTCGAAGCGGCACGCCGCACCGCCGCGGCACTCTCGCGCCGCACCCGCGACCACAGCACGGTATTTCCGAAGATCGTGATCGAAGACACCTGAAGCGGGGCCGTGGACGGGGACGACGATGAGCATCAAGTCCGATCATTGGATTCGGCGCATGGCGCAGCAGCACCGCCTGATCGAGCCGTTCGAGCCCGGGCAGGTGCGCGAAGGGGCGGCCGGCCGGCTGATTTCCTACGGCACCTCCAGCTACGGCTACGACGTGCGCTGCGCGCGCGACTTCAAGATCTTCACCAACATCAACTCCACCATCGTCGACCCCAAACGCTTCGACGAGAAGAGCTTCGTCGACGTCGCCGCCGACGTGTGCATCATTCCGCCCAACTCGTTCGCGCTGGCGCACACGGTGGAATATTTCCGCATTCCGCGCAACGTTTTAGTGGTTTGTCTGGGAAAAAGCACGTATGCACGCTGCTTTCGCGCAGATACGCGTGTCGCCCTGGTGGATGACACCAGTGTCACGCTCGAAGATATGGCCAGACGCCACGAGAGCGGGGAACTATTTTGGGGTTATAGCATCGGCTCGGGCGGAAGGATCATCGTCAGTCTTCTTGATAAGCCCAGGTTTATCGGGCGCGATGCGCTGATCGAGATCGTGCTCGATAGTGGTGTGCCGATCCATGCGACACCCGATCACCTATTTCTGCGCCGCGACGGACGTTACGCCGCCGCAAGTGAGTTGCGTCAAGGCGATTCGCTGATGCCTTTATATCGGGAGCTGGTTCGCGGCTACGAGTCTGTGTATCAGCCCATCAATGGCCATCTGCTCGCGACTCACCGGCTTGCCGATGAGTGGAACCTGCATAACGGTATCTATACCGAGAGCTTCAGGCGTCAGGAGCGTTATGCGGATCCGACCCAACGTCAGTGGCACGCGGAGCGGATGCGGCGGGCTTGGGCACGAGAGCTCAGCTGTGACCGCACCGTCTTGGGTCGCTTCCCCGAAGTAATAGCCGGTTCTCGAGGTCGGCCCGTCCGTAATCACAAGGTCAGGGCCATTCGAGAGCTACCGGGCGAGCACGACGTCTATTGCCTGAGCGTGCCGGAAGCGGGCAATTTTGCGCTCGAAGCCGGCGTCTTCGTCCACAATTGCGGCATAATTGTAAACGTAACGCCCTTGGAACCCGAGTGGGAAGGGCACGTCACGCTCGAGTTCTCCAACACCACACCGCTGCCGGCGAAGATCTACGCCAATGAGGGCGTGGCGCAGATGCTGTTTTTCGAATCCGATGAGGTTTGCGGCACCTCTTACGCCGATCGGCACGGCAAGTACCAGGGCCAGCGCGGCGTCACGCTGCCCAAGGCGTAGCGCGGCGCCTCACCCGCGAGGGGGGCTCACCCGATCGTGAGCGACCTGATGCGCATCGTCCATTCGACGCTATTGATGCGCTTCTGCTGCACCTGCATCGGGATGAAGTTCCGGGAGGGCGCACACCAGAATCGCGTGGTGCGGGGCGAACCGGGATGGTGGATGGCATACACGGTGGTATCGATCGGGCCCAGCGCCGTATGCAGGGTCTGATCGCCCTCGCGCCGATAGATGTATTTGCGTACCGTGTCCCTGTCGATCTCCAGCGTCTCATCAGGCGTCTGCCCGGCCAGCAGCTGCACCAGCAGCGCGATCTGCACCGACAGATCATCCTGCACGCCGGCCTGAGTGGGCATGTGCAGCTTCGCACCCTCGTAGATTCCGGTGATGCGGCCGGCGTCCCAGTCGAAATCGACCTGGGCGTCATGACGGCGCCCGCTGCCGGTGGCCACGAAATGCAGTGGTTGCACGCCGCCCTGGGCGCTGATGCGCATGATGCTCTGCAGATGCGGGCGCATCGGGTAGAGATGCCCGATGCCGCGCGGCCGGGTCGAGGACGTATCGGCCCAGATGTCGTCATGGCGGTGCGTGAGCTGGATGCTCGACAGCGCCACCGGCGCGCCGTGCCACAGCCACACATAGGAGACCTGGAAGGGCCGCAGCTCCGCGGCGGCGGCGACGCTTCCCGCCAGCGCTGCGCTCAGCGCGAACACCACCACCACCGGCAGCCATCGATGCGAGCGCGGCGGCATTGCGGGCATCCTGGGCGGCATCGCCGGCGTGCGGCCGTCGGCGCTGCGATCAAGTGTGGGCGTGCAGCGGGGCATCATTATCATCCTCCAGCAGCGGGGCCGGCAGCGGCTGACCATCGAGCAGCACGGTGTTACCGTGCAGCTGCAGCCGGCCCGCCGCGAACAGGCCGATGACCGCCGGGTAGATCCGGTGCTCGAGTCGCCGGATGCGTGCCGCGAGCTGCTGCTCGCTCTCGGCGAATGCGATCTGCAGCCGTGCCTGGCAGATCACGGGGCCGTCGTCCAACTCTGCGGTGACGAAATGCACGCTGGCTCCATGCTCGCGCTCCCCGGCCCGCAGCACCCGGCGGTGCGTGTGCAGGCCTTTGTGCTTGGGCAGCAGCGAGGGGTGGATGTTCAATAGCCGGCCGGCATGCCGGTGCACGAACGGCGCCGATAGCACCCGCATGAAACCCGCCAGCACGATCAGTTCGGCACCGTGGTGTTGCAGCGCCGACTCGAGCGCGCCTTCGAACGCCGATTGATCGGCGAACTGTGCCGCGGCGATGATCTGCGCGGGCAGCCCCAGGCTACCCGCCAGCGCGATGCCGGCCGCGCTATCGCGATCGGCGATGACCTGCACCACCGTAGCGGCGATGCGTTCCTCGGCACAGGCGCGCGCGATCGCGGCCATGTTGCTGCCGGCACCGGAGATCAGGATCGCGATCCGAAGCCTGCCGCCGGCGTTGCCCGCATCGGCGGCCGCGGCGGATGTGCTCATGCCTCGATGACGACGCCGCGGTCGCCGCTGCGAACCTCGCCGATCAGCAGCGCCTGCTCGCCCAGCTGCCCCAGGCGGCGCAGCGCCTCGTCCGCACGCGCAGCCTCGACGATCACCACCATGCCGATGCCGCAGTTGAAGGTGCGATACATCTGCGCCGCGTCGATCGCGCCGGTACGCGCCAGCCATTCGAATACCGGCATACGCGGCCAGCGGCTGCGCTGCAATAGCACTTCCAGGCCCGGTCGCAGCACACGCGGAATATTGTCCGACAGACCACCGCCGGTGATGTGCGCGCACGCATGCACCGGCAACTGCGCCATCAGCGCCATCAGCGCCTTCACATAGATTCGAGTCGGCACCAGCAGCTGCTCGATCAGTCCGCGACCTTCCAGCTGCGTATCCATCGTGGCGCCTGCGACCTGCAGCAGCTTGCGGATCAGCGAGTAGCCGTTGGAATGCGCACCGGAGGAGGCCAGGCCGATGACGGCGTCACCGGCGCACACGCGGCTGCCATCGATGATGGCTTCCTTCTCCACCACTCCGACGCAGAAGCCGGCCAGATCGTAATCCTCGCCGTGGTACATGCCGGGCATCTCGGCGGTCTCGCCCCCCACCAGCGCGGCGCCAGCCTGTGCGCAGCCCTCGACGATGCCGCTGACGACGGCCGCGGCCACTTCGACATTGAGGTGGCCCGTGGCATAGTAGTCGAGAAAGAACAGCGGCTCGGCGCCCTGCACCACGATGTCGTTGGCGCACATCGCGACCAGATCGATGCCGATGGTGTCGTGCCGGCCGCTCTGGAGGGCCAGCCGCAGCTTGGTGCCAACACCGTCGGTGCCGGACACGAGCACCGGATGCCGGTAGCGCCCCGGCAGTTCGACCATCGCGCCGAAGCCGCCGATGCCGGCGAGCACTTCCGCACGCCGGGTGCGCTGCACCAGCGGCTTGATACGCTCGACCAGCGCATCGCCGGCATCGATGTCGACACCGGCGTCACGATACGTGAATGGGCGGGTGGTGCTGTGCGGCTTGCTCATGGTAGATGCGTCATCGCCGCGGCGCGGCGTCCCTGCGAGCACGCTATAGTAGTCGACGGAGCCCCTTCAAGCATGCATCGAACGCGCGACATTTTTCTCACCCGTCCGCTGTTGGCGGCGGTTCCGGTACCGCTGGCGGTAGTACTGTGGGCGGCGTTTCTGGCGATGGCGATGCCGGCGGCGCAGGCCGTACCGATGCCGTCGCTGTACGTCGTGATCGTGCCCGGCGCAGATTCCGCGCAGACCGCGCAGGAAGCGATGCGCGTGGAGCTGGTGAAACTCACCGGCACGCGCGCAGCCGCCAGCGATGCGGCGCTCGCCGGGCTGATCGCCCATGCCAGCCAGTATGTACAGCTCGAGCGCGCGACCACGACGGGGCAGACGCAGGTGCTGTTCAACGAGCCGGCGCTCAGCGCCGCGATCAGCGCCGCCGGCCGCACGGTGTGGGATGCGGACCGGCCGCTGCTGTGGGTGGTGCTGCCGTCGCAGGATGCCGCCACCGCCGCAGTGATGCACATGCGCCTGCGCGCCGCGGCCGATGCGCGCGGGCTGCCGATCACGATCGTGACCAGCGCCGCGGCCGGTCAGGGCGCGCCTGTGCCAGCGCCTGCGGCGGCGGCGACGCCGGCCACGCCGGCCACGCCGGCTGCACGCCCCTCAGCCGCAGCGCCCACATCGGCCGCGCCGCCTGCGCCGATCTATGCCCACCAGGCGCTGGACACGGCACTGCGGTCGGGGGCCAGTGCGGCGCTGGTGGCGCAGGCATCACCCACGGATCCGAACATGCTGCAATGGACGCTGGTGGCGCCGACCACGAGCGGGCAGTGGACCGGGGGGCCGGAGCTGGCGATCGACGAGGCGACTGATGCGCTGGCCGGCGCCACGCGCGTGCTCGACCGCTCGCCGGTCGCACAGTATGACTGTCACATCAGCGGCGTGAGCGATCTGGCCAGTCTCGTCAAAGTGCTCTCGGCCGTACAGGCCAGCCCGGGTGTGACGCAGGTGAGCATCAGCGACGTGCACGGCGATGCGCTGACGCTGCACCTGGCTGCACGCGGCAGCGGGGCGCAGCTCGAGCGCATGCTGGCCGGCGGCCGCCTGCAGGCCACCGGCCCCGGCACCGGCGGCGAGCTGCAGTACCGCTATGTCGCGGTGCACTGAAAACGCGTGCGGCACCTCCCGAACCTGATCTGCCTGCTGCGTATCGCGCTGGTCTGGCCGATCGTGGCGGCAATCACGCAGTCGCATTATCCGCTCGCACTGCTGCTGTTCTTCGTCGCCGCTGCCAGCGACGCGCTCGACGGCTTTCTCGCCAAGCGTTTCCACTGGACCTCCACGCTCGGGAAGTTTCTCGACCCGGCCGCCGACAAGCTGCTGCTGATCAGCGTGTTCCTGGTGGCCACCTGGTATGGACTGATCCCGCATGCGCTGACGGGCATCGCGGTGGCGCGCGACGTGATGATCGGGCTGGGTGCCATCATCTATCACTTCGGCTGGGGCCCGCTCAACGGGCGGCCGATGCTCACCAGCAAGGTCAATACGCTGCTGCAGGTGCTGTACGTGTGCGCGGTGGTTGCGCATGCGGGCTTTGGGATGCCGCCCGGGGCGGTGCTCGACGTGCTGGCGGTGATGATGGCAGTGACCGTGCTGGTCAGCGGTTACCTGTACGCGGCGGTGTTCACGCAGCGTGCGCTGGCCGTCGCCCGCGCCTGAGGACGCTTCGATGCGGCAGCTTCCACTGGCGATGCGGCTGCGCGAGCGGGCCGACTTCGACAGCTTCGTCGCCGGAACCAATGTGGCGGCCGTGCAGCAGCTGCGCGCCTGCGCGAGCGGTGCGGGCCACGGGGCCTACTGGCTGAGCGGCCCACGCGGCAGCGGCAAGAGCCACCTGCTGCAGGCGGTTTGTACGCTCGCCACCGCCACCACCGCCACCGCCACCGCGCCGGGCGAGGGCAGCGACGAGCGCCCCACCGCGCTGTACCTGCCGCTGTCGCAGCTGCTGGAGCTCGGGCCGCTGGCGCTGGCGGATTGGCAGCATGCCGGCGTGCTGGCGCTCGATGAGCTGCAGGCGGTGATTGGCCGGCGTGACTGGGAGCGCGCGCTGTTCGCGGTGTATCGTGAGGTCGAAGAGCAGGGCGCGACGCTGATCGTGGCCGCCACCGCGCCGCCCGCATTGCAGGCATTTTCGCTGCCCGACCTGGCGTCGCGCTTCAGTGCCGCGATGTTGCTGGCGCTACGGCCGCTGGACGACGCCGCCCAGCGCATCGCCCTGCAGAGGCGCGCGCGCGCGCGCGGGCTGACCCTGCCGGATGATGCCGCGCTGTATCTGCAGCGGCACTTCCGCCGCGATCTGCCGACTCTGTGCGGGCTGCTCGATGCGATCGACGGCGCGGCGATGCAGGCGCAGCGGCGCCTCACGGTGCCCTTCATCCGCGAGGTGCTGGGCCAGCCGTTCCCCGCTGCAGAGTGACCGCCAGGGCGGCGACGCGCCGTCCGAGCGCCTGCGCCAGCGTGACCTCATCGGCCGTCAGCGCCGGCTGTAGAGCGGCCACATGCGAGGCGCCGTACGGCGTGCCCCCGCTGCGCGTACTGCTGAGGGCCGGTTCGGTGAAGGGCAGGCCCACCAGGTACATCCCATGATGCAGGAGCGGCAGCATCATCGACAGCAGGGTCGATTCCTGGCCGCCGTGCAGGGTCTGCGTGGCGGTGAACACCGCCGCCGGCTTGCCGGCGAGCGCCCCTTCGAGCCACAGCGACGAGGTCGAATCGATGAAATATTTCAGCGGTGCGGCCATGTTGCCGAAGCGCGTCGGGCTGCCGAGCATCAGCGCGTCGGCACGCCGCAGCTCCGGTAGCGTCGCGTAGGGTGGCCCCTGCTCGGGTACGGCCTGCGGCGGGCCCTGCGCGAGCGAACTGATCGGCGCCACAGTGCGCAGCGTCGCGCTGGCCCCGGCGATCGATTCGATGCCCCGGCAGGCCTGCCGCGCCAGGGCCGCGGTGGCCCCGTCACGCGAATAGTAGATCACCAGCACCTCGATCATGGCGGCCAGTGTAGCCGCGAATGGCCCCGCACCGGCAGTTGACCGCGCACGGCCCGAGGCGAACCATTACGCCATGAAAGCCCCTGCGTCCCCTCCACATCCGGCTGCATCGCGTATGGTCGCGCGCCGCTGCCTGGTGCGCGGCCGCGTGCAGGGGGTGTACTACCGCGGCAGCGCGCGCGCGCGGGCCCGTGCCGGCGGCATCCGCGGCTACGCGCGCAATCTTCCTGATGGCAGCGTCGAGGTGCTGGCCTGCGGAGAGGAGGCCGCGGTCGATGCCTTCATCGGCTGGCTGTGGATCGGGCCATCGGCTGCGAAAGTGACGGCGGTTGCCGTCAGCGATCTGCAGCTCGCCGGGCACGAGCTGCCGGTGGACTTCACCACCGGGTGAGCGGTGCGGCCGCCGCCTTCAGCGGCGCACGTCCGAGCGCATCGGCGCCGTTCCAGTAGCGCGTCCAGCGCGTGATGACGCGATCGGCGTAGTCGCGGTGGCCCAGGCTGCCGTTGTAGCGCTCGAGCGCGCGGCGGATGTCGTGGTGCTCTGCTTGCAGATAGAAGCGCAGGATCGCGCAGCCCATGTGGATGTTCGGCAGCACGTGCGTCAGCTCGTAGCGGTGCATGCCGAGCTGTTCGGGCCAGAACGGCATGACCTGCATCAATCCGACTGCGCCGGCGCTGGAGACGGCCCATCGGTCGAACCGGCTTTCGACCTCCAGCATCGCCATCACCAGCCCGGGAGGCAGCGCCGAGGCGCCGGCGCGATGAGTCTCGCAGTAGACGGTCTTGAGGATCTGCAGCCGCTCGGCGCCGTCGCTGACGAAGGGCTGCAGTTTCGGCTCCATCAGCGTGTACCACACCGCCGAGTCATAGCGGTCGGCGAAGCACTGGGCCTGGCGGATGGCCTGCTGCACGATTGGCCGCAGCTGCGGGTCGCGCTGCGCCGGCGGCAGCGGTGCGCAGGCGGCCAAGGGCGGTGCGGCACACAACGCCAGCGCGGCCACCGCCGTCAGGGCTACCAGCGCGCGCATCGGCCCGGCCAGCGTGGTGCCGGCGCCGCTAGCGCTGTAGCCGTGCCTGCAGCGACGCCAGGACCGCATCGTGCGGGAAATGCTCGCTGTCGCTCGCACGGCGGTGGCGGTATTCGATGGTGCCGGCGGCGAGGCCGCGCTCGGATATGACGATACGGTGCGGGATGCCGAGCAGCTCGGCATCGGCGAACTTGACGCCGGGGCGGGCGTCGCGATCGTCGTACAGCACGTCGATGCCGGCGGCGCCCAGCTCGGCGTACAGCGCGTCGGCCGCGGCGCGAACCGGCGCGGATTTGTGCAGATTGAGCGGTACCAGCACCACATGAAACGGCGCGATCGGGTCCGGCCAGATGATTCCGCGCTCATCATGATTCTGTTCAATTGCCGCCGCCACGATGCGCGTCACACCGATGCCATAACAGCCCATCAGCATCGGCACCTGCGCACCGGCCTCGTCCAGCACCGTGGCGTTCATCGCGGCGGTGTACTTGCATCCGAGCTGAAATATGTGTCCGACCTCGATGCCGCGCACGATCTGCAGGCGCCCGCGCCCCGAGGGGCTCCGATCCCCCGCCACGACGTTGCGCAGATCGGCGGCCAGCGGCTCGGGCAGGTCCCGGCCCCAGTTGACGCCGGCCAGATGCTGGTCCAGTTCATTGGCACCGCAGACAAAATCGGCCAACGAGCAGGCCGCGTGGTCCGCATAGACCGTCACGCCGGTCAAACCCACCGGTCCGAGGAAACCCGGTGGCGCGCCGGTGGCCGCCTCGATCTCGGCCGCGCTCGCCAGCCGCAGCGGGCTCGCCACTTCGGGCAGCTTCTGTGCCTTGATGGCATTGAGTTCGTGATCGCCGCGCAGTACCAGCGCCACCGGTGCGTGCACGCCGGCCACGATCAGGGTCTTCAGGCAGCGTGCCGGGGGCACACCGAGCGCGGCGCTGACCTCGCCGATCGTGCGTGCGCCGGGGGTGGCGACGCGCTCGAGCGGTACGCAGGCCTCTGGCCGCGCTCCACCCGGCGGCAGCGCCGCGGCCAGTTCGACGTTGGCGGCATAGTCATCGCCGTCGGAGATCGCGATCGCATCCTCGCCGGAGGCGGCCAGCACCTGGAATTCCTCCGACGCGGTGCCACCGATGGCGCCGGTGTCGGCCTGCACCACGCGAAAATCCAGCCCCATGCGCTGGAACATGCGCGTGTAGGCGATGCGCATGCCGGCGTAGCCCTCGGCCAGCGAGCCCTCGTCGGCGTGGAAGGAATAGGCGTCCTTCATGATGAACTCGCGCGCGCGCATCACCCCGAAGCGCGGCCGCACCTCGTCGCGGAACTTCAGCTGGATCTGGTAGAAGTTGACCGGCAGCTGTCGGTAGCTCTTGAGCTCGCGCCGGGCGATGTCGGTGATGACCTCCTCGTGCGTGGGGCCAACTACGAACCCGCGCTGATGCCGATCGCTCAGCCGCAGCAGCTCCGGTCCATATTCACTCCAGCGTCGCGATTCGTGCCACAGCTCGGCTGGCTGGATCGCGGGCATCAGCAGCTCGAGCGCCCCGGCGCGATCCATCTCCTCGCGGATGATGGCCTCGACCTTGCGCAGCGAGCGCAGGCCAAACGGCAACCAGCTGTAGATACCGGCGGCGACGCGGCGGATCAGCCCGGCGCGCAGCATCAGCTGGTGACTGACCACATCCGCCTCGGCAGGGGTCTGCTTGACGGTGTTGATCGGATATTGCGACAGCAGCATGGGTCGAAGCGGCGATGCGGAAAAAAATCCATCCTAACAGAAGGGCCATGGTGGGACCGAACGGCCAGGCGGCGGGTCGTGGGCAGCGTCGATTGGTATTGAGGCGCGGCTCACCCTATGATGCGATCCTCATGGATTCCGACAGCCCGCCCGTGCGCTCGCATCCGCGCGGCATCTACCTGCTGCCCAACCTGCTGACGACCGGCTGCCTGTTCTCCGGTTTCTACGCCATCATCGCCGCGATCGACGGCAACTTCGAACGCGCCGGAATGGCCGTGTTCATCGCGATGATCTTCGACGGCCTGGACGGCCGGGTTGCGCGCCTGACCAGCACCGAGAGCGCCTTCGGCAAGGAGTACGACAGCCTCGCCGACATGGTCGCCTTCGGGCTTGCCCCGGCCATCGTCACCTACCAGTGGGGCGTGGCGCGCATCGCCGAGTATGGCAAGGCCTGGTACCGGTTCGGCTGGCTGGCGGCGTTTTTCTTCGCCGCCGCGGCGGCGCTGCGGCTGGCGAAATTCAATTCCCGCGCGCAGGACAAGCGCTATTTCGAGGGGCTGCCGAGCCCGTCGGCCGCGGCCGTGGTGGCGGCATTCCTGTGGATGTCGAGCGAATGGCGCGAACCCGGACTGCCCGGGCTGATCCTCGCGTTCCTGATCACCGCGGTGGCGGGGGCGCTGATGGTGAGCCGCTTCTCGTACCCGAGCTTCAAGGCGTTCGACCTGACCCGCCCGGTGCGCTTCATCTGGATGGTCGTGGTCGCGCTGGTGTTCGTGGTGATCGCACCGGCGCCGGCCATCGTGCTGCTGGTCATCTTCGGCAGCTACTCGCTGTGGGCGCCGCTGCAGTGGGTATGGCGGCGGCTGCGCCGCGCCAGGCGCCGCGGCGCGGGCCGGCACGGCAAGCCCCCGCAGCTGCCGGCGCCAGAGCACCACGCCGCCTCCGCCGAACACGGCCCGTCCGGGGAGCCGCAGCAGCAGGAGCACAAGCCCTGAGCCGGCGCGAACAGTACCTCGAGGCGCTCGGTGTGGAGGTTTGGACCCGGCGCAGCGCCGACCCATGGGACAGCCTGCGCGCCCAGGTCAGCGGCTGCACGCGCTGCGCCCTGTGCCAGTCGCGCACTCAGACGGTGTTCGGAGTCGGCAGCCGCACTGCCGGGCTGCTGGTGATCGGCGAGGCACCGGGGGCCGAGGAGGATCGCCGCGGCGAGCCCTTCGTCGGCCGCGCCGGCCAGCTGCTCAATTCGATGCTGCGCGCCGTGGGCCAATCACGCGATAGCGCGTACATCGCCAACGTACTCAAGTGTCGGCCGCCAGGCAATCGCGATCCCGCGCCGGCTGAGGTAGCCTCCTGTCTACCGTACCTGCAGCAGCAGATCGAGCTGCTGTCGCCGCGTGTGATCCTGGTCGTGGGCCGCATCGCCGCCCAGGCCCTGCTGGGGACCAGTGAGACGGTCGGGCGGCTGCGGGGACGTATGCATCGGCTGGGACCACGAGGGACGCCGTTGATCGTGACTTATCATCCAGCGTATCTGCTGCGCAGTCCGCTCGAGAAGCGCCGCGCGTGGTCGGATCTGAAGCTGGCGCGCGCGGCCATCGCGCAGGCCTAGGATGTAGCCGCAAGCCATGGCCGTTGCCAAGCAAGATGCCGTCGGGATGCCGCAGGTCACGATCCGCAGCATGCAGGAATCGGATCTGAAGGATGTGGTGCGCATCGAGCATGCCTCCTATGCGTTCCCCTGGACCGAGGCCATCTTTCGCGACTGCCTGCGGGTCAACTATGTCTGCCGCGTGGTCGAGGTCGGTGCCGTGGCGGTCGGTTACGGCATCATCAGCGTCGGCGCCGGCGAGGGACACGTGCTCAACCTGTGCATATCCAGCTCCTACCGCTGCCGCGGCATCGGCCGCAGGCTGCTCATGCACCTGCTGCAGGTTGCCAGCCACCACGGCGCGCAGGATGTGCTGCTCGAGACGCGTCCGTCCAACGCGGCCGCACTGAGCCTGTACCGCTCGCTCGGCTTCAGCCAGATCGGCGTGCGCCGCGATTACTACCAGGCCGTCGGCGGCCGCGAGGACGCCATCGTGCTCAGGCGCCGAATCGAGTAGAAACGCGCGCCGGATTTGCCCACCAAGCCCCGCGGGCGGTAGGCTTTTTGATTTGTGTCTCCAGATGTGTCCTTTTTGCTTCGTGATGGGTCAGCATGGTTGATGTAAGTACACGAGAAATAAGTAAAAGACGCACCTTTGCCATCATTTCTCACCCCGATGCCGGCAAGACCACGCTGACGGAGAAGCTGCTGTTGTTCGGCGGCGCGATCAGCATGGCCGGTGCTGTCAAGGGTCGCAAGGCCGCGCGCCACGCCACCTCGGACTGGATGCGGCTCGAGCAGCAGCGCGGCATCTCCGTGACCAGTTCGGTGATGCAGTTTCCCTACGGTGAGGCCGTAGTGAATCTGCTGGACACGCCCGGGCACGAGGATTTCTCCGAGGATACCTACCGGACGCTGACCGCGGTGGATTCGGCGCTGATGGTGATCGACTGCGCCAAGGGGGTGGAGGAGCGCACCATCAAGCTGATGGAAGTGTGCCGGCTGCGCGCCACGCCGATCATGACCTTCATCAACAAGCTCGACCGCGACGGGCGCTCCCCGCTCGACCTGCTCGATGAGATCGAGCGGGTGCTGCAGATCCAGACCGCGCCGGTGACCTGGCCGATCGGCATGGGCCGCGAACTCAAGGGCATCTATCATCTGGCCGAGGACCGCCTCTATCTCTACGAAGCCGGCGAGCGCGGCCGCATCGGCGGCAACCGCATCATCGATGGCCTGCACTGTGCGGCCGCGCGCGCGCTGCTGGGCGCGCAGCACGAGCGCTTCGTCGAGGAGATCGAGCTGGTGCGCGGCGCGAGCGCCCCCTTCGAGCCGGCCGCTTACCTGGCTGCGCGCCAGACACCGGTGTTCTTCGGTTCGGCCGTGAACAACTTCGGCATCGAGGAGCTGCTGCGCGCCTTCGTGCGTCATGCCCCCGCACCGCTGCCGCGTGAGAGCCGCGAGCGCCGCGTCACGGCGCAGGAGAGCAGGCTCAGCGGCTTCGTGTTCAAGATCCAGGCGAACATGGACCCGGGCCACCGCGACCGCATCGCCTTCGTGCGCCTGTGCTCCGGGCGCTACCAGCGCGGCATGCGCCTGATGCACGTGCGCCTGCGCAAGGAGATGAAGATCGCCGATGCGCTCACGTTCATGGCCGCGGAGCGCTCGCAGGCCGAGCAGGCCTATGCGGGGGACATCATCGGGCTGCACAATCACGGCACCATCAACATCGGCGACAGCTTCAGCGAAGGCGAGCTGCTGCACTTCACCGGCATCCCCAACTTCGCCCCGGAGCTGTTCCGCCGTGCGGTGCTGAAGGACCCGCTGCGCGCCAAGGCGCTCAGTAAGGGACTCGATCAGCTGTGCGAGGAGGGCGCGACACAGCTGTTTCGGCCGCTGCGCAACAACGAGCTGATTCTGGGGGCGATCGGGCAGCTGCAGTTCGACGTGGTGGCATTCCGGCTGCAGGATGAATATGGCGTGCAGTGCGTGTTCGAGAACGTCGCCATCCACACCGCGCGCTGGATCGGCGCCGCGGATGCGCGCAAGCTCGAGGAATTGCGCAGCAAGGCGCACGATCACCTGGCGCTGGACCACGGCGGTGCACTGGTATATCTGGCGCCCTCGCGCGTGAACCTGGCGCTGACGCTCGAGCGCTGGCCGGACATTCAGTTTCGCAAGACGCGCGAGCAGGGCGCATCCTAGCGAGCACGCCGGGCGCGCCGATGCGGGATGCGGGTACCGGACGCGGGTAGCGGGGGGTGCATTGAGTTCCAAGCGTGCAGCGCGCTGGGCCTGGGCGCTGACGGCCTGGGCCAACCACGCGTTCATCACCACCGTGGTCGTCGGGCTGTTCCCGATCTTTTTCGATCGCTACTGGGCCGCAGCGCTGCCTGGGACGGCTTCGACCTTCTACCTGGGGCTGACCAACTCCAGCGCGAGCTTCCTGGTCATGCTGCTGGCCCCCTGGCTCGGCGCGCTGGCGGACCGGCGCGGCCAGAAAAAACTGTGGTTCGGGATCTTCACCGCGCTCGGTGTGGTGGCGACCGCGCTGCTGGTGCCGATCGGCAAGGGGCAGTGGCCCGCCGCGCTGGTGGTGTTCGGGCTGGGGTCGGTCGGCTTCTGGGCCGGCTCGTCGTTCCAGGATGCGCTGATCACGCAGGTGGCGACCCCGGGCGAGACCAACCGCGTGTCGGCCTTCGGCTTCGCGCTGGGCTACCTGGGCGGTGGGGTGCTGTTCCTGTTCAACGTGCTGCTGGAGCTGCACCCGGCGTGGTTCGGACTGGCGAACGCGACCGCGGCCACGCGCGTGGCGTTCCTGGACGTGGCGGTGTGGTGGCTGCTGTTTTCCCTGCCGCTGTTCCGTTACGTGCCCGAGGCGCCACCGACCGCGCAAAGCGCCGGCTGGCGCGAGCTGGCGGCCACGCTCAGGTCGGTGCTGCGCGATCGTCCGGTGCTCAATTTCCTGCTGGCCTACTGGCTGTACATCGACGGCATCAACACGCTGCAGGTCATGGCGGTGGACTTCGGCACCAAGCTCGGTTTCTCCACCAGCACGCTGATCCAGGCGCTGCTGCTGGTGCAGTTCGTCTCGTTTCCGTGCGCGCTGCTGTTCGGCCGGCTCGGCGATCGCATCGGCGCGCGACGCGCCATTTACCTCGGGCTCGTGGTATTCATCGGCGTGACGGTGTACGGCTATTTCATGCACAGCGAGGCGCAGTTCTACGTGCTGGCCGCGATCGTCGGCACCGTGCAAGGCGGTGTGCAGGCGCTGTCGCGCTCGTATTTCACACGCCTGATCCCGCGCGAGCGCTCGGGCGAGTACTTCGGCTTCTACAACATGCTGGCCAAGTTCGCCGCGGTGCTCGGCCCGCTCGCGATGGGATTGGTCGCGCTGGTGAGCGGTAACCAGCGTCTGTCGATCCTGGTGCTGATCGTGTTCTTCGTGGCCGGCGGCGCGCTGCTCGCGCGCGTGCGTGACGAGCGCGTGGGCACCCCGGACGGGCAGGCGCCGGTCGCGGCGGCGGGTGCGGCCCGGTAGGCCTGATGCGCCTCAGTGCGGACGGGCGGGTTTGGCGGATTCGGCCGGCATCCCTGGCATCCCTGGCATCCCTGGCATCCCCGGCATCGCGGCGGGGCCGTTGGCATCCGGTTTGCGCACTTCGAAATTGACCACCAGCGAGCGGCCGTCGGCGAAGTGCAGGGTGATCGGCACGCGAGCGCCCGGGGCGACGGGCCGCGTCGGCGTCGTCAGCATGATGTGATAGCCCGTGGCGCTGAAGGCGAGCGTCGAGTGCGGTGCAACCACGATTTGCTGTACCGGCTCCATCTTGCTCAGGCCGCCCTCGATGACACTGCGGTGCAGGTCGACGCCGGCATAGTCGGGGCTGCTGGCACCGACCAGCACCACGGCCCGATCGCCGCGGTTGGCCACGGTCAGGTAGCCGCCGGCAGGCAGGCTCGCCGGCAGCCAGCGGATCCATGCCTGCTCGATCTGCAGGTCCTCTGGCCTGGTGTCAGCGTGACCCGCCACGACGGCATGGGGGGCTGTATGCGCGGGCGCCGCGGCGCCCAAGGCTGGGGTGGCGAGCGCTGCGGCGCCCAGCACCATCAGCAGCTGGGCCGTGGGTGACCGAGGACGATGGCATCTGGTTAACATGGGTGCATTCTATCGCGCCGATCACTCGAGCGTCCGGGGCCGCCACAGCTCGACGGCCCGGCGGAAGCGCTCGAGGTCGGCGCTGCTGGCGGCCGGCCCATAGCGCAGCCGCGCATAGCGGCGCGCCAGCGCACGCAGGCTGGGCGCGAGCCGCGGATGCAGCGTGCCGATGCGCTCGGCATAGGCGATCGGACCTTCGTACGGCGCGCGCGGTGCCACGCTGTTGCCGAGCTTGCGCTCGATACGGCGCCAGGCGCGCGTCAGCGGATCGGCGCGGACCCGCACGCGCGGTCGCAGGCCCCAGGCCACCAGCGCCAGCCACAGCGCCCCCCCGATCGCCAGCAGCCACACCAGCGCCTGCCACTGCGCCGCGCCGAGCCCGAGCTTGCCGATCAGGTCGAGCTGCCGGCTGAAGTTGAAACCGATCACCCGGTCCTGCCACCAGGCATTGACCGCCTGCCAGGCCTGCACCGTCGTGAGCATCCACGCCGCGGAATGCAACCGCGGGCCTACCCCACCGATCGCCGGCTGCAGCCCATCGAGCTGCTCCGAGAGGCTCGCGGGCGCGACCACTGACGTGGGATCGACCCGCACCCAGCCCTGACCGTCGAGCCAGACCTCGTCCCAGGCGTGCGCATCGGATTGCCGGATCAGCAGATAGCCGCCGAAGCGATTCCATTCCCCGCCGAGGTAGCCGGTCACGACCCGGGCCGGTACTCCGCCGGCGCGCATCAGCATCGCGAATGCGGACGCGTAGTGCTCGCAGAAGCCCGCGCGAGTACGAAACAGCAGGTCGTCCACCGAATTGACACCCAGCCGCGGCGGGGTGAGGGTGTACTCGAAGCTGCCGTGGCGCAGGTAGTCGAGCGTCGCGGTGACGAACGCGGCATCGTCGCTAACGCCGGCACGCAACCGCCGCGCCAGCTGCACGGTGCGCGGGTTGCGCCCGGGCGGGTACCACAGATCCATCTGCCGCACGAGCGGCGAGAGCGGGGCGGTACTGCGGTACTTCGGATAGGACACCAGGCGATAAGTGACCGCCCGCATCACCGGCCGGCGGGTGATCAGCTGGTAATCGAAGGTGCGGAACGAGGGCAGCGTGCTCGGAGTGGCCTGAGGCATCGCCAGGGCGATCAGCACGTTTTGCTCGTCAGGTTCGAGCGTGACCTGGTAGTGATAGGCAGGGCCGCTGAACTGCAGCGGCGGCGGGGCGCCCAGGGCCATCGGGCGGCGGCGCCAGGTGTAGCCATCGAAATCATGCAGCACCGGGCCGCGCCAGTAGCGCTCCCCCGGCGGCGGTGGCGATCCGTCGAAGCGCACGCGCAGCGCCGGCGCGTCGGACTCGTATAGGTGAGCGATGCTGCCCGGGCTCATCTCGTTGCCGAGCCCCGTCATCGCCTGATCGCCCTGTGGCAGCGCCCAGAACGCGCCCGGCAGCCGCGGGAAAAACAGGAACAGCAGCACCGCCAGCGGCAGCGCCGCCGCCAGGCTGCGCGCCGAGGTGCGCAGCAGCGACGATGCCCGGGTGGCCTCCCAGCTGCGGCTGCTGCTGCCACTGTCGCTGGCACTGCCACCGGCATGGGCGCCGCCACCGCCACCGCCACCGCCACCGCCACCGCTATCGCCAGCGGCAGCGCTACCGCCACTGCCGCTGGCACCGGCGTGCAGTGCGTAGAGGGCGGTACACAGCAACCACAACTCGGCCGCGTACAGCGGCAACCGCCACAGGGCCTGCGCGTCCAGGCAGGCGGCCAGCAACAGGAACAGCGCCGCGCTGATGACGATCAGCCAGTCGCGCCGCTGCGTCGTTTCCGACAGCTTCAGCGCAGCCATCACCACCAGCAGACTGGCGGCGGCCCCGAGGCTGCCGCCGCGGCGAAAATCAAGCAATGCCGCGAGCGTCAGCGCCACCACCACGGTGATGCGCAGCAGCCCGGTCGGCAGCCGCGGCCGGCGTCGCCAGGCGCGCGCGCGCCAAGCGGCGGCGCCGAGCGCCAGCGGCGCACACCACAGCGCGGTGTGATGTAGATTCAGCGCCACCGCACCGAGAAAGCCCGCCAGTACCCAGCCGATGGCCTGCACCGGTACCCCCGCCGGTGCGCTGCCGCGTGCCTGTGGCCCGACGCGGGCTCGGCCGCGGCCCACGATCAGCGCCTGCAGCCAGCCGCGCGCGCTCATAGGCCGTGCAGCGCCAGGGCCTCGAGGCAGGCACGCCGCTGCGCCGGACCGTGGCGTGCAGGCAGGTGCTTGCCGGGAAGCGATAACGCGTAGCTCTCGCCGCGATGCTCGCAATCGAGCACCCACTGCGCCAGCTGCGAGAGGCGCTGCTCGAGCGGCAGCTCGTGCAGCAGTGCGAACTCGAGCAGCCGGTGCGCCCCGGTGGGCGCCTCGTAATGTGCCACCAGCAGCGGGCCGCCGTGCGCGTAGGCCTTCCAGGCGACGCTGCGCGGTGCGTCGCCCTCACGGAACGGCCGCAACCAGGCCCAATCCTCATCGCCACTCTCGTGGGCGCGACGGTGCCCCTCGAGCGGCTCGCCCCGTGGCGGCGGCAACGGCCGCTTGCCGTGCGGCGCCGGGTAAATGACCGCCTCGAGCGGCAGGTGCAGCCAACACCAGGCGCGAAACAGGCCCAGCGGGGCCGCCGTCGCCAGTTCCAGCCGGTCGATGCGCTGGCGCCCGCGCGAGCGCGCCGGGTACAGCACCCGGATCGGCCGCATCGCCGCCGGTGGCAGGTCGAACAGGCTCGGGGCCGAGCGCTCGCAACCGACGGCGAGCAGCGCTCGCACGCGCGTGTCCTCGTTGTCGAAATGCAGCGTGATGTGCCCGCTGGTGCCGGCGAAGGCCGGCTCGGCGGCCGCGGCATGCAGTTTCAAGCCCGCCAGCGTGCGGTGGCACTCGTACATGCTCACCAGCGCGACGCCGGCGAGCAGAAAGCACAGCATCAGGGCCATGCTGTTGTTGTAGTTCAGCCCCGCCAGCAGCATCAGGAACAGCAGCACCGCGGCGCCGATCCCGGTGCGCGTCGGCAGAATGTAGACGCGCCGCGGCCGCAGCGTCAGCGGCAGGGCATCCTCGCCCTGCCGCGCGCGCGCCCAGGCACCCACAGCGCGCGCGCCCGCGGCGCGCGGCTCAGATAGGAACCGGAATGGTCTTGATGAGAGCACCGGCGATCTCGCTGCCGTTCGCGGCCCCTTCGCCCTCCTGGGGTTCCAGGCGATGGGCTGCGATGGCCGCAAATACGGCCTGGACGTGCTCGGGCAGCACCGCGCTGTCCTCGCAGGTCAAGGCCCAGGCCTGTGCGGCATGCAGCAAACCCTGTGCCGCGCGCGGCGACAGACCCAGCGACAGTTCGGCGCGCGTGCGCCTCACCAGCGCCTGCACATAATCCAGCAGCGCGTCGGACACATGAATCTGCCGCGCCTGCGCCTGCAGCGCCTGCACCTGCGCCGGCGAGAGCATCGCGGGCGTCTCGTTGATCAGGTCGCGGCGCTCGCCCTGCACCAGCACCTGCCGCTCCGAGGCCGCATCGGGATAGCCCAGGCTCACGCGCATCAGGAAGCGGTCCAGCTGCGACTCGGGCAGCGCGTAGGTGCCGAGCTGTTCGTGCGGGTTCTGCGTCGCGACCACGAAGAACGGCTCCGGCAGCGTGTAGCTGACCCCCTCGACGCTGACCTGACGCTCCTCCATCGCCTCCAGCAGCGCGCTCTGCGCCTTGGGGCTGGCACGGTTGATCTCGTCGGCCAGCAGCAGCTGGGTGAACACCGGACCGCGGCGGAATTGAAATTTCTGCGTAGCGCGGTCGTAGATCGACACGCCGATGATGTCAGCCGGCAGCAGATCGCTGGTGAACTGCAGCCGCGTCCACTCGAGGCCGAGCACGCGCGCGAGCGTGTGCGCCAACGTGGTCTTGCCGACCCCCGGCACATCCTCGATCAGCAGGTGACCGCGCGCCAGCAGGCACGCCACGCACAGCCGTATCTGCATCGGCTTGCCGAGGATGACGCGCTCGATCGCCGCGAGTGCGGCGCGCAGGCTCGCGGCACTCATGCGCCGCTCCCGCCGGCGAGGCGCCGTACCTGCTCGAGCTGCCGCACCAGTCCCTCGCGCTCGCGCTCGAACTCGGCGAGCCGCTCGCGCTCCTGGATGACCACCTGCGGGGGCGCGTGTTGGACGAACTCGTCATTGGCGAGTTTGCCGCGCGCGCGGCCGATTTCCTGGGCGAGCTTCTGCAGGCGCTTCTCCAGCCGCGCCTGCTCGCTGGCCGGCTCGATCAGTCCCGCCATGGGCACCAGCAGCGTAAGCCGTCCGACCAGTGCCGCGGCTGCCGGGGGTGCGGCCTCGCCGGTGGCGAGAACGCGAACCGACCCGAGCCCCGCCAAGTGCGACAGCAGCGCTTCGTGACGCTGCAGCAGTTCGAGGTCCTCGGGCTGCGCGTGCTGCAGCAGCAGCGGCAGCCGGCGCGCTGGGGCGATGTCCATCTCGCCGCGGATCCGGCGGATGGCGAGCACGACCTGCATCAGAGCGCCGAGCTGCGCCTCGGCGGGGGCATCGGGCGGGAACT
>Ga0307374_10002354_pt1 | contig 33704 bp, 46 predicted proteins | sample OX3MG_FD_202532 | JGI IMG/M metagenome (GOLD analysis project Ga0307374, IMG submission 202532) | Soil microbial communities from Risofladan, Vaasa, Finland - OX-3 | ecosystem: Environmental > Terrestrial > Soil > Coastal area > Acid sulfate soil | place: Finland: Risofladan, Vaasa | collected... | reverse complement strand
AAAAGTCCTAAAACAGAGGAGGCACCGCGCATGATCTACATTATCATTTTTCTAATTCTCTGTATTTGTGACTTAGAGTCAGAACGAGAGGCGCGCAAATGACTTATCACTAGACAAAGGAAAAGGCAACTTCGGAGGAATTTGGAATTGGCCCTCAAAGATTTTCAAAAGAAACGGCATTCCTCAAAATTCCTATCAAAATTAAGAAAGAGTTTGCAAAGATACCGTGTAGCCATTAAGCCTCCTAAACAGCGTATTGGTACAAAGTTCCCAACGCAGTTTAGGGGCACAAGAAAGCATGGCAATAGATTTTACAACTCACCTCTGGTCCATGGCAGACCATTTCATGGTGGATTGCCAGAACTTGGAAGGAGGAACTAACAAATTGCCCTTTTTCTATGCAGCGATTTGGGTGCTCATCATTGGTCTCTAAGTAGCGATAGCTAACAACGGGTCAGGAGTACCCCCAGAAAGGTACTAAAGTACTATAGGTGCCGCCCGTTATGAGCGGTATCCTAGTTGAGTAGTGAAGGAGGATGGAATGACGAAAACGAAACTGGAAAAGACACTTGCAAAGCAGGACTTGACAGGATTTCACAAACACCCCAATGGTGGTGGTTGGGTTGAAGACACCGCACGCGTTGCAGATACTGCGTATGTGGGCCCAGATGCTCGGGTCTCTGGCCATGCTAAGGTCTATGGCCATGCTCGGGTCTCTGGCCATGCTAAGGTCTCTGGCCATGCTTGGGTCTCTGGCCATGCTCGGGTCTCTGGCAATGCTAAGGTCTCTGGCCATGCTTGGGTCTCTGACGATGCTGAGGTCTCTGGCAATGCTAAGGTCTCTGGCCATGCTTGGGTCTCTTACAGGGAAAGCCTTACGGCGGGAAAAGCTGCCATTGTGGTGTTTCTCCTGCTTGGGGTTTCTCTGTTTCTAGTTCCCATCAACGTATGGGCGCAAGGTCCTCCTGGTACCACCGTGAATTCGGCCTCAACTGAAAACTCAGTAGGCACAATAGGTAGTGGTGGGATGAGCGACCTGACTAAGAACGTCAAGTCCTTCAATCCCAAATCTTGGGCCACACCAAACCAGCCCAAACCTAACTCAACGGCCAAATCGGGGATGACCTCAGCGGCTGGCAATGCTAACTACCAGCCAACTCGGGTAGTCACGATGGCGCAAGCCTTGGCCCTAGCCAAGCGGCAGAAAGCAGCCGCGCAGCCTGTATCGCTGGGCACCTTGGCCGCTAGGCTAAAGGCCCAGGCAGTCAAGCCTAAGACGCCTGCAATACGGTTTGTTATGGGTGCTGACGGCCATCTCATGATGGTGAAGCCCAAGGGAGGTCGCTGATGTACGACCGAAATGTATCTGAGTCTACTCTTTGTGCTGTTTGTGGCCACGAGTATGAATACCACGTAGGGGCTGCTGGTGGAGCCATTGCTTGTGACCGTCGTACCTGTGGCTTGTTGGAACTTTGTGAGTGCCCTCAATTTCAGCTTCCAGAGATTGAGGACACTCTTGACCAAGAAACAGTTTGACAGCCGTGTGCCTTGGCACGTTAAAAGAAGAGGAAAGGAGAACTGCTATGGAACCCAAAAAACTGTATATCTGTATCGCATGTCCCGCAGTAGGGGGTAAGGACGTCATCGTTGTTCGCCGTCACCGCTGCGTGCTGTGTGGCCGGCTGATGGATAGGTTTGACCAGGAAACGATGACGGTCAAAGGGAAAAAGGGAAAAGGCTTCAAGGATGCCAAACGGTTTCCACGGGAGCTTGCCGCTGACCTGGAACAAAAGCGTGTTGTGGATATCATTACCAACCGGGTGAGAGACTTCGACTGTCCCGGAAAGGTAGTTGCTATCCGCAAGGGGCCCATGGTCACAGAGTATGAATTTGCGCCTGACCGCTATACCCGCATCAACAAGTTGAAGAACTTGAATGAAGACCTGGCTGTAGCTCTGTCCGCTGAGAACGTGGCAATGCAGCGGTTACCGGGCAAAGCGGCAATCGGTATCTGGGTTCCAAACGCGGTACGGACTGAGGTCACGTTTGCTGATTGTTTGAAGAACACCATCGCCCATCGAGACGATATGGAGCTGCCCGTAAACTTTGGCATCACCGCTACGGGTGACCCCTATGTTGAGGACTTGACCCGTATGCCCCACCTACTCATTGGTGGCTCGACGGGTGCAGGAAAGTCAGTGTTTCTCAACAACGTGCTTACTAGCTTGCTGTATATCCGTAGCCCAAAGCAGCTGAAGCTGGTGATGATTGACCCGAAGTCCGTGGAGCTATTCCACTACAAAGGGTTGCCCCACCTTATCCATGAGCCTGTTGCGGGTGTGTACGAGGCTTTGGACTTGATGGAACGTATGACGCAGGAGATGCGGCGCCGTACTTCCAACCTGTTTACGATGAAGTGCAAAAACCTGAAGGAGTACAACGACAAAGTCAAGAAGGAAGCAGCGGGGCTGCGGTCATTGGGTGATAAACTTGCTGCTGACAAAAAGTTGGATGAGTGCTGGCCCTATATCGTCATCGTCATCGATGAGATGGCTGACCTGGTTCTACAGGAAAAGAAATCCTTCATCGAAAAGATGGCGTCCATTTCGGCCATGTCTCGTGCGGCTGGTATCCACGTCATTGCCGCAACGCAGCGTCCATCGGTAGATGTGCTGGCTGGGAAAATCAAAGTCAACTTCCCAGCCCGCGTTGCTTTCCGTGTCCCAGCCCAACAGGATAGCAAGACCATTCTGAATACCAAAGGAGCCGAGCAGTTGATGGCGCGGGGAGATATGTTCTACCTCTCGCCAGAGAAGGCTGGTATCCAGAGGCTGCACGCGCCGTTCATTCGGCAGGAAGATATTGACCGGATGCTTGCGCTGTCGCTTGAGATGGGCCACGTGTGGAACGTTCCCGCTGACGGGGTAGCAATCCCCAGCGGGAACTCCGCTGAGGAGGCTGCTGCGGTAGAAGTGGCACTGGCTACCCAGCCTGTGGTGAAGCCAGCGGTGGGTAAGAAGCTCAACACCAAGCAGATGAGCCTCATCAACTAGGAGGTCACGACCTATGCAACACTATGCTGACATCGTACATCTTCCCCTGGATGAGGCCATCCTTTGCTTGGACTGCGGAGGGGTATCCAATGGTGTGAACGGCCACTGCCCCGTTTGCGGGGATAGGGGAGTAGTGGCCCTTGCAGGGCTGCTGCAGCCTAGTTCTGTACCACTAGGGGTAATTCCTAGGCTTACCCTTGCTAGGCTTGCTGCAGGGCTGCAGGGACTAAAGAAGGGCAATACCCGCCGTATACCCTTACCCCTGCAGGTACGCCACGCTGCAGGGCTGGAAATGCCCCTTGCAGGGGGCATAAGGCGGCTGACCCTGGCGGGTGGCTATGGTAGGCCGGGAGTAGTCAATACCGTAGGTGACCCCTTCACTCAAAGGGGAATTTCAGTTTGGAGGCTTTTATGGAGAGCTATTCAGAAACTATTAAGCGGTGTACTGCTTTGTTTCAAAAACTCAATTGCTGCGTTATTCCCCAGGCGGAAAAGATTCTGAAGACGTCAGAATTCAAAAAGGCAATGCGTCATTCCTCAGCGGTAGAGTGTCAGCACCTAGCCAAAGAGCTAGTGGAATTGGAAGCACAACTATTCCATCTGATAGATGTATTGCAGCGTCCCATTCATGATGCCCTTGCAGAGATGGATAGCAAGGACATGGGAAAGCCTGGCTACCCCCGGAAATCTGTACCTGTTCCACACGGAGAACATCGATGACCGTATATTGCTTGGAGTGCAAAAAGGAAATGTTTGAGAAATGCCCATACCACGCAGCACCAGACCCACTGGAATTTGCTCCCCCCTACATCCTTCCATCGGGAAGGTTCTTTTGCCCAACGTGTCGCCAGGAGTTTGACAAAGGACAAGGTGGTGGCTCCCACAGCTACTGTGGAGCGTGCGTCAATTTTGTCAGGGAGAAGTTTGGAGTTCCTCCGGTAGAAAAACGTAGGGAGGTAATACTGCCATGAAAGACCTGGAGCCATTGGACGTGGCAGCGCCCGAGGTAGTACAAGTTGTAGTGAAGGATGATGGAAAGGTAATATGGGTCAATGTCGATGGGGTTTGTTTATTTCGAGCTTGTAGAGTTGAAAAACTCATCATTGATGACCAAAGGAAACTACGATGAGCCCAATGTGGAAATACGAAGAGAAGGAACTCCGGGAGGATGTCAGGCTGAATCTCCCCAACCATTGGAAATGCCAGGTATTCAAAGTTACCAGTGGGGACACGGGCAAGGAATACTGGGTTCAAATAATCGGGTCGGGAGGGCATCACCTGAATCAGATTGTCTTGTGCGATTGTCCTGAGGGGAAATTCCATCAGCCACTAACCGTTTTGGGGTTGAAGGATTTCATCTGTAAGCATGGGCAGAACCTTTTGGCGTTCTTGAAAGATAAAAAGAATTGAGTTTCCCGTGTTCGTGGTGTGTATAGCATCAGGCTAAGTAACGGACATGGGAATGAAAGAATTTTATGACAATAATGCGAACAATCTCCACTTCGGATGATGAGCTCAAAGAGCGAATCCGAAATAGGGAACAGAGAAGACAGGAAGCTCTGGAGTTCCGGTCTACTAAACTAGACCGCGTCCGCTACAAGGGTGCTGGCGATGATGTAGAACTTGCCAATGCATTTCGTATGATTGGCATTGACTACTCCTCCATCCCACACGAGCAAGCCTTCAAAATTGTACCTGTAAGGTTGGAAGGCCATCGTGTGTCGCAATTTGAACCAAAGGCTCTGGATTTTCTGCATGAAAACTTCAATGTAGTGCACGTTCAGGACGAGGAGGGCCGAACCCTTCTCCATTTCACTCAGCCAACGGCTGACAAGGAGCAACAACAGATGAAGATGATAAATGCGATAGCAGAAGAGGTTGGAGAAAAACGGAAACGGGTGAACTCGTTCTATGAGGCGCTGTTGAAGGTTGTTCGGCATGAGTTGCGGGATGCTGGAAAGCTTCAGCTTCCAGGGTTTGGGAGAATCTCACTGAAGTATCGCCCAGCAGTAGAGGAACGCCCAGGGATTAACCCATTCACCCGAGCAAAGATGACATTCAAAGCTCGGCCGGCGAGCAGTGTGATACGGTTTACTCCTGCTAAGGAGTTGAAGGAGTACATTGCTGAAAAGGTTGCTCCGACACCTCCGCCGGGAAAGGAAAAGAAAGGCAAGGAAAAAGAAAGCAAGAAGGAAAAGACGCACCACCACTCCAAGCACTAGTCTGCTAAGGTACACACCCACCAGTACAAAATACAAAAACAGCTGGGGGTACTGCGAATGGAAAAGGAAAAGGGAGTGATGCTTCTTGTTGGAAGTCGAGTGGTGCAGACAGCCTCTGGGTACACAGGAGAGATTTACAAGGCGTTTGAGTGGGGGGTTCAGGTTTGGAATCTAGACCGAGGCAACGAGAGAGAAAATTGGACTTGGTCTATGGTTACTGTCCGGAACCCCCGCTCAATAAAGCGGTATCCACGCCCACTGCGTTTTCCAAGAGATGTGCACTACCCAGTTTGTCACTGTAAAATTGGAAGAATGGAGGTCATTGGTGAAAACAAAGTCAAGTGCGCACGCTGTAAAAACCTCATCGGAAGCGAAAGTTTCCCACGCCGAATCCAGCGTGCCACGCAACTTCTTCGTAGAGAAGCTTCTCAAAGACCCAAAAAACAAGATTCAAAAAGAGTGGAAAGACGAAAGCAAAAGGTTTCACGTCCTCGTAAAACGAGGAAAGCTGCCCGTCGAGTGGGTGTACGCCGACCCAGCAAAAAAGTTACCCGGCGCAGACTACTACGCCAACCAGCAAAAAAGAGAAAGGAGGCCAGACGCCGTGCCAAAACAAAACGTGATTCGACGATTTCCAAGGGTCAATTACTTCCCCCGCCTTCAGTCCAAGAAGCCACACCCCAAACTGTTGCGGAGCCCAAGGAAAAGCAAGTAGCAGTTGCTGTTGCTGTAGAAGTAAACTCTGAACTAAAAAAGGAAAATTCAAATGACCGGAAAAGTGAAAGCAAAGATTAGCAGGTCTTGGAACCTTAGAAAGAAAGTGCCTTGCAAGCTCTGCGGGCATCTGCTTTGGCCACACTGGGTAGCTCGGCACCAGAAAGTTTGTGCAAAGATTGTTGTGAAAGAGAAAGTTGGAGAAAATCCTTTCAACAAACCCTTCAACCAATTCTTCTTTGAAGCCCTTTCGGAGAAGAACGGTTGGGAAATCCTTGCGGTTGATGATGTAAAGAACACAATGATAGTGCAAGTTCCGCTGAAAGGATAACTTCCGATGTACGATGTTGGAGTTGCACTTCGGCGGTTCCGGGGGCTGATTCGATACACTGCACGGAAATACTCAGTAGAGACCAATTTCCGGATGTCTCAAAAAGATTTGGAGGCAGAGGGGTTATTGACTCTTGTGCAGTGTTGTAGAGCTTTTCCTGAGGGACAAATTCATTTCTCAAGGTACTTCAAGCGAGCTTGGAACAATCGCCTTAAGAAACTGTTGCGTTTCAATATGCGTAAAAAGCGGCAGGGGTTTGAGGTGAACTTAGAATTGGCTTCCGAGTTGGTGGCTCCCACAAAGAAGGAAACAGAAGTAAGTGAAAGAATCGTAGAACGGGCCAATGTGCTCTATCCCTTTCTTTCTAGGGATGCAAAGAAATTTTTGCAAATTCTGATTGAGCCCAGTGGGGAGGTGATGGAAACTGCTTGGAGGGACTACTGCAGAAAAAATAAACTCCATTCGCAGGGAGTGAACTTTCGCGGGTGGAAAATGTTTAGAATTCACTTGCGGCATATCCGGGAAGCCCTCAGCCTATCGGAAAGAGGGATGAAGGATGTGGTGCAAGAAATCCGAAGGGTTAATTCCAAACTTTAGATGGAGGAAATGAATGAAAGAGAAGAAGGAAAGCAAGAAGAAAGAAAAGAAGGAGAAAAAGGGCAAAAAGGCTGAGGAATCAGAATCTTCAGAAGTTGCTGAAGCTTCTGGCTCTGAGTCCAGTAGTGGGGAAAAACAAAAAAAGGGCAAGGCTGCTAAGGGCGCCAAGTCCAGCAAGGCTGAGGGGTCGGAATCTTCAGAAGCTGGAAGTGGTTCAGAGTCATCCAAATCTGAATCCTCTGCGTCTGGTGAAGGTTCAGAATCCAGCGCCAGTGAATCAAAGCCGGAAGGGGAGGAAGGAAGTGAGTCTTCTTCTGAATCAAGTGAGTCAGGGGAAGAAAGTTCGGAAGGCTCTGGCGGTGAGGAAAGTGAAGAAGCCTCAGGCTCAGAGTCTAGCAGTTCTGGTTCAGGAAGCAGTTCTGAATCAGAATCGAGCAGCAGTAAGGGGGACGCGAAAGCGTCCTCCCTTGTGCAGATTGACCCGGACAAATACAAGCCCAAAGCGCCTTCCATACCTATTCCTGCAGGAATTGAAGACTGCTTTGGGAAGTGGAACGACCCAGATGTGCCGGAATGCCAGCGTTGCATTGAAGCACATAACTGTAGGGCAGTTATGAAGGCACATGCAGCGGAGGAAGAGGAAGGAAGTGGAAGAAAGGCTGGAAGGAGGAAAAACAAGAAGTTGAAGTCATCGGAGAAGTCCGAGTCATCATCGGAATCTTCTTCGGAGAAAGTTTCAAAATCTAAGAAACAACCGGAGGAAGAAGAAATGTCATCCAAGTCGAAGTCAGAGAAGAAGGAAAAGGGCAGCAAGCCCAGCAAGGGAGCGGTTTCCAGTGAAGTCCAGGCTATTTTGGATTCTGCCAACTGCAAGAAATATGGCGGTGAGCAGGAAATCAAGAAGAATGGACAACTCTTTATCGCTTTTGAGGGCGGGCGCAAGATTCGGTTTATCGGCCCCAACAAAGCCGAAGGCTTTCGGGTTTATGTCTACCCGAAGGGAAAACCGGAAAAGATGGGGTTGGAGAAGGAAAGCTGGGAGAAGCTGCAAAACGGAAAGAAACTCAAATTCACTGGGAAGGATTCAAGTTTGGCAAGCCAGCTTCACAAGTTTGCCAAGGCTGCAAAATCAGAAGTGGCCTGAAAACCAAACCAGCGAAGCAGCCTTCTTGACTTTCTTAAGGAGGGGCATTGGGAAGCTCTTCTGCCCCTCCTATTCTTTTTTGTACTAGAGGTTCTGATGCAAAAGTACAAGCATTTGTCAATCGAAAAGTTTGGAAGAGTTCTACTGAAAACTGGAGACCTTGACCCTGTGTACATAATGTTGTACAAGGCAAAACTCTCCAAAGGAACTTTGGCCCGCTGGTTGCTTGCATACTGGTGGTTCTACAGTTCTGGAGTGGTGTCTACTCTCTCTGTTTTGGAGGGCAAGAAATTCTATTCGTTGGCTACGGATATGGCAACAGGAACCAATGCCCCAAGAGGGGCGGAGCGTAGGCATTTTCGGGGGGCAGCTGCGTTCAATGCAATCAAATGGTTCCAAAAGCAATATCCCTGTCCTGAGGATGCTGTTGAAGAACTTTCCCATTTTGCAGAAGGAAAACTTGCTCCAGCTGTAATTGGTTGGATTACAGATTCTTGGCCACTGTTTGGTCCTTGGATTGCGTTCAAGGCAACAGATATGCTGGAACGCTGCCTTGGGGTGAAGGTTGAGTTCAAAGGGGAGGATTTGAAGCTGTATTCCACCCCAACACAAGGGGCATTTGAGCTTTGCCAGGAGAAGAAATGGGGTACTAGATGGGGGGAAGTTGATGATGTTGCTGGAGTTGTGAAGCGTCTTGAAAAGGAATTCAAGAACTACAAGGCTCCACCTGACTACAAACGTCCTGTCAATGTGCAGGAGATTGAAACTTGCCTTTGTAAGTACCACTCTCATATCACAGGGCATTACCCCTTAGGGAAGGATACTAGAGAAATCTATCACTCTTTGAAAGGTTGGGAAAGCCTAGCTAAGAAATTGAGGAAAGTATGCCGACAGGAATTTACAAAAGAACAACTTGGCATCTGAATCATCTTCCAAATAGGAAGGGGTGTAAGCTCTCTGAAGAAGTAAAGAGAAATATGCAAAGAGGTCAAAGACGGAGATTTGCTGACCCTGTAAAAAGAAAACAAGCCTATTTGGATTTGCATAACCCAGAAACTGAAAAAAGCCGTTCTAGAAAGATGAAAGGTCACAAATTTAGCAAATTTCGCAATAAGAAAATTTCTAAATCTTTGAAGATGTACTATTCCAAGCCCAAAAATTGTAGGGCACTTTGGTTGGCTCAAAATACCCCCAAAGCCAGGGAAAATCGTAGGAAGGCACACACTGGAAAACACCCTTCAAAGGAAACTAGGGAAAAGATGAGATTGAGTAAATTAAAGAACCCTACCCCACTAATAGATTCCAAACCTGAACTTTGCGTTCAGGACGCACTTAACAGACTTGGGGATTTTTACAAAAAGCATAAAGAACTTCCTGGGATGCGAAAAAGATTTGGTGTGTTTCACCTAGTGGACATTCTCTTGCCTGGTAGAAAAGTTGTAATCGAAGTTGACGGTTGTTTTTGGCATGCTTGTAATTTATGTTTTTCGAATTCCTCTGAAAGAAGAAAGAGAAACAGAAAACGAGATAGAAAATTTGATAGGCTTGCAAAGATTTTGGGTTGGAGAGTTATAAGAATTTGGGAACATACAATTAAAGAACTAGACTATTCTTCAGGAACGTTAGCAAGAAGACTTCGACATTGTCTTCCAAGTGGAGAACTCCAATGAGAGTTGGCATTGTTGGCGGTGGAGTCTTTGGGCGGGTAGCAGCAGCAGCTTTGTGGGAAAAGGGTTGTAAGGTAACAATCTTTGATGACCAGAGAAAATACTCGGGAACCAGTGCCTCTGCCTTCCTGATGAAACCCAGCTGGTTTAGTGGGATGGGAAAAGAAGCTTACGAACCAGCATTGGAATTGTTGGACAGAATTTATGGGCTCCAGAAAATACATTTCCGGATTGGTCCCGTAAAGACCTATGCCTATAGGGTGAATAAGGATTCTGTTATGCAGCGGGACTACCACCCCCATATGTCAATCTCGGAAGAAGTAACAAGTGTTTCTACGGGTAAGGTCGTTTTGTTCAATCAGCAAGTTTTCAATTTTGATGCGGTGATTGTTGCTGCAGGAATTTGGTCTTCTAGATTCTTTGAAATACCTGGGCTGATTGGAAAGACTGGAGTGTCTTTTGAGTGGAAGTCTAGAATCAAACATTCTTTCATTCGGCCTTGGGCCCCATACAAGCAGATTGTGGTGTTCAATGTTCCTGATGGGGATAAAGTTTGGGGTGGGGATGGTTCAGCTATACTCCAAAAGAACTGGACAGAACAGCGAGAACAGGAATGTTTGGAGCGTGTATCAAGTGCTGCTGGACTGAATCCAGATGAGGCTGAGTATCATACTGGAGTTCGCCCATTTGTTTCAAAATCTTCAGCGCCATGCCTTCTTGAGAAGAGAGGTAAGAATCTGTACCTATTGACTGGTGGTGGAAAGAATGGCACCATTGCGGCAGGTTGGGCAGCCCATAAGCTAGTTAAGGAGCTTTTGTGAGTTTAGGCTTCAAGAAGGCTACCATTGGCTGTGAGTTGGAGCTTGGTGACATAGATACAAAGATAAAAATCCCTACAAGCCTTGGACGATGGGATTACCACGATAGCAGTGTGATGAATTCCAATGGCACAGCAAATGACCCAAAGCGAATTCTGAACCGCTATGGTGGGGAGATTCAAGTTGTCCCTGCAAGTTCGGCCTCAGAATTGGTGGAGAGAGTTTTGGAAATCTATTCCTTATTTCCAAAGCGGGATATGAACTTCACAACCAATCTTCATGTGCATGTCAGAATTCCAGGGCTCATTGATGACTTGAAATCTTTGAAAAAGATTGCAAGCTATCTGAATCTCTATGGAAAGCAATTCTTTGGGCTTATAGACCCTATTCCAAAGCCACATTTTGGGGACTATCATTCCAATTTGGAGTATCTTGGAGCTAGAGCACGGTTCAATAGGCGAAGGCGCTCACACCATACACTGCCAAGTTCTGCTGTTTACAAAAAGCTGATGGAGGCGAGTACCCCAACGCAGTTTCATTTGGCCTTTGCCCCTGTGGACAGAAAGGGCAGACCCCAGTGGCATTTGGTAACAAGAGCAGGTGTGAATCTGGCACACCTTTGGAAAAATGATTGTGTAGAATTCCGCTGCTTTACCATGTCAAAAAAACCAAAGTTTCTTCTGTCTGCTTTTCGAGTACCCCTTCTTTTTTTGTGGGAGGCTCTTGGGGCCCATAGACATCCTGTAGTGTTTCTTAAAAAAAGTTCTTTGGAATTTCAACCCTTCTACCCCTATGTGTACTCGCAAGATAGAATCTTTCAGCTTACAAGTGTAAGGCACCGGGCTAGACACATAGCGGCAATTAACTATAGAGACCTTATCTCGGATGCAATTCTTTCCAAAAAGGAACTCATTTGAAGAAGATACTGTTCATTTGTACAGCAAACCGATTCCGTTCCCCTGCTGCAGAAGTGATTGCTGCTTCCTTGGTGAATAAGAAAAAGGCTTCAGTGTCGTCTGCTGGTGTGTACGAGAATGAGTTTAACATGCCCCTTCCCAAGAGTGTTCGGGATGCGTTGACCAGGATGGGCTACACTGGGGGTATGAGCCGACGGTCACAACGAGTGACCAAAAAGATGGTTAAGGAAGCATATGTGGTACTTTACATGCAACCTAGCCATCTGAGTGTTTTGCTGGAAATGTTCCCACAGCATAAGAAGAGGTTCAAGTGTCTTGCAGAGTACGACCCCTGTGGAAAGTCAAAGATTTCAGACCTGGCTTTTCTTAGTGGGTCTCGTTTTCAGGAAACTCTGTGTACCATTGAGGATTGCGTCATAAATTTTCTGCGCCACGAAAAGCTCTATGATAATCAATCTTAGAGGAACGTCAGGAAGTGGAAAGACTACGGCAGTCAGGCGTTTGATAGACAGCTTTCTCTCCACAAAACTTTATGACAATTCCAAAAGGTTGATTGGCCACAAAGTTCAGATGTCAGCTGGACATTTTGTGTATGTGGTTGGGCCGTATAAGACTTCGTGCTCTGGCTGCGATAGGATGAACTCACAGGACCAAATTTGTGAGATAATCAGAGACTTTGCAAAGCATGGAGACGTGATATTTGAGGGCTACCGCACAAGTGGAAGTGTTAAGCGATACGTGCATTTAGCTAGGAGTCTTCCAGACCACCAATTCTTGTTTTTATTTATGGATACCCCACTGAAAATTTGCTTGGAGCGATTGAATGACCGGCGCCACAAGAACAACATCAAAAAACCTTTGAGTTCTAGGCATGTGGAGCGAACCCATGAAAGGCTTCAAAGGATGCCGGCGGAGCTACTGAGCCTGGGTATGGATGCCCGTAAAGTGCCCTTTCAAAGCGTTGCTGACTCGCTGCAGCGTCTTTTGCTATACGGTAGGCGATTTCCCCGCATAGTGGGTAAGAAGCCGCTGCAGCGGTTCCCAAGGCTACCAAAAACACGCATAATCAATATCAGGGGAACTAATGGGGCGGGTAAGAGCCACATTACCCATAAACTACTGGTGGAGTTTGGCGGTGAGCCTCTTCGGGATTGCCCAGTTGCAGGGTTGTGTAAGCCTGGAGGTGTCTGGGCGTACAGGCTATCAAAATTTCCATCTGAGCAAAATTGGTTTGTTCTTGGAAGCTATGAGACAACGTGTGGTGGCCCCGACCGATGGAACAAGCCTGGAGATATGGAAAAGATAGAGCAAGCGCTGACCAAGTTAGCAGGAAAAGGAAATGTCTTGTTTGAGGGTCTGGTTGTAGGAAGCACCACAAAGCGGTGGATAGTCATGCAAACAAAACTTCATTACATCCAATTTGTGTTTGGCTATTTGGACACCCCATTGAGGCGCTGCATAAAGCGTGTGATGCAGCGGCGCTTGAAAAAGGGAGTGAAGACAGAATTCAATTCTCTAAATTTGGAGAGAAAAGCTAGGGAAATGGAAGGCTCCAAGAAGTATTTGAAAGACCTCAGAGTAGATGTAAGAGATATACCATACAAGGCTTCTGTGAAAACAGTCGTAGGGTGGATGAGGGAGAAATGATTAAGCGATTTCCCAGACTCAAGAAACAGCCAAAATTCATTGTGTTGAATATTCGAGGCACAAATGGGTCGGGAAAGAGCACATTGGTCAGAGAACTAATGTACGATTTCAGAAAGTGCCGCAAGAGGGTGTTTGACCCTGAAAATGGAAGAATCTATGGCTATGTGTTGTCGAAGGCTGAGCCTCCCATTTTTATCTTGGGCCGATATGAGACAGACTGTGGTGGATGTGATACGTTTCCCAGTCTGGATATGATAAGCCTTTGTGTGGACAGGTTCTCAAAACTTGGTCATGTTGTCTTTGAAGGTATGGTTGCAAGCACTGTGGGAGGTCGCTGGGTGGAGCTTGCCAAATCATTGCCACAGTCTGAGTTCATCTTTGGAATCTTAGATACACCCCTGAAACGCTGCATCAAAAGAACATTGCGTCGTAGGGAGAAAGCTGGGAACCAGCGACCCTTGAATGTGGAGAACATAAGGTCAAAATACAGGGCTGTGGAAGGTTCTGCAAGAATTCTTAAGAAGGGGGGTATGGATGTTAGAAAGATACCCCACAAGAAAGCGTTGAAAACAATTTTGGGATGGCTGGGCCAGAGTTAATCTCTTAACAGGGGGAATGTGATGACAAATGGTGAAGGGAAAACTTTCGTAGTAGGAATTTGTGCAGACTGCGGTAGCCAAATAACAATGACTCAGGGTGACAAAGATTTTTGGGACAAGTTGATAAAGGAGCAAGGCTACAAGTTCCCAAAACGTTGTAAACCTTGCAGAGAGAAAAAACGCAAAATTCAGAACACTCCTTTATTTCCGGAAGCTGTACACGAAAAACTGAAAATCATGATGGAAAAAGCCATCAACGACGAATACGAGGGCCGTGGAGACGTTCTGGCTGCAGAACTTTCTGCTCTTGGGGTGCAAGTCCTGCTTCTGAAGCCTAGCAATGCCCGCTTGTGAAGCCCATGACAAATCTTAAACATCTGAATTCCTTCTTCCGGTTCATGTGTGAGCGTCAGGCTATTTGGCACAAGCGGTTTGTACTCCACCAGCCACCTCCGTGGACACAAGATAGAATCTTTAGGAAGTTCAAGTTTACAAATGTATATCGAGAGCTTGACGCAGGAACAATTTGGTACCTTTCCTGTGTGTATCCAGAATCTAAGAAATTTCCAGTTTCCGACCGGTTCAAGCAAATAAACCTCTTGTGGCTCACTCTGATTTATCGTCTTGTGAACCGCGTTGAAACTTTTGAGAAAGTAGGCTTTGTTCCCTTCTGGCTTTGGAAAAGGGATGGAAAGGCTTGGATAGGAAAACTGGAAACTCTTAGCAAGACAAATTCAATAACTACTGCTGCCCACCGCACTCTTCCAGCAAGCTCAAAGGAATTGATAGGATTAGGTCGAGTTGGGATTCTGCACAAGGTTCTAGACGATGCCAGCAAAAAACTAACTGTGCAATACTTTCAGTTGAAAAATTCCCCCTCACTAGAGGATGCATTCAATACCATAAGGGACAGTTTCTTGTGTGTTGGGCCATTCATTGCGTACGAAATTGTTTGTGACTTGATGCTTACACGATTTTTACCATTCACTGAAAATGATTGGGTGAACCCTGGGCCTGGGTGTAAAAGTGGGCTCAAGCTCATCTTTCCAGATACAAAGGGGACTCTTGCATTCCAAGAACGCATCAAGCAGCTTCAACAGTCTCAGAAAAAACACTTCAAGCGTTTGGGTCTGAAGTTTCAGCCTCTATACCCTCGCCGTCCTCTCACTTTGCGTAGCATTGAGCATAGTCTCTGTGAGTACTCCAAATACTCCAGAGCAAAAGCAGGCACAGGAAGACCAAAGGTAACATTCAAACCACGTGACTGGCCAGACTCTGAAGGGCACTTGCCATTTCGCTTTCCACGTGATTAAGATGCTTTCGGGGTTTACTATGAGTAGGGGGGAATTCCATGAAGGTGTATAGAGGCAATGGGCTTGGAGACATCTACTATTCCTTGCTGCGTGACATAACTGAGTTTGGGCGGAGAATAGTAACCAGAGGGCACCAGTGTTTGGAGTTGTCAGAACCTGTGACTCTGGTGTATGAAAAGCCTGGATATTGTTGGATGACAATTCCAGGTAGAAAATTCAACCCCTTCTTTGCATTGGCTGAGGTTGCGTGGATTCTTACAGGAAATGGGAATGTGGAATGGATTTCCTACTTCAATAGTAGGATGAAGCAATTTTCAGATGGCGGAGAAAACTTTCATGGAGCCTATGGATTGCGAATGAGACACTGGGGCTCAGGAACAGGAGGTGCTGTAGACCAGATACAGGAGGTAGTCCGTAAGCTCAGAGAAGACTCCTTCTCAAGACAGGCTGTTGTCTCTCTATGGGACCCTGTTGGTGACAACAAAATAAAATCGAGTGACATCCCTTGTAATAATTTGGTTTACTACACCCTAAGAAATGGGAAGTTAGACCAAACAGTGACTATGCGCTCCAATGATTTGGTTTGGGGTACACCCTACAACGCGGTGCAGCTCACCCACCTTCACGCGCTGGTTGCAGGTATGTTGGGGGTGGAGATGGGAACCTTCACTTACATCATCAACAATCTACACTACTACTTCAATTTGTACAAGACAACCCTTTCAGGTCTTCTTGAGAAAGCCTATGAGAGCGATGCTGAGAAATCAGGACTAAAGGCAGTTTCTATCCCAAGTTTTGGTACTGTGGATGATGAGGGAATTCACCTGCTTGAAAAGAATTGCGCGTTTATTGCGAAAAACTACCAAGGTATCTATTCCACGAATTTGGATTTGATGTGCCCCTATTTCACAGGAGGTGGTTACTGGAACCAAATCATTCCCCAGATGATTTGGATTTATACAGTGTTGAAGGAAAAGAACTTTTCAAACTCTGGTATTGTTGACCACATCTCAGAGCGTGTAATGATGCTTGGTTCTACATTGATTGAGCTCATCCTAGATTTCTACCAGGATAGTGAGAGTGTGTATACGCAAGCGGTGATGACCCAATGCCAGAAGGCAATACTTGCCAGAACGTCAGTAGCCGACTAGCTGAAAATCATAGGCAACGCCTTCGGGCTCAAAGTGAGTTGGAAGGCTGCATGAGAGAACTTCTTATCTTTCCAAATTCTGCGGGGCTGAAGCTTGGAATCCAGGATTGGGTGAAAGAAGAAATCCTTTTGAGGGTAGAAGAAAAACAACTTGAGGAGGAACTGCTAATGGAAATGTCTGAAGAAGAGCGCAAGCTGTATTTTGGTGCAAGAGACCGTGCTTTATTACGATTGGTTGATAATGTAATCATGGAAGAGCAGTGCGATGGCTGGTACAGACAGGGGCTTTTGGCAGCCACAAATCAGGCGGAACTATCAGCTACGAGTCTTGATTTTGTGGAAGTTGAAACAAATGCTGGTTTCGCTTTCGTGTGTGCATTCCTTTCCAGGTTGGAGGCTGTGAAAGGAAAAGGCTACACTGCTTCTTGCTTCAAGCGTGGAGAAAAGGATGGGATGCTAGTGAATCTTCAACGTAAGTTTGACCGGATAGAAAATTTGATGCAACTTTCCTCACCAGCCGATGGAGGAGAAACACTTTCCCAAACCTTGGGAGACTTGGCGGTGTATGCAACCAAATGGCTGATAGCGCAAGCAGAGCTTCGGCCTAACGAGTTCAAGGCATGGCTGGAGGAAGTGAGGAGGCTGTGAATGATAATCAAATGCAGTGTTTGTAGCAAGTATCTTGACGATGAATTCCGAACAACCATCTGTCCCCACGAAACTTTTAGCGCAAATGACGGGAACAACAATTTTGCCCATCATCCCGAAAGCTATTTGTCTCTGGAAAAGCCCACTTGGGTGGAGAGATTTGATGAAAAAAACTAAATGCACCCCCATAGGTTTCAAAGGCACTGAGACCTACACTACAAAGAAAGAAATGCTGGAAATTGTAAAGCTGTACCACGCAGCAATAGAAATGCCAGTTATGTCCGTTGCAGGAATGGGGATGGAGAGCTTTGCTGACCGAGCGTGGGATGAACTTCATAGGCGTATACACGCCATAGCTCTGAAGCATAAATTGCCAGAAATTCCTGGCCACTATGGGCTGAATACAAAAACAGGTGAATTCTTGGCTAGTGCCTTCAAGGTGAATCATTGACCGAACTGAAAATCCTACCCAATGGCAGAACAGTAGACGAGTTTTGTCAAGAGTGTGGCCTTTGGGAGAAATGTAAATCCCCCAGGATGGAAGGGGAAGGAGCAAAGAATCCCACTTGGTTGTTTATTGGTGAGGCGCCAGGCCAAGTAGAAGATGAAAAGGGTGTCCCTTTTGTAGGAGACTCAGGAAGAGAGCTTCGGAAAGGGATAGAAGAAATTGGTATTGATATTCAAAAGTGTAGGTTTAGCAATGTTTGCCGCTGCCGGCCACCTGGTAACAAGCTGTCAGCCTACCCAAAAGCAATCAAGCATTGCCGCGTTCACATTCTTAGAGAAATCCGAGCTACCAATCCAAAAGTTATTGTTCTGCTGGGTTCCTCAGCTGTTCAGAGTATCCTAAATCGCACAGGTATCTTGCGGCTCCATGGTGAAGTAATCAAGACTCCAAACTGGACGTTTGTCTGTAGCTTCCACCCAGCATACCTTCTTCGCAATGACAACATTCCTACCCGGAAGCGTTTTTTGGAAGCTCTGCGGGTTGCCAAGCGTATGGCAGAACCGAAAAGAAAAAGTAGGAAATTAAAGCGTAAGAATGAGTACATCCGAGATAAGAAGATGCTGCAGGAGTATACAGACATGCTTCGGAAGCAGCCTCTTCTGTCCACAGATATTGAGTCAAGCACGCTGTCCCCATTTTTGAAAGGTACAAAAGAGCCAAAAGTAGGCTGCGTTGGGTTTGCTTGGGATTACAACAATGCAGTTTGCTTTCCGGTAGAAGGCCGAGCGGGTGCAGAAGCAGAAATAACAGTTCGCAAGGAAGAAGTGCTAGAGGCAGTGAAGGACATCTGGGAAGACCCAGGCATTAAACACGTAGCCCATTTTGGGAAGACACTTGAATACGTCTACATGATTGTGCTTCATGACATTTGGCTTGGGGGGCGTGAGTCAAGAGGCTACTACGCTGATACAGGTTTGATGAGCTACACACTCAATGAGGAAAAGGGCGGCCATGGGCTGAAAGACTGGGGCTATGCAGTGGGAATGCCTGACTATGACCTTCCTAAGCGTCAATATTGTCTAGAAAATCCGCAGCACGACCCAGAGCGTGGCGGAAATCTAATCTACGCACCTGCTGTGTCTGTGCTGTATCCGTACAACACTGATGATTGTATAGCGGGCTATAGATTATTTTTCAAGCTGGAAAAGCAGTTGAAGAAAGAAAAGCTGTGGGAACTTCCCTTCAAATTCCCACTGATGTGGCACAACTGGACAGCGGCAATGATGGAGATTGCCGGGATTAAGATTGACAAAAAGCGGAACGTTGATCTTCAAGACATTTACAGTGGCAGGATACAGAAACTTGATGGAAAGTTGCTGAACTTTCCCGAGGTGCAAGAGCTAAAGGAGGAAATTGAGCAAAAGATGCTTTGTAGGGTTTATGAGAGGGTGCGTTCCTACAAATATCGCCCTATTAGTGTGAAAAAGCGTGTACTGGAGTTGTATGAGGCACAACGTGAAAAGCTAATCAAAGAGAAGGGCTCAACCATAAATCTGAACTCCACAGAGGTACGGCGTGAATTGGTTTTTGAGAAATTGGGGTACAAATCCATAAAGAAAACAGATGGGGGGTTGTATTCTGTAGACAAGGAAGTCCTGGAAGAACTCCAGAAAATTAGAAAGAATAAAGTTCTTGGTGCTTTGGTAAAACGAAATGAGCTTTTCTCTGCAAACTCTAAGTACATTGCTCCAATCGTAGAGTGGTGTGGCTTAGATGGAAAAACGCATACAACATACCGTCCGCAGGGTACTGTTACGGGAAGAGTTTCTAGCGACCACCCAAATCATGAAAATCTTCCCAAGCGAAGCAAACTTGCAATGGAATTACGCACTCAGTTTGTCTCTAGTGGAGATGGCTACTTCATACTGGAGCAGGACGAAAAGCAGATGGAGCTTCGCCTCATGGCTGACCGTTCCCAGGATGAAACAATGATTTCCGAGTTTAATTCAGGCAAAGACCCCCACCAAATGGGAGCCGCAGCAGCCTATGAGATTCGAGAAGAAGATGTAACAAAGGAGCAGCGTACTGACGCCAAATCTGCCATCTCGTTTGGTTTGGTATATGGGCGCAGTGCAAAAGCTCTGGCGGCAGACTTTGGTTGGTCTGAGCAGAAAGCCCAGAAGTTCAAAAGCCGCTATTTTGGTAAGTACCAGGGTGTTGCAAGATACCTGGAGCAACGGCGCCACTACATTTTGGGCCATGGCGTTGTCTACTCCCATTTCTTTCGGCGAAGGCATTGCAGAGGCTACGATAGTGAAGACGATGGAATTCGGAATACGGCAGTGCGTGAGGGAATAAACTCACCAATCCAAGGAGATGCATCAGATGTGACTTGGGTTGCTGGCCATCGCTTTGCTGAATGGGCTATGAAATACCGGATGAAATCAAAACTTATCATTGCGGTTCATGATGCTTTGTACATTGACTACTGGTACAAAGAACTTGATGATGTGTTGGAAATGTCCTACAAATTTATGACAGACCGTGAATTCATCCAGAAGAGGACTGGTTGGTTTTGTACAGTTCCTTGGGATACTGACATTTCTCTAGGTTTGAATCTTGGAGAGATGCAAGAACTTGAACATAGAAAGAAGCCTGGGGAATTTATTGTACCACCGGAGTTCAAATGAGCGACCGACGTCTTAGGCATGCCCCTGTAGTCATCCAGCTTAGACCCACAGAGGTCTACAAGGCAGACTTGCTGAAAGAATTGCGGGTAGACCGCACAAGGATAGACAGGGAACTTTTGCATCAGCCTGGGAAATATGCATGGTGGGCTTCCCTTTCGGCACAGGTTGCTGCTACTGTCTCAGAATTGGAGGAAAAGCTGGAGCATCTTGAAGCAAAACTCTCAAAAGAGCGTAGGGCAAGAGGAAAACCAATCCGAGTTGGAGATATGAAGATGGGGTTTTGGGACTCAACGCGATACCGGAAGTTGAGGGCCAAGTTGCGGCACTGGGAGGACTCTGCTCGATTTTTAGAAAAGAGTGAAAGAGCTTTTCAGCAGAGGGCATCAATGCTACAGTCGTTCAATGCTAACATGAGGAAGGAGAGAGAACAATCATGACAATGACAGCACAAGAAGTTCAGGTGGAACGTGAGAAGAGGGCCAGCAAGCGGGGTGGGGGGAATCACGATTGGTTCAAAGCCTCTGTGGGCAACACTTACATCCGGATTGGTCCACCGTGGAAGACAAATGGTGAGGTTTGGAAGGATGTCTACTACCATGGAAATTATCCGGAAAAGGTGTACTGCGCCCAGAATGATGTAGACAGGAAAACAGGGAAACATAGAAAGTGCGCTGTGTGCAAGCGGCAAGCTGACTTGAAAGGTGACAGGTCGGTGAGGGCAAAGAAACTCTGGGGGCTGTTGGTCAAAAAGAACGAAGGGCTTTGGAACATTTTGGTAGCGAAGGTCAAGAAAAGCTCCAAAGGGGAATATCGAGTCAAAGGCTATGAAGGGAAGAAATTCCAAATTCTCCGACTTTCCTCCAAGTGGCATAACTTGCTTTTGGACATCTTTTCCGATGAGGATTACAGGAGGAAGTCTATCCTAGGAGTAACCCACGCAAAGTATGGAAGGCTTATCCGGTTGAACAGGGTGGGTGAAGAGTTAGATACCACCTACACCTTCAAAGCACTGGATAGGGAGACTCCAATTTTTGACTCCTCTACAAAACGGAAGGCTGTGCTGAAAACTCTGGTTGACTTTGATTCTATGGTGAGTGGAAGCAGCGATGAGGAACTTGAAACATTTGTGCACAGGTCTGAAAGGTTGGCTAAAAAGATGGAGCATGAAGAAAAGAAAAGTGGAAGCTCCTCTTCGTCGGAAAGTTCAGGAAGTTCTGAGTCTGAGTCCGAAAGTTCGGGGGGAGAGTCTTCTTCAGGTTCTGGGGTCTCAGAGTCAGAGGCTTCGGAGGCATCAGCGGAAACAGATTTGGAAAAGCAATACCGGAAGATGAAACATGATGTAAAATCTAAACACCACAAGGAGCATAAACACCATGGCCATGAAGAAGAAGAAAGTGAAAGCGAAGCCTCGGAATCGAGTTCGTCGTAGGGTTACAAAACCTCAGCAACCTGCCATAACTGCAGGTTCTGTGAGGTTGGACCCAACCACCACTCCAGGAGTTGCTGAAAATCCCTTTGGTGGGAAAGTTGAGGGGGGAGAATAGACAATCATGAATGCTGGGCGTTTTGTTTTTCTAGTCAAATTTCTAGGGGCAATGACGCCCAGCATGACTCAGTCTGATTTGGAATTGTTTGAAGCAGTGTGTAGACGTTCTGTGGAGGGCACTGCAACTCCTGATGACTTATCGAAACTGGAACTGCTGTATTTCAAGTTTGGAGTTTCAAAGGAGGCATAACTGTGCCACCAAGATTTCCGCGCTATGAAAAGATTGTAGGCTTCAAGGGGGCAAAGCGTAAGGTTCTTGAGGAAGTAATCAAAAGCATAAATACGCGATACAAAAAGGAGAAGAAGCGGCAGGGAAAAACTTTAACAACGCTTCACGACTCCATATTTGCACAAGAGCGCCCTTACATCTCCAGTGGGATTCTTCCTATTGATTGCTGCCTCTGCTTTGGGATGGGATTTCCAGGAGGTGGAATCATAGAAATCTATGGCCCTGAGGCAAGCCTCAAAACTGCCATTGTAGAAAACACACTGGCGGAATCTCAACGTAAAGGCTACTACACTGGATTGTTTGCCGCAGAATACTCCCTGAACTACAAAAGAATGAAAAGTGTTGGGTTGGATGAGAATTTGTTGCTGGTTATGTGCTCAAAAACAATCGAGGACTTCTACAAAGAACTGCGGGATGTTGTACATGATATCCGGGCAAAGGACAAAAGGACACCAATCGTAGTTGGTTGGGACTCAATTGCCGCAACTCCAACACGGACAGAGCTAGAGCATAAGGCTGGATTGGCTGCAAGTGACATGGGCAGGATGGCCCTTCAGTTGTCTAAGTTCTTTCGTAGGCTAGTGCGCTTTCTTTTCTTAAACAACGTTTGTTTGCTTTGTGTGAATCAAACTCGAACTAATCTTGCTCAAATGTACGGAAACAAGGAAGTAACAACAGGAGGAAAAGCACTACGTTTCTATGCTTGGGTACGCTGCCGAGTGGCCCGTATCAAAAGCATCAAAGGCCCGGATGATGAGGAAATCGGGATGTTGTGCAGTTTCACTACAGTGAAAAACAAATTTGCCCCACCCTTTCGTAAGTGTAAGCTGGCAGCCTACTGGAAGAAGGGAATTGACCCTGTTTTTACTGTTTGGGAATTTTGCATAGACAAAAAGATAATCGAGCGTAGCGAGCAGGTGTACAAATACAAAGGCCATGTTCTTACAAAAAACTCGTTTGCCAAGTTCTACTCAAAGTACCGTCAAGAAGTTGATGCGGCTTTGAGAAAAGCCTCACTGGGGAAAGAATGAAGACACTCATTATCGACGGAAACAATAGCGTATGGCGTCTTTCCAAAAAGATGCCTATCCTCACCACTGCTGACACTAAGCAGGAAATTCAAGTCGTCTATGGCTTTCTGCGTCTTCTACGGAGTGTTCTTGTGCAGTTCAGCCCAGACTTGGCTTTGATTTGCTGGGACTTGGGAAAGTCTGAGTACCGAAAAAAGATTTTCCCTGAATACAAGGCTAATCGGCACCATGATTCTACATCTGCTGAAGCTAGAGAGTTTCGGAGTGTACTGAGCCAGATGGAGATTTTGAAAGACCTGCTGCGGAATCTTGCTGTGGCGCAACTTACCTATCCTGAAATGGAAGCTGATGATTTGATTGGGATTTCTTGTGCAGAACTAGCTGGAGACAAGACAATTGTTTCTTCTGATCAGGATATGCTCCATCTTGTAGACAACAAGGTTTCTGTTTGGTCTCCAATCAAGACAGAATTGTACACGATGAATAATTTTCATCAGAAACTTTTTCTATCTCCAAGACAATGGCTGGAATATCGGGCTGTCTGTGGAGATAATGGTGACAATATCCCAGGAATAGCAAAAGGTCTTGGGCCAACTACAGCAATGGAGATTATCCAGAAGTATGGCTCAGTGGAAGTGTTGTTTAGGGACTCAAAAGTGGCTGAGCGTGTGGCAAGCAAGGGAAATCGCTACGCTTTGTTTGTAGCAGAAGGAGCGCGGGAACAATTTTACAGAAATCTCCTGCTAATGGATTTGCACCTTTCCATTCGGCAAGAGAAGGCAGAAAAGGTAGTTTTGCTTCTTCGAAAAAACATCAAGGGCTTGAAACCAATAAACAAAGTAGCTTTGCAGGAATATTTTATCAAAAAGGAATTTGTGTCCTTGCTGAAGGATATGCCCAATTGGTTGAATCCATTTCAGGATTTGAATGTCCACGATAGCTAGATTTCCAAGGCTACTGCGGTTTCCAAGGTTTCCAGAAGCAGAGTGCCGCAGCAAGGAAGGAACACTTCTTTGCATCTGTGGAAAACGAGGCAGGATGTTTATCCATCAAAGTGAAGGGAAGCTTCGAGGATTTTGCTCTGATGAGTGCTGTGACTTCTTCTACGTTTTCAAAAAGTTAGGAGCAGAATAAACATGGGAAGACATGCTAAGGTGTGGGATGTTAGGGAGGATTATCGCCCAATACTGTTCAAAGTGAAAGAACTGTTTCCAACAGTACTGAAGCACATTGAGCCCAAGCGTGTGTTTCTATGTGGATTTACGAACAGGTCTAGCAACTTCATAGCAAGAATTTCCTCAAATCGCTATCCTTGGTCGTTAATCATACCGCATTTTGACTACGTGATAACCTTCTGGACAACTCGCTTTGATGCAGAAACTGTTGCATTTCAGCACTACGTTGTGCTTCACGAGCTATTCCACATCCCAGCAAGTGGATTTGAAGAAGGCCAGCGAAAGGAATATCGTAGACTGGTTCATCATGACATAGAAGACTTTTCAAACCTACTACGTTCCTACGGGATTCAAATGGAATCTGTTGATGATGTGATGAAAGGTGAACGAAAACTTTTTCGAGAGGAGAAAGGGCCGCATCGGTTTCCGCGTACAGCCCAAATCAAATGAACAATGAACCGCTTGTAATTGCTCGTTGCATAGTATCAAGCCACAGTCAAACTCGGCTTATTCTTGGTGAGTGCTATGGAATCCAAAGTAGCGAATTGTACTATGGGATGCGCTACGCCAGGGTTTATGAAATCAACTCTGAGGACTGGGCCACTTGGGGGGCTGTAGGCCAGGGACAAGGGAAGGACAAACTTTTCAGAATTTCAGAACTTGGCCGTGCCTATCTTGGAGAATTTAGTTGCCATCGCTTTGAGCCAATCCACACCAAAGCAGAGATGGATGCTGAGATTGCTAGGATAGCTGAGCGGCAAAAGTTCACTTCCAGGCCAGTTCCTGGGGGTTAGGTAGCCTCCTATAACCCATCTCTAGCCCAATTTGCAGCCCCGTAGGCGAATTCTACGGGGAGGATAGGGGAAAACCCCATTCTAGGGAGTTTGTCAGGATGATATTACAGCGAGTACACTTGTCAAAACTTAAGACAGATGATGGGAATTGGGAATTTACAACAGCAACAGTGTGTATGGAGCTTTGGATTCAACCCCGAACACTGGAGGTCAAGAGCTACAGAGTTATTTTAGGAGACGGTAAGATAAACAAGGTTCTAGGTGTTACTACAGAGCAGGGTGCTTTTATTCCTGTTGAGCTTCTCAGTTTTTCTAACGACTTCAAAATTTTGGAGTGAGTGCTTTGTCTACAGTGCTTCGATTTTTGGCAACAGGAGACACCCAGATACACAACTGGAAGCAGTTCAGCTACACTCGAAAAGATGGAATGAACAGTCGGTTGTACAATTGCCTCAAGGTTTTCGACATTCTTTCCACAGAAGCAAAGAAGCGGGGAATTCGTAAAATTCTACTGAATGGGGACTTGTTTGAGGAAACAGACTACATCCAAGTGGAAATCTACGACGCTGCCTATCAGAAGCTGGAGATGCTGTATGACTCAGGGTTGGAGACTGTAATCAATCTGGGGAACCACGACTTGTGTGCACAGCTGAAAGACCGAACAATTCATTCTCTCAGGCCGTTTAGAAAAGTTGCACAAGTCATAGAGCAACCCCAACGCCTGTGGAAGCATTTGTATGCTGTTCCATACACTTCAAAACCAGAACGTCTGAAGAAGGCGGTTAGAAAACTAAGAGTGGAAACTTCAGTTGCTGTGTTGGTTCTACATTGTGGTATACAAGGTGGGCGTGTAGGCCCAAAGCAATACCTCATTCGCAATCCTATCAAGCTCAAGGATATTCGTCCAAAAGACTTCAATCTTGTACTTCTGTCAGACTACCATACCCAGCAATGGTTGGCAAGCAACGTCCTGTATTTGGGCTCACCCCTTCAGCACTCGTTTGGAGAAACACATCGACCTTGTATTTGGGATGTGACTCTGTACGACAAGAAGCCTTGGTTCAAGCTAGAAAAGATTTACACGAATCTCCCACGCTTTCGGCAGGTTCGAGTTTACCACCACAAAGACTTGAAAAAACTAGGGGACTTGACTAATGACTTTGTTCGCGTTATACTACCGCTGGATTCAAAAGTTGAGGCTGCTGAGGTTGAGGCATTAGCCAGGGGGAAATTTCAGTTGCAGATAGACCGAGCCAAAAGTGGAAGTGAGCAACCCATAGAAACTGTACGCTCACTGCGCCCTGAGGAGGCAATTGAACGGTATGCAAGGGGTAATGCTAGAAGAGACCGGGTAGAAAGCCTAATACGTTTGGGCTCAAAAATTTATCTGGGGGAGAAGTGAATGGTTGAGTTTCAAAAACTCAAAATTCATAACTTTATGAGTTTTCGAGAACAGCAAACCATTTCCCTAAGTAGGCAGGGAATAGTTCGATTGGAGGGGCGCAATCTGGATGACCCAGCGGCAGATAGCAATATGGCGGGTAAGACAGCAATCATTGAAGCCCTGTGCTGGTGTCTATTCAATCGAACCATTCGTGGTCTCCACCATGACCAAGTCATACACAGGCGTGTGAAAAAAGATTGCTACGTGTCGGTTTCCTTTACCGTGGCTGAGACAGGCTACGTGTGTAGGCGATACCGAAAGCATCACAAGCACCAAAACCAACTTCAATTATGGTGTGGAAATCACCTGTTGTCTTTTCGGCATGAAGAACTTACTCAAGAAAGAGTAGAAGAAATTCTTGGCTGTGATTTTCAAGCCTTTGCCAATTCCGTAATCTTCGGTGGGATGAAGCCTTTTGCTATGATGTCAGACGCAGAGCAAAAGAAGCTTCTGGAATCCTTCCTGCACTTTAGCCGGTTTGATATTGCGCTCCACCGAACAAAGGAACTTCTAGCTGAGGCCAACGAGTACAAAGTACGGCTGTCTATTCAGCTTGAGCGAGAAAATGGAGAAGCAAAGACAGCCAAAGCTGAAATACAAGCACTGCGGGAAAGTGAAGCCTTTGTTCAGCAAAAAGCGCAGGGAGAGTTGGAGGGGATTAGGCGAAAACTTCAGGGGTTGAAAAAGCCTAAGCTGAAAGTGACAAAGCAAGATGTTAGGAAGGCTGAGGACGAATTTGAAGTCCTTGTTCAAAAGCAGACAAAGGGAGAAGCTAGAGTTCTTCAACTTCGAAAAACTCTAAAAGACTATTCCAAAGCAGTGCACAATCGAAAGAGATTGGTTGGAAAGCCTTGTCCGTTTTGTGGGGCTAGAATTTCTAAGCCAACTATCGAAGAATTCTTGAGCCATATTCAAACAGAGCAGCGGGGTACTATGGCGAAGTACCACGCAGCAAAACACTCTGTATTGGAATCGGAAAGGAGAACAACACATGGGCGCAAGAGTCTAAAGCGCCTACACAAACAATACACACTAAACCAACAACACCTAACACGATACTGCAAAGAGAAAGGGGAATTGGAGGCACAAGCGGGGGCAAAAAGTGTCTCCTTTGCCCCTTTCTCAGAAAAAATAGAAGCTTTATCTCTCAAGTACACACGGTGTGTGTCCAGGTTGTTGGTGCATGAACAAGAAAAGAAACTTCTTGAAAGGAGAATACAGAGCTTGGAGTTCTGGGAAATTGGTTTTGGAAATCGCGGAGTGAAGTCCTTGATTGTAAGGGAAGCACTCCCGGCATTGAACCAAAAGCTGGATGAGTATTCCAAAAAAGTATTTCATGGAGGGGTAGAGCTTGAGCTCAGCCCAACAAAACAAACCAAACAAGGAAAAGAGCGAGAGCTCTTTCATTTGCAGTATAAGGCTCGATTCGGGGCCAACAGTTATGTTGGTGAGTCCGCTGGAGGACGTAGACGGGTGGATATTTGCGTACTTCTTGTCTTTTCATGGATGTCCCGCCTTTGCAATCTGCTACTTGTTGATGAACTCCTCGATGGTCTCGATGACACCGGACAAAAAGAGATTCTCAATATTCTCTCGGAGCTGCGGGGGACAATTCTAGTGATTAGTCATGAGAACCAGTTGCGTTCTCAGATAAGCAGAACTTGGCGGGTCACTAAGCATCATGGGTCTTCCACTCTGGAACAGTTTTCATGAAGAAACACCAAATCTTCAATAACAAAAAGGTGACCCATCTTCTTGGTCTGTATGCAAAGGATGTCAGTCAAGTTGGACTGCGGGATAGAATTGTGCGCAATTCTTTACCTCTAATTGATGCGGCTCTTTCCAAAAAACATATCTACGCAAACCGTGATGATATCCGTCAAGAATGTATTCTGAAGATGCTGTATGGGCTTGAGAAGTATGAGCCTGGGCGTGGCTCTGCTTTTGCCTTTTTGTGGACACTCATCTGCAACACGTGCATAACACAGGGCCAGAGGATGTCCAGTAAAAATCTCAGCTTGTCTACTGATGAAACTGCTCAACGGGAAGCTGAAGTCAATTCTAACAAGGTGTTTGAGACTCCGGAAAACCGTCACATATTGAACGCTTTGGCAGATTCCATCCAGCACGCTTTCAGGGAAAATGGATTTTTGGTTCCAAAACATCGGTACCATCGCCGTGTTTGCGTGAAAATCCGTGAGTCCATTCAGAATGGAGAACTGTTTTACAACCGAGTGGAAGTGATGAAGAGTCTTGGAAGGCTTGGTTTGGATAAGAAAGAAGTTCAGTTCTATTTGGACTACACGCTGATTATGGTTAGGGAAAAGCTACTGGAGGCTCGTGAGAATGCAAGTGCGCTTATTGTTAAACCAATTGGCAAAAATGTACCCGAAGTCCTTGGTAGCGGAATTTTTTAGGCTGTTTGGTGCAGCAGACACTGAGAAACTGCTTACAGTGTTTGCGGGCACAACACTTAGAATTCCAAGTACGAAGGAACTTGAAGAAGCACGCAGAAATATTGCTATCTATGAGACACTGTCTCATGCAAAAAGCGCAGCGGAGGCACGCCGTCTTGGAGAGGCTCTGATGTCTCAACACAACATCTCACGAAATCAGGTTAGAAGAGTATACAAACTCACTCGAAAGTTGCTCCGTGAAAGCAAACGGTTTTCAGAGGCAGACGCGAAAACAGGCCAGTTGAAGAAAAAGACAATTCGTGTGTGGCGTAAGAGCAAGCGGAGGATGTGACAGTGGCAAATGTCTCAAATTGGAAAGGCTGGGAATGGGAAGTTGCCATAGCTTTGGGGGGCAAGCGCCGGTTGCGCACGATGGAGTCTTTTGGGGTTGAGGCTCCAGATGTTTACTTTGGGAAGAAATTCCGTAGGAAATATCCTCTTGTCCGTACGGTTGTCATTGAGTGCAAAAAAAGAAGGAACCTTAGTGTGCCAGCCCTGTTTGCTGGCGCAGCTTCCAAATATGGAGAAGGGGGAAAGAAACATGTCCTTCTGGGAACAAAGCTGCCACGGCTAGGCAGTCTTGGTAAGAAGACCAAAGAGTTGAAAAAGGAAGTTGCCAACCGATATTCTGAGGGCAGCAGGATTTGGGAGAAACGGTACAGTCTGTTATTGCGCCAGCGACAAAAGGAGCCAAGGAAAAAAGATATCAAGCGGCTCCGAAAAAGCATGAGACGAGCGCAGGATAGAGTTCTAAAACGCGACCTGGCAAAACTGCGTGCCAGACACTCCATTACAGGGCTGATGACTGTTGAGCTTGGGTTCTTTACAGAACTTTGGGAGGCTTGGATTGGGAAACGCGAAAAGGAAGCGAGAGCGGAGAAAAAAGCAAATGGAAGACATGGCGGATAACGTAGCAGGAAAAGCAAAGCAATCGGAAGAAAGTGCCCACCTTGTTCAACTTCTCCAGCGGCTCAACACGTTTGCAAATTACTTGTTGCGGAAGAATGGGGCAGGGCCAGGAATGTTGTTGGTGGATGGGCATATCCACAAGATTCTGATGCGCTCCGAGATTGTAGTGCTCACTGAAATCCTCTGTGAAAAGTTTGGAATCCTCCCAGAGGAGTTTCTGGGTCGTGTCAACAATGAACTGGAGAGAGAGATTGTCATCTATCAAATGGACAATCGTGTTGTTTTCACTCCAGATGGTGCAATAGCAGATGGGCCAGTTCCAATTAAGGAGAGTCCAGAAGATGGAAAAGGAAACTGACAGTGTTGCAAGAGACACCACAGAACTCCGAGTTCTGATACGGGAGGACTCTCATGGAAATCTAAACGTGGAGTGGGAGTCCAGAATCCATGGGACAGGTGTTGTAATTCCAATGCGCTCTTCCCACGTAGCAGGGCAGTTGTTTTCAGCTGCCTTTGTGGTTCTTAGCAAGGACTACAAAAGCATGTCAAATGCAATTGGAGAAGCAGTTGGGAAAGGTAATTCTAAGCAGGGGAAAGAAAACAGTGGGTGATAGAATCCAACGCTTTCCACGATATGCTGAAGACTACCCTCCAGAGAAAAAGTTGGTGAAGATGGCCAGCATCAGAAAGCAGGTCTCTGAGGGAAAAGTTCCGGTTCGCTATGACAAACTTTCGCCTCGGATGAAAAAGATTGCCCGCCTTGCAGTACGAGGTGTTCCCATTGATGTAATCTGCAAAATGGAACATTTGGATAGTAACACCTATTATCGGTGGATTCACTACCACAAACTGTTTCAGAAATACTACCTGCGGTACGCAAACAAACAGGCATCCATAGTTGGCTCAAGACTTGATGCAAAGCTAGGACGTTCCGTAACAGTCCTAGAGGATGCCTTGGAAAGTCGTGACCCATATCTGCAAACTGATACTGCATTGCGTCTTTTGAAGGGCCGGGGCAAGCTGATTCAGAACATTCAAACCAAACAGCAAATCTCTGGGCATATCGACACAACAAGCGAAGTCCACCATACCCACGAAATGGATAAGGAATTTGCTCAGATGTTTGTGGAAGCTATGTTAGGAAAAGCAACCGGAATGAAAACAATACAGCCGACAGTCATAGATTTGAAGGCTTTGCCTCCGGCTGAGGTGGAGAGTCTCATTGGTCAGGGTAAAACAGTACAAGCCAGTAGACAAAGAGCGTCTGTGGAGAAAGATAAATAGCGCTGAGGGAATGAACGGTGTGCGAACCCTGATGCGCCAGTATTTATCTCCCAGCTTTCGGCGTATGCTTGTCCCATTGTCTCCCGAATTCTTTCTGACCTATTACCTGGGGTTTAGACTTCCTGAGCATCAAAAGAAATGGATTCAGCTTTGGTCTACACAATTTCTGCTGCACCTTGCTCCTCGTGACCATGGCAAATCTTGGATTCATTCCTACGGAAAACCACTATACCGGATTTATTCAGATGCTGTAAACAACAATCTCGAATTTGTCAATGAAAGGTTTCTGCAAATCTCAAAGACGGACACGCAATCTTCCAAGTATGCAGACCAGGTTCGAGAAACGATTGATGGGAACACTTGGCTCACGGAAGACTTTGGAGACATTCGAGACCCAAAGAAGTGGTTGAAAAGCTACTTTAGTTGCAAACGCCTCAAGGCAGGCAAGCTGGAAAAGGACCACACGTATGAATTTGTTGGTGCCTTGGGAGGAATTACAGGAGGCCATTTTGACGATGTGAATGTGGATGACCCGCTGGATGATGAAAACACAAAGACTGGGGAGCGAATGGATTCCCTGGAAAACTGGTTCTGGGGAACAGTCTGGAATCTTCGAGAACCATCTACTCGGTACTGTGTAGTTGGCACTCGCAAAAACCGCAGGGACTTGTTCAATACCATTCTCCAATCAGCACTCTGGAAGAAGACAATCGAAAAAGCTATCATCAAATTCCCCATGATTCCTGACCCAACGGACTCTGAAAAATTGATTCAGGGCTGGCTCTATCTGACTGATACAGGGCGGCACGTCAAGGGACTATCAGAGATTAAGGGTGAAGAGACAATCGTTGATGTAGAACTTTTGACTGATGACTACGAGGTACTGTGGCCAAGCACCCCTGCTCTTGATGATAATGGAAAAGCAATCAGTGACCCAACCACTGGGAAAGAGAAAGCATTTGGATGGGGCATTCGGGAACTTCTGATGGATAGGGCAGGGCAAGGTTCTGTATCGTTTGACAGGGAAAAGCAGAATGAGATTAGTTCTGGTGAAGGTGGAATCTTTCAGAAGGATTGGCTTTGCTACTTTGACAACGAAATGCTGGTGTATAATTCCGTGGATGGCTACACCTACCTTGCTACGGAGCTGAGTGCATAACTTACAGGAGAGGACAGCGTGACACATCTTCTGTCTAAAAAGAAAGCGCACAAAATGCTTGACCAACAACCTAGAATGGGCGCATTGCGCCTGAGTTGCTGTGACTTCTACGTTGAGGTGGACATTAGTCGCCCAAGAATCTATGAGCCTGTTAGAGGACGTTGGGGGATTCATACAAAAGAGCTTCCTATGATACGAGTTGAGCTCAAGAACTTGGTGGCTACGCAAAAGTATCTAAGACCGGAGTCTATTCACTGGCATATTGATAACCCACCGCCAGAGAGGACTCCAATTGTTTTCAAGTTCCGAGGAAAATTGTACGTGCACAATGGGCATCATCGGTTTGTGATGAGAAAAATTCGTGGAATCAAATCAGCAATGACACGCTTTGCAGACCTGGATACGATGACACAATTGGCAGTAGTGCCAAAGCGATTTCCGCGTGAAGAGAAAAGGGAGGCCAGCAATGTACAGAGCTCAGCAGTCGTTACCAGGGGAGCTTGAATCCATTCGGAGACTTAGAGAGGGTGGCCCTGGCTCTGGACCACAGGGTGGCAGCAAAAACAAAAAATCTTCCTCTAAAGGAAAGAATGTAATGTCTATGGACTTATACAACCATTTTCCAGACAAAAGTGAGGATGAGGGCAATCCTGCAATGGACAATATGGCTTCTCAACTAAAGCATATTGGCTCTATGAAAAATGGAAGTGAGTTAGCTACCTCTGACAAGACGATAACAATACATCCACATGGAGCAAAAGAGGGGAGCTACACTTTCCACTCCAAAGCAGGCTTCACAAGAGCAGCCTTGCTGAAAGCTACAATTTCAGCAGTAAGACAGGATGGGGGTGCTTCCCATCACTACAACAGCGATGTGGTAGTGGAGGCGATTCACAGAAGTCCAACCACGGGGCATTATCACGCAGAACTGGGAACATAAAAGAGTGAATCAGGTAAGGTGTATGACCCTACCGATTCTTGGCGATGATTTTGATTTGTTGTACAGCCAGCGTCTTCAGGAGCAACAGCCCAAACAAACTATCTTTCGTGGACAGGAAGCAGTTGATAGGCTCAATGAGCAAATAGCATCTCAGCCCCGAACGATTGCCATGGATTTTGACGGGGTTCTGGCTGAATGGAATAAGGGAGACAACATCAACAAGATTGGAAAGCCTCTAGCACCTGGAATCAAGCTAGCAAGAAGAATCCAAGCAAAAGGCTTCCGCTTAGTTATTCTAACAGCACGTCCCAAACCTATGTGGGGGGCAATTGAAAGCTGGTTGAAAAAGTATGGCGTACATCCTCTTCAAGTTACAAACGTGAAGCCACCCGCTGAAGCGTACATCGATGACCGAGCCATTCGCTATCCTGCCAATCTTGGAGCAAAGAAGACAAAAGAAAACTCTGGTGATGGGATTATGAATGGGCTGGATGGAAACAGGATTGTAGGCTCACTTGACACTGGAAATCGCAGAACATCAAGATGATTACTTTAAGACCTTTGCAATTTGTAGATTTGGCGTTAAAATCAGCTTCAGACCCTGGTGTGAAGCTGAATCCTGATGGAACTGTGAAAGCGGACTACTTTGTGATTGCTACTGGGGCACGAGTTGGTGCTTTGGTGTACTTGCTTGACACCTACAGAGCGCAGATTCCCTTTCCCCAGCAAGTTCGTGCGATGGTTCGAGAATGGAAAACTTGGAAGTCTACCAAGATTGG
>Ga0307374_10002353_pt1 | contig 33709 bp, 27 predicted proteins | sample OX3MG_FD_202532 | JGI IMG/M metagenome (GOLD analysis project Ga0307374, IMG submission 202532) | Soil microbial communities from Risofladan, Vaasa, Finland - OX-3 | ecosystem: Environmental > Terrestrial > Soil > Coastal area > Acid sulfate soil | place: Finland: Risofladan, Vaasa | collected... | reverse complement strand
TCGCTCATTGCCCCAGCCCAGCCGCGCTCGCCCCATTCGACATGCACGGTTTCCATTTTTATGTCGCGCTTGGCTAACGCCTCGGCCAGAAATCCGCAGTATTCAGCTACGCCATCTGTCGGGCGTTCTCTCCGGCCAAGAAGCGCTATCAGTTGCTCCGCCATTCTTTTCTTGCGAAAACTTATATTGTCAGGTCGTCGCGAGAATGTGACTCGCATCGACGAATTCGAACCTATATCCCAATTTGGCGAGTGATTCTTGCCAAGCGCGGGCATTTGCATCGGAATGCATTTCGCCGAGAATCCAAGGGCGGGATTTTTGGATCAGCTTTTCGGCGCCACGCAGCACCTCCAGCTCCGCGCCTTCCACATCGCACTTGATCGCATTGGGAGCCGGATGATTCGCAACGAATTCATCGAGTGCCACGCATTTGAGCGGCGCTGAGTCTCCACTGTTGTCGGCCATAAATCGGCCCGTCCCCCGATCGGGAGAAGCGGCATCCGCCGCCACAAAATTCATTTCTCCGCTCGACGACCAAATTCCCATCTCACTTACCGTGACATTCGAAAAACCATTGCGGGCAACGTTGCGCCGCAAACGCGCGGCCACGTTCGGATCCGGTTCGAAACTGAACACGCGGCCCTCGGGTCCAACCGCCCGGGCAGCGAGCAAGGTAAACAGTCCGATATTCGCGCCCAGGTCGTAGAAGACCATCCCAGGTCTTAGCCGCGCAGCCAAGGCTTGTTGCACCGGTTCTTCTGCTTCGCCCCGAAGATACCGCTCGCCCGTGCGGGGATTCAGCTCAACCCAAAGCCCCTTTGCGGGACCGGACTGAATCTGTGCCCAGTGCCGCTGATCCGCGGGCAGTACCGCGTGGCTCACCCGGTGCATCCAATCACCGATCAACGGTAGGTTGCGCATGGAGCGTAGCGGCGCCGGGGCGCGCAAGAAAAGCCCGCTGATCCATTGCCGCGCGCCGGGCACTTATTTCTCCACCAGGAAGCTTCCGATCGAGAGCGCGTCCATGCCGGAGCTGAAGAAGGTGCGAATCGCGTCGGTGGGTGTGCAAACGATCGGTTCGCCGCGCAGATTGAACGACGTATTCATCACTACGGGAACTCCCGTCAGCGAGCCGAATTCGCAGATCAGCTTCCAATACAGCGGATTCACATCGCGCTCCACGGACTGTGGGCGCGCGCTGCCGTCCACGTGCGTCACTGCCGGAATCACGCTGCGTTTGTCGGCCTTAACTTGCGCTGTCAAAATCATGAACGGCGAATCCGTAGCCGATTCGATGTAGTCCGCGGCCGATTCCGCCAGCATCGATGGCGCAAATGGACGCCACCACTCGCGGAATTTGACGGCGTTGTTCACTTTTGCGGTCATCTCCGGATCGCGCGGATCGGCCAAAATCGACCGGTTGCCCAGAGCGCGCGGTCCGAATTCCATGCGTCCCTGAAACCACCCGATCATTTTGCCTTTCGCGAGCAATTCCGCCGCTGCCTTGGCGGGATCACTGACGCGAGTATGCCGAATCTTATATGTTTCGAGCGCCTTTTCGATTTCCGCGTCTGAACTGGCCGAACCCAAATATGCGTGCCGCATTTTGCGCAGCGGGAGCTTCCCGCCGGAGTCGAGATAGGGAGCGAGCACGGCCCCGAGACATACGCCGTCATCGCCTGCAGCTGGTTGAACAAAAAGCTTTTCTACGATCCCTGAAGTGAGAATTTTGCCGTTGGCTTTCGAGTTGAGCGCCACGCCGCCCGCCAGGCAAAGATTCCGGCAGCCTGTTTTCGCCACGGCGCTAGCCGCCAACTTCAGCATTGCTCGCTCGCAAGCGTCCTGCACCGCGAAAGCGACGTCTTTGTAGCGATCGCCAATCTCCGATTCGGGAGCCCGTTTGGGGCCAAGGCGCGCTTCGATGGCCGCCGTTGGCGCTAAATCTTTTCCAAGCAGCAGGCGCGTGGCTACTCGGTACGGATCGGCATCCGGCGAGATGAAATCGCTCAGATCGACGCTGGGCTTGCCGTAGGGCGCCAGGCCCATCACTTTCCATTCGTCGCTGTACGGTTCGAAGCCGAGATATTGCGTGAATTGCGCGTAGAAAAGCCCTAGCGAATTTGGCCACGGGATGGTCTGCACGTGTTCGAGGCGCCCGTCGCGGCCGCGCCAAATCGAAGTCGCTTCCCATGCGCCGCGCCCGTCGATCACCAGGATCGCGGCGTCCTCAAACCCGGAGTACGCGTATGCGCTGATCGCATGCGCCAGATGATGGTCTGTGAGCCGAAATTGCGTGCGGGCCGAGGATCCGAAAACTTGCCGGAAGCGGTTTTCTCCGCTGCGCTGGTGCCACATGCTGACGAAATGCCGCGTGGAATTGAGCAGCGCGCGCGAATCCACCGTTTGCTTTCCGGTGGCGAAGCAGCTCAGATCGTGCAAATAGGCCGCGCGCGGCCGCGGCCATCCCTGGCAGACGAAATCCACTTCGTCAGCGCGAACGCCCGCGAAATCGAGGCATGCGCGAATGGCCAACACCGGAAAGCGCGCATCGTGCTTCGCACGGCTCAGCCGCTCTTCCGCCACAGCGAACAACACCTCGCCATCGCGCGCGATGCACGCAGACGAATCGTGCATCTGCGAGTAGTTAATTCCGATGGAGATCATTGCACTTCAATTCTTTCGCCCGTTCTGCGCGGCTAGCGTCAGTATCTCTTCTAATTGCTCGGTGATGCGTGGCCAAGTGTATCGCCTCATCGTATTTTGCGCTTCATGGCCCAGGCGGCAGCGAAGTTCCACGCTGCCGCAAAGCTTGCTGACCGCTCGCGCCAGCTCGCTTGTATTGGCGGGCGGTACGAGCAGCCCGTTAAAATCGTTCTCCACAACGTCCTGCATCCCGCTGGAAGTAGTTGTGACGACCGGCATGCCCGAGGCCATGGCCTCCAGGAGGGTCAACGGCATTCCTTCCACCAGCGACGGAAATACGAAAATGTCGTGACTGGCGTAAACAGAGGGCATTTCGCTGCGAGGAACGAATGGAACAACCGATACGCGGTCGCGAATTGCAGGCGCGAACGAAGACTTCACTTCCACTTCGGAGTTACCGCAACCTGCCACAGTCAGCCAAACGGAAGAGTCCTCCCGCGCAAGTAAGCCAAACGATTCCGCGAGATAGTGAACGCCTTTTCGGTCCAGCCACGTGCCTACGTATAGCAAACGGAACGGCGAACGGGACGCGTAGTTGCGATCCGCAAAGAATTCTTCTCCTACACCATTGGGAACGTAGCGAATTCGGCCGGGCTCGCGATTGTATTTCAGTTCGGCCATCACCCATGCCTCGCGATTTGCTACGGCGCCGAAATCCGCCGTGCGAATCGACCAGTCGTACATCGACTGGTGATAAATGCCATGCCACATCCGATTCTTCCATCCGAAGTTTGGCGCGCGCCCCTTGCGGTGTTCCCAAGCCATTGCTCGCGAGAAGCGTTCTTCACTGCCCTGCATGGTCATCACGTAGGGCGGAACTCCACTCGGATGCAGCACGCGGCGCCACGATCCGTAGACGCATCCCCACGGCGCGTGCAGGTTCACCACGTCATACGCGTGTCGCTGCCGGACGATCCGTTGCGCCGCGCGATACGCGAAAAACAGTGCTTCCAGGCGCTTTGGTTTTGCGGGCCGGGCGAGAACGTCGTCAAGAAACCAGCAATCCACTTGATGTCCGCGCTTTTCGAGTTCTCGGGCGTGATTCAGCGCTACTCCTGCTGCTCCGGCCTCCACCTGCCGAGGCACTCCGATGGCAATCAAGATTTTCACCGGCGATCAGACGCCTTTTGCGCCATCACGAAATAGTGCAGCGCAACCGGGCTCAGCGTGCGCCGTATGGTTCGGCTCGATTCAAAAAAGGGCGCGCGAACGGGATTGCGACCGGGCCAAACGGGAAACTGATGCACCGTTCCGTCAGTTTGAATGATGTCCCACCCGGCTTGGCGGATCATTTTTCGAATCTGCGGAAACAGAAACACGCGGTCAAATGGCTGATCGCCGCCAGGGGTCGCTTTCGGCTTTCGCCCCCTTGCGTATAGATAATAGAGACCCGTTGCGTTCGCATAATTGGGAGTCGTCAGGTACAGCCGTCCGCCCGGGCGGCAAACGCGGGCCATTTCCGCCAAACTGGCTTGCGGATTCGGTAGGTGCTCAATCGTTTCACATGAGACGACCACGTCGAAAGCTTCCTCTGTGAAAGGCAGGCTTTGCGCGTCGGCTTGGATAAAGTTCACGTGAATGCCGCTCGGCACGTCCGTCGCCGCTTTTCCCGAAGCGGCCCGAATAGCAGCCCCGGAAAAATCCGCGCCACAGACTACCGCGCCACGACGCGCTAATAGTCTCGAGAATCCCCCGCGTCCGCACGCCACCTCGAGAACTCGCATCCCAGCGATGTCTTTGATGTATTCGAGGACGAGGCGGTACCAAGGAGAAGTTTCATCCGCATGTACCGGGTCAGATTTGAGAACGTCCGCGTGCCAACGATCGTATTTGGTGGCGAGGCTCATCATTTCGTCCGCCGGCATGAATGGGCACAATTCCAGCAGTATTGTGCTCCCTCTGCCGAAAAACGCTGATTGCAGCTAGACTTCGCACAGCACCGCCCGAGAATCACCGGCCGTACAGCGATCCGCATCATGGCTTCAAGCCCATTCGGCCGCCGAAGTCGATGCGATTGAGAAGAATGGGGACACGCTGCTCCGAAAAATATTCGTCGCACGCTCGCCGGGCTCCAGCCCAATGCCCGTAATCATCGATAATGATGACCCCGCTGCGCGAAACACGAGGAAACAGGTGCGTAAGCTCATGCTTGGTTGACTCGTACCAATCGGTATCCAACCGCAACAGGCTGATGCACTCCGGCGCGTGGCCGGGTATGGTTTCTTCCACTCTCCCCTGCAGGTAGTGGGTGCGTTCCGGCGGATATCCGGTACTGTGCATCACGGTTCGGACCGTTTCGAGCGGCGCTATGCACAAATAGGCTGGGTCAGCCGCGATCACTTCCGCGGCTGTTTTCCCCGAATAATCGATATCGATCGAACTTGGAGCGGACATTCCCTGAAACGTGTCGAACAGGTATAAGTCCCGCTGAAGGTCGCCGGCCCCAATCAGCGTTTTGGCGACAGCCGCCATGCTGCCGCCTTTCCACACGCCGCATTCGACGATCGCGCCGGGTATGCGATTTGCGCTCACGTATCGCACGGCCTGAATCAGTGCGTAAACCCGCTCCGGACTCGTCATGGTCCACGGTCGCACGTATCGGAGAATGGCAGCCTCATCCTCGCGAAAGTCCGGTGGGACCTCGTTTTTGTAATCGCGATAGCGAACTAAGTCCAATCCGAAAACTCTGAACGAGCGATGGATTACGTCCTTGATCATAGTTTGGATGGGTTCGCGTCAGCAGAATCCACATGCCACAAACCATCTTCAGAGAGTCCGATATGAGGCATTCGCGGAGCGGGCAGCACCGCCTCGCGGAAACGTCTATACCTGCCGCTCTCCGAAATTCGGCGCTGGATTCCGTAATACGCCTTAGGCGGCACGGCTAGGGCTGCTAACAGAGTCAGCGATTTGAAGACGCGGTGCACAAACGACGCTTCCGGATGCGAGATACGATATAACTTCCATTCCGTGCTGGCCGTTTGAAATGACCAGCCACCGCCTGTGGCAAGACGAAGCCGGTCCGCAAAAGCTCGCGTATAGGCCACCGCCTCCGTCGCCGCGTTTCTTTCAATCCCATAAGCTTCAAGGCGGCTCGCGAGACTCGTCGCCAGATCACATAACGACTGTTGCTTGCGACGTTCTCTTTCGAGGTTGAACTTCCCGACCTGAAAAGCATTCGATTCGTGGAGCCGGTAAAACGTTAGCGCATCCTGAAGAATCTGGGCGTCGGCAAGAGTCGCTGCGAGCGTGAAGAGATATTCGTCCGCCTGCACGCGAATTGCTTGGGGTATCGCGCCGATTTTGGTGAGCAGGTCGCGGCGAATGGTCATCCGGCTAGTGCCGAGAAAGGATCCGCGCCGGCGAAGCAACCGTGCGCCTTCGACGGTATCAGCCCGAAAACGGAAGCCTTCGCGGAGAATTTCGGCCTGCCGGCTGCCGTCGCGATGCACGGTGATGATTCCGTGGCCAACAATTCCGAGCGACGGGTCGGCGGCCATGGTTTCCGCCACGCGCGTCACTTTATTGCGCGCCCACCAATCGTCGCCGTCCAAAAATGCGACAATCTCGCCGCGCGCTTCGGGAATGCCGAAATTGAAGGCAGAGGCCTGGCCGCCGTTCTGCTTGCGAAGCAATCGGACGCGCGGCGCGAATTTGCGGACGATATCGGGCGTGCGGTCCGTGGAACCGTCGTCCACCACCAGTATTTCCATTTCCGACGCGCGAAAATCCTGCTCGACGACGCTGGCGAGCGCTTCCTCGATGAAGCGTTCGTGATTGTAGGTGTCGACCAGCACGGTGACGAACGGATGCGCCATTTCAGATAGCTCCGGCCGGCAATAGCAGAGACGCGATCTGCGCAAACCTCTTACCCGTAAGGCCGAACTTTTTGTGCCCGCGGATCATCGCGTACTTACGCTAGCACACTGCCAAAGCGAAACAAACTGCCCGCGCAGGCAGATTTCCGCAAGGGCCGCACGGGATGAATTGTTGACACCAGCGACGGCGCTTGCGTACCATGCACGGCAAGTTCAGTGTGTCTGTACGGGCGGCGCCCTGCCGCTGAGGAGAGAATGATGAGAAGAGTTCTACGGGCCCCCGTATTTCTAGCGGTGTGTCTCCTAGTCGGGCTTTTCAGCGCGACGACCCACAGCAACGCTCAAGATGCGAACGCGCAAGGCGCGTCAGCGGCTCCGGCGTCCGCGCAGCCTCAAGGTCGTAAGAAGCGCATCGCCGTTTTCGATTTCGATTACGCCACGGTGCAGACCAATTCGTCCGCTCTGTTTGGAACCAACGTCGATGTGGGCAAAGGAATTACCGATCTGCTGGTGAAATATCTGGTGCAGGACGGAACGTACTCCGTTATCGAGCGCCAACAGATTGACAAAATTCTCACGGAGCAGAACTTTTCCAATAGCGACCGCGCTGACCCCGCGTCGGCTGCGAAGCTGGGCAAGATACTCGGCGTGGACGCGATTATCATGGGCGCCGTCACGCAATTTGGAAACGACAACAAGAACCAAAATATCGGGGGTGGTGGCGGAAACTGGCATGGTTTTGGCATGGGCGGAATTTCGCACAAGAAATCGAAGGCGGTGGTGTCGCTCGACGCGCGGATCGTGAACATCGATACCGCGGAGATCATGGCTGTTGCGGAGGGCCACGGTGAATCGTCGCGTTCCAGTCTGGGCTTGCTCGGCGGAGGCGGCAACTGGCACGGCTTTGGCGGCGGCGCCGTCGATTTCGGCTCAAGCGATTTCCAGCAAACGATCATCGGCGAAGCGGTGAAAAACGCCGTGGAGCAGATGAGCCAGGGGCTGATTCAGGATGCACCAAAAGTTGAAGTGCGAACTGTAGTTGTCGAGGGTCTGGTGGCGGCCGTCGTCAGCGGGCAGGTGGTGCTGAACGTGGGAAAGAAAGACGGCGTGAAAGTTGGCGACCAGCTTTCGATCGAGCGCGTCACCATGGAAATCAAAGATCCAGAAACGGGGAAAGTGATTCGGCGAATGACCACCCCGGTTGGTGTTGTGCGTGTCACAGACGTGGACGATGTTTCTGCGGTGACGTCTCCCGTGTCAGGTGCGGGCTTCAAAGTTGGAGACGAAGCGAAAACCGTCACACAGTAACAGGCGAGCAGCGTCAGTCTGCGGACCACTCCATCGGCAGGCCCACATAGTTTTCGGCCAGCGATTGCGACGCGGCGCGGGAGCTGGTCACGTAATCCAGTTCGGCCAGCTGGCGGCGGCGATCGAAGGCATTCTCGCTATCGAAGCGGTGCAGCATGGAGGTCATCCACCAGGAGAAGCGCTGCACTTTCCAGACGCGGCGCAGGCAGATCGCGGAATATCTGTCGAGCAGCTCGCGCTTGCCGGAATGGTAGAACTCGGCGAGCCCGCGCGCGAGCACCTGCACATCCGTGACGGCGAGGTTTAGTCCCTTCGCGCCCGTGGGCGGCACGATGTGCGCGGCGTCTCCCGCGAGAAAGAGCCGCCCGTACTGCATCGGTTCCGCGACGAAGCTGCGCATCCCGGTAACGCCCTTTTGCACCACAGGGCCCTCCGTCAATTTCCACTTGCCGCCGGTTTTGGCCAGGCGCTTGTGCAGCTCTTGCCAAATGCGATCATCGGGCCACTCGTTGATGTCTTCTTCGGGAGAGCACTGGATATACAGCCGGCTTAGCGTGGGTGACCGCATGCTGAGAAGCGCGAAGCCGCGCTCATGATAGGTGTAGATCAGCTCCTCGTTTGACGGCGGCGCCTCGGCTAAAATGCCCAGCCAGCCGAACGGGTAGACGCGGTCGTAAATCGTAAGCGCGTTTTCGGGAATCGACGGGCGGCATATGCCGTGAAACCCGTCGCAACCGGCGATGAAGTCGCAAGAGATTTCGTGCGATTCGCCTCCGGCGCGGAAGCGGATTTTCGGCAGCCGGCTCGGATGCGGGCCAAGTCCGGCATCATCGAAATCGTGGATCGATGTGCCATCGGCCTCGTAAAAAATTCGTCCGCCGGCGGCGAGTCGCGCGTCAGCCAGATCGGCCGTAACATGGTTTTGGCCGTAGATCGTGACGCCACGTCCGCCGGCGAGTTCCTGAAAATTGATGCGATGATCGCGTCCGCCGAAGCGGAGTTCGATACCATAGTGCGTTAGCCCTTCGCGCTTGAGGTGATCACCGACGCCGGTTTCCAGCATTAGATCGGCGGTTCCCTGTTCCAGCACGCCCGCCCGCACGCGGTCTTCCACATATTTACGGCTGCGCGCCTCGACGACCACGGACTCTATGCCATGCAGATGCAGCAGATGAGACAAGAAGAGCCCAGCCGGACCAGCTCCGATAATTCCGACTTGCGTATGGAGATTCGTAGTCAAGGTCTCTTCTCGATGTGACGCGATCTGGGTTTGAAAGTAGCGAGGGCGTCAGCGCGGTAGTCTTAACCTAAATAACCGCTGCGCCCTTTGCACCTGAACAAATGCCGTCAGAACCCGCTGTGCCGCCGGACATTGTACATTCAACTTGCAAAGAAGGAAGATCAAACTAGAATGCAGGGGCGCTACGGATGGGTATGCCCGCGCCGCACGGCGAGCGGCCGCGGATCAGCAAACGAGCGGCGATTTTGCGCAGACGGACCTCCGTGTACGTGCGCGTCTCGCCCGTATTTCGTTGCCGTTCTATTCGCCCTAGGCAAAGGTAAAACCGGGAGGAATCCAACGTGCCCGAAAAAATGAAATTCTACGGATGGAATCTTGTGGCCGTGCTGTTCTGCCTCGATTTCATCAACATGGGATTTCCGTATTACGGCGGAAGCGTGATCATCAACGACTTCATGATTCACGACATCCACATGAGCGCCAGTACGCGCGGATTGGGCTTCACGCTGCTCAACATTTTCGTGGGCGTGGCCGCCGTGGTAGTGGCTATGTCGATTCTGAAGATCGGCCTGCGAGCCACGTTTGTGCTCGGCTCGGCGATCATCTGCGCGGGATCGCTGTACATGGGACTGGTGGCCAAGACGCCGATCGAGTATCTGATCATGTTTGGCGTAGTGATTGGAACGGGCATCAGTTTTGCGACCCTCGTTCCGGCATTCACGGCGGTGGCGCGCTGGTTCCGCAAATACCGAGGGCGTGCCATGGGGGTCGCGGTATCAGCTTCGGGATTCGCAGGGTTGGCAGCGCCGCTGCTCGGGAAAGTGATCCGGTCGCACGGAAACAATTGGAGAATGGGCTGGTTAATCGTGGCGGGCGCGGTGGTAGTGGCGGGTCTTTTGGCGTTTCTATTTGTGAAGGAAAGCCCCGAATCGATGGGCCAAACCGTGGACGGCATACCGCCGGAACAACAAGTGCAAGCGTCGCGCACCGACGCGTTGGCGACAAAGCACCCGTGGACTGCTTCGCAGGCGTACCGCACGCCTGCGTACTGGTTGATCGCGCTCGCGGGAATCGTTTCAACGTTCCCGTTTTTCTTGTTCGTCGCGCATTGGACCAGGCGCTTGATCGGCGTGGGATTCAAAGCGTCCGACGCGGAGTTGGCGCTGGGCTTTTTGACAGTCGGGACGCTACTGGGCCGGTGGCTGGGCGGGCTGCTGATGGACTACATGAACGCGCGCGTCGCGTTTGTGCTGGGACTGGCGGTGTATTTTGTGGGCTCGTACCTGGCGATCGCCGCGATGCCGGGCGGAAACGGCTTGTGGATGGCTTACGTGGCGGCTCTGCTGAATGGTGCCGCATACGGATGGGCATTCACCTGCGTGGGCACGATGGTCGCGCATTATTACGGTCCAGCGGCCTTCCCGAAACTGTACGGAACCATGACGCTGCTGGTTTCGCTGCTTGCCTCGCCAGCGGGCTTGGTCGGCGGATGGATCTTCGACGCGTACAAAAGCTACACGCCAGCATTCGAACTGAATGCGCTGCTAGCGGCCGTCGGAATTGTGGCGATCATGTTTGCCGGCATGCCCAAACCGGGAGCCGCCGTGGGCGCGGAAGCGGTGCAGGCCGCCGCGCGATAACTCGAAGCGCGGCACATTCGTGCGGTGGGCCAACACGGGTTACACAAGTATCGTTATGGCGAAGCTGCAATCTGTGAGGGCTATGGAGGGCGGCGGCTTGCCGCCGCTGTTTGCAAGGCAAGCGCATCGCGTCAGAAAAGCCGTCAGATAGCGCGTTTCGCCCTGCCGGAACCTATGCGAGAATTTCGGCCGCGAGTTGCTCCACGTGCTCAGCAATAGCGGGTGCCGAAGTAAGACCTGGAGATTCGATTCCGATCAGCTGCACCACGCGCGGCAATTCCGGATCCCGTTCGACGATGAAATCGGTCATCGCTTTAGCTGACGCTGCGGTCACTGCGGTTCCCGGCGGCGGAGCCAGCTTTGCGCGAATTCCGGTGTACGACGGGACCAGATCGCCCACCGTGAGGCCCGGCAGCAGCGCCTTGGCGGCTTCCGCGAAATCTTCCACGGGTTCGCGATTGCGCTCATAGTCGTTCTTGTCATCGATGTAATGCGCCGTCGGGCCCAGCAGCACATTTCCCCAAACGGTTTTTACGAGATGCACGCCCAGAGTCGTGCGAAGTTGATGCGGCACAGGATAGACAAGTCCTCGAACCCAGTCCTGCCGCGCCCGAATCAGTTCGCAATATTCACCGCGCACCGGATAGATGCGGTGCGCGGCCATTTTTGAGCCGAGCAGTGCGGCCACTTCGTCGGCGAAAAGCCCCGCGCTGTTCACCACGCAGCGCGTTTCAATATCGCCCGCAGCGCTGTGAACGCGAATTCCGTCAGCAAGCGGCTCCATTCGATCCACTTTCGCGTTGGTGACGATGTTTGCTCCGCGATCGGTCGCCACGCGCGCGTAGGCTTTCACCAGGTCTTCGCTCGAAAGGATTCCCGTGGATGGAACCAGCAGAGCGTGCGCTGCGGCGACGTGCGGCTCGTGAGCGCGGATTTCGTCGCGATCGATGATCCGCAGTTCCTCGACGCCATTCGCACAGCCGTTCTGCATCAGCGCGGCCAGTTCGTTCACCTCTTCAGCCGACGCTGCGACCACCAGCTTGCCGCAATTGCGGTGTGGCACGCCGTGCGCGGCGCAAAATTCGTACGTCAACTGATTGCCGCGGATGCAGTGCTTCGCTTTCAGAGACCCTGGCGGGTAATAAATTCCTGAGTGGATCACGCCGCTATTGCGAGTGCTAGCGCCCATGCCAATCTTCGGCAGCGCGTCGAGCACGAACACATCGCTCCAGCGCGCGGAGAGGGCGCGTGCAATCGCGCACCCTACCACGCCTCCACCAATAATCACCACAGTGGCGCGATCCATTGCTTTCTCTACGACCTCGCGGAAACAGCCTCTTGCTGGCCCCGCATCGAATTGCTGAAGCGATGATCGGCATTCATCCACAGGCTTGCGATCAGCGCCAGCAGCGCCGGAAACCATACATTCTGAAGGAAGAAAGAGCGGCCCGCTGCGTCAGCCAGCACCCATTCGAGCACGATAGCGGGCACCAAATACCCACATGCTAAGAAGCAAAGCCGGACGCGCCATGATACGTTCGATTTTCGCCACGCGAACCCGAGCAGACAGCCTACCGAGAAAAATATGATGGCATAGAAGATGTAGCTATAGCCCTTCAATTCCACCGCCTTTACGCGTCGGACGTACCTTGCCAGAGCCACCGCTGGACCGAGTTCATACGGATAACCGAAGTTGCGCCCGTCGACAAACAGCGAAAGCTTGTATCCGTCAAATGACAGCAAAAGATTACGCACTTGGTTCGGTGAGAACACCTGCGGCACGATCAACGACATGCGGGTGCGGCGCTTCGAAAACGGATTTTGAAACCAGAAGATAAGACTGGAACCGGTCTGCCGAAGTTCCATGTTGACCGTTCCGGAAGGAGATGAGAGCGATACGATCCGCGCGTCCTCTACATTTACATTCGACTCGGCAGGCTCGCAGACGACGTGCAGCGCAAACTGGCCGGTCGATTCCACGGAGTTGATCAGCGTTGGCACTGGGCCGGAGGAAATCAGCCAAGAGCTGCCGTCCAGTGTCGCTCCATCGGAGCTCGGAGAAGTTCGAGTTTGCGAAGCCCAGGCAAGGCTCGGAAGAAAATCACGAGAGTCCTGAAATGGCGCAGCGCCAGAAAATCGATAGGCCACCATCGGCGCCGCCAATGACCGAGATATGAGCGGCTCGGATGTGATCTTTCGTGCCAACTCGTCGGGTACTCCGTGGTTCCAGATATCGAGCTCCATAATGCGGCCCTTCCAAGCGGGCGGCGGCCGCAGCGACGCCGAGCCTCCGATCGCCAGGAATGAATCCGGTGTCCAGTGGGTCAGCCTGTTCTGCTTCTGAAGGGGGCCGACGAGAACACACCAGGCCCCGACATAAAGGCCTACCAACACGCCGATTCTTCCCAAACTGAGCGAGTTGTCCATGGCGCGTTCGCGCGCGCTGAACCATTCGACAAGGCCCGTGCCGGCCCATTCGTATAACAGGAACCCGACCGCGGCGCCGGCCGAGTTCGTGAACACGTCGCCCCATCCGGAATCCCGCAGCGGAATATAAATCTGCATGAATTCCACAGCGTAAGAGAGCACCGCCCCGGCGGCATACACAGTCCAGAAAGTTGCGAGTTTCGACCGGGCGCGTTCCCGCAACTTTTCCGCCAACCCGAAACCGAACGGAACAAACAGCAGAACGTTCAGGAACACGTCCAGAACGTCGTTACCCTTGCCCCAGCCGTTCAATGAAAACGGAAACAGAAAGCGCGTTGATTCCTGATGAACGAAACGGAACGGGTAGAGCGTAAGGAAAAAAATTCCGGCCAGCGAAAGCAGCAAAACGCGATTCGACCAGGAGGTCGGGGCCGGCGCGGAGTTCACGCGAAAATTAGCATAATTCATCGTCCAGGCAGCGCTGTTCGCTCGATGTTCACCCAAGTTTAGCACGGGTCCAGGTGCGCTCTGTCCTTCGAGTACAGGGGCACAAAATGGCGACAAAACACGTCAATTCGCGGCAAATCGTTGCCCTGCGAATGTTTGCGGACGGAATTAAAAACTGCCAGTACAGCCAGCCGCGTTCGAAGGTCAGGTTTTCTATAGGCCGCTCGGACAGGCGAAAGCACCTGTACTTTCTTTAGTCCTCCGACCAGTAGAGATGATTCACGGCCAATCCCTAGACTGTGCGCGCCATGAAAACGCACGCACGGAATGCCAAAGCAAAAACTGCCGTACCCAATTCAAAGACTTGCGCCCGGATCTCAGCGCGCTGCGATCTGTTCGCGCTGCTGGCATTCGTCACGGTGTTGGCGGCATCCATCGGACTTTCCAGCTGCGCTGGTTACACGACGAACGCCGCCGGCCAGTCGACAGGCAATGCTACCGCAGGTACCCTATCGGCGAGTTCGACCACCTTGAGCTACGGCAACGTCGCAGTTGGCAGCAATAGCTCCCTGAGCCTCACCGTCACGAATACCGGCTCGGCGACCGTGGACATCTCACAGGCGACGATTTCCGGTGCGGCGTTCAGCGTGATTGGTGGCAATCCATCTTCGACGATTCCAGCGGGACAGAGTGCCACCGTGCAAATCCAATTTGCTCCACAATCGGCGGGTGCAGTTTCGGGTACTTTCACCATCATCAGCAACGCCACCAATCCCACGCTCGCGATTTCGCTGGCCGCCACCGGAGTACAGCCTGCGTTTTCCCTGAATCCGTCGGCGCTGGCTTTTAACAACGTCACGGTCGGACAGTCGAGTTCGCAGAACGTGACCCTGACGAACACCGGGAACGCCAATCTGGTCGTGTCGTCAGCGACCGTATCGGGAGCGGGGTTTGCGATTAGCGGACTTGCTCTTCCGAAAACGTTGACCGCCGGACAGAACGTCACTTTTTCCGTGCGATTTACGCCGACATCCACCACGGGCGTCAGCGGCAGCGTCGTTTTCGCGGACAACGCGCCGGGAACCCCTCATAACTTGGTTTTGACGGGCAGCGCTGTAGCGGCGGACGGAACGCTCTCAGCGACTCCGGGAACAGTCAATTTCAGCAACGTGGTTGTAGGGTCAAATAGCCAGCAAACGATAACTCTGAAAAACTCCGGCGCCGGCACAGTGAGCATCAATCAGGTCAGCACGTCGGGTAGTGGATTCAGCAGCAGCGGATTCAGCGCGGGGCAAACAATCGCGGCAGGCGGACAGGCCACATTTACGGTGACCTTCACTCCCGTAGCTAGCGGAACCGCGTCCGGCACCATTACGATTACTACCAACGCCACCAATCCCACCCTTTCGATCCCGCTCAGTGGGACGGGAACTCAAGGATCGCTCTCCGCGAATCCTTCGAGCATCAATTTCGGCTCCGTGCTGGTGGGCAACAGCGGGTCAGTCAACGTGGCGCTCACGAACACTGGCACCGCGCCGGTTGCGGTGTCGGCTGCGAGCGCCTCGGGCACCGGATTTTCGATGGGCGCCTTTACGGCCGGAACCCTGAACCCGAACGCAACCACTTCGTTCACGGTCACGTTTTCGCCGAAGGCCGCAGGCAGCGCGACGGGTAGCATTTCGGTATCGACCAACGCGCCGGGTTCGCCTTTGAAAATCAATCTGAGTGGATCGGGTACAGCCACGCAATCGCAGCTGACGATCAGCCCGTCGTCGGTGGCATTCAGCAACGTCAGCGTGGGAAGCAACGTATCGCAAACTGTGACGCTGACCAACACCGGCAATGCCGCGCTGAACATCACGGCGGCGACCATCACCGGCTCAGGCTACACCATGACGCTCGCTCCCATGTCGATCAACGCGGGAGCGAATACCACCTTCTCCGTCAAGTTCGCGCCGACAGCTGAAGGCAGCGCGGCAGGAACCATCTCCATCACCAGCAACGCGCCGGGATCTCCGGCAACCATCGCGTTAAGCGGAACGGGCTTGCAAGCACTTGGCTCCGCCAGCCCGACCAGTGTGGCTTTCGGTAGCGTGGTGGTCGGCAACAGCAACTCGAGCGTAATCACTTTGAAAAACACCGGCAACGCGACGCTTACCTTTTCACAGGTGAGCACCACCGGAACCGGCCTCAGTGTTTCGGGATTGACCACTTCCAGCACCATCGCGGCCGGCGCCACGCTTAATTTCAATGCGGTGTTTACGCCGACCACGGCAACCACGTCGAGCGGATCGATCACTCTGACCACCAACGGCTCGCCGGCGCAGATCACCATTTCGCTAGCGGGCGCTGGAACGGCGACCACGCAGTTGCTAAGTGCGTCTCCTTCGACCCTCAGCTTCGGAAACGTGCAGGTGGGAAGCAACAGCTCGCAGACCACCACCATCACCAACAACGGTAACGCGAACGTCACGATTTCCGCCGTAAACGTTACCGGTTCGGGCTACACGGCCAGTGGGATTACATCCGGTTTGACCCTCGCGCCGAATCAGACCGCCACGGTCACGGTGACCTTTACCCCGACCGCGACCGGGAGCGCCTCCGGCAGTGTGAGCATAGTCAGCAACGCAACCAATTCGCCGACCGCAATCTCTCTATCGGGAGAATCGCATACCGTGATGCTGTCCTGGACGCCGAGCTCGTCGTCCGGCGTGACCGGCTATTACATCTACCGCAAGACTGGCACGGGAAGTTACGCGAAGCTAAATCCGACGTCCGCGGATTCGGGCACGCAGTTTACGGACCCGGCGGTGCAAGCCGCGACCTCGTACAGTTACGAAGTCACAGCCGTTGATTCGAGCGGGGTGGAAAGCTCACCCTCGACTGCGACGACGATCAGCGTTCCTTAAGGACTGTGCGGTCGCTGAAAGCTGATTCGAATCCAGGCGCCCCCGGACAGGGCGCCTGGACACTAGGACGGTGCAGAACTGTCCTGAAGTACAGGTGTAAACGCCTGTACCAAAACTGTCCGTCGGTACAGTAGTTCTCGCCGCACCGTCTCCCTCACAATGGCCGCGTCAAATCATATGGCGACCAACGGCGCACGGAACAAAACGGAAATCCCCACAGCACTCAGCAGCAGCGTCGAGTCCCTGAGCCGGAAAGTGCTGCTTGGGTTGGCGCTTTCCGCCTGGGTTCTTGCAGCTGGCTGTATCGGATTGACGGGGAATCCCAACGGCGCGAGCACCGGCGGATCAACCGGCTCCGGTGGAAGTTCCAGTTCGGGCGGAAGTTCCGGTTCGGGCGGCAGCTCTTCCGGCGGCTCGCAAACTTCCCAGCTCTCGCCAAGCTCCGCGCAGGTCAGCTTCGGAAACGTGACGGTAGGATCCTCAACCTCGCAGCTCGTCACGTTGACAGCAGCCGGCACTGCGGACGTCAAAATATCGAGCGTGACCGCGTCCGGTTCTGGATTCAGCGTGAGCGGCGGCTCGAATGTGACCCTTACGCCCAGTCAGTCGGTGACGATTTCGGTGGCTTTTCAACCAAGCGCCGCCGGAAGCGCCACGGGGAAGCTTACGGTGTCCAGTAACGCCTCGAATTCCTCCCTGGGGATTTCGCTTTCGGGCGACGGCGTTGCCGCCAGCACCCATCACTCCGTCGCATTGAATTGGCAGCCGAGCAGCACGCCCGTAATCGGCTATTTCGTGTTCCGAGGGTCTTCGGAAAGCAATCTCGCGCGGTTGAACGTCAACGATCTAGCCACCACCAGCTACACGGACAAAAGTGTCGTCAACGGCCAGACGTACGTGTACGCCGTGAAGTCAATTAACGCGAGCAGCGTCCTGAGCGGATATTCGAACCCAGTGACCGTGACGGTACCGGCGCAGTAATTCCGCCTCGCCCCGTCTAGCAGGCCACGATTTTGTCCCGGTGTTCCTTCACCCGCCGCGTGGCATTTCGCGAGTCGACCACCAGCTTCGCGTCGCGCACGATGGCATCGTAGTCGTACTTGGTGTGGTCGGTGGCAATCAACACGCAATCGTAGTTACCGATGTTTTGGGGCGTCAGATCCACGGAGCGCTTGTCGGAAAAATCGTAGTGACGCATTTTGAAAAGCGCCGGGAAATACGGGTCGTTATAGTCCAGCACCGCGCCCTTTTCCGCTAGCAACTCCAGGAGCTTTAGCGAAGGCGATTCGCGCAGGTCGTCGACGTCTTTTTTGTACGCCACGCCCAGCACCAAAACCTTCGAACCCTTGATGCTTTTCTCGCGCTGGTTTAGCGCAGCGGCTACGGCGTTCACCACGTGGTAGGGCATCTCCGTGTTGATTTCGCCGGCGAGCTCGATGAAGCGCGTGGCAAAATCATACTCGCGCGCTTTCCACGACAAATAATAGGGATCGACGGGAATGCAGTGCCCTCCGAGTCCCGGGCCGGGATAGAACGGCATAAAGCCGAAAGGCTTCGTGGCAGCACTGTCGATCACTTCCCAGATGTCCAGGCCCATGCGCAGGCTGAGCTGCTTGAGCTCGTTCACCAGCGCGATGTTCACGCAGCGGAAAATGTTCTCGAGCAGCTTCACCATTTCAGCGGCGCGCGTCGAGCTTACCGGCACCACTTTCGATACGATCTGCGCGTACATTCCCGCCGCGGCTCGGCCGCTCGCAGGGTTCACGCCTCCCACGACTTTGGGAATTTGCGCCAAGCCATATTGCTTATTTCCGGGATCTTCGCGCTCCGGCGAAAATGCCAGATAAAAGTCCGTCTTTACTTCCGGCGAGCCGCCTCCAGCCGAAATCGGGCACTTCAACCCGCCAGCTTCCAGGATCGGCAGCACCATTTCTTCCGTCGTGCCGGGGTAGGTGGTGCTCTCCAGCACGATCAGCTGGTTTCGCTGTAAATTGGGCGCGATAGCTTTGGCGGTTTGCTCCACGTAGGAAAGGTCGGGCTCGCGGCGTTCATCCAACGGCGTGGGCACGCAGATCAGAATGGCGTCCATATCGCGCAGGCGGGTGAAATCGGCAGTGGCGTCGAACCTCTTCGCCTGCACGTGTTCCCGAATCTTATCCGCCGGTATGTGCTGAATGTACGATTGCCCGGCGTTCAGCTTGTCGACTTTCGATTTGTCGAGGTCGAAACCGGTCACGCGCTGGCCGACGTCCGAAAACCGCAATGCGAGGGGCAGTCCTACATATCCGCACCCGATAATTCCGATCTTGATGCCTTTTCCCGCGAAAAACTCCGGATTCCGCTCAGCGCTCATTCACTTTCCTTTCCGCATCTAGTTGAGGTCGAAGTTTGAACCGTATTCGGCAGGCATTCGAAACGAGCCCGCCCGAAAAAACACGCGAAAACGATCCGCAGGGCGCAGAATCGCAATGCGCTGCGGCTGATATTGGGAGTTGCGGCGGCGCGAAACTGGCAGAGGTCATCGATTTACTCGCACGCCTGAAACGCCAGCGCCGTCTTCAGTTGGATGCGCCAATCGGGCAATTTGACGCCGAACGTCTCCTCTAACAGCTCATTCGAAAGCACGGAGTACGCCGGACGGCGCGCTGGCGTTGGATAGTCTTTGGTCTGAATCGGCAAAACTCGCCGGACGATTACCGGTTTGTCGCCGATCGCGGCTGTCAGCCACGCGGGCCGGTCGGAACAGCCGCGCACATGCTCAACAATCGCGCACGCAAAGTCAAACCAGGTGGTTTGACCGGAGGCCGTCATGTGGTAGGTCCCGCTGCGCGCTGCCAAAAACTTCTCACTTCCCTCACGCCGCCATTCGTCGCCAACGATTCTTGACGTGGCCGAAGCTATTTCGCGGCTCCACGTCGGCGCTCCGGTCTGATCGGAAACAATGCGCAATTCTTCGCGTTCCGTTGCAAGGCGTAGAATCGTGAACAGAAAATTCTTGCCGAGGGTCGCATATACCCATTCAGTGCGGAAAATCATGTAGCGCCCGCCGATCGCGCGAATAGCGTTTTCTCCGGCTAGTTTCGTGCGGCCATAGGCACTCAGCGGATTTGTGGCATCGCTTTCAAGGTATGGACTGCCTTTCGCGCCATCGAAAACGTAATCCGTGGAGTAGTGAATCAGCGCCGCGCCGATTTCTCTCGCTTCCTCAGCCATTGCCGCAGGAGCATCCGCATTGATCGACCGCGCCAGCGCCTCCTCGCCTTCGGCTTTATCGACGGCCGTGTAGGCCGCGGCATTCACAATGACGTTAGGACGGAATTCGCGAATCGCTTTGCGCACGCAATCGGGTCTGGTCAAATCCAGCTCTTCGCGGCCCAGCGCCCGCAGTTCGCCGGTATCAGCCAGAATGCGATCGAACTCGCGGCCCAGCTGGCCGTTTTTGCCGATCAGCAGGATGCGCGGTTTCATCGCCCGGAGTACTTCGGAAATAGCTCCCGCGGAATATCGGCGAGCTTGGGGTAAACCGCATCTTTTTCGGAGATTAACGGGTTCGCAACTCCCCAATCGATCTTCAGATCAGGGTCATTCCAGATGATTCCGTATTCATCGCCGGGAGCATAGAAATCGCTGCATTTGTAAAGGAATTGCACCACATCCGTCAGCGCGACAAATCCGTGGGCGAATCCGGCCGGGATATAGATTTGGTTTTGCTCGCGCGCGGACAAAAGCACGCTGGTCCACTTCCCAAATGTGGGCGAGCCGTTGCGAATGTCTACCGCGACATCGAGAACCTCGCCCTCCACCACGCGGCAGAGCTTCGCCTGCGGATGGCGCAGTTGATAGTGAAAGCCGCGCAGCGTGTTTTTAACCGACCGCGAATGATTGTCTTGCACGAACGCATCGGTGATACCCAGTTCGGCGTACTTCTCCCGGTGATACGTTTCCATGAAGAAGCCGCGCGCATCTTGGAAAATTCTCGGACGAATCTCCAGCACGCCGGCCAGCGGTGTTTCCACCCGCTGCAGAGCGCTTCCAATTAGAGACGATTTTGAGCTCATGGCGTTCGATGAGTGGCCGACGAATCGATCGACCGCAATTGGGCGTCAGTTCGCGGCCGGCTCCGGCACGCGCCCTGCGATGTCGCGGAGCGAAGATTCGCGATTTTCGTAATATTGCTCGTAATAGCTGCGATAGTTTCCGTCGCGCACCGCCGCGAGCCACGCAGTCTGGCTCTTATACCAATCGATCGTCTGGCGCAAACCGTCTTCGAGCGATATCGAAGGCTTCCAGCCCAGATGCTTCTCCATTTTGTCGCAGCGCAAAGCGTACCGGCGATCGTGTCCCGGGCGATCTTTAACATATGTAAGCAATGTCTCGGGTTTGCCCATCGACTGCAACAGGCGCTTGGCCATCGTCAAATTATCAACCACATCCAGACCGCCGATGTTGTAGACCTCGCCGATGCTCCCGCGTTCGAGAACCGCCAATATTCCGCGGCAATTGTCTTCCACGTGCAGCCAGTCCCGCTGCTGCTGTCCGTCGCCGTAGATCGGCAGCGACTTATCGTCCAGCGCGTTGGTAATCATGAGAGGCAGAAATTTTTCGGGAAACTGATAGGGCCCGTAATTATTCGAGGAGCGCGTAATCACCGCCGGGAAATTGTAGGTCCGCACAAATGATCGAACCAAAAGATCAGATGCTGCTTTCGACGATGAGTACGGGCTGCTCGGCTCGACGGGAGAATCTTCATCGGCAAACGCGCCGGGACGCATGTCGCCATACACTTCATCAGTGGAAATGTGGACGAATCGCTGCACGTTCAGCTTGCGTGCCACCTGCAGCAAGATAAAGGTCCCCTTCACGTTCGTCTCGATCGACGCGGCCGGCTCGTAGATGCTGCGATCGACGTGCGATTCGGCGGCGAAGTGCACAATCGCGTCGCAGCCGTTCATCGCTTCTTCCGCAGCGGCCGCGTCGCAGATGTCGCCCTTGACGAAGCGGTAGTGTGGATCGTTCGCCACGGAATCGAGATTGGCTAGATTCCCCGCGTAAGTCAGCTTGTCGTAATTGACGACCGAGTAGCCTCCGCCGAGCGCCAGAATGTGGCGAATGAAATTCGAGCCGATGAATCCGGCGCCTCCGGTGACCAGGATTTTCATCGAGCCACTTCAACGTGAGCAGCGGCTCCGGTTCGCGAGCGAAGGTCCAATTTATTGGCGCCCGTTTCCGCTACCAGCGCGTTGGCTCGCAGCAGGGATTCAAACGTTCCGGCGTCCGTCCACCAGCCTTCCAGCATGTTCCAGCTCAGCGTGCCGTCTTCAATGTAAAAGTTGTTGACGTCGGTTATTTCCAGCTCGCCTCGGCCGGAGGGCTTCAGCCGGTGAATTTTTTCGAATACGGTCGCATCGTAGAGATAAATTCCGACCACCGCGAAATTGGACTTCGGCGCTTTCGGCTTTTCTTGAATTCCTAACACGCTCTGGCCACGGACTTCCGCCACTCCGAACCGCTGCGCATCCTGCACTTCCTTCAGCAGAATTTTGGCGCCATTCTTCTGCTGCTTGAAGCTTTCCACTGCCTGGCAGATGTTACCCTCAATGATGTTGTCGCCCAGCACCACGCAGATTGGCTCGCCGGCGACGAAAAATTCCGCCAGTCCCAAGGCTTCGGCGATGCCGCCCTCGCCTTCTTGATAGGTGTAATTTAGGTGCTTGAGCCCAAAGTCGCGGCCGTTCCCCAGCAGGCGCAGAAAATCGCCGGCGTTTTTTCCACCAGTCACTAGAAGAATTTCCTCGATCCCCGCATTCACTAGCGTCTGGATCGGGTAGTACACCATCGGCTTGTCATAAATTGGGAGCAGGTGCTTGTTGGTCACCCGCGTAAGCGGATTCAATCGGCTGCCCGTCCCGCCTGCTAATACGACGCCTTTCATCTTGTTGTGCTCCTCTTGGCGATGGGCCGGGGTAACCGTTCTGCACGTTGGATTCTCACCGCGAATACCGGGGTTGGCAGCCCGCCCAAAGCCACCGTCTCCAAGCGCAATTACAGCGCTGCATGGGGTAACAGGCATTTTGTATTCCAATTGACTGCCGGGTGGGACTATCGTGGTTTTGTAACTATATGGTTTAAAAGCATGTTGCTGTGTCTTCATGCGGCCAAAGAGCCCTTCGGCGGGGCTCATCTTTGCGCCGATGGAAGGAAACTTCCACTTTTATACCCAACTGCTTCCACGCGGTACCAGAACTCTGCCTGCCCTGCGCCCGACGCGCGCATGGGCAGCTCCGGCGAGCCGCGGTCGCAACGGGGAGCCGTTTTATTCCACCGTGACGCGAGTGCCGCGCTGCGCCGCACCGGACAGTCGCTCAATCCTCTGGTCGATCACGGCTCGGATCGCCTTCAGAAATTCCACCCGCGAATTCATCAGGTGCTGCTTCACCTCCGGCGAGACTCCAAAGCACTTTCCAACATGATCCAAAACTTCCTGGCAAACGCACGTTCCGCTTGCGTGCTGTTCCGTGGAACGTTCAGTTGTTCCTCTTTCGTCAGCCATCACTCCTCCTTCATCTCGATTGTCAGTACCCGCTCGTGCAGTTTTGCCCGGGCTGGCAGCAGCGCCGCCATCGCGCGCGGCAGGCCAATGTGGCGCCTGAGCGTGCCGATCTCGACGATCAGATCGTCGCCCTTCTTGAACAATCCGATTTCGCCTTTGGCTGCAAACGGCAAATGCATCTGAATTTCGTAAATCCCATTGTTCTTTGAAAAAGTATAGGGCCGCTCGGTTCGCGTTACAGCCGATGGATCTTCGCCGTTATGATACAGCGCGCGGGCCAGCTCTTGCAGCCGTTGTTTGCCAAGGACCTCCTGCGCGAATAGCGGCACCCTGTGAACCGGCACGGGAGCGAAGTACTCCTCCACCTCGCGGAGCGCTTTCTGCTGCGAAATGTGCCACCCGCCGAACCACGCATCGGTCACTTCCACGGGCAGCAGCCGGTTGACGATCACCGCATCCACCGTCATGCCATGCAGCGAAAAATATACGAACGCGCGCTCCGTCTCGCGCAGCACCATCTTTTCCGGGTTCGTTACCAGGCGCACGCTCGTTGTGTTCGGGTCTTGCATCAGGTCGTCGACGCCATCGAGCTTTTCAAATAGCTCGCGGATATTGGCGAAGTAGCTGTCCGTGGGCAGCTCGAAAGGTGCCACGCGATTAGCGATCGGCCGCACCGCTTTGAGCAGATTCCGCTGAAACGGGAAGATATGCTTCATGTACCAATCCAGCGTCGAAGGCATGCTGATGAAGCGCAGCGATTCGGCCGTGGGGGCGGCATCCAGTACGATCACGTCGTACCGCTGCTCGCGGCGATACTGGTTGATGTACATCATCGCGCTGAGCTCTTCCATGCCCGGCAAAATCGCCAGCTCTTCCGCTTCCACCCCGCTCAGCCCTGTGGCGCGCAGCACCGAACTCACATACGCGGAAATTTCCTGCCAGTGCCGCTTTATTTCTTTTTGAATGTTGAGTTCGAAAATCGAAAGACGATCGTCGATTGGGAAGGGATCGGAAGTGGCTTCGTCAAATAGATGCAGTCCCAAGTCAAACGAATCGGCCAGGCTATGAGCCGGGTCGATGCTCATTACCAGCGTGCGGTAGTTGAGCTCGGCGAGCCGCACGCCTGTGGCGGCGGCCAGGCTGGTTTTCCCCACTCCGCCTTTGCCGCTGAACAATAAAATTCTCATACGCCATTATAGCAAGCGAGTCGCTACACGCTGGTCGTCGCACTTTACAAATCTGCGCCCGACCCGATCGACCAATCCAGCTTCGGCGTACGCAGAGGAGGATTGCGCAAGCACACGCATCCTGACGCTACGGCCGCTCCTCATCGCGCCACGACGGCGCGTCATGCCAGCAAATAAACCCCGCTTCCAGCGGAATTAACGCGTCCGGATGCGCAGGAACCACTCGCGGCGTGTAATCGACCGCAGGACGGCTTGCCGGAATCCGCGCGCCGTATACGAATCCGTTCACGGAACCGATGAGCTGGTCGCCGCGATCCATCTTCTGAACGGCAGGCCCACCGCCATCTCGTCCCTCTGCGTAGAGTTCCACGTCTACCGTATTCGGATCGAGATCTCCCAGGAATACTTGAACCTGAAACAAATATTCTTTCTCACTTCGAATGAGCATGCTCGTACCGAATCGTATCGAGGACCAGTGCCGGCTGAGTTCCTGCTGCCACTTCAACAGTTCCTTCCCAATCGCCCCTTCGTTCTGGGCGCGCTTGCGAAATGCCGCCGCCGCGGGCAAGTAGTGGTGTTCGGTGTACTCGCGGACCACTCGGTTGGTGGAAAATGCGGGCGTCAGCCGTGCCATGCTCTCGCGCATGCGCGAAACCCATTTGCGCGAAATTCCGCGTTCATCCCGCTCGTAAAATTCGGGGGCGATCTGATTTTCGATCAGGTCGTAGAGCGTATTCGCTTCGACAGCATCCCAGGCGGGATCGCTGTCGTGCTCCAGTCCGTCTCCAAGCGCCCATCCTACTTCTGGCGAATACGCCTCCGCCCACCACCCGTCTAACTCCGAAAGGTTCAGTCCGCCATTCACCAGTACCTTCATGCCGCTCGTGCCGCTCGCTTCCCATGGACGCCGCGGCGTGTTGACCCAAACGTCCACGCCCTGAACGAGATGTTCGGCCATCAGTGCGTCGTAGTCGCCCAAGAACACAACTCGTGGCCGCACCTCCGGGCGCTGCACGAACTGGACCCATTCTTGGACCATCGCTTGCCCGGCGGTGTCGCGTGGATGCGCTTTTCCTGCCAGGACTAACTGGACCGGGCGCTCGCGGTTGCAGAGAATTTGAATCAGCCGCTCCCGGTCGTGCAGCAGCAGCGTCGGCCGCTTGTAGGTAGCAAACCGGCGGGCAAAGCCCAACGTCAGTGTGTTGGCGTCCAGGATTTGCGCGGCTTGGGCTAAAGCTTCTTCCGACGCGCCGCGGCCCGCAAGTTCGCGAACGTGGCGTCCTCGAATGTACTCCACCAGGGCTTTGAGTCCGTCGGAGCGAAGCTGCCAAAGCTCGCCGTCGCTCACCTTCCGCAAGTCTTCGTCGACCGCCTTCAACTCTCCGCGCCAACGTCCTTTGCCGCAGCATTTCTCCCAAATGCGATCGGCCGCCTCGGAATCCCACGTGGGCGTGTGTACGCCGTTCGTAACGTGCGTCACTGGCACTTCCGCCTCCGGCCAGCGAGCAAACAGAGGCTGGAAAATCCGCCGGCTGACCTGGCCATGCAGCCTGCTGACGCCGTTTACGCCGCCACTCCCGCGGACGGCAAGGTATGCCATGTTGAACGGCTCGGCGGGATCATTCGGATCGCGCCGTCCGAGCGCGAGGAGACCGTCGAATGGTATTCCGAGCTTATTTTCCGCATAGCTTTTGAAGTATTTCGCCATCAGCTCGGGATGGAAGCGGTCGAAGCCCGCTGCCACGGGGGTGTGCGTGGTAAAGAGATTTCCTGAGCGTGTGATGCTAAGAGCTAGTTCGAAAGATACGTGATTCGCGGCCATGTAAGATTGCGCGCGCTCCAGAACCACAAACGCGGCGTGTCCTTCATTCAGGTGGCAAACTTCTGGCTGCGTACCCAAGCTTTCCAGAAGCCTCCAGCCGCCGATACCTAGCACGAGTTCCTGCTTCAGGCGCAGCTCGTCGTCGCCTCCGTAGAGTTCGCTGGCGATTCCGCGATGCGAGGGAAGATTTTCGGGATCGTTGGTATCCAGCAGGTACAACTTCGCGCGCCCCACCCTGACCTCCCACGTCCGCAGCCACAGCTTCGCGCCGGGAAAATCGATGCGCAACCGCAGCCATTCGCCGCCCTTTTCGCGCAAGGGAGAGATCGGCAACTGTCCTGGATCGTTATAGGGATAGATCGCCTGCTGCCGGCCCTCTGAATCAATTTCCTGGCGGAAATATCCTTGTTGATAAAGAAGGCCGATTCCGGTGATGGGAACCGCAAGATCGCTAGCCGCTTTCAACTGATCGCCGGCAACGTTTCCCAGGCCGCCTGAATAGATCGGAAGCGCCTCGCTCAACATGAACTCCATGGAGAAAAGCGCGACATTTTTTAGTCCGGAATTGGCGTGCGTTTTCTGGAACCACTCCTCAGATCGGTCGAAAGCGCGGCGGCCTTGATGGACCTCGGACAATAGCGACCGGAATTCGGGCTTCTTCGTGACACTTTCAAGGCTCGCCGGCGAGACTGTTTGCAACACGATCCACGGATTATGCGTAGCGTGCCAAAGTTCGGGATCGAGCCATTCCCAGAGCTTGTCCGCGGCATGATGAAACGACGAACGCAGATCGAGCGCCAACTCCGTTAGAGCTTTGGAAGTGCTGTTTTCTTGAAGGTTCTCGCGTGCCGAGTCTTCCATGTCGCAACCTTTCGCGCAGCGCTGGCGGGCAAGACATGCCAACGCATCTAGCATCTGCGTCTCCGAGTCGGCGAGGCAGTGACCTCGCTCACACTCCAGGTTCAGCAAAACGCGACTTAAGATTGCCACACGATTGTCGACGCAATGTTAAAACTATGTTGTGGGAAGTTTCACGTTAGGGTGAACGTAAAGTGGGAAACACGCGTGCGGGCGAAAGTAAATCAACTCGCCTCCCGCGCGCCCTTGAGGATGACGCCTCTGCGCAAGCCGCCCTGCTTCCGCACCGGCGAAAGCTTCATCTGTTATCGACCCATCTGCGGTCGCTGAGAGCCACAGGTTCCAACGGCATCCCGGCGTTTCGCCACGACTGCAGTCCTCCTTCCAACACAAACAAGTCCAACTTTCTCGAGGGGATACGAAGCCGCGCATCGTGCGCCGGCATCGTCTCCTCCACGAACAATACCACGGTGGAATCCCGCGGAATCCACCGGGTCAGTGCGCGTAAGTCGATGTTGAACGTGAGGAGAGCACCCGGAATGCTAAAACCATTCCGCTCGATCTCCCGCAGGTCTCGCAGGTCGAATAAAATAAGGCTCTCGCCGGCGCGATCGGAAAGGGAAGCTAACGTAGCCACGCTAATTGAGGGAATCAGGGATTCGCCGCGCATCCACCGCAACACGCGTGCGAGACTGCTGCTGTAACTTAATCTTAGCGACAACATCTGTGCTTCTCCTGGCCGGGCCAACATTCGCAGTTGATCCATCGGCCATGAATGCTTGTGATCCATCCGTGGCTGGACCGATCGCCATACTGATACGATGCCTGTGCCGGAGCCTCGTCGCGCCGCAGTAGCTATATTCCTCCGAGAATCTGCGACATACGGGATGCCCTCGAACTCTTCGAGGTAATCACCGCAATTGTGGAGCGCATCAGTGATATGACTCAATGCGTGGAATACCTGAGGAAAAAAACGGACCAACGGCGCTAATACTTACAGCATCCAGATCAGCGGCAGGCACCCGATAATCGAAAAGCCAACCAGCAGGCAAAGACTCTGAACGCCGGTTCTGCGATCCGCAAACCCGAACGCGTAGACGCCTTTCACCAGAGAATTGCTTGCGGCGGCGATCACGATTGCGGAACTCGCCACAGCGATCGAGGCGATCGCGCCGGCCGACTGCGTGAGGCTTAGCACGAACGGGTCGATGTCGCTAAGTCCCATCAATCCCGCCAGGCCGAACACGCCGCCGCGTCCCAGATGGATCACCGCCAAACTCGTGAGCACCAGCATGGCGATGAAAAGTCCGCCGAAAAGCAGCGCGGCCCAAAGTTCCAGCGGGTTGCGCGGAACGTATTCCTTCGTCAGCTCGTGGGAGGGCTCGTCCGGCAGGCGGCTCCAAATCCATCCGACCGCCAGTCCAATCGCCGCAAGCGCAAGCAGCGGCCAGCCCACGCTGCGAAGCAGTTGGCGATTAAATATCCCGATCAGAACGGCGAGACGAATGTACATCACGCCCGAAGCCATCAGAATCGCGCCGGTGAAAAGACGCGGAGAGGCCTTCGCTTCGCGAGCTCGCTTGGCCAGCACAATGGTGGTAAGCGTCGACGAATACGCTCCTCCTAAAAGCGCCGAAAGCACGATTCCGCCGCGCCCCTTCGTCCATATCTGCAGCAGATAGCTTATGTAGGAAATCGTGCTGACCGCAACCACCACCAACCACGTCTTGAACGGATTGATATGGTACGGTCCAAAATTCTGATCGGGAACGATCGGCAGAATCACGACGGTCAAAAACAGAAACTTCGAAAAGGTGAAAATTTCCTCCGCAGGAATCCGCCGGGAAAGTCCCTCCAGAAAAACCTTCAATTCGAGTAGCAGCACACTCAGGATGCTGATGGTGCCGGCAACCCAAAAGTGCCCCAGCGCCACCAGCACTCCCATCACATACGTGGCCAGCGCCGAAAGTTCCGTGGTGATCCCTGCTCCCTCTACTCTCTGCAATTTGTGCTGGTAGGAAAGCCAAAGAAAGCCGCCAATCACCGCGAAGCCAACGCTCGCTGGAATCAGCTGCGATCCAGAGAGCATCGCAAGCGCATATCCTAGTAGCCCGATTAGCGGGTACGTGCGGATGCCGCCAAAAATGAACTTGTCCGCGGTGGCTTTATGCTCCTCGCGCTCCAGCCCGATCAGCGCGGAAAACGCGAGCGTCAACAAAATCTTGGTCGCTTCCTGCGGAAGCATCGGGAGCGGATTGAACAAGCTGCCAGCCATCGATTCGATTCCCATTCCGCCAGGCTTCGCACCGCCGCGCGCGCTCGTCTAAGCAGTCGCGCGAACCATAGCCCGCCGGTGCGAAGTGTAGACCATTCTCCGCATCGTGCGCCACGCCCGCAGGTCACCGGAAAGTGTGATTCGCGTCACAGTCGCCCTTCTCTCGAGAGTGGAAAATGAAATGTGCCGGGATCTAGGCGAAATCGGCCAAAAAACACGCGGAAGCTAACGACCCTTGAATGGCACCGCGCCAACCAGGAGCAGCCACATGAAACCAGTCGCCAAAGAATCCGCGAACAGCGCGGTCAACGTCTCGGACGTCCCAAGCGCCAGCGAGCCTCACCAGTCGCTGCTGGTCTGGTTCCAGGATTGCGGTATCGCGGACGTCCCCATCGTGGGCGGTAAGAATGCTTCCCTCGGCGAAATGATTCGAAGTTTGCGCACCAAGGGAATTCGCGTGCCCAACGGATTTGCCACTACGGCTAGCGCCTATCAGCATTTTCTGGCTTTCAACGGTCTCGACGTGCGATTGGAGAAACTGTTCAGCGGCTTGTCTGTGGAAGATTTGCCTCAACTCCAAGCCATCGCGAGCCAGGCGCGGGCCATGGTTCTGGAAGCTCGCATCCCAGATGATTTGGAGCAAGCAGTTGGCGCAGCCTACGCGCGATTATGCGAAGAATACGGCGGCAACACGGACGTGGCCGTTCGCTCCAGCGCTACCGCGGAAGATCTACCCGACGCCAGCTTCGCTGGCCAGCACGAAACGTTTCTCAACGTGCGCGGCCTTCCCAGCTTGCTCGAAGCCTGCAAAAAATGTTTCGCTTCGATCTTCACCGACCGCGCGTTTTTCTATCGGCAGAGTCATGGTTTCGATCATTTGCGCGTCGCTCTCTCCATCGGCGCGCAAAAAATGGTGCGCTCCGATCTGGCTTGCTCTGGCGTGATGTTTTCAATTGACACGGAAAGCGGTTTCACCGATGCCGTGCTGATCAACGGTTCCTACGGGCTGGGAGAAAACATCGTCCAAGGTTCCGTCAATCCCGACGAATACATGGTTTTCAAACCCACTCTCCTTCAGGGTTTTCGGCCCATCCTTTCGAAAACGGTCGGCAGCAAGGAATCGAAGCTGGTTTACGACGTGGGCGGTTCCCGATCCACCAAGAATGTTCCCGTAGCGCCAAGCGAGCGCACGAAACTCGTTCTTCAAGACTCCGAAATTCTGCAGTTGGCGCAATGGGCTTGCGCGATCGAGGAACACTACTCGGCTGTGAATGGACATCACACGCCCATGGACATGGAATGGGCGAAAGATGGCATCACCGGCCAAATGTTCATCGTCCAGGCGCGTCCGGAAACGGTGCAATCGCGCAAGACCAAACTGACCTTGAAATCCTACCGTTTGAAGTCGCCCGGGAAACGCCTGGTCAGCGGCCATAGCGTGGGCGAAGCGATCGGAGTCGGCAAAGCGCGGCTGATTCTGGATGCGCCGCGCATGGGCGAATTCCAAACCGGCGAAATTCTGGTTACAGACAAAACGGACCCCGACTGGGAACCCATCATGAAGAAAGCGGCTGCCATCGTCACCAACCAGGGTGGCCGCACCTGCCATGCCGCTATCATCGCCCGTGAGTTGGGAATCCCCGCGATTGTCGGCACGGAGAAGGCCACCGGCATGCTGCGAGATGGCCAGGAAATCACTGTTAGCTGCGCGGAGGGTGAAATTGGCTACGTCTATGATGGCGCGCTTCTCTTTGAAGTTTCGGAGCTGGCGCTCCATCAACTGCCGCGCCCGCGCACCCAAATCCTGATGAACATCGGCAACCCCGAAGACGCCTTCAACCTTGCAGCCATTCCCAACGACGGCGTAGGCCTCGCGCGACTCGAGTTCATCATCGCAAACCACATTCAGGCGCATCCTCTCGCGCTGGTGCACTTTGATCAGATCGCCGATCCCAAAGTGAAATCGCAATTAAGCCAATTGACCGCAGGCTACGATGACAAACCGCGCTACTTCGTCGAGAAGCTGGCCCAAGGAGTCGGGCTGATCGCCGCGGCTTTTTACCCGAAACCCGTGATCGTCAGGCTCTCGGACTTCAAGTCCAACGAATACGCGCACCTTCTCGGTGGCCAACAGTTCGAGCCGCTGGAAGATAACCCGATGATTGGATGGCGCGGAGCTTCGCGCTACTACCACGAGCGTTATCGCGAAGGATTTGCGCTGGAATGCCAGGCCATGAAAATCGTTCGCGAGGAAATGGGCCTATCCAACGTCATCTTGATGATTCCCTTCTGCCGCACCGTCGCGGAGGGCCGTGCGGTCCTGGCGGAAATGGCCAAGCACGGTTTGGAGCGCGGCAAAAACGGATTGCAGGTTTACGTCATGTGCGAGATTCCAGCCAACGTCATACTAGCGGACGAGTTTTTCCAGGTCTTCGATGGCTTCTCGATCGGCTCCAACGATCTTACGCAGCTTACGCTGGGTCTCGATCGCGACTCGCAAATTCTCGCGCCGCTCTTCGACGAGCGCAACGAAGCCGTTCTCAAAATGATCCGCATGGCGATCCAAGCGGCCAAGCGGAATGCCAAGAAAATCGGCATCTGCGGCCAGGCCCCGAGTGATTATCCCGAATTCGCGCGTTTCCTCGTCGAACAAGCGATCGACTCGATCAGCCTCAACCCGGACTCGCTGTTGAAGACTCTGGTGGACGTTGCGGCTGCCGAAAAACAGTTCGCGTCTCCGGCCGATCGGGCCACATTCGGCAAAGTCGCCTGATGAATTCGCCGAATCGTGAACAATAAAAAGGCGGGGTTTTTAGCCCCCCTCGTATAACTCCGGTTTGGGCGAACTGTCTAGTGGTGCCCGTTGTCCTGACCGTGGCCGCCTTGATCGCCGCCACCATTGCCGCGCTTGCCGCGTTGGTTGCCGCGCGGCTGCTCGTTGTGCGGACGCGCTTGGTTTCCACGCGGTGCTTGCTGGCGCGGCTGCGCCTGGGGACGATTCCCGCGCTGCTCGTTCCGCGACGGCGCCACGTTGCGGTTCTGCTGGCCGCGATTGTTGGGGCGATTGTTAGGCTGCGCCTGGCGGTTCTCGCCCGGGCGTGTCTCGTTTTGCGGTGGGGCGAAGTTGCGGTTCTGCTGGCCGCGATTGTTGGGACGATTGTTAGGCTGCACCTGGTTATTTCCTCGCGCGCGATTCTGATTCGTCGGCGGATGGAACTGATTGTTCGGTCGGCCCCTAGGACGAACCACGCCAGGACCTGAAAACTGTCCCGGCCGCTGCGTTGCCGCCACCGGCGGACGCCCGTGATTATCCGAATAATGAAGCGAGCGATCGTTGCGCGCTTGCATGTCGTGGCGATCCTGTTCCGATGTTCGCTGGATATGCCGCTCGCCATCCCACCGCTGTTGCTCGGGCGTCGGCCGCGCATCCACGCCGTGCGGGCCGCCGTTGTAGGCCTCGCGGCTCCTCGTCACCCGCCGGTAATTGCGATTCTCGTACGAATTGTGAATGATGTTGATGTTCACGCGCGAAACCGCTCGGTTGTAGTAAAAATGGTCGCCCCGCCATTCGCCGCCCGCGTATCCGTCGCCGAAGTAGCCGTGGCCGTAATCGATCCCGCCGTAAAATCCAACGTGCCGTCCCCAGTATCCGGGGTGCCAGAGGTAAACGCCGCCGGCGAAGCCCCACCAACCTGGAGTCCAAAGCAGGCCCGGTTCAGGCGCAAGCACCCAAGTCCCCGGAACCCAGTAATATCCATCCGGGCCATACGCCCAATATCCAGGCGCCCAGATGTAATTGTCACCCGGGCAGATCGGTTGAACGTACACAGGGAGCGCCGGCGGCCCGATGCGCACGGAAATTCCAACGGAGATCTGAGCCGATGCGGCGCTCGGCAGCGTTGCCACTGAAAATCCGAGGGCTATCGCAAAAACTGAAAACAGAAAGGCCTTTCGCATGTCGCGCACCCCTCCACTAGAATGGCTGCCATCCTCTCAAGTATAGATCACGCAAGCCCTTGAATCGTTGCAACTTGCCGAAATCAAGACTTCAATGAGGTTACGCGTTGGCCGATGGAGAAGCGGGCGCGCTCACTCGCAGCACCAGGCAGGTGATGTCGTCATGCTGCCGTGCGTAACCAGCGAACGCATTCACGTCGCCGATGATGCGTTTCAGCGTTTCGCCTGCGGACTGTGGCGGCAACCCGTAGATGCACGTAAGCAGACGTCCCTCGCCAAACTCCGCGCCGGAATCATCTACCGCTTCCACCACTCCGTCCGTGAAGATCGCTAGCAGGTCGCCCGCCGATAGCTTCACTTTTCCAATGGGATACAAACTCTCGGAATCGGTAAATAAAGGAAGTCCGAACGGCGGCCCGCCAACGCCGAGCCGCTCGATGGCCCCCGAAGCCCGCCGAAGGATCGGATCGTTATGGCCGGCGTTCACGTACGTCATTTCCAGCGTCTTCGCGTCAATTTCCGCCAGAAACGCGGTCGTGAAGCGCCGCCCTTCCAGGCTGTGCGCCCG
>Ga0307374_10002350_pt1 | contig 33732 bp, 33 predicted proteins | sample OX3MG_FD_202532 | JGI IMG/M metagenome (GOLD analysis project Ga0307374, IMG submission 202532) | Soil microbial communities from Risofladan, Vaasa, Finland - OX-3 | ecosystem: Environmental > Terrestrial > Soil > Coastal area > Acid sulfate soil | place: Finland: Risofladan, Vaasa | collected... | reverse complement strand
GGCGCCGCCGACCACGAACATGCTCATCTTGAGCGCCACCGAATTCTTGCCGAGCGCACTCGCCGCCAGCTCGTTCTCGCGCATCGCACGAAGCGATCGCCCGTACGGCGAGTTGATGATGCGTTGCGCGATCACGAAGATGATTGCGGCGAGGACGACGGTGGCCGCCGAGTACACCCAGAGATACCCGTCGGAGTAGGGGTTGAAGATGTTCGACAGCGGTTGGGGCACGAGCGAAATCCCGGCCGCGCCATCGAGGAACTGTGGCGTATTGGTGATCACGAGGCTCGCGATCACCGAGAGCACGAGCATGGCGATCGCCTGGTAATCGCTGCGCAGCCGGCGGAGGACCACCAGCCCGATCGGCGGGGCGAGCAGCGCGCCGACGATGGTGGCGCCGATCCAGGGATATGGAAAGGGCAGATTCAACCCCAGGACGTACGTCTGGAAGCCGCCGTTGGCGGTGTCCGGCGGCATCGAGAGCACCGCGGCGGTGTAGGCCCCGGCCGCCTGGAAGACGATGAAGCTGAAGTTGACGATGCCGGATATGCCGAATTGCAGGCTGATCGCGAGGCACGCGAGCACGTCGACACCCGCGTAGACGAGTAGCGTCGTGAGGTAGTACGTCATCCCGCAGCCGCGAGCGTGCCGCGCTTGGCGAGCAGGCCCTGGGGCCGGAGCACCATGACCAGCACCAGAGCCGCGAACGCCGCGACCTGCTTGTACTCGGGTGTGATGAGCGCGGCGCTCACCTCGGTCATCTCGCCGATGATGACCGCGCCGATCATCGCGCCATACGGATGACCCGCGCCGCCGAGCACCGACGCCGCGATGATCGGAATGAGGAACTCGGAACCGTTCGCGACGGAGAAGGCGTCGGAATTCATGCCGGCCACGACACCTGCCACACCGCACAGCGCGCCTGTGATGAGCCATGCGAAGTCGATGACTCGGGCGGTCGGGATCCCGCAGTTTCGAGCGAGTGTTGGATTGGCGGCGGTGGCTCGCATGGCCTTCCCCAGCCGCGTGAAGTGCAGCAGCGCGTAGATCAGCACCATTGCGACGACCGCCACCGCCATGATCGCGATCTGCACGCCGGTCAACGCGATTGACCCGGCGTGGAGCGTCGGGCCGGTGTCGAGATGGTATGAGACGCTGTAGTACCCGACGATCGGGAGCAGCACGTTGGCGATGACCAGTGACACGGCAAGCGAGATGATCACCATCCCGATGAGGTTGGTCCCCTTGCGCTGAAACGGCGCGTAGATCGTGCGGTTGAGGAGGAAGGAGAACAGCGCACCGAACACAGCGCCGACAACCATCGACAACCAGATGCTCACTCCCGCGTTGTTGACGGCGTAGGCCGCGTATGCGGACGCGATCATCACCTGGCCATACGCAAGGTTGATCATGTTCGTGATGCCGAACTGCATCGTGAATCCCACCGCCGCGATGGCGATGATCGACATGGTCACGAGGCCGAAGCCGAAGGCGGCAACGATCAAACTCATCGTTGCCGCCTCCAGTCGTTACGTGACTCAGCCACCGCCGGCAGCGATGATGGCCGCGGTCTGCGCCTGGGTCAGCGTGCCAATCGTGACCTCGTTTCCGCTCGCGTCGTACTTGACGAGGATGTAGCCCTGCTGTGAGTTGTTGTACTGGTTGTAGTTGGTCGGCCCGCCGGCGCCGACCCACCGAACCTTCTGCCCGTTCTTGATCGCGGCGACGCCGGCCGCGTACGTGTTGACCGTCACGGATCCGGTCGTGCCGTTGCCGACGTCCTTGATGACGGCGTTGTAGACGGTCGGGTCGACGCTCTTGGTCTCATCCATCGCGAGCGCGGCCTGGATGATGCCGTCGTAGAGATGCAGCGTGGCGCCGCGCTGCGCGTATTTGGGTGCTGCTGGGAACTGCGATGCCACGGCGTCGAGGTTGGTCTTGAACTCGTCGTATCCCGGTCCGCTGAACGTCACGCCGAGATCGACGGCACTGAAGTTGCTGACGAGGTCCTGAACCCCGATGGCCCCGGAGACCGCGGCGAACCAGACTGGATCGATGGTTGCGGAGGTGCCCATGAACGGGAGGCTGGAACCGTTCAACTGCTTGACCTCGGCCATGTACGTCGCGTCGGTGGGACCGAGTGCCTCGGTGAAGATGACATCGGGGTGTGTGGCGAGCATCGCCGTCACCTCGGTCCGGTACGAGGACTGGCCGAGCGCGATCGCCTGGTTGATCGTGACCGTTGCCCCGAGGTTCTTGAGCGCGGTCATCGCCGGCCCGACGAACGCCTGGGAGCCGATGTCGTTGCCGAACACCAGCGCGACCTTCTTGTAGTTGAAGTGGTCGAGCGCGCTGCCGACCATGGCGAAGGCGTCGAACTCATCGGGGGGGACCAGGCGATGGAAATATGTGAAGCTGGTCTTGTTGAACTCTGACTGCCCGGTCATGCAGAACATCGGGATGTGGGCCTGATTGAGGATGGGCGCGACACTCGACGCCTCGTCGGAGGTGCAACCGACCACCGCCATGAGGTTGGAGTGGCTGGCCACCATCTGCTGCGCGGCCGGAACGGCGTCGGCCGGTTCGCCCCGAGTGTCGAACTCCTGGCAGCTGACCTTGTGGCCCGAGACGCCACCGGCGTTATTGATCGCCCTCGCCGCGGGCAGGCAGGCAGCGAAGTACGCGGGACCCAGGGCTGCGTCCGGTCCGGTGAACGGGGCGATGACGCCGATCAGGAGCGGCGAGCTGCTGGTCGGTGCGGTGCTCCCGCTGCCGCAGGCGGCGAGCCCCAAGGCAATGACGGGGACGAGACCGAGACCGATCCGATGATGATTTCCAAGCATCGTGGTGCCCTCCGATTGCCCCCTACACGGTTGACCAAGATTGTCGACAATAATAGCGACAGGAGTGACGAACAATCTAGCCGCCACTGACCCGGCAGTTTCTACCGGCGATTCCACCTCGGAGGTCTGCCGCCGGCTCCGCGAGGCGATCGTGAGCGGCCGGTTTCAGCCGAACGAACGCCTTGTCGAGGCCGACCTGGCGGTTCGGTTCGGAGCCGGGCGGACCGCCATCCGGGCCGCGCTGGCGATGCTCGACCGCGAGGGCCTGATCACGCGTGAGCCGAACCGTGGCGCGCGGGTGCGGCTCATCACCGACCGCGAAGCGCTTGAGATCGAGCAGGTCCGCAACGCGCTCGAGCGGTTGCTCGCCCGTACCGCCGGCGCCCAGGCGACCGACCAGGATGTGGCCGATCTCCGGCAGATGGTGGCCGAGATGGCCGAACGAATTCGTGAGGACGACGCGCTCGGCTACTCCGAGCTCAATGCGAAGTTCCACCAGCGCATCTGGAGGATCGCGGACAACCAGACCGCTGCCCGGATGCTCATCACCCTCAGATCCCAGAGCATCCGGTTTCAATATCGAACCATGCTTCGCCCCGGTCGCACCGCGCGGTCGTTCCAGGAGCACGAGGCCATCGTCGCCGCCATCGCGGCGCACGACCTGGAGGCCTGCGACGCCGCAATGGCGGAGCATCTCCGCCACGTCCTCGAGACGCTCCAGTGGGCGATCGAGTCGCAGCATCGGGAGGCTCCGTGGTCTTCCCTCGACCCGGACGGATCGAACCCGGCGCGCCAGGGGTCGTAGCGGCCAGCGACTGCATAACTATGCAGAAAGGCCGTATACTCTCTCGGCCATGGTCCAGGGAACTCCACTCCGCGCCGTCGTCGTCGGTTCCACGGGCTACATCGGCATGCAATGCACGGCGCTCCTCGCGGCGCATCCGCATGTCGAGCTGACCGGCGTCATCGCCCGGAGCAATGCGGGCAAGCGATACAGCGACGTGGTCCCCGGGAGCGCGGTCGAGCTCACCATCGGGGACAGCCTCCACCCCGGATCGGCCGACGTCATCGTCGCCGCGTTGCCGCATACGGTTGCGGCCGGTCTGGCTCCGGGATGGCTCGCGCACGGTGCGACCGTCATCGACTGCTCCGCCGATTTCCGGCTCCACGATCCTGCGGCGTACACGGCCTGGTACGGAGTCGAGCACCCCACGCCTGAACTGCTCGATGAGGCCGTGTACGCGATGGTCGACCTCCAGCGCGAGCGGCTCACCGGCGCGAACCTCATCTCCGTGCCCGGTTGCTATCCCACGGCGACATTGCTCGCGTGCGTGCCCGCCCTTCGCGCCGGTCTCGTGGAGCGTGACGTCGTCGTCGACGCCAAGAGCGGCGTCAGCGGTGCGGGGCGTGAGGCCAAGCTCGGCAACAGCTTCTCGGAGGTGAACGAGTCCGTGCACGCGTACGGCGTCGAGGGACACCGCCACAAGTCCGAGATGCTCGAGCAGCTGCACGATGCCGCGGGCGCCGACGTGCGGCTCACCTTCGTTCCGCATCTGATCCCGATGACGCGTGGCATCCTCGCGACGGCGTACCTGCGACCGCTTCCCGGAGTCAGCGCCGCGGAGCTTCGAGAGATGTACGCGGCCTTCTGCGCAACCAGTCCATTTCTCGACCTCGTCTCGACCCCGCCGCCAACCAAGAGCGTCACGGGCAGCAACCGCGCGGCGATCAACGTCGGCTGGCAGGACGGGGTCGCGGTGATCACCGTCGCCATCGACAACCTCGGCAAGGGCGGCGCCGGCCAGGCTGTGCACGCGTTGAACGTTCGCTTCGGGTTCGATGAGACGGCGGGGCTGGAGACTCGCGTGCTGTGGCCGTGAGGGTCGAGGTGGAGCGGCGGACGCGTTCCGGCGTGTGCGCGCCGCTCGGGTTCCGCGCAGGCGTCGCTGCCGCCGGCATCCGTCTTGACGGCAACGAGACCCGCACCGACGTCGCCGTGATCCGGTCTGACACTCCGGCGGTCGCGGCCGGCGTGTTCACGCGCAACACCGTCAAGGCCGCCCCGGTGGTGATCTCGCAATTGACGCTCCGCCGCGGCGCTCCCATTTCCGCCGTCGTCGTGAACGCCGGGAATGCCAATGCCTGCACCGGCGCGCAGGGATTCCGCGACGCGCTGGTCATGTGCGCCACCACCGGCGATGCGCTCGATCTCGATCCGTCCGACGTGCTCGTGTGCAGCACCGGTGTCATCGGACGTCCGATGCCGATGGAGCGTGTGACACGCGGCATCCGGGCAGCGGGCCTCGCGATGTCGTCCGGCGCGGGCGATGACGTCGCGCGCGCGATCATGACCACCGACACGATTCCCAAGATGGCGGTGGCCATGTTCACGTCCGGCGGCGTGACGTACACGATTGGCGGCACGGCCAAAGGTGCGGGCATGATCCACCCTGACATGGCGACGCTGCTCGCGTTCCTGACAACCGACGCTCCCGTGGATGCGACAGTCCTCCAGCCCGCCCTCTCCCGTGTCGCTGACAGCACGTTCAACTGCGTGACGGTGGACGGAGACACCTCGACGAACGACACATGCATCCTGCTTGCCAACGGCGCCGCCGGGGGATCGAGTATCACGAACGGTTCGAGCGCCGCCGCGGCGTTCGAAGTCGCCCTGATGCAGGTGTGCGATTCACTCGCCGAGCAACTCGTGGCGGATGCCGAGGGAGCGACGCGACACTTTCGCGTCGCCGTCGACGGCGCGGCCGACAGCGGCCAGGCTCGCATCGCGGCGCGTGTCGTCGCGCAGAGTCCGCTCGTGAAGACGGCCGTGCACGGCGGCGATCCCAACTGGGGCCGCGTCGTCGCGGCACTCGGCCGCAGCGGCGCCGCATTCACGCTCGACCGGTGCAGGGTGGCGATCGGTGGCGTCGTCGTGTTCGATCGCGGAGCTCCGGAGCCCGTCGACCACAACCTCGTGCGTGTCGCGCTCTCGAGTCCGCGCATCGACATCGCGATCGACCTCGGTGCCGGCGACGGATCCGGTCATGCTTGGGGATGCGACCTTTCCCCGGAATACGTTCACATCAATGCCGACTACACCACCTGATATCGAGAAGAGCGAGCACATGCCAGAACAGACCATCGACGAACGGATCCAGCGCGCCGAGGTGCTCATCGAGGCACTCCCGTACATCAAGCGTTTCTCCGGGCACATCCTCGTCGTCAAAGTCGGTGGCGCGGCGGGCGCTGCCGCTGACCTCGACGCCGTGCTCGAGGACATCGTGCTGTTGCGCTTCGTCGGCATGCGGCCCGTGATCGTGCACGGTGGCGGAGCGGAGATCAGCGCGTGGCAGGAGCGGATGGGGATCGAGACGAAGTTCGTCAACGGCCTTCGCGTCACCGATGCTCCGACCATGGAGATCGCGAAGATGGTCCTCACCGGCAAGATCGGTCCAGACATCGTCGCGCGCATCCACACGCTCGGGGCCGGGGCGATCGGGCTGTCCGGAGAGGACGGTCCGACACTGCTCGTCAAGCCGCGCGCAGACGCCGGCGGCGCAGATCTCGGCTTCGTCGGCGACGTTGCGCAGGTGAACGCCGAGCCGCTGCTCGCGATCCTCGACCAGGGCCGTATTCCCGTGATGGCGTCGATCGGACTCGGCTACGACGGACAGGCGTACAACGTCAATGCGGACACGGTGGCGGCGGAACTGGCGATCGCGCTGCATGCCACCAAGCTCATTCTCATGACCGACGTCGACGGTGTTCGCGACGCAGCGGGTGACCTCATCAGTGAGCTCGACGCGACGCGAGCGCACGAGCTGCTCAGCGCCGGCGTCATCCGCGACGGCATGATCCCCAAGGTCGCGGCGGGGCTCCGTGCGACCGACGGTGGATGCGCAACGCACATCATCGACGCGAGGGTCCCGCACGCATTGCTCCTCGAGCTGCTCACCGAGCGTGGTGTGGGAACCATGCTCACCCGGACCGCGCAGCCGTGAGCACGCCCGCGACGACGGCGAAGGCGACACTTGCCGAGCGCGCCAAGGCCGCGCTGATGAACACATACCAGCGTCAGCCGGTGGAGCTGCGGCACGGGAACGGCACATGGGTCACGACAACCGACGGCCGCGAGATGCTCGATCTCGTCGGCGGCATCGCCGTCAACGTCCTCGGCCACAACCATCCGGCGCTCCGGGCAGCGATCGCCGAGCAGGCAGCCACGCTGATCCATACCAGCAATCTCTATTACACGGAGCCGCAACTGGAGCTCGCCGAGCTGTTGATCGCGTCGGCGTTCCCGTCGCGCGTGTTCTTCTGCAACAGCGGCGCCGAGGCGAACGAGGGTGCCATCAAGCTGGCGCGAAAGTGGGGCAAGGTGCATCGCGAAGGTGCCGACGTCATCATCTGCGCCCAGGGCGCGTTCCATGGGCGCACGCTCGGTGCGCTTGCGGCAACAGCGAATCGCCGCTATCGCGAGCCCTTCGAGCCACTGCCACGTGGCTTCGTGCACGTGCCGTACAACGACATGAGCGCGCTGGAAACGGCCATCGACAGCACCACATGCGCGGTGATGCTCGAGCCGATCGAGGGCGAGAGCGGCGTGCTCCCGCTCGACCCCGGCCGGCTTGCGGCCATCCGCCGTCTGTGTGACGAGCGCGATGTTCTGCTCATCCTCGACGAGGTGCAGACCGGCATGGGACGCACGGGCCGGTGGTGGGCGCACCAGCACGAGGAGGCGGCGCCCGACGTCATGACCGTTGCCAAGGGACTCGGCGGAGGGTTCCCGATCGGGGCGATTCTCGCCGCCCCGCGCGCTGACGTCTTCGAGCCGGGTGACCACGGTTCCACGTTCGGCGGCGGTCCCCTTGCGTGTGCCGCCGCCGTCGCCGTCATGCGCGCCATCGAGGAGGAGGACCTGGTCCACCATGCTGCCGAGATGGGCGACTATCTCGCGGAGTCGTTGAGCGCGCTCGGCGAGCACGGCGCGCCCATCGCTGGAGTGCGCGGTCGCGGACTCATGCTCGGCCTCGCGCTGAGCGGGGATCTGGCGCCCAGGGTCGCCGCGGCGGCGCTCGACGAGGGTTTGATCATCAATGCTGTCGGGGCGCGCACGCTGCGCATCGTCCCCCCTTTGGTGATCACCCGCGACGAGGTCGACGAAGCCGTGCTGCGGCTGGGCAGGGCGTTCGCCGCCGTCGAGCCGGCTGAGGACACCGCGTGACGGCGGCGGCGGTGCGGACGATGAGCGTTGCCGCGAAGCCCGCGCGCCACCGGGCGATCCTCACGCTTGTCCGCGGCAGCGTGATCCGCACCCAGGAAGACCTTGTCGCCGAACTGCACCGCCGCCGCTTCGCGGTGACGCAGGCAACCGTGAGCCGCGACATCCGCGAGCTCGGACTGCTCCGTGTGCATGACGATGCGGGGCCCCGGTACATGGCGCCGGTGGCCGAGGTGGACGCGGACCAGAGCATGCACCGCCTGCGCAACGCCCTGCAGGAGCACGTGCTGACGATCGAGTTCGTCGATCTCCTCGGCGTCGTGCACACGGCCCCGGGGTGCGCGCCGCTGGTCGGCGGTGCGATCGACGGCGCGAGATTCGAGGAGCTCGCGGGTACCATCGCCGGCGATGACACCGTGCTCGTCATCGCACGATCGCGGCCTGCGGCGCAGCGCCTCCTGCGGCGGCTCACATCGATCCCGGAGGAGGGTTCGTGACCACGCGCGAGCGCTGCGTCCTTGCGTACAGCGGCGGCCTCGACACATCGGTTGCAATCCGATGGCTCCAGGAAGAGCTGGGCTACGACGTCGTGACGCTCACCGCCGACCTCGGTGAGTCCAAGGATGCCGACGCCGTCGCAGCGCGGGCGCTTCGCACCGGTGCGGTGAGCGCACACGTGGCGGACGCACGCCGGGTCTTCATCGACGCGTTCTGCTATCCGACCCTCGCCGCCGGCGCGCTGTACGAGGGCGTCTATCCGCTCGCCACCGCGCTCGCCCGTCCGCTCATCGCCAAGCTGCTCGTCGATGTGGCGCGCGAGGAGGGGGCGATCGCCGTCGCGCATGGCTGCACCGGCAAGGGCAATGACCAGGTGCGCTTCGACGTCGCGGTCGGCGCGCTTGCACCCGAGCTGCGCGTCGTTGCACCCGTCCGGGACTGGGACATGGGACGTCCCGACGAGCTCGAGTATGCGGCGCGCCACGGCATCGAGGTCGCGGCAACCAAGGAGTCCCCGTACTCGGTTGATGCCAACCTCTGGGGCCGGAGCATCGAGACCGGCATCCTCGAGGATCCCTGGACGGAGCCACCCGATGAGGTGTACGAGTGGACGGCGCATCCGCCCGCACACGCGCCCAGCATCGTCGTGGACATCGGGTTCGAGCGCGGCGTGCCGGTCTCACTCGATGGTCGCCGGCTCCACGGCGACCAGCTCGTCAGTGCATTGAACAGCACCGCGGGCGCGCGAGGCATCGGGCGGATCGACCATGTCGAGAACCGCCTCGTCGGTATCAAGTCTCGCGAGATCTACGAGGCGCCGGCAGCGGTGACGCTCCATGCAGCGCACCACGCGCTCGAGAGTCTCACCATCACCCGCGACGTCGCGAGATTCCAGCGCATCGTCGCCGACGAGTGGGCGCGGCTCGTCTATGACGGTCTCTGGTTCTCCGCGCTGCGCACCGCGCTCGACGCCTTCGTCCAGGAGACGCAGGTGCATGTGACCGGCGCCGTGCGGATGCGTCTTGAGAGTGGCGCTGCTCGAGTCGTCGGGCGTCGCGCACAGCAGTCTCTGTATCGCAGTGACCTGGCGACGTACGACCGGGCGACCGACAGCTTCGACCACGCGGCGGCACGCGGCTTCATCGAGCTGTTCGGCCTGCCCTTGCGCACGCAGACACGTGTGCAGGGAGCGCTCGAGGACACCGCGCCGCTGCACGTCGAGCGTCGCACGCAGCGGCGTGGCGACGCCTGACCGGCGCGCGCCGAGCGGGGCGCGCGCGACCAAGGTCTGGGCGGGGCGGCTGAGCGCGCCGACGTCGGCGCTCGTCGAGAGCTACACGTCGAGCCTCGCGGTGGACCGCCGCCTCGGCGCCGACGACGTCGCCGGCTCACAAGCACACGCGCGCATGTTGCGCAGCATCGGCGTGCTCAGCAGCGCGCAGCACCGAGCGCTCGACGCCGGGTTGCGCGCGATCGCCGCGGAGCTTTCCGACGGCGCGTTCGTGGTTGTGCCTGGTGACGAGGACATTCACACGGCTGTCGAGCGCCGGCTCTTCGAGCTCGCCGGTCCGGTCGCCGGAATGCTGCACACCGGACGCAGCCGCAACGACCAGGTCGCCACCGATCTGCGAATGTGGGCGCGTCGCGCCTGCACGGACCTGCTGCTCGCCGTGGCCGGTCTGCAGGAGGCGCTCCTCGCGCGCGCTGCCGAGCATCGTCGCGCGCCGATGCCGGGATACACGCACCTGCAGCGCGCGCAGGTCGTGTCCCTGGCGCATCATCTCCTTGCGTACGTCGAGATGTTCGCGCGCGATGCGCTCCGTCTCGGCGCTGCGCGAGCCGGCTGCGACGAGCTCCCCCTGGGGAGCGGCGCACTCGCCGCGTCAACGCTGCCGCTCGACCGGGATCGCGTTGCGCACGAACTCGGTTTTGCGCGGGTCGCGTCGAACAGCATGGATGCAGTCTCGGACCGCGATTTCGCGGTGGAGATCACGTCTGCGTGTGCGCTGACGATGGTGCACTGCTCGCGACTCGGTGAGGAACTCGTGCTGTGGTCGAGCGCCGAATTCGGCTTTGCGAGACTGCCCGACAGCCATGCGACCGGCTCGTCGCTGATGCCCCAGAAGAAGAACGCCGACGTCGCGGAGCTTGCACGCGCCCGCAGCGGTCGCGTCATCGGCGACCTGGTGACGCTCCTCACCGTGCTCAAGGGACTCCCGCTCACGTACAACCGCGATATGCAGGAGGACAAGGAGCCGCTCTTCGATGCGGTCGATTCGACGGCCTCGACGTTGCGCATGCTCACCGAGGTGATCGCAGTCGTGCAGTTCGACGTTGATCAGATGCGGGCGGCCGCGCTCGACCCCGCGCTCCAGGCGACGGATGTGGCCGAGCACCTGGTCGCCAACGGCGTGCCCTTCCGCGAGGCGCACACGATCGTCGGTCACCTTGTCGCGCAGACGCTCGCCGCAGGTCGCACGCTCGCCGACCTCGACACCGAGGAGTGGCAGGCGGCCTCGGATCGCTTCACCCCCAACGTGGTCAGGCTCTTCGACCCCGAGACCGCGCTGCGGCGGCGCGACGTTCCTGGCGGCCCGGGGCCGAGATCGGTCGCCCGTCAGCTCACGCGGGCTCGCACGCTCGTCGCCCGGACCCGTCGCGCTGCGGCCGGCGGCTGATCGGCCCAGGTCCTCGATTCGTATCCTGAGGTCATGACCCGGCCCACCCTCATCGTCGGCGACGTCCAGGGTGACGTCGAGCGCCTCCGGCTGGCGCTTGCCGGCTATCCCGAGGACGCGTACGACACGGTGTTCCTCGGTGACTTCTTTCAGGGCGGCGAGCCCGGGGCGGGAGGTGGCGCGGCCGCTGCGCGCCTGGCGATGCAGCGGCGCAACGCGCGATCCGTCCTCGGCAACCACGACCTGTTCCTGCTGGTCATGCTCGAGCGGTCTCGCGGCGGCGATCAGCTCGGCGCCTGGCGCACACGCGAGGGGCTCAGCATCGAGGACCTCTGGCTGAGCAGGCGGGGTGACTGGGCGGACCTCGACGCCGTCGCATCGGACGCTCCACTCGAGGCGTGGCTCCGGAGCCTTCCGTTTCTCGTCCCCCTTGAGGACGGCACGCTCGCCCAGCACACCGACGACGACCGATACGCGGAGATCGGCGACAGCGTCGAGACCGTCAACGCGGCGGTGCGTGCCTGGCTGACGACCCGCGGGGGGGCGTTCCAGTCGCTGCGCTACACGATCGGCCGTCATGGCTTTGAGGATCCCGACCGGCTGCAGCGCTACCTGACCCACTTCGGCGCGAGCCGCGTGGTCCACGGGCACACGCCGCATTGGGACGACATCCCGATCTCGTTCCACGGCGGTCTGGCCGTCGGGTACGACGGCCGCTTCTCACGCTACTGGGGACGCGCCGAGGGCGAGGAGCCGGGTCCGATCGGCGCCACGGTGGCGCTCCTCCCGCCGCTCCCGGACGCGGTCAGGAGTGGCGGCTGAGCATCTCCGCGAGACGGGCGACGGGCGGTGTCTGCCCGGCGGTGACATGGGCGGTCACCACGAGCGAGAGCAGCAGGACCTTGAGCGCGTGGAAGCGCGCGGTCGCCGGTTGCTCGAGGACCAGGCTGGAGAGCGCGATGCCGTCGATCGCCGCCGCGATGGCACCGGCGAGGTCCCGCGGCGCGACGAGCGAATACGCCGGCAGCGGGCCGAGCGCGCGGCGCACCTCGATCTCGATCTCGTCAACGAGGTGGGAGCAGAGGCGCGCGCACCGCTGGCGAAGTGCCGGGCTGCTCAGGCTCGCGGTGTAGAGATCGAGGACGAGCCTCAGGAACTCCGGTTGGTCGGCGCAGCGCGCCTCGGCGTGGTCGAGACCGGCGACGAGGCGCTCGAGGGGGTCATCGACGGCGGCGACCGACCGCTTCCACTCGGCGATCATCTGGCGCTCCATAACGACGACCACCTCGACGAGCAGGTCCTCTTTCGATTCGAAGTAATAGTGCAGGAGCCCGGGGGCGACACCGGCCTCGCGGGCGACGTCCTTGAGCGAGGTCGCGCCGTAGCCCTTCCTGCCGAGCACTGCGGCCGCGGCGTGGACGATCTGGCTGCGCCGGCCCGCGTCGTCTTCGATCTCGATACGCGCATTGACGACGGCTCCCGTCGCAAGCGCGGTGATCACCATGCTGTGACTTCCAACTGAACCGGAATCCTACCCCGGCTTCGGCGGTTTGGACGATTTGTCACGACGAGACCTCGCAGCGGCGAGGGCCGGACTCGCGACCCTATGCCGCCCGGCGACGGACGAGCCAGACGGCGGTCGCGATGAGGAGCACCGAGAGCACGAGCAGCCACCCGCCTTCGATCAACTGAAAGGGCCAGAACCGGCCGATCGGCTGATAGGCGGTGAGTTGCAGGTACCCGTGCTGCATGAGGTACTGGACGGGGTCAACGTTGGCCGGGGTCGCCGGGCCGGGCTGGAACAGTTCGGGAGTGATCGCCCGGATGTCCACCCGTCCGAGGGTTTGATTGATCATGTCGAGGCTGACCGGCCTGCCGCCTGCGGTCCACGACTGGCTCAAGATCCAGTTGCCCGGGGCCACGATCGGGTTGCTCGTGACCACCGGCGGCGCGTAATGCGCGCGGAGCCACAGCCCGGTCGCGAAGGCGAGCGCTGCCCATGTGGCGAGGGTGGCGAAGACAGCGGGGATGACCCTGCGGACGACGACGCCCGCCAGCAGACCGATCGCGAACGCCGCCAACGTCCATGCGGCGAGCGCAGTCCCGAGTTGGTCGAAGGCGGTCGGGGACAGCGGGCCGTTGTCGTCTCCGGCACCGAAGATCGGCGCGAGGTACCAGGAGAACAGAACGCTGAACGCGCCAGCCGCCACAGTGACGACGATCGCGAGCGGCGTCACCTTGGCGACGGTCCAGCGCGCCCGCCCGAAGCCCTGCGTCCAGACGTACCGGAACGTGCCTTCCTCGAACTCCCTGGCGAGCAGGGGCGCGCCGACGAATGCCCCGATCAGTGCCGGGATCACCTGCAGCAGTCCGGCGGTGATTCCGACCCCGGGCGCATATGTCCCCAGGAACTTGCCGGCAACCTGCTGGCAGACAGGCGATGCCGCCGGCCGGCAGGCAGCCACGGCGGTGTAGGCCGTGTGCATCGGAAGCCCCGAGATGAGCAGATACGCGCTCGCAGCGCCGAGCAGCGCGAAGACCGCGGCCACGGTCACGCGGTGTTGCCGCCAGGTGACCCATGCCATCCGTCGCCAGGGGAGCGGCCGCAGTCTGCCGTCATGTCCCGCCCGCGGGAAGCTCGTCACCGCGCTCAAAGCCGTGCCTCCAGCGGTTGTGCCACGACGGGGCGCCGTGGGCCGGGCAGCGATGCGGCCGCGGGATCGCGCATGTACGCGAGAGTCAGCTCTTCCAGACTCACCGGATGCGCCTCCCAGCCGGGTGCCACACCGTCTGTCCTCCCGTTCGTTCTGACGAGGAGGTGAGCCTGAGCCCCACCGCTGCGGGCGTTCACGACGTTCAGGCGTTGTGTGTAGCGTTCCGCCTCGGCGGCGGGGCCGGTGAGCACCATGTGAGATGCGAGCAGTTCGTCGACCTCGCCCGCAACCTGGACGCTCCCTCCCGACAGCAGGACGAGGTAGTCGGCGACTCGCTCCAGCTCGGCGAGTACGTGCGAGGAGAGCACCACCGACACATCGTCGTCGGCAATCGCCGTCATCACGGTGGCCATGAAGTCATGCCGGGCGAGGGGATCGAGCATCGCCATCGGCTCGTCGAGCACGAGGAGTTGCGGCCGCCGCGCAAGCGCCACGGTCAACGCGAGCTGCGCCTGCTGGCCGCCCGACAACGTGCCGGCCTTGCGTGTCAGCGGGATGCCCAACTCGTCCAGGCGGCGACGAGCGTACGCCTCGTCGAAGCGCCGGTTGAGGTTTCGGGTCAGATGGAGCATGTCTCCGGCGGTGAGGGTCTTGTACAGCGGCGTGTCCTGAGCGACGAATGCGATGCCGTCCAACGCTGCAGGCGATCCGGCCGACCGACCGTCGAGGACTGTGACGCTGCCCTCCGTCGCATCCGCCAGGCCCACCGCGAGGTTCAGCAGCGTGCTCTTGCCTGCACCGTTCGGGCCGACCAGTGCGATGACACGCCCGCTCGGAATCGCGAGGCTGCAGTCCCGCAGCGCCCAGCTGTTGCCGTAACGCTTGCCCAGGCCGCTGGATTCGATGACGTTCACGCGACCCCCTCGCTTTCGCTCGCTGAGACGCCTCGGTCCTGGGCAGGTCCGTGCTGTGCGTCGAACGCGTGCAGCGTGCTTGTGAACAGGGCGACGATCCCGTCGTGGTCCAGCCCTGCGGCATCGGCGGTTGCCAGCCAGTCGAGCAACGATCGGCGGAGCCGGGCGAACTCCGGGAGCGTCGCCTGGCTGAGTGTGGCCTGGATGAACGTGCCCTGTCCGGGCCGTCCGATCGCCAAGCCCTTGATCTCGAGCTCGCGGTAGGCCTTGAGCACCGTGTTCGGGTTGATCGCCAGCGAGGCGACCGCGTCCCGGACCTTCGGCAGCTGGTCGCCGAGCTTGAGGTATCCGAGCCGCATCGCGTGCTCGACCTGATGGACCAGCTGGAGGTGCGTGGGGACACCCGAGGTGGAATCGAGCCGGAACTCGATCGGCGACGAAGCGTCGCTGCTCCATTTATCTATTGACATAAGACAAGGATACATGGGCTTGGCGTGGCTTGCAACCGCCAGGGAACGGACCGAGGGTCTCTAGCCGAGCGGCTTGTAGAAACCCACCCCGATGGCGCCCGGCCCGCTGTGGCAGCCGATCACGGGGCCGACGACGGTCAATGCCGGTGCCCCGGAGGCCTGGGAGCGCATCCGCTCGACGAGTGCCGCGGCGATCTTCGGCCGGTCCGCGTGGGCGACGATCAACTCCGCCCCACCCCAGGCCGTGGCGGCTCGCGAGAACTCTTCGACAACTCGATCGATCGCCTTGGGATACGTCCGAACGCGCGCCACGGGCTCGATGGCACCGCCGCGAATCTCGAGCACCGGCTTGATGTCGAGCATCGACCCGAGGAGCGCGCGAGCTCCGCCGATGCGGCCACCGCGGCGCAGGAAGTCGAGGGTCTCGACGGTGAAGAGGACGCGGGCAGTGTTCTGCACCGCGGTGATGGCTGCGACCACCGCGTCGGCGTCGCCGCCGGTCTCGACCACGCGCACGGCCTCGCGGATCACGGCGTAGTGACCGACTGCCACGCTCCGCGTGTCGACGACGCGGACGTCGAGGTCAGGGACCGCGGCTCGCGCCTGGGTCGCCGACGCGAAGGTGCCGCTCAGGTCTGATGAGATGGTCGTGCAGACGATCGGGCCGCCGTCGCTGCCGAGCTCTTGGAACACGGCCTCGAATTCGGCCGGCGTCGGCTGCGACGTTCGCGGGAATGGCCCCGGCCTGGCCAGACGCGCGTAGAAGGCCTCGGCGCTGATGTCCACGCCGTCGGAGTACGTCTCCTCGCCGAAGATGACCTTGAGCGGCACGACGCGCACCGTGTGGGCGGCACGAAACGCGGGATCGAGGTCTGCGGTGCTGTCGCACACCAGATGGACGGCGGTCATCGGCGCCGTAGCCTACCGCGCGGTCACGGGTGACGATGGATCGCGGAGCGTGTCCTCGGCAATCAACAGCGCTCCGAGCAGGGATCGCTCCTCGCCGAGGCTGCCTCGCACGACCTCCGGGCGCGGCTGGAGGCGCAGATGGCGTTCCATGGTCTCGAAGAGCGATGGCGCGAATTTCTGCCAGCTCGCGCAGACGCCGCCGCCGAAGATCACGACGTCGGGATCGTGCACCGCGGTCGTGTTGACGACCGCCAGCCCGATCCATCTCCCGACCTCGGACCACGCGTCCGGGTCGGTGAGGTGTTCGGCGGCGACGCCGTAGCGGCCGGCGATCGCGCGCCCGCTCGCGAGCGCCTCGAGGCACCCGATGCCGCCGCAGTGGCACGGCGGCCCGCCGAGCCAGCCCGGCCAGAGCACCATGTGGCCGCCCTCGGTGTCGTGGCGGCCGATCAGGAGGCGGCCGTCGCTGACGACCCCGAGGCCGATGCCGGTTGAGACCGTCCAGTAGGCGACGGTCCTGCTGCCGGCGCCTGCGCCGATGCGGGCCTCGGCGACCGCCGCGCAGTTGGCGTCGTTCTCGACGACGACGGGGCAGTCGAAGCGCTGCCCCAGGAGGTGCGCAAGCTCGAGGCCGAACCACGAAGCGGGCATCCCCGGCGGGTTGAGGAGGGCGCCCCGGTCGCGGTCGAACGGGCCGGGAGCCGAGATGGCGATTGCCTCCGGCAGCTTGCCGCCCATCACCGTCTCGACGAGACTGCGGACCTGGCTGAGCGGGGCGGAGGGTGCTGTGGGCTCGCGGCGGACCGCCCCGATCGTCGCGTCACGGCCGGCACCCGCCGCGATCTTGGTGCCTCCGATGTCGAGCAGCGCGATCACAAGGCGATGATGCCTACACTCGCCGCCATGCTGCTCGCCATCGACGTCGGGAATACCAACATCGTCGTCGGCGTCTTCGACGGCGACGACCTCACCGCGGACTTCCGGATCCATACCGACGACCGCTTCACCGGCGACGAGCTCGGCCTCGTGCTCGTCGCGCTGCTTGAGCGCAAGGACATCAGTCCCGCGCAGGTGACCGCGGTGGTGGTGAGCAGCGTGGTGCCGACGCTCGCCCGAAGCATTGACGAACTTTCCCATACCTACTTCCACCAGCCACCGATGCTCGTCGGACCGGGCACTCGCACCGGGATTCGCATCCAGTACGACGACCCACGACGGGTGGGGGCCGACCGGATCGCCAACGCGATCGCGGCGCATCACCTCTATCACGGGCCGGCCGTGCTCGTCGATTTCGGAACGGCGACGACGCTCGACGCCATCGACACCAACGGCGACTACCTCGGCGGCGCGATCGCGCCGGGGATCCAGCTGAGCCACGACGCGCTGGTCAACCACGCCGCGATGCTCATCAGGGTCGAGCTGACCGCCCCGACAGAGGCGATCGGCCGCAACACGATCGCGAGCATGCAATCTGGGATCGTCTTCGGCTACGTCGGCCTCGTCGAGGGCCTCGTGGCCCGGTTCCGCGAGGAGATGGGCGGCTCCCCGAAGGTCATCGCCACCGGAGGCCTCGCCGCCTCGCTCGCCAGCCTGATGCCCTCGATCCACATCGTCGACGAGCGCCTGACCCTGCACGGCCTGCGCCTGATCCACGACCAGAATCGCTGAGACCCCGGCGCGCCCCCCGTACCATGGGGCGATGGCAGTTGCGTCAAGCGCGCTTCGTCCGTTGCGTGTCGGCGGGCTCGATCTCTCGTCTCCGGTGCTCGTCGCGCCGATGGTGGGGATCACCGACGCACCCTGCCGGGAGCTCTGCCGTGACTTCGGAGCCGGCCTCGTGTCGACCGAGATGGTCGCCGCCGAGGCTGTGGTGCGCAGCACCGAGGCGGCGCTGCACCTCCTCGACTTCCCGGCGCCGGTGTCACCGGTGGCGGCCCAACTCGTCGGCTGCGACCCGGTCGTGATGGCCGACGCCGCGCAGGTGTGTGTCGAGCGCGGCGCAGTCCTCGTGGACGTCAACCTCGGCTGCCCGGTGTCGAAGGTGGTGAGCCGCGGCAGCGGGGCGGCCCTCGCGCGCGACGTCAGCGCCACAGTCCGTGTCATCGCGGCGATGGTCGACGCCGTCAATGTCCCGGTCACCGTGAAGATGCGCCTTGGCTGGGATCGCTCGTCCATCAATGCGCCCGAGCTGGCCAGAGCACTCCAGGACGCCGGGGTCGCGGCGGTCACCGTGCATGGACGGACGCGCGCGCAGAAGTACGAGGGCCGGGCGGATTGGGAGGAGATCGCCCGCGTGAAAGGCGCCGTCGATATGCCGGTGTTCGGGAGCGGCGACGTCGAGGATGTCGAGACGCTGGTCGAGCGCATCGAGGAGGGGATGGTCGACGGTGTGGTCATCGCCCGGGGGATGCTCGGGAACTTCTGGTTCGTCCGGCAGGCCGTCCATCGCCTGGCCACCGGTGAGACCCTGCCCGGCCTGGACTTCCCGGGACGGATCGCGCTCGCGCGCCGGCACCTCGACATGCTCTGCCGGTACCACGGCGAGGCCAGAGCTCTGCGCATCGGCCGCAAGTACGTGGCGTGGACGGTTCGCGGTTGCGCGGGCGCGGCACGACTTCGCGCCGAGGTGCAGACGATGGACTCGCGTGAGCGGCTCGACGACCTCCTCGATCGCGCGCTGGCGGCCGGTCCGCGTCCCGAGGGATGGTTTCAGCCGCTGTTCGTCAGCGGCGAAGGATAGCCAACACAAAAAGAAGGGCGCCTCTGGAAACCAGAGACGCCCCGAGAGGGGGGGCAAAAGAATGAGATCCACGATGGGATTCGCGACGGATCATATGAAGGGAAGTCATTTCCGTCAAGGAATGACTACAACTTGTTACGCCCCGTTGGATGACGCTCGCCTATACTCCGGGCTCCAAAGAGCGAATGTCACGGGGCATTTCGCGGGCTTTTGAGTTACAGGGAACTGCATGGACAAGCCGGTGCTGCTCACGCAAGACGGTCTCGTCAAGCTGGAGCGCGAATTGGAAGAGTTGCGCACGGTACGTCGCTCCGAGGTGGCCGAGCGCATCAAGTACGCCAAGGACTTCGGTGACATCTCGGAGAATGCGGAGTACGACGAGGCGAAGAACGAGCAGGGCATGCTCGAGGGACGCATCCTCGTCGTCGAGAACATGGTCCGCAACCATGTGATCATCGAAGAGGGCAGCGAGAGCGGGGTCATCAGCGTCGGCACGACGGTCGACGTCAAGGACGACTTCGGCAAGCAAACCTTCACGATCGTCGGACCTGCTGAGGTCGACGTGACCACCGGGCGGATCTCGATGGAGTCGCCGGTCGGCAAGGCGCTCCTCGGTCACAAGGTCGGTGACACGGTCGAGGTGCAGAGCCCCGGCGGCGCGCGCCAGATCAAGATCGTCAAGATCAACTAGGCACTTCGGGGGCGCGTCACGCGCACGGAGCGCGTCGCGCCGGGGAAGATAGCGCCCATGCCATCCGACGATCTCTTCGCAGAGCGGCGCCGCAAGGTCGACGCGTTGCGTGAACGCGGCATCGCGTCATACGGCGTCGACTTCGCGCCGACGGCGTCCATCGAGGAGGCACGCCGGCTACTCGCGACCTACGAGACCGATCATCCCGACGCGGAGGTCGACGCTGCGGATCGACCCATCGTCTCTGTCGCCGGCAGGGTCATGCAGTTGCGAGATCTCGGCGGTGCCGCATTCGCGCATGTCGAGGACGAGACCGGGCGCATGCAGATGTGGTTCCGCGCGGACCGGCCCGGCGACGCGCATGCGCTCGTGGGCATGCTCGACCTTGGCGACATCGTCGGTATCACCGGCCCGCTCACGCGCACGCGACGCGGCGAGCCGAGCGTGCTCGTGGATGCGATCACGCTGCTCGTCAAGTCGCTGCACTCACCGCCGGAAAAGTTTCACGGGCTCCAGGACCAGGAGACGAAATACCGCAAGCGTTATCTCGACCTGCTGAGCGATGCGTCGCAGCGGCGCCACTTCGCGACGCGTTCGCGGCTGATCCGCGCACTCCACGCCACCCTTGCTCAGCGAGGCTTCCTCGAGGTCGAGACGCCAATCCTGCAACCGATTCCCGGTGGCGGCGCGGCGGTGCCGTTTCGCACGCACTGGAATGCGCTGCACACCGACGTCTATCTGCGCATCGCCATCGAGCTGCACCTCAAGCGCCTGCTCGTCGGCGGTTACGCGCGTGTCTACGAGATCGGTCGTGTCTTTCGCAACGAGGGACTGTCGCCGCGCCACAACCCGGAATTCACGATGCTCGAGGCGTATCAGGCATACGCGACGTATGACGACATGCGCGAGCTCACCGAGGCGCTGATCACCGCGGCCGCCAACGCGGCGGGACCGCAAGTCGTCGAGGAGGATGAAGGCGGCAGTGCACCGTGCGAGGACCCGTTGCTGCGCACGGTGTTCGGACAGTCACTCGACCTCCGTCCACCGTATCGCGCGGAGACCATGGTGCATCTTGTGCGCGAGCAGACCGGTGTCGACGCGATCGCGTCGTGGGACGAGATGCACGCCGAGGCAGCGAGGATCGGTGTCGAGGTCGCGCCCAACCTCGGGGCGGGCGCGGTATTGCTGGAAATCTACGAGCAGCGCGTCGAGGGCACGCTCTGGGAGCCGACGTTCGTCCTCGACTACCCCGCGGAGGTGAGTCCGCTCGCCCGCCGGCGCCGCGATGATCCGCGCTTCGTCGAGCGGTTCGAGCTGATCATCGCCGGTCGTGAGCTGGCCAACGCGTTCAGCGAGCTGAACGACCCGATCGACCAGCGCGCCCGGTTCGAGGAGCAGGCGCGACTCCGCGGCGCGGGCGACGCTCAGATACCGCCGATCGACGAAGACTTTCTCGAGGCGATCGAGGTCGGGATGCCGCCGGCGGGCGGTCTGGGTATCGGTGTCGATCGCCTCGTGATGCTGCTCACGGGCGCCGCGACGATTCGCGACGTCCTGCTGTTTCCCACCATGCGTCCGCAGCGTGGTGCCGACACGGGAGCAGACAGCTGATGCTCCCATTGCAGCGCATCCGCGATGACCCGGAGTCGATTCGCGACGGCGCGCGCCGCAAGGGCGAGGACGCGCCGATCGACGCGCTCCTCGCGCTCGACACCGAGGCGCGCGCGTTGCGCACCGCTGTCGAGCAGGCGCGCGCCGAACAGCGAGCCGCGTCGGCGACCGTGCGTGGCGCACCGTCGGAGGAGCAGCGCGCCGCGCTCAGCGTGCTGAAGCTGCGGGTGCAGGAAGGTGAGGTGATGCTGGGAGAGCTCGACGAGCGCGTCCAGACGCTCCTGCTCGAAATGCCCAACATGCCCCATGAGAGCGTGCCCGACGGCAGCGGCCCCGACGACAACGTTGTCGCGCGTACCTGGGGCGAGCCGCAGTCATTCGACTTCGACGCGCTGCCGCACTACGAGCTCGGTGAACGGCTGGGCATCTTCGATTTCGAGCGGGCTTCGAAGATCAGCGGATCGCGGTTCGCCATCCTTCGCGGCGACGGTGCTCGTCTGCAGCGGGCACTCACCTCGTTCATGCTCGACGTCGCGCGCGATCAGGGGTACAGCGAGATCGCCCCGCCCTACCTCGTGCGCCGCGAGGCGATGACCGGCACAGCGCAGCTGCCGAAGTTCGAGGATGAGGCCTACCACACCGACGACGGGCTCTTTCTCATCCCGACCGCTGAGGTGCCGGTCACCAACCTGTATGCCGGCGAGATTCTCGAGGCTGCGCAACTGCCGATCGCGCACGTCGCGTTCACGCCCTGCTGGCGGCGGGAGGCCGGTGCGGCGGGCAAGGATACGCGCGGCTACATCCGTCTGCATCAGTTCGAGAAGGTCGAGATGGTGCGGTTCACGACACCGGAACGGTCGCTTGACGAGCTCGAGCTGATCACGTCGCATGCCGAGCATGTGCTGCAGCTGCTCGGGTTGCACTATCGAGTGCTGCTGATGTGCACTGGCGACCTTGGGTTCGCGCAATGGAAGAAGTACGACGTCGAGGTCTGGGCACCGGGGTTGCGGCAGTGGCTCGAGGTGTCGTCGTGCTCGGTGTTCGCGGACTTTCAGGCGCGTCGCGCCAACATCCGCTACCGCCCGTCGGCGCAGGAGAAGCCGCGTTTCGTGCACACCCTCAACGGCAGCGCGCTCGGCGTGCCACGCACGTACGACGCGGTGCTCGAGGCGAACCAGCAGCGCGACGGATCCGTCGTCATTCCGTCGCCGCTGCGTCCGTATCTCGGTGGCATGGAACGACTTGTCGCGTCGTGACTGGCGCCGACATCGACCCCTCGTGGCTCAATGACCGAAGCGCGTTTCAACGGAACTTCGTCCACGGTCTGCGCAACCCGGCCGGCTTGCACCTGCAGTACGAGCTCGACGGCGACCGTGTGTGCACGGCATGGATGCCGGGCACCGACCATGTCGGCTTTCCGGGTTTCGCGCACGGCGGCCTCGTGAGCGCGGTGCTCGACGATGCTATGGGTCGCTGCTCGGCACTGCACCGGCACTGGGTGGTGACCGCGCGCCTCGAGGTGCGTTTCCGTCAGCCCGCACCGGTAGGGACGGTGCTTCGTGTTGAGGGCTGGATCACGCGACTGCTGCGCCGCGCACTGCACACCGAGGGGCGCGTGCTCCTTCCGGGTGGGGCCGTCGTGGCGGAGGCGACGGGCTTGTACCTCCCGCTGTCAGAAGCGCTGCAGCAACAGATGATCGACGCGTGGCCCGGTTTCGAGGAGTACCTCTGAGCGTGGTTCAGCCGGGGAGCGAAGCGCGATTCGCGCGCCGGCGCCCACGGATTCGGGCCTCCGCAGTCGCGCGCGCAACCTCCTCGACGACAGTCGCCTCGGCGGAGTGCCCCCAGAAACCGTGCGGTGCGAGCGTGTAATCGATGAGCTGTTGGAGGTGCTCGCCATATGTGCCCTTCAGATCCACGAGGCGCCGGCACGCCTCATCCACGTCTCGAAGGTCGAGCCCGAGCTTATTGAGTCCGTTCCATGCCGCCTCGACGCTCTCCCTGGAGATGCCCGTGATGTCCGCCGGTCTGTCGGTGATGTTCAGCGCGGCAGCAATGTCACCGAGGGCGCGCCTGCCGCGTCGATACATGAAGTACGGCTCGCGCACCTCGGCGCCGACGATGCAGGCGCACGCAAGCGTCGCAGCGTCGGTCACGACGCCGAGCGCCGTGATCCACGACTGACCTGGATGCTGCGAACGAAAGAGGGCCAGCATCGGGTAGGAGGTATGGCTCTCGAGCACCTCGGCCGTCCACATCTCCCAGTCGGAGCAGAGGTGATTGAAGAGCTCGAGGCTTCCATCAGAGGTGTGCACCGCGATCACGCGGAACGGTGTCAGCCGCCCACCCTGCGGATCGTCGAGAGTCAACAGGCGAGCCTCGCGGCGGCTGTACGCGCCGTACAGTGCGGGGAGATACGAGATGAGCAGCGCGATCGTGCCGAGCCCGCTCAGCGTCTCCATCAGGGATAGGAAGCGCACACCCTCACCGTTGAGGAGTCCGAATGCCGGTGCGAGCAGCGACGTCCCCGAGAAGTAGGCGAGGCTGACCCAGTCGCCGCTCCCAGCGACAGCCTCAGCGAGCCCCCAATAGACGCATGCCCAACCGACACAGAGCCCGGCGAGCCAGAGGACGAGCAGTCCCAGGAGTGAGAGCGCGGGGTATACGTTGAGAACGAAGTCACCCCCGCGGGACGGCAGATTCGCCGCTGCACTCCGGGTCACGCGCCAGGTGGACTCGTACCAGAGTCGCGTGGGGCGCCAGCGTGCGGCTCGAGCTCGCGTGACAACCAGTGTCCCGACCGCATCGGCCAGGATGAGCAGCACAAGTGCCGCTCCCCCGACGAGCACGAGAGCCCGACCTGCCTCACTCATCCCCGGAGTGTATGGGTCGCGGTGGCCGGCTCAATTCCGTGCACAGATACGTTGCGCCTAGAGTGAGGACAATGCCTGAAGAACAGGAGATCAAGATCCCGGTGAGCGCGGACTTCGTGCTGCCCGACCTCGATGCCGTCGTGACAGGGACGCGCGCGGTCGATCGCGGTCTCCTCGAGCTTTCCGCAACGTACTGGGACACCGATCAACTCACGCTGCTGCGCGCCCAACTCGGCCTGCGCCACCGGAGCGCTTCCGGAGAGACCGGGCGCTGGACGCTCAAGACCGGAGCGCGCCATGTCGGCTTGGCGATCTCCCGAGAGGAGACCGACTTCGTGGGGCCACCCGACGAGCCACCCGAGGACGCACTGGCGATGATTCGTGAGTCGGTCGGCGATGTGGTGCTCCATCCGGTCGCGAGCCTCGTCACGATCCGGCACACCGTCGACTTGATGGCGGGAGAAACGCGATGTGCGGAGGTCGCCGACGACCTGGTGTCGGTCCGTCTCGAGGAACGGACGGTTCAAAACTTCCGGGAGGTGGAGATGGAGCTCTACGACGCGGACGCGGTGCTCATCGACGCGGTCATGACCCTGCTCCACGACGCGGGCGCCGGTGAGCCCGACAGCACGCCGAAGTACGTGCGTGCGCTGCGGGCGCTCGGACACGAGGTGTGAGATCAAATCGGGAAACGTAGCCCGCTCATCGCGGGCTGCGCTCCCGTCCGGCGGGACCGCCCCCCGGGTTCCATCCCCCTGGCTGGCAACCCCCCTCAACGTGGCCCCTGGCCGAGCATCCTGACAACCGTCAATTCAATCAATGGACCCAAAGTGGGTTGGGTTCACCGTTCTTTACCCTGCGTGAATATATCTTTGCTTCCGGGCAGGGGTCGGGCCTTCGTATCGGTATCCCGCACCTTGTAAAGTCGGCGCTGTGACGGTTGCGGCCTCGGAGCCCGAAACGCGAAGCAGCGGCTTCTTTCAAGACTCCACCATCCACGATCTCCGCCTTGCCGCGATGTTCCGTCGGGGATTCCGGCAGGCAATGATTCAGATCAATCGATCGCTTGCCGGGTATGACCTGAGCCCATTGCAGTACCACCTGCTCCTCGAGGCCGGCGCGGCCGGTACCGAGGGCTGCGTCCAGGGCGATCTCGCCGATTTCATCCAGGCCCCGGAAGCACGGGTGTCGTTGATGGTCCACGAGTTGAACGCCCGCGGTCTCGTCCGGACGCTGCGTTCCGCACCGGACCGGCGCATGGTGCGCGTCGGCCTCACCGAGGCGGGCTGCAGGGTGGTCGAGGCTGCGCTCCATGCACAGCGGGCGGCGCTGCACGAGATGGCGCAGGAGTTCGACGTGCCGGGCGTGGCGCAGATGCTCCGTGGAGCGGTCCAGCTATACCTCGGCGTCGATATCGCGGAGGAAGGCCGCCTCTAGCACCGCGCCGACGCGGAGGGCAAAGCGCGGGGTGTGGATCGCCAGCCACAGCGCTTCGCGCCAGTTCGCGGGGTTGCGGATCGCGCGCCCCGGATTCACCCAGGCCGGCGAGAGCTCATGCCGCGGGGTGTCGAGGATCACCCGGACGGTGCCGAACCGGGGGGCGGTCGCGGCTGCGGCAGCCGACTCCATGTCCACCGCCACGTGGCCGCGACCAGCCCAATCACCCCGTCCGGAGCCCGTGACCAGCGCACTGGTGGAGACGAGCGAACCGATGACGACCGGGTATCCGAGGGAGCGGGCGGCTCGCTCCAGCCTCGCGGCCACGGTTGGGTCGCAGTCGTGGGTTGCCCCAGTCTCGTCCGAGACTGTCGTCGCGATCACCACGGTACCGGGCGCCTGGTCAGTCAGCAAGCCACCACAGAGACCGGCACTGATGACGATCGAGGCGTCACCGGGCGCCGCCGAACCACCGATGCCCACCTGCGTGATGCTGATTCCCCTGGCGCGCCGCCGCACCCCCCAGGCCTCGATGCTCATCGCGCAGACCGCCTGGACGCGTTCGTCAGGCGGCATACCCGTGCTCTCGGTACCAGCGCACCGCGCGATGGATCGCCGCGCTTACGCTGGACGGACGGTAGCCGAGCTCGTGGATTGCCTTTGCGCTGCTCGAGTACATGTCAAGACGTCCCATGTGCACTCCCTCCAGCGGGACTGCGGGATTCCCGCCGACGACCCGCACCCGGAGATCGTCGGCATGCGCGGCGACAGCGGCAACCATGTAGGGCAGCGGCACCACTCGCGCCGGACGCCCGGCAGCCCGTGCGACGAGCCGCCAGAGCTCGGCGAGGCTGAGGTTGACGCCTCCGAGGATGTACCGCTCGCGCAGCTCCCCGTGCTCGAGTGCCAGGACATGCGCAGCGGCGACATCCTCGACTGCGACCACGTTCATGCCGCCCCGCAGCGTGGCCGGCATCCGCCCCCGGAGCAGGTCGACGATGATCTTGCCGGTCGGCGTCGGCCGATGGTCGCCGGGGCCGATCGGCGCTGTCGGCAGCACCGTGATGACCGGGGTGGTCGCGCGGAGCGCAGCACGTTCCTGGAGGAGCTTCGACGCGTGATAGCTCACCTCGCCAGGCTGTGACTCGGCCCAGCTCCGCTCGGTGACCGGACGCGACGCTGTCGCGGGAGCAAGTGCCGACGAGCTGGACGTGACCACGCAGCGCTCGATGCCGGCGATACGCGCGGCCTCCAGCAGGCCCTGAGTCCCCGCAACGTTCACCTCGGCGATGGTCGTCACGTCGCGAGGAGAGAACGAGTAGAGCGCTGCCGTGTGCACGATGTAGCGGCAGCCGCGAAGGGCGGGCACCAACGCCGCGGGAGTCCGGAGGTCGCCGCGCACGTGCACGACGCCGCGTGGTAGCGGTTCGGGGCCGCGCAGAAGCGCGCGGACTCGGTAGCCGCGAGCGAGCAGCGCGCGCAGCACATGCGACCCCACGAACCCCGAGGCGCCCGTGAGGAAGACATCACCCTCGCCGGGCGCCGCTCCGAGTGGAGTCACGTCAGTTCAGTGCGCCCTTGGTCCCGCGAGGGCGCAGGCTGTCGCCTGCGGCGCGCAGCGACTCACGCAGCGACGACGACGTGGCGACGACCGCGGTGGGCTCATACCCGCAGTGCGCCATGCAATTGCCACAACGCTCGTCGCGTCCCCGGCCGTACTGCTCCCACTTCGTGGTGTCGATGAGCTCCCGGTACGACGTCGCGTACCCATCGGACATCAGGTAGCAGGGTCGCTGCCAGCCCAGCACCGAGTAGCTCGGGATGCCCCATGCCGTGCAGCTGAAGTCGACCTTGCCCTCGAGGAAATCGAGGAAAAGGGGGGAGTGGTTGAGCCGCCACTGCTTGCGACGTCCGCCCGCGAACGCATCGCGGAAGAGTGCGTGCGTGCGCTCGACGTTCAGCCAGTGGTCCTGGTCCGGCGCCTTCTCGTACGCGAATCCCGGTGAGATCTGCATGCTGTCGACGCCGACCTCGTCGTTGAGGAAGTCGAGGACACCGCGAATCGAGGTGGCGTCGTCCTGGTCGAAGAACGTCGTGTTGGTGGTCACCCGGAAGCCGCGCTTCTTGGCCGCGGCGATGGCCGCGATCGCCTTGTCGAACACGCCCGTCCGGCACACCGACTCATCGTGCCGCTCGCGCAGACCGTCGATGTGCACCGAGAACGAGAAGTACGGCGATGGGGTGAAGAGATGCAGCTTCTTCTCGAGCAGCAGTGCGTTCGTGCAGAGGTACACGTAGCGCTTGCGCGCCACCAGCGCGGCTACGATCTGGTCGATCTCCCTGTGCACCAGCGGCTCCCCGCCGGCGATCGAGACCATCGGAGCCTCGCATTCCTCGACGGCGTCGATGCACTGCTGCACTGTCAGCCGGCGCTGCAGGATGGGGTCCTCGTGCTGGATCTTGCCGCACCCGGCGCAGGCAAGGTTGCACTGGTAGAGCGGCTCGAGCTGCAGGACCAGTGCGAACTTCTCGTTGCGGCGCAGCTTCTGCCTGGCCACGTACGTCCCAACCCTGATCGCCTGTCGCAGCGGCACTGCCATGGTCTGCTCCTTTCTCCTGGTCGTTGCTTATGTCTGGGCGACGAGCACGCGCTCGACCGTGCCGGATGCCGCGGCGTTCTCGCCGCCGGCCAGCGCGAGGGTCGGAAAGACGTGCCGGTAGAGGTGGTAGTTGATGTAGAAGTCACCGGGGAATCCGGTGCCGGTGTGCTCGGGCTCGTCCCACGTCCCGTTGCGCTGGCGCTCCACAAGAAAGGCGCGGCCGCGCGCGCACGCGGGGTCGTCGCCGAGGCCGGCACGTTGCAGCGTGAGCATCGCCCACGCCGTCTGCGACGCGGTGCTCGTCCCGATACCCGCAAACGATTCGTCCTTGTACGAGTGACAGGACTCGCCCCATCCGCCGTCGGGGTTCTGCACGCTGCGCATCCAGTGCGCGGCACTCCGAACCATCTCATCGCCGGTGCGCAGCGCGACGAGCGCGCTCACGACGCACCAGGTCCCGTAGATGTGGTTCACGCCCCAGCGCCCGTACCACGAGCCCCAGGGGCGCTGCTCATGGCGGAGGTACGCGAGGGCGGGCGCGATGTCAGCGCGGTCCGGCCGGTCACCGACCGCCGCGAACAGCTCGATGACGTGGGCGGTGACGTCCTCCGACGGCGGATCGAGCATCGCGCCGAAGTCGGCGAACGGAAGGCGGTACACCAACGCGCGCGTGTTGTCCTTGTCGAAGGCCGCCCACGCGCCGTTGCGCGACCGCATCGCACGGCACCAGCGCACCGCCTCCGCAACCGGGCGCGCAACGGTGTTCGAGTCGCCGCACTCGAGCAGCGCGAGCGCAACGACAGCGGTGTCGTCGACGTCGGGGTAGATGTCGTTGTCGAACTCGAACGCCCAACCGCCGCAGCCCTCGAGTGGGACCTTCACCTGCCAGTCCCCGCCGCCGCTGATCTGCTCGGCGAGCAACCAATCTACGGCGGTTCGCAGCGCAGCGTGGTCGCGTGCGACGCCGGCACCCCGCAGTGCGAGCATCGCCCATGCGGTGTCCCACACCGGCGACATGCATGCCTGCAGACGCCATCCATCCTCGTCGTCGATCGCGAACCGTCCGAACCCCTCGAGGCCGCGGCGCATCACCGGGTGATCGAGGTGCATGCCCTCGAGGTTGAGCGCGATCAACGAGTACACCCAGGGTGGCTGGATGCCACCCCATCCGCCGTCGGCCTCCTGCCGCTCGGTGATCCAGTCGATGAGCTTGCGTCGCGACCCCGCGCGACCCGGCTGCCGCGGCAGCCGATCGTAGAGTTTGAGCACATGGTCGAGCCACATGAACGGCCCTGATCCGGGGACGGCGTGCATCCGATGTGCGGTCCCGGGAGCGATCACCTCATCGACGTTGACGCCGAGGTCGCGCACCGGCCGGTGGGTGATCACGATGAGGAGTGGGGCTATCGTTCCGCGCGCCCAGCACGCGAAGTCGTAGAGGTTGAGCGGTGCCCACGCCGGGAGACGCACCAATTCCGGTGGCATGCTCGGCACGCCGTCCCACGGGTAGACGCCGAACAGCGCGAGCCAGATCTTGGTGAACACGCGCGCTTCGGCAAGGCCGCCCTGACCGACGACGAAGCGCAGCGCGCGTCGCATGTTCGGTGCATCCGCGTCGATGCCCAGCACGCGCAACGCGACGTACGCCTCGATGGTCGTGCTGAGATCGCCGGGGCCGTCGTGGTACAGCGCCCACGTGCCGTCGTCGCGCTGCGTGCCGACGATGTGTCGGATCGCACCGTCGCGGATGTCTTGGTGCGACGCGCCGAGAAAACGCAACAGCAGGATGTGTTCCGCCGTCATCGTGACATTTGTCTCGAGCTCGCCACTCCACCAGCCCGCGGGATCCTGACGCTCGAGGAGCCAGCCGACCGCGGCGCGCAATTCATCAGACTGCATGCGCGGCCTCCAATGACGGAGCCGTCCGCCACCCGGCGGCGTTGCGGAAGAGCGTGTTCGCGGCGGTCCGCCCACTGAGCACGGCGGACTCGATCGTCGCGGGCCATCCGGTGTCGGTCCATGCGCCGGCGATCACGAGATTGGAGAACGCAGTCGCCGGCCCGGGGCGGCGCACGCCGGGCGCGGGAATGAACGTCGCATCGGGGTCACGAGTCGCCGCACCCCGGAGCAGGTGCGCGCGCCCGGCCGCGGGCAACACCGCCGCTAGCGCCGTGCGGCAGAGCTCCACGAGCTCGCTCTCCGGGCGACCGACCTGCGATTGCGCGGCGCTGAGGCTGCAGCAGACGTATCCCGGTGACTTCTCGAAGACCCACTGCACCGGCGAGTCAAGCACTGCGGCGAAGTCGCATCCGAGCACCGGCCGGTCGTACCAGAGGTGGACGTCGACGATCGGCATGGCCTCGAATGCGTCGAGGCCGCCGACGCCGAGCGCCGGAGCGTCGTTGAGGATCGTCGCAAGACGGCGTGGCGGGACCGCGATCACGCAGGCGTCGCAGGCCGCTCCCGCACCGCCGCTCAGCTTCACGCCGGTGACGCGCGTGCCGTCGTGATGGACGCCCACAACTGCCTGGCGCATGTGCACCGCGTCGGCGCGCGCGGCGGCTGCTTCGGCAAGACGAGCGAGTGGGACCGTCAGGTATGCGATCCGAGCAGCATCACGCTTGCCGAGAAACGCGGTGCGGATGACGAAGAGTCCCATCGTGGCTGCGACGCGGTCCAGCGGCGCATTGAGCGCCGGAACGAGGAACGGTTCCCAGAACGCGCGCAGCGCCCGGGTGCTCTGCCGCTGACGGCGCAACCACGCGGCCATGGTCCCGCTCGGATTGGTAGCCGTGCGAGCGGCGACAAGTGCGCGTCCGACCAGGAGACGGTCGAGAGCGGTGAGGTGCGGATACCTCGCGAAGCCGGTCATGAGATGCATCGGCGCAGGCAAGCCTGACGCACGCAACTGCGCCGGTCGCCGGTTGCGCGAGAGGACCGTCACCTCGAAACGCGGCTGCATGTACAGGGAGTCGCGCAGTCCCATCTCTGCGATGAGGTCGAGCGTCGCCGTGCAGCACGCGAGCACGACGTGCTGTCCGCAGTCGACTTCGTGGCCCTCGACCTCGAACGATGTGGCCTTGCCACCGAGGAGTCGCGACCGCTCGTAGATGTCGACGTGCCATCCGCGTTTTGCCAGTTCGATTGCCGCGCTGAGACCGGCAAGTCCCGCACCGACAACGGCGACACGTGGCTGACGTTTCATACGGCCGCCAGCCAGGAACGCGCCATGACGCGGAGCTTCGCTGCCTTCGAGAGGCGCGCACGGCTGTGGAGCGGCAGGTCGGGAGCCGCCTCGATGCGATCGAGGATGCCGGCGTAAATCCCCGCCATGGTCCGCACGCAGACCGCGGGCTGGGTCGGGATGAACTCGGTGACACGAATGCCCGAGGCGTGGAGATCGCGGGCCCGAGCTGCCTGCATCGCCATGAAGCGATGCCATCCGGGCGCCACGCGCCGCTCGAGGATGTCGCGCTCGCTGATGCCGTACGCGGCCATCTCGTCGACGGGCAGGTAGATGCGGCCGCGCGCCGCATCCTCGTGCACGTCACGAAGGATGTTGATCAGTTGCAGTGCCACACCGAGCTCGTCCGCGCGCTCGAGCGCGATCGGATCACGGAATCCGAAGATGCGCACGCACATTCGCCCGACCACCGATGCGACGAGGTTCGCATACGAGCGCAACTCGTCCCAGGTTGCGTAGCGCGTGGTGGTGAGATCCATGGCGACGCCGTCGATGAGCATCTCGAGCTCATCGACAGGGATCGCGTAGCGGCGCATCGCCAGCGCCAGCACGCCCATCACCGGATCGGTGCTGTCGCCGGGACGCGCTTGATGAAGACGGCGGCGGTGCTCGTCGAGGCGCGCCTGCCGCGAATTACGCCCGGCGAGGTCCGCATCGTCGTCCACCTGACGCGCGAAGTCGTAGAGCGCGTATATCGCAACGCGTTGCTGCCGCGGCAGTGCGATGAACCCCCAGTAGAAGTTGGCGGCCTCGCGGCGCGCCATGTCCTCGCAGAACCGTTCTGCTGCGCGCATGTCAGGGAGCGGCGGGGCGTCAACCACGACCATCACCTATCCGCGAGATCACGCCGACGGCGCGCCTTGGCGCCTGCTGACGCCGGAGGCCGGTGGAGAGTGCCGAGCCCGCAATGCGCACGCGCGCCGCGCGGTCGACCACGGGCCGGCGCGACGAGGTCCGGTAGCCGCGCGCCGCGACGGCATCGAGAATCGCCTCACCGCCAAGCCGGTACAGCGCGAGCTGCACTCGCAACCGTGGCGGTGCCAAGCGTTCGAGTGATCGACCCGACGCGAGGAGGTCCCGCGCTCGCTCGCAGAGCAGCCGCGTCGCGCCGTCGACGCCGTGCTCGCGGATGTCGCGCTGCAGGAGGTACGTACGGCCGAGCCGTGCGTCGACCGACACGTCCTGCGCGAAATTGGCCAGCTGAAGGCCGATGCATACGTCGTCGCTGAGCGAGGCGGCGACCGGGGTGTCGATGTGGAAGAGCCGCAGCACCATGCGCCCGACCGGCGCAGCGGACCGTGCGCAATACGCGCGCAACTCGGCCCAGTCCTCATATCGATCGACACGCTGGTCCTGCACGTTGGCGTCGATCAGATCGAGGAACGCCTGCTCTTCGATGGCGTGGTGATCGACGGTGTCGGCAAGCGCGACCAGCACGGGGTGCGTGCGCTCGTCGTGCTCGAAGCTTTCGCGCACCTCGTCGCGCCATCGCCGCAGCCGGCGCGTCGCGACTGCACGGTCACCACTCTCGTCGCCGAGATCGTCGGTGTAGCGGCAGAAGGCGTAGACGCGGGTGAGATCCCGTCGCAGCGACCTGGGCGACAGCCGCGACGCGACCGTGAAGTTCTCGTAGTGGTGCACGAGCTCGCGGCAATACGCGTCAGCGGCGTCGAGCGACCCATCCGTGCGTGCCATCAGACCCCCGTCCCGTCACCGCAGGTGAGTCGCGCCTGGGTCCAGAGCGCGCCGACGTTCGTGGCGCCCACGCAGAACATCACGAGGCGCAACTCCTCGAGGATCACCGCAACTGTTTCCTCGAGCGCCCCTTCCCCGGCTGCGGCGGCGCGCACCAGCGGTCCGGCCATCCCGACGGCGTCGGCGCCGAGCGCCAGCGCCTTGGCGATGTCGGTGCCGTTGCGGACACCGCCACTGGCGATGATGGTGCCGTCGGGCACTGCGCGTCGCGCCCCAATCAGCGCGGTGGTCGTCGGGATGCCCCAGCCGCCGAACGCGCCGGCGACGCGTGTGCGAACCGGATCATCGATGCGGTGTCGCTCGACCTCGCTCCACGAGGTCCCACCTGCGCCCGCGACGTCGACAGCCGTGGCCCCGACGTCGAAGAGCCGGGCGACGAGGTCGTCTGCGATCCCCCAACCGACCTCCTTGACGATCACCGGTGCGCCGAGCTCGGCGCAGACGGTTTCGATGCGCGCGAGGAGACCGGCGAACACGGTGTTACCGTCCGGCTGGAGGGCTTCCTGCAGCGGGTTGAGATGCAGCACCAGAGCGTCGGCCCGAAGCGCCCGAAGGAGGTACCGGCACTCGTCGACCCCGACGCCGAGATTGAGC